>Ga0134123_10000410_pt1 | contig 28659 bp, 29 predicted proteins | sample KB303_FD_96460 | JGI IMG/M metagenome (GOLD analysis project Ga0134123, IMG submission 96460) | Terrestrial soil microbial communities without Nitrogen fertilizer from Kellogg Biological Station, Michigan, USA - KB3-0-3 | ecosystem: Environmental > Terrestrial > Soil > Unclassified ...
CGACCGTGCTCATTCGCGGCGAGACGGGCACCGGCAAGGAGCTATGCGCCCGCGCGATCCACGAGCAGAGCCCGCGAGCCTCCGGGCCCTTCGTGAAGCTGAGCTGCGCCGCGCTGCCCGATTCGCTCCTCGAAAGTGAGCTCTTCGGCCACGAGAAGGGAGCCTTCACCGGCGCCCACGCGCGCAAGCTCGGCCGCTTCGAGCTCGCCCACGGGGGCACGCTCTTCCTGGACGAGGTGGGCAGCCTGCGGGTGGATCTCCAGGCCAAGCTGTTGCGGGCCCTGCAGGAGCGCGAGGTGGAGCGGCTGGGGGGCACCAAGACCATTCCGGTGGACGTGCGGGTGATCGCCGCCACCAATGTGGATCTCCGCTCCCTGGTGCGGGCGCGCGCCTTCCGCGAGGACCTCTACTACCGGCTCAACGTGGCCACGCTGTCGATCCCGCCGCTGCGCGAGCGGAAGGACGACATCGCCATCCTGGTGGAGCACTTCATCCGCAAGTACGCGCGCGAGTTCAAGAAGGACGTGCGCGGCATCTCCCGCGGCGCGCTGCCCTCGCTGGCCGCCTACGACTGGCCGGGCAATGTCCGCGAGCTCGAGAACGTGATCGAGCGCAGCGTGGCCCTGGCCACCCGCGCGGTGATCCGCCTGGACGACCTTCCGCTCGACCTGGCCATCCACGACGAGCCGGCGCGCGGGCCGGCGGGGGCGCCCCAGTCGCTTCCGTTGTCCCTGAAGGAAGCGCGCGACCGATTCGAGCAGGTGTACATCCTGCGCGCGCTCGAGCGGGAGAACTGGAACCAGAGCCGGGCCGCCCGCAGCCTCGGCGTGCACCGGAATACGCTCCTCGCGCGGCTGGCCGGGTGGGGGATTCGCCGCGACGACGAGTCCGGGGCCATGCGAGGAGACGCGACCGCCCTGTGATGCGATCCCGCCCGTTGCGGCTCCCCTGCGCCATCATCCTCGCCGCGATGGCGCTCACCGTGCCGGGGTGGGGGAGCCTTCCGGCGCCCGCGCGAGCCGCCGACGCCCCGCTCACGATGGCGCTCACCCCGTCGCGCGACCCCGCCGCGCTCCAGGAGGCGGGCGATGCCTTCGTCCGGACCATCACGCGCCTCTCCGGCGTGCCGATGCGGGCGCAGGTGTCGTCCGACTACGCGGGGGTGGTGGAAGCGCTGCGGAGTCGCCGGGTGGATCTGGCCTTCGTGCATCCGGTGGGCTACGTGCTCGCCAACCGTGAGGCCGGCTGCCTCATCCTGGTCCGTGACATCTGGCAGGGGAAGACCGCCTATACCGCGCGCTTCTACGTGCGCAGGGACAGTGGGATCCAGCGCCTGGAGGACCTGCGCGGCAAGACCGTCGCCTTCGTGGATCCCGCTTCGAGCTCGGGCTATATCTACCCGATGATGCTCCTCATCAAGCAGGGGCTGGTCCGCGATCGCGACCCCAGGACCTTCTTCAAGGAGGCGCTGTTCGCGGGGACGCACGAGTCCGCCTTGCGCTCGCTCATCCAGGGCCGCGTGGACGCGGCGGCCTCCTTCGACAAGTCTCCCGAGGTGGAGCTGAAGGATCCCGCCCTCATCGCCCGGCTGAGCTTCGTGGGCGAGACGCCGCCCATTCCCGAGGCCGGGATCTGCGCGCGGCCCGGACTCCCTCCCGACGTGATCGCGCGCGTGAAGGCGGCGCTCTTGGCCATGAAGGGCCCCGAGCATGCGGCGGTGCTGAAGAACATCTACAACATCGACGGCTTCGAGGAGGCCGCCGACGCCGACTACGATCCGGTGCGCGATGCGGTCAGCCTGATGGGGCTCGCCCGACCGAAGTAGCGGCGAACGCGCCGGCTTTGCGGGGGCGGCTCGGGTGGTTGGCCGCCTACGGCGCTACTTCCGGTTCGTGCACTTGATCAGGCGCCAGCCGTTGAAGAGATTGACCTTGGCGGAGATCTCGGGGGTGAGCCCGACCCGCTCCAGGAGCGGCTCCAGCAGAAGATTGGACTTCCATCCCAGCCGCGTGCAGACGGGCGCCACCAGGTCCTCGATGCGCCCCACCACCCGCCGGTCGCTGCGGAAGTGATTGAGCACCACGATGCTGCCGCCCGGCTTCACCACCCGCTGCATCTCGCGCAGCACGCCCACCGGATCCGGCACCGCGCTGATGGTATAGGTGGCCAGGGCCGAGTCGAATTCGTTGTCGGGGAATTCCATGACGGTGGCGTCCATCGCCCGCAGCGTCACATTCGTCTGCCCCAGCTCGCGCACCCGCTCCTGCGCCTTGCGCAGCATCTCCTCGGAGAGATCGATCCCGGTGATGCGGCTCCACTTCGGGTAGAGGGGAAGATTGAGCCCGGTGCCGATGCCCACCTCGAGCACGTGGTGGCCGGAACGGATGTCGCACAGCCTGACCGCAGCCTCGCGACCGGGATGGAAGATCCAGTCGAAGACCAGATCGTACGCCGGCGCGTACAGCTTGTAGGCTCGCTTGACCTGTCGTTTTTCCAGCGCTACGTCCACGCTCGAAGCCCTCCCTGGTACCGTCGGTCCCGTGAGGCGCAGGCCAACGTGCGAAGGTTTATCACAGGGCCCGCGGGCTTGCCAAGTGCTTTCTTACCTCCTGGAATCACAGGAGGAATTTGATGAGCAGCGTGGCCAGCCCGAGGAAGGAGAAGAACCCGCATACGTCCGTGAATGTCGTGATGATAACACTGGACGCAATGGCCGGGTCGATCCGAAAGATCTTGAGAGCTATGGGTATGGTGACTCCCACCACCGCCGCCACCATCATGTTGACGACCAGCGCGGTCCCGATGATGAGGGACAGGAGGAGCTGGCCCTTCCACACATAGGCGATCACCGCCATCACCACCGCGTTGGCGGCGCCGGTGGACAGCCCCAGCCAGAGCTCCTTCTTGAGCACCCGCCAGAGATGGGCCGAGGTCATGTCGCCCAGGGCGAGTCCCCGCACCACCACGGTCGCGGTCTGGGTGGTGCCGATGCCCCCCATGGAAGCCACGATGGGCATGAAGATGGCCAGAGTGGCGAGGGACTTGATGGAATCCTCGAAGAGGCCGATGACCGAGGCGGCCAGGATGGCGGTGGCGAGGTTGATGAACCGCCACAGCAGCCGCCGGGGGAAGACCACGGAGGGCGAGTCGAAGACCGTCTCGTCGCCGGCGGCGCCGGCGAGACGCTGGATGTCCTCGGTCGCTTCCTCGCGGATGACGTCGATGACGTCGTCAACCGCGATGGCGCCGAGGAGGCGGTGGTCGCGGTTGACCACCGGGAGCGTCACGATGTCGTACTTGGCGACGAGGCGCGCCACCTCCTCCTGATCGGTGTCCGGCGTCACCGTCACCACGTCCTCCTGGGCGAGAAGCCGGATGGGCGTGGCGGGATCCGCGGTGAGGAGTCGCCGCAGGGGCAGCACCCCGACCAGGTGGTCGTGGTCGTCCACCAGATAGAGGTAGTGGGCGGATTGGGCGGCGGGGGCCTTGCGGACGTGGTCGATGGCCTGGGCCACGGTGGCGTACTCGTGCACGGAGAGCACGTCGGGCGACATGATGCGGCCGGCGGTCTTCTCCCCGTACTCGAGCAGCTCCTGGACGTCCTCGGACTGCTGCTCCTTCATGAGATCGAGGACCTTCTCCGCCTGCTCTTGGGGGAGCTCCTCGATGACCTGGGCCGCGTCGTCCGGCTGCATGCGGTCGAGGATTCCGGAGATCTCGGCCTCGTCCAGCGCGCGCACGAGCTCGAGCAGGGGCTGATCGTCCAGCTCCGACAGCACCGCCCCCGCCTGCTCGCGATTCAGGAGGCGGAACAGCGTGACCTGCTCGGGGACGGGGAGATCGCGGAGCGCGGCCGCGATATCGGCGGCGTGCGCTTCCTCCAGCACCTGGGCGAGGCGCTCGTGGCGGCCGCCGTCGAGGAGGTCGCGAATGGTCTCGCCGAGCTTCGCGGTGGTGTCCTGCTCCATCTCAGGCCAGCGGCGGCGGCGCCGTGGGCGGCGCGCCGGAGGGAATACGCTCGAGCTGCCGGATGCGCGCGCGGAGCCGGAGCTGCTGGATCACGCCTACGGTGGATCCGATGAAGAGACCGACCAGCAGGGAGAGCAGAATCACCAAGGCCAGCGGCATGCCCTCCACGCGCCAGCCGATGAAGCGAATCACCACCGGGTCGGTGTTCTGGACGGTGAAGATCGCGGTGGCCGCTCCGACCAGCACCAGGAGGACATAGACCGCCACCACCCGCTGCTACCCCCTGCCGTTGACGCCCAGCGCGCGCAGAAAGCGCTGGACCACGCGGTCCTGGATGCCGCGTCCATCCTCGACGCCGAGACGCGCGAGAGGAATCACTGCCTTGGCCATGGTGCGGTGTCCGCCCGCGGAGCCCAGGTCGCCGAAGGCGGCGCGCGCGACCTCGCCCGCGCTCCGGACATAGCCGACGTTGCGGATGGAGATGTGGACCTCGCCCCCCACCACCCCCGAGACCACCGACCACTCCACGCCCTCGGCCTGCAGCCCGAAGTCGGCGAACTGCGGGACGAGGTCGGCCACCGCCACCGCGCCCAGGTGGGAGAAGAAGACGCCATGGAGCACCCGGCGCCGGGCCAGCCCCTGGGCGAGAGCGTCCAGCGCGGTCTCGGTCAGCTCCGGCCGCTCGATGCGGCGCATGGCATTGTGATTGGCGAGGAGATAGAGGTACGCGAACGCGTCCAGGTCGGCCTTGGTGCCGCCGCGCTCCAGGCCGAGGGTGTCGGACTTGATCCCGTACAGGAGGGCGGTGGCCAGCCGCTGGCTGATCTTCACGTCGGCGGCGCGGAGGTACTCCACCAGGATGGTGGAGGTGGCGCCGTAGGCGGGCCGCACGTCCTTGATATGGGCCTTGATGGGCCGCTCCACGGGGTGATGGTCGATCACGAGGTCCACGTCGGCGAAGCGCTCCTCGAGGAAGGACGGCTGCACGTCCACCATCGCCACGCGGTCGAACTGGTCGATCTCGCGCGCGCTGATCTCCTCGACCTCGATCTCGAGGATCTTGCACATGGCCACGTTCTCCGGCCGCGTGATGGTGCCGAAGGTGCAGAGCGGCGCCGAGGTCCGCGTGCGGCCCAGCAGGGTCTTCAATCCCAGCGCGGAGGCGATGGCATCGGGGTCGGGGTCGTCCTGCATGAGGATGAGCACCCGCTCCGCTTCCGCGAAGTGCTCGCGGATGCGCTCCACGCGCGCCCGGCCGCAGGCGCGGTCCAGGGCGGGACGAATGAGCGATTCGCCGAGGGCGCCCAGCGGCACCGTGGTGGCCCCCGGCACCGCGCGCCCGTCATCCGTCACCGCGAGCACGGGGCCGTCCGGGAATGCCTCGCGCGCGGCCGCCACCGCGCGGGCCAGGCGGGACGGGGGCGCCGCCGCGATCACCGCGCCGCGGTGGTGCTTTGCCGCCTTTCGGTAGGCATCGGGATCCGTGGGATCGCCGGCCACCACCGAGGCGCCCGACCGGGCCAGGCGCGCCCGCAGCCTGGGCCTCGACACGAGATATACCGGCGCATCGCCCGGGAAGGTGGTGCCGGCGGCGAGGTGCTCGAGGAGGTCGTCGGGGCAGAGGAGGACGTAGCGCATCTCGGTATTGTCGGCCTCCCGCGGGAGGCCTCCAAGCGAATTCTACCCCCGCTTCTTCGCCCGATACGCCGCGCGGCCCGCGCGCACGCCGGCTCGGAAACCGCGGGTGAGCACGGAGACCTCGCGCTCGACGCGCGCCCGCGAGCTCGACAGCGCCCGGCTCACGCGGGTCACGGAGTCGCCGAGCGTCGCTCTGGTGGCGGCAATCCGCTCGGCCATCGCCTCCGCCACGCGCTCCAGGCGGAGGCGCGTGGCGCCGCTCGAGCTGCCGGCCTCGGACCGCACCTCGGCCAGCGTCGCCTCGAGCTGGGCCAGCCGCGCCTCGAGCTCCTTGATCTGACGACCCACCGAGGCGGCGGGGGCCTTGGCTTTTGCGCGTTCGGGCATCGGTCTCTCCTTGCGAGTCCGGCTGACCCCGCAGGTCAGGTCTAACCCAATCGGCCAGGGGCGGCAAGCCCCCTCCGGAGGCGCCGCGCGGCCCCAGAGTGAAGGGAACGTCGCGCCGCGCATGCTAGATTGCCTCAATGGTTTCGGACCCGCACGTCTTCACCGATCTCGCCTTCGTCTTCCTCGCCGCCGTGGTGGGGGGATCGCTGGCGTGGGCGCTGCGCCAGCCCCTGATTCTCGGCTATGTCTTCGGCGGACTCCTCATCAGCCCCTTCACGCCGGGCCCCTCCGTGAGCGATCCGCGCTCGTTCGACCTCTTCGCGGAGATCGGCGTGGTGCTGCTCATGTTCTCCATCGGGCTCGAGTTCTCGGTCCGCGATCTCATGCGGGTCAAGTGGATCGCGCTCCTGGGAGGCCCGCTGGCGGTGCTGCTGTTCATCGGGATGGGGACCGGCACCGGCGTGCTGCTCGGCTGGGGCGTGCTGCCCAGCCTGGCAGTGGGGGTGGTGATCTCGGTGTCCAGCACCATGGTGCTGGCGCGGCTCCTCCTCGATCGGGGCGAGCTGCACTCCCACCACGGGCGCATCATGATGGGACTGTCCCTGGTCGAGGATCTCGCCGCGGTGGCCCTCATGGTGTTGCTCCCGAGCCTGGGAGAGCTCGAGCCCGGGCGCTTCGTCACCATTGCGCTGGCGCTGGGCAAGGCCGGCCTCATCCTCGTTCCTTTCCTCTATCTGGTGTCGCGGGTGATTCCCCCGCTGCTGAACCAGATGGCGCGGATGCGCAGCGCCGAGCTCTTCCTCCTGGTGGCCCTCGCCATCGGGCTGGGCACCGCCGCGCTCACCCAGGCGGTCGGGCTGTCGCTCGCCCTGGGAGCCTTCCTCGCCGGCCTCATCATCAGCGAGTCGGACTATGCGCACGAGACCCTGGCGCGCCTCTTGCCGCTGCGCGACACCTTCGGGGCGCTCTTCTTCGTGACCGTGGGCGGCCTCATCGATCCGCGCACCGTGCTCGACAACTTGCCGGTCCTCATCGTGCTGGTCGCGCTCATCGTGGCCGGCAAGGCCGTGCTCCGGACCGGCGTGGTCTGGCTCTTCGGGGAGCCACTGTCCATCGCCGCCCTCGTGGGCGTGGGCCTGGCCCAGATCGGCGAGTTCTCCTTCGTCCTCGTGCAGGTGGCGCGGAACGCGGGTCACGTGGGCCCCGACATCTACAACGCCATCCTCGCCGCCTCCCTCCTCACCATCCTGATCAACGCGGCGTTGATGCGCGTGAGCCCGGCCTGGATCGGCCGCCTCCGGCTCGGCCGCGGCCGCCCCCGCCGGTCGCGGGCGCGGGAGGCGGGGCCACCGTCGGGGCACGTGGTGCTCTGCGGATTCGGCCGGGTGGGCAGCGCCATCGGCGAGGCCTTCGACAGCTTCGAGCAGCCCTATGTCGTCATCGAGCCCGATGCGGGCATCATTCGCGGGCTTCGGGAGCGGGGCGTGCCCTGCGTGTTCGGCGACGCCACCCGCCGCCGGGTGCTGGAGCGGGCCGGCGCCGCCGGCGCCACCCTCGTGGTCGTCGCGATCCCCGAGATCAATCGCGCGAACATGGTGGTGCGGAACGTCCGCATCCTCAACCGGGACTCGCCGGTCCTCGTGCGCTCCCACGATCCGGCCGCGCTCGACGCGCTGCTCCGCGCGGGCGCCACCGAGATCATCCAGCCCGAGGTAGAGGCGGCCGCCACCCTGATCCGTCATGCCCTCCGACGGCTGGCGCTCCCGCAGGACCGGGTGCTCGCCTATCTCGACCGCTTCCACCAGGCCATGGTCACCGGCGCGGATACCGAGGCGTCCAGCCGTGACCACTTGCCCCAGCTCGCCGAAGTCACGCTCGGGGTGGGCGCCCTCGCCGATCAGTCGCTGCGCGAGGCGCGCATCCGCGAGCGGCTGGGAGTGACCGTGGTGGCGGTCACGCACGGGGACGGAGGCACCACGGTGAACCCCTCCGCCGAGACCGTTCTCCGCTCGGGAGATCGAGTGCGGGTGTTCGGCTTGCCCGAGCAGATCGTGGCGTTTCGACGCGAGGCGACGCCGGAGGACTAGCCTTCGCGCCCCGCCGGCCTTAGGCGGCGAAGGCGGTCCAGAGGGCCAGAGCGAAGCCGGCCACGGTGAGCAGCGCGGTCAGCCCCGCGGCGAGCGTATGCCAGGGGCGATCCGGCCGCGTGCCGGCGTTCCCCAGCAGCAGCCCGGCGAGGAAGCCGCCCACGAAGCCGCCCGCATGCGCGGCATTGTTGACCCCGGGCATCAGGAAGCCCATCACGAAGAGCACCAGCGCCCACTGCCAGTACTGACGGAATACCGCCACCCCGTAGGTACCCCCGCGGCTCCGGCCGAACTGCACCATGGCGCCGAGGAGCCCGAACACCGCGCCGGAGGCGCCGATGGTGAAGGGAATGCCCAGCGCATTGGAGAGGACGAAGCTCGCCACCCCGCTCGCGGTGAAGATCAGGAAGGCGCGGGCGCGCCCGTACGCCTCCTCGACCCCGGGCGCGAGCTGACGGATCCACAGCACGTTGAAGAGGCAGTGGAGCAGGCTCCCGTGGAGATAGATGGCGGTGAGGAGGGTCCACCAGCGGCCGGCCCCCCAGGGGAGCGCGCCCGTCATGCCTAGCGCCAGCAGGGCGCTGCTGCTGGGAGCGAGCAGGGAGAACGGTCCCCGCCCCTGGAACATCGCCCCCGGATCCAGGCCCAGTGACGCCACGTAGAGGACCACGCAGGCCACGGTGACGAGGCGGGCGAGGTCCAGCTCCGCGCCCATCCGCCCGAGCAGATGGCCCCAGCCCCAGAGCCCCGGACGGGGAGCCGCGCAGTAGAAGCAGCGGTCGGCGTCGACGCGATTCAGACGGCCGCAGCGATAGCAGAGACTGGAGCCCGACGTCCGGCGAAGCACCCCGCCAGTATCTCACCGGCGGGAGGGCTAGACGTTGTCCTTCTCCACCGCGGTGACCAGCCGATCGAAGGCATCCGGCATCGCCGCGAGCACGCGATTCCAGCTCGGGATGACGGGCCCGCCCATCGGATCGGCGAGGTAGTGGTCCGAGGCCAGCCGCACCGCGCGGGCGAAGGCCTCCACCGCCTGGCCCTCCTCGTGCGCGTCGAAGACCAGGCTGTTGATCAGCGCATCGCTCTCGTGACGCGCCATGATCTCGCGCGACACGCGGAGATAGGTCACGGGCAGGCTCTTGAGTAGCGCTTCGGAGACGGGTACCCCTTCCTCGGCGAGCGTGCGGAGAAGGGAGGTGGTGATGTCCACCGCCATGCGCATGAGCCCCTTCTTCGGGTCATCGGCGCTCAGCGCCTGATGCTTGTGCTCGTAGTTGTCCGAGAGATCGGCCTGGCACACCCGTCCCGGCACCACGTTGCGGTAGATCTCGGCCAGGGTGCCCACCTCGAGTCCCCAGTCGCCGGGGATGCGATTCACGCGCGCCAGCGACGCGGCCATGGCGAATTCCCCCGCCAGCGAGTACCGGAAGGAGTCCATGAAGGCGAGGAAGGGCTGATCCGTCCCCACGAAGCGTCCCAGCGCGCGGATGAGAGGGGTGACGAGGAGCCGGGTGGCCCGCCCGTACAGCCGCTCGGTGACGCGGCCGTAGTAGCCCTTGCAGAAGTCGTAGCCGAGCCGGGGATTCGCCACCGGATACACGAGGCGCGCGAGGAGGTCGCGCCGGTACGAGAGGATGTCGCAGTCGTGCAGGGCGATCACATCGCACCGGCCGCGCGCGAGGAGATAGCCGTAGCAGAGCCAGGCCGAGCGTCCCTTCCCGTCCTGGCCCACGGACAGCCCGCGCTCCTCCATCTCCCGGAGGAGCGCCTGTGTTCGGCTCGACTCGACCCAGAGCACGGTGGTGCGCTGGGGGAGCTGGGAGAAGAAGTGGCGGGCGGCGAGAAACTGCTCCTCGCTGGCGTGACCGAGCGCCACCACCACCTCCTCGAGGTATCGCACTTCCTTGAGCTCGTCCACGATGCGCGGCAGGGCCGGAGTGTCCAGCTCCGCGGCCAGGCACGGAAGCACCAGCCCCACCGGCCTGAGGGTGGCCGTCTTCTCCAGGTCACGCTCGAGCGTGTCGAGGTTGTCCGGACCCAGCCGGTGCAGGGTGGTGATGACGCCGGTCTGGTGAAAATCGCTCATGCGACTTGAGTCACGCAGACTCCTGAGCGCCCCGCGCCGGCTCGGGGGTGATGCGCGGCGCCTCGCGCGTCTCGCTCTCCACGCTCTCCGGCGGAGCGAGGGCGGCGAGGAAACGGTGGACGGCGGAAACATCGGTGACCCAGCGGGCGGCCCGACTGCCGCGATGCCCGGAGCCGACACGGACGGTCAGGGCCTTGCCGCGGAGCGCCTGGAACGCGCTCTCGTCGGTCTCATCGTCTCCGAGATACACCACTGCGGGGTCGAGGGACTGGGTGCGCGCCCAGCGGTCACGAATCCACAGCGCGCACTCGCCCTTGTTCCACGGCACGTTCGGCACCAGCTCGAGCACCTTCTTGCCGGGACGGGTGGTGAGATGGGGCGCGTTGGCCTCGCGGGCCTCCTCCACCTGGAAGAACACCTCGGCGAGGTCCGACGGGTAGGCGCGACGATAGTGCACGGCCACCCCGAACTCCTTGGGCTCGACCTCCACGCCCCGCAGGCCGCTCAGCCGCTCCACGAGGTCGACGGCCAGGGTTTTCAGGATTTGCCGGCACTCCGCGGCCTGCAGATGGGTGAAGCTCATGCCGGGCCCCTCGATGACGAGCCCGTGACAGCCGGCGAGGGTGATGCCGGGCAGGTCCATCCGCGTGGTGAGGTCACGGAGATCGCGGCCGGAGATCACCGCCAGCCCGACACCGGGTGCGGTGGAGAGGCGCGCCATCACCTTGCGGGCGGGCGGAGCCAGTCGCGCCTCGCCCGGGGTGTCCGCGATCGGCGCCAGCGTGCCGTCGAAGTCGGCCATGATCAGCAGCGCGCCACGCTCGCGCGCGGCCTCCCGAACTTCGGTGGCGAGCAGGGCAGGGGGCGACGGAGCTCTCATGAGACAACCTCCGGGTCGGGCAGGCGCAGCACGGTATCGAGCATCTCGCCGGCCCAGCGATAGATGTTCCACTCGAGCACGCGCTCGCGAAGGCGCGTCATGCGCTCTCGCCGCTGCGGCTCCGGCATCGTGAGGGCGGCACCGAGCCGCTCCGCGGTGCCATCCAGGTTGTACGGATTGACGAGGAAGGCCTCGGGGAACTCCCGCTCCGCGGTCCAGACGTCCACCGGCGACGGGCCCGACGGCGCCGCCGCGAGCGTCGGGAGCGCGGAGGAAAACATTGGATCACGCATCGGGAGCTCCGATCGCCGCCGCGCGCCGTTCGGTGATGGCGCGGAGCGTGTCGAGGAGCATGGCCATCCGGAACGGCTTCTCGAGATAGCCGGCGGCGCCGGCCCCCATCGCCTCCGCGCGCACGGTGGCGCCACCGAAGGCGGTGATGATGAGCACCGGAAGGCCGGGATGCCGGCGCCGCAGGGCGGCGAGCAGATCGATCCCGTTGCTGCCCGGCATCTCCTTGTCGAGGACGACCGCGCTCGGCCGGATGCGCTCCACCGCGGCGGGCACCCGCTCCGGTCCCGGCTCTTCGTGCACCTGGAACCCCTCGTCCGTCAGCACGTCGCGCAGCACCGCCCGCATGCCGGGATCGTCTTCGACCACCATGATGATCCGCGCCGCGGCGGCCCCGCGCGACACGTCCTGCTTCGCGGTTGCCGTCGCCATCACGCGGTGAGGTGGACCATGATGGAGAGGTACTCGCGCAGCTGCCGGGTGATGAGGAAGTTCTGACGCACGTTCTCGCGCCCCGCCTCGCCCATGCGCGCCGCGGCCTCGGGGTGGGCGAGGAGGTGGCGCATCCAGTGAGCGGCCCCCTCCACCGAGCTCACCGCGTAGCCGGTCACGCCGGGGATGATCTGGGCGGTGATGCCGCCGGTAGCCCCCCCGATCACCGGCTTACCCTTCCACATCGCCTCCGCCACGGTGAGCCCGAAGCCCTCCCGGGTGGACTTCTGGAGCACGATGGTGGCGGCGTGCTGGAGCGCGTTGATCGTGAGATGCGCGTCGGGGGGAAGGTCGAGGATATGGATGTCGCTGTCCTGCGCCGCCGCCTCGCGCACGTCCGCGAGCACCCGAGCCCCCTCGGGGTCGTCGTCGGCGCCGCCGCCGGCGAGCACGAGGACCGCGTCGTGATAACGCTTGAGCATCCGGTAGGCGGCGATCACGCCCACCGGATCCTTGAAACGGTCGAAGCGCGACACCTGCACGATGAGCGGCCGATCGGCGGGGATGCCCAGCGGCTCCAGCAACCGGGACACCTCGGCCGGCTCCATGGCCCGGTTCTTGTCGGCGAGCGGGTCGATGGAAGGATAGACGAGGAACTGGGGAATGGGCAGCTGCTGCGCGAAGGCGGGGAGCGAGAAGATGGCCGCGTCGTATCGGAGCACGTGCCGCCGCAGGAAGGACCACGCCCGGCGCTGCGGCGTCGACAGATCGATATGGCAGCGCCACACCCAGCGGCCCTCCGCCGGCCGGCGCTCGATGAGGGCGGCGGGCTGCGGGTCGTGGATGAGGACGAGATCGCCGGAGAGGTCCAGCCGCTCGGCATTGCTCCGGTTGATCTCCAGGTAGTGCTGGAGCAGCGCGTCGGTGAAGACCTGGTCGTAGCCCTGCAGCGCATTGTGGAAGGCCTTGGTCACCGCGAAGAAGTCGGGGTCGCCCTTGATGACCTCCCACTCCGCCTTCACCCCCACCTCGCTCATGAGGGGGACCAGGCGCCGCAGGATCTCCGCCACCCCGCCGCCCACGCGAGTGGAATTGACGTGCACGAAGCGCCGCCCCCGCGCCCGCTCGGCGAGCTGGAGCAGGAAATCGACGGCGCCGCGAGGGGCCACGTCCCGATAGCTCTCGATCGACAGCGCGGATTCGGTCACCGATCGCCTCCGTGAGCGGGCGCGGCGCCCAGCTCGGCGTCGAGGAGGGCGAGCATCTGCTCGCGCAGCCGCTCCAGCCCGCCCACATAGGGGTTGAGCTTGCCCACCTGCTCCGCGAGTGCGTCCAGTCCCAGCTCCTCGCCGATCCACTGCGCGATCTGCCCTCCGGGAATGCCGCGTCGCGAGCGGGCGTCCAGGGCGTGCAGATAGATGGCGCTGACGTCGACCTCCGCCAGCGCCGCCCGCAGCGCGGGAAGGGTGGAGGCGGCCAGCCCGGTGGGTATCTCGATGAGGTGCGACCGCACGAAGAAGAACGGATCCCCGAAGACCACCCGGGGCACGGGGTTCAGGTGCTCCAGATGATCGTCGAGCAGGCTCAGCAGCGCCTCGCGGAGGTCCTCGACATTGCCGAGGAGGAACGGATCGACCATCCCCAGCCGCTCCGCCAGCACCTGGTCCCTGATCTGCGTGGCCACCCAGGTCGCGAAGTCGTTCGGGTAGGCGCTCGCCACCAGCGGCCGTCGCAGGAACACGCTGTCGGTGTGGTAGTAGATGCTCTCCGCCGGGGCCTGCTCGATCTCTTCCATCAGCTCGCGCTCGTCCCGGGCGCGCCGCCCCAGGATCTCGCGAAGCTCGATGCAGCCGGTGAGGGCAAACGGACGCGCGGCATGGGCTGCGTCGGGATTACGCATGGCTGGGGGAAGCTGCAATGGCCGCGCCAGCAAATCTGTGCTTTTACAGCTCCCAGAATCCAATCATTCTAGATATTTAGATGTTCGAGACCCCAGGTAATGACGACCGGTAGGTAGGACTTACTGGACAAGTTGTCGCCGGTGCGACAGCTTGTCGCGCGCTCAGCGAGGCGTCAGGACCGGACTCTGTCGCCCTCGAGCGGGGCTTCGCGGTCGAGACGCTCGATCAGAGTCTCCAGGTGGCGATCGAAGGCGCCGCGGCGGCGGGCGGGCACCGGCTCGCCGGGGATGAATTTCTCGCCCAGCGGATTGACCCACTGGCCGTCCTTCTTCACGCGGTAGTCGAGATGTGGGCCCGTGGCGAGGCCGGTGGCGCCCACCCGGGCGATGACCTGGCGCTGGCGCACGCGCTCACCGGGGCGCACCAGCGCCACGGACAGGTGGTTGTACATGGTCTCGTAGCCGCGGGCGTGGCGCACGGTGACGCTGATGCCATTGCCCCCCTGCCAGCCCGCCATCAGCACGGTGCCGTCGGCCACCGCCCGCACCGGCGTGCCCACCGGCGCGCCGTAGTCCACCGCCAGGTGCGGGCGGGTCCCGCCGAGGATGGGATGCGTCCGCGCGTGGGAGAAGCCGGAGGTGATGCGGGTGAAGTCCAGCGGCGCGCGCAGGAACATCTTCCGCACCGACCGGCCCGAGGCGTCGAAGTAGGCGACGCGGGCGTTGCCGTCGGCGAAGCCGACGCTGGTCAGCGGCGCGCGGCCGCTGGAGCGGTACTGCGCGACGAGGACCTCCCCGTATCCGAGAAAGTCGGCCCCCGCGTATCGCTTCTCCACCAGGAGACGGAAGTGGTCGCCGGGCATCGAGTCGGCGGCGAAGTCGAAGTCCCATTCGAAGAGGCCGACCACGGCCGCGGTGAGGGCCGGCCCCTCGCCGAGGCGCTCCATGCTGGCGAACAGCGAATCCGCCAATCGCCCCGCCACCGGAACGATGCGCGTGTCCACCGGCACCCGCACCGCGCGGAGCGCCCAGCCCGCTTCCGCGCGGGTGAGCTCGTAGCGCTCGACCGGCGAGCGCCAGTAGGTGACCAGGGCGGGGACGTCGTCGGGGCCGCGCGAGACGCTCAGGCGCTCGCCGGGACGCAGGCGCCGCATGTCCACCGCGCCGCGCAAGAGGGTGACGAGCTCGCGCGCCTCCGCGCGGACGAACCCGCTGCGGACCAGCGCCGCCTCCAGCGTCTCGCGGGGGCGGAGGAGCGTCTCCTCGGCGGCGGCCATGGCGGGGGTTCCATCCTCCGGCGCGCGCAGGAACAGCGGCGGCCCCGGGTCGATGGGCGCGGTGGCCCAGCCGAGGACGATGAGGGCGGAGAAGCCGCTCGTGGCGATCCAGCGCGCGAGTCGAGCCATGCGTCGGGGCAGGATACCCCTTGTGACCGCCGCCTTCCCAGCTTTCTCCGCCTCGCCGCGAAATATTCGCGGCTGGGACTTGACGCGGCGTGCCGGATGTATGATTATGCATGCCTATGAATGAACATCCAGATCCGCGGCCGATGCGACGACGCCAGACCATCCTCGGCCTGATCCGGTCCGGCCCCGTCCGCTCCCAGACCCAGCTCCAGCGCCTCCTGCGCCGGCGCGGACTCCGCGTGGCTCAGCCCACGCTCTCGCGCGATCTGCGCGACCTGGGCCTGGCCAAGACGCCGCGGGGATACGTGGCGCCGGAGGGCGCGGGGACGCGCTTCGTCCCCGCGCCCCGGCGAGAGGCGCGGCTGGGGCGCGCCCTCCGGGGCTTCGTGCTGTCGGTGCGCGCGGCCGGCACGGTGGTGGTGCTCAGAACTCCGGCGGCGGGGGCCCCGCCGGTGGCGCACGCGCTCGACGAGGCGGCGCTGCCGGAAGCGGTAGGGGCCCTCGCGGGTGACGACACGGTCTTCATTGCCACAACGAGCGAGCGGGCCGCCCGCGCGCTGGCCCGCCGGCTCACGGCGGCGCTGTCGCGGCCGGCGCTGCGGAAAGGTGCGTGATGGACTTCGGACATCTGATGGAGATCACCGAGCGGCCCGAGATCGTGTTCGTCGAGGGCCGCGGGTCCTGGCTCACCGACCATGCGGGCAAGCGCTATCTCGACTTCGTCCAGGGCTGGGCGGTCAATTGCCTCGGGCACTGTCCGCCCGCGGTGGTGGACGCCCTCGCCGCGCAGTCGCGGACCCTCATCAACCCCAGCCCCGCCTTCTTCAACGAGCCGGCGCTGAAGCTGGCGCGCCTCCTCGCCGAGCACTCCGATTTCCAGCGCACCTTCTTCACGAACTCGGGGGCGGAGGCGAACGAGGGCGCCATCAAGCTGGCCCGCAAGTGGGGCCGCCGCTTCAAGGGCGGCGCCCATGAGATCATCACCTTCGACCACGGCTTCCACGGCCGCACGCTGGCCACCATGTCCGCCAGCGGCAAGCCGGGCTGGGACACCATGTTCGCGCCCCAGGTCCCCGGCTTTCCCAAGGCCACGCTGAATGACCTCGCGTCGGTGGAGGCCCTCATCGGCGAGCGGACGGCGGCGGTGATGCTGGAGCCGGTGCAGGGAGAGAGCGGCGTGGTGCCGGCCACGGTGGAGTTCCTCCGCGAGCTCCGGGCGCTCACCCGTCGCCACCGGTGTCTCCTCATCGTGGATGAGGTGCAGACGGGGGTCGGACGCACCGGGCGCCTGTTCGCTTACCAGCACTTCGCGCGGAGCGGCGAGGAGGCGCCGGACATCATGACCCTGGGCAAGGGCCTGGGTGCGGGAGTCCCCCTCGCCGCGCTCTGCGCCACCGAGGCGGTGTCGGTCTTCGAGCACGGCGAGCAGGGGGGCACCTTCAACGGCAGCCCGCTCATGACGGCGGTGGGAGTCGCGGTGCTGGAGCGCATCCTGGCCCCGGGGTTCCTCGAGGAGGTGACGGCGTCCGGCCGCTACCTCTCGGAGCGCCTCACCGCCATGGTGGGTGAGCTCGGGCTCTCGCACGAGCGGGGCTGGGGCCTCTTGCGGGCGGTGGACCTGGGCGCCGAGATCGCCCCCGCGGTGGTGGCCCATGCGCGCGACCGGATGGAGAAGCACCCGGGCTGGGAGAATGCCGGGCTCCTGCTCAATGCCCCGCGGCCCGAGCTCATCCGCTTCATGCCGGCCCTCAACGTCACTCGCGACGAGATGGACCGGATGCTGGGCGGGCTGCGCCTGGCCATCGAGGCGGTGCGCTAGAGCTCCTTCTCTTTTCGCTGGAGCGTGCGTACCGACACGCCGAGGATCTTGGCCGCCGCCTGCTTGTCGCCCTGCACCTCATCGAGCACCCGCCGGATGTACTGGCGCTCGAGCTCGTCGAGGGTGGGACGCAGGGTGGAGACCGCCGGCTCCACGCTGAACTCGGTGCGCACGTCGGCCAGCGTCACGATGGGGCCGGCGGCGAGCACTGCCGCGCGCTCGACCACGTTCTCCAGCTCCCGCACGTTGCCCGGCCAGCGGTACTCCCGCATCCACTCGAGTGCATCGGCGGCGAACCCGGCCAGACGCTTGCCCAGGCGCTCCGAGGCGTCGCGGAGGAAGTGCTCGCCGAGCAGCGGAATGTCCTCCGGGCGCTCGCGCAGAGCGGGGAGCCGGATGGGGATGACGGCGAGCCGGTAGTAGAGGTCCTCGCGGAACTTGCCCTCCGGCACCAGGGCGGCGAGATCGCGATTGGTGGCGGTGACCAGCCGCAGGTCGAGCTGCAAGGTCTCGGCGCCGCCCACCGGGCGCACCGCCTTTTCCTGGATGGCGCGCAGGAGCTTGGCCTGCATGGCGAGCGGCAGGTCGCCCACCTCGTCGAGAAAGAGGGTGCCGCCGTGCGCGGCGGCGAAGAGCCCGACGTGCTTCCGGTCGGCGCCGGTGAAGGCGCCTTTCTCGTGGCCGAAGAGCTCGGACTCCAGGAGGGACTCGGGCACCGCGGCGCAGTTCACCGCCACGAAGGGTCCGCTGCGCCGGCTGCTCGACCAGTGCAGGGCCCGCGCCACCAGCTCCTTGCCGGTCCCGCTCTCGCCGAGGAGGAGCACGGAGGCGTCGCTGTCCGCCACCGCTCGCACCTGCTCCAGCAGGGACTGGATGGCGCGCGAGCGGCCCACCACGCGCTCGAAGCCGAGCTGCCGCTCCACCTCGGCGCGGAGCCGCGCGTTCTCGGCGCGCAGCCGCTGATCGTCCAGCGCGCGGCGGATGGCGAGGGTGACTTCGGCGAGCTTGAACGGCTTGGTGAGATAGTCGTAAGCGCCCTGCCGCATGGCCTCGATGGCGGTCTCGAGGCTGCCGAAGGCGGTCATGAGCAGGACGCGCGGGGTGGGCGTGCGCCCCTGGGCGGCAGCGAGAACCTCGAGCCCGCCCACGTCGTCCATGATGAGATCGGTGAGGATGACATCGTAGTCCGCGCGCTCGATGACGGCGAGGGCCTCGCGGCCGCCCTCCGCGCCCGCCACCGCGAGCCCTTCGCCCTCGAGGTGGCGCCGCAGCATGATGAGCATCTCCGGGTCGTTGTCCACCACCAGCACCCGCGGCGCGCTCATGCCGCCTCCTCGTGGATGGGCAGCCAGGCGGTGAAGGTGGTGCCCTGGCCGCTCCGGCTCTGCACCGCGAGCGTGCCGCCGTGCTCGCGCAGGATGTCGCGGCAGATGGGCAGCCCGAGGCCGGTGCCCTGACCTTGCGGCTTGGTGGTGAAGAAGGGCTCGAAGACGCGCGGCAGCGCCTCGCCGGGAATGCCCGAGCCGGTATCGCTCACCGCCACCGCCACCCCGGGCCGGCCATCATTGGGGCACGCCCAGGCCTCCACCGAGATCTGACCACCGCGCGGGGTGGCCTCCAGCGCGTTCATGAGGAGATTGATGAGCACCTGCTGCACCTGATTGGGGTCGGCGGCCACGTCGGGCACCGGCTCGGCGGCCTTGGCGGCGATGGTGACGCCGCGCCGGCGGGCCATGTGGTCGAGCAGCGGGACCAGCCGCTGGAGCAGGGGCGGAATGGCCACCGGCTGGATCTCCGGTTTCTGCTGGCGCACGGTGTCGAGCAGGGCCCGGATGATGCCCGAGATCCGGTCGATCTGACCCACGATCACCTCGAGATCCGGGCGGCCGGGATGGTCGGCGGGCAAGCTCTTGAGCAGGATCTCCGCACGTCCCGAGATGATGTTCAGCGGGGTGCCCACCTCGTGCGCGATGCCGGAAGTGAGCTTGCCCGCCACCGCGAGCGTCTCCGCGCGGCGGAGCTGCTGCTCCAGCTCGAGCGCGCGGTCACTCTCGAGGAGCAGGCGCTGGCCCGCGCCCTCGAGCTGCTCGGCCATGCGGTTGAATGCCTCCGCGACCTCGCCCAGCTCGTCCCGCCGCTTCACCGGCAGGGGCGGACCCGGCGCGCCCTCGCCCAGCGCGCGGATGGAGCGGGTGAGGCGCGACAGCGGCCGCAGCACCTGACGCGAGAGCACCAGCGCGGTGAGCCCCGCCAGCCCCAGGGCGAGGAGACCCAGCCGGATGATCACGTCGCGGGTGGCGCGCTCGCGCTTCTGCTTGGCCCCGGGCGAGGTGAAGAGAATCTCGATGGCGCCCACCATCTCGCCCTTTCGCCCCCGCAGCGGCATCAGGTAGGAGAAGGTGTCGCCGCCTCCGCCTTCCTCGGCCACGATCTCCGCGCGTCCCTGCGTCATCACGCGCTGGATGCGCTCCGCCGCCACCGGCCCCCCCACCGCGCCGGGCTCGGACTCGAGGGTGGGGGCGAGGGATTTGTCGAAGATGCGGATGCGGTCGATCTGCTCCTGGCGATTGACGAGCTCGGAGAGCAGGCGCCGGATGTCGGCGAGCTGCCGGTCGCGCACCGCGTTCTCCACCGCGATCTGGATGGCGCGCGCCGCCACCGAGGCATTGCGCTGCTCGGCGGCGAGGAGCTGGGCCTCCTCATCGCGCACGCGCACCACCGCGTAGAGACCGACCAGTAGGGTCAGCGGGACGATGAGAACGAAGAAGAGACGCAGCCGCAGGCCCATCGGACGGATCGATGATACCGGGGGCCGCGGATGGCGGCAACCCCGAAGGCGCGGCCCGCCTCAGGCTCCGTACTTGGTGAAGCGGAGCGCGTTGGCCATGACCACCGGCATCAGGGCATGCGCGGAGATGAGCCCCAGCGTGCCCCCGATGCAGTCGCGCTCGGTGAAGCGCGTGACGGGATCGCCGCCGCAGTAGGCGCTCGCCACCAGCGCGGGCACCGGCTGCCAGCCGTGTCCGGCGAGGATGGAGGGCGTGGCATGATCGCCGGAGACGACGAGGACGTCGGGACCCAACGCGAGGATCTCGGGGAGGAGCGCGTCCCAGCGCTCGAGCGCCGCTACCTTGGCGTCGAAGTCGCCGTCCTCTCCCGCCTTGTCGGTGTCCTTGTAGTGGAGGAAGAAGAAGTCGTAGCCGCTCCAGTGCTCGCGCAGCGTGGCCACTTCCTCGGCGAAGGTCCCGCCCGTCTTGAGCACCTCCATGCCCACCAGCCGCGCCAGCCCGCGGTACATCGGATAGGCGGCGATGGCGGCGGCGCGGAGTCCGAACAGCTCGGGGAAGCGCGGCATCTCGGGGCGCTGGTCGAAGCCGCGCAGCAGAATCATGTTGGCGGGCGCGGCGTCGGCGAGCAGCGGACGCGCCAGCTCCACGAAGCGGTTGACGAGGGCGGCGGTGCGCGCGGCCTCCGGCGCGGTGGGGGCGACGGGGAGGGGGGGAACCCCGGTGGCCTGGGGATCGGTCTCGGTGAGGCGGCCGGAGAGCCCGGCGCCGCGCAATACCAGCACGAACCGGTGCTCCTTCACCGGCTCGACGAGGAGCTCGGCTCCCTCCACGCGGATGCCGCGCAGGCGATCGCAGAGTCGGACGCAGACCTCGGTGGGGATGCGTCCCGCGCGGCGATCCGTGATGCGCCCCCCCGCGTCGACCGTGCAGAAGTTCCCCCGCGCGGCCACATCGCCGTCGCGCAGCTCGAAGTCGATGCCGAGCGCCTCCAGCACGCCGCGCCCCACCGGATAGCGGAGCGGGTCGTAGCCGAAGAGGCCGAGATGGCCGGGCCCGCTGCCCGGCGTGATCCCCGGCGCCACGTGGCGCAGGAGCCCGCAGGCGGAGCGCGCGGCCAGCGCGTGGAGATTCGGGATGCGAGCGGTCTCGAGCTCACTCTTTCCCGTCTCGGGGCGGGGGAGGCCGCCGAGGCCGTCGAGAGAGCAGAGGACGATCTTGCTGGTGCCCGGGATGACGAGCGCGTGAAGCGCGTCGAGATCCAGGGTCACGCGGCTCCTTCCTTGTTCTCGCCGAAGTCGGGGGGCACCGGCGGGCCCCAGATGTACAGCGAGTCCTCGCCGGGCCAGTCACGCGGCTCCCAGGCGCAGTCCTCGGGGATCACGTCGAGGTCGAAGAAGTACTCGGCGAAGCTCCCCCATGGGTCGCGGATGTAGTAGAAGAAGTTCGAGCCGATGACGTGACGGCCGAAGCCCCAGCCCGGCTGCCATCCGCGGTCCGCCATCCGCGCGGCGCCCATCCCGATCTCGTCCACGCTCCCCACCTGGAACGATCCATGGTGAAAGCCCGGGGCATGCGAGGAGAGGAAGGCCACGTTGTGGTGGTCGGGGGTGCAGCGGAGGAAGGAGATCACGTTGCCCGATCGGTCGGAGAGCTTCATCCCCAGCACCCGCGTGTAGAAATCCATCTGGCGCGGCATGTCGGGGGTGAAGAGCAGCACGTGGCCGAGCCGCCGCGGCGCGATGCCGGCGGTGCGCGCCGGCGCCCCGCGCGCCGCCACCCGCGTCGCGTAGCCCGGGCCGTTGAGGGTGAGCGGCGGATCCACCGGGTCGGCGGAGGCGGCCTCGTCGCGCACGTTGACGAGGTTGTCGTCGGGATCGCGGAGCCAGATTCCGCCCTCGGGAGCTCCGCGGGGCGGGGTCAGCTCGGCCACTCCGGCGCGCCGCATCGCCTCGCGGGTTTCCGCGAAGGCAAGCCCCGGCGCGCCGAAGCAGAGGTGATGGAGTCGCTTGCGGGGGCCCTCGTAGAGCAGCACGTTGTCGCGGGGCTGCCGCGGGGCGCGAAGCCGCACCACATTGCCGCCGGCGGTCTCGGCGAGGCCGAAGTCGCGGTAGTAGCGCTGGCCCACCGACTGGTCCGGCACCTCGAGCGCGTAGTGGAGGAGCGCCTTGACCGCCATCGCGTGAGCCTCCTAGGCGTCCTTGACCGGATTCTCGAGCGTGCCCAGTCCGGTGATCTCGAGCTTCACGGTGTCGCCGGGTTGCAGCGTGACCTGGGGCTTGCGCGAGAAGCCCACGCCGGCGGGAGTGCCGGTGGCGATGAGGTCGCCCGGCGACAGCGTCATGATGCTGGTGAGGTACATGATGACGTAGCGAACGTCGAAGATGAAGTTCCGGGTGTTCCCGTTCTGCATCAGCGCGCCGTTGACCCAGGTCTTGAGGTCGAGGACATGCGGATCCGGGATCTCCGCGCGGTCAGCGATGTACGGGCCCACCGGGGCCAGGGTGTCGCCCACCTTGCCGGCGCCCCACTGCGTGGTGTGGAACTGGAAGTCGCGCGCGCTGGCGTCGTTGACGATCGTGTACCCGTACACGTAGTCGAGCGCCTTCTCCTGGGGCACGAAGCGCGCGGTGCGTCCGATCACCACGCCGAGCTCGACCTCCCAGTCGAGCGTCTTCTCGCCCCGGGGCCGCAGGATGGGCTCGCCCGGATCGATGATGGTATTGGCCCACTTGGGGAAGACCGGCGGCTGCTTGGGGGCGGGATTGTTGGTCTCCGCCGCATGATCCTTGTAGTTGAGCCCGATGCAGATGAACTTGCCGGGGTCGTTGATGGGGGCGTGCAGCCGGACCGCGCCGGCGGGGTGGGTGACGGCGGCGAACTTGCCGCTCTTGGACGCGTCGAGCATGGCGGTCAGCATGTCCTGGCTGGCCGCGCCGCCCTCGAGGAATCCCCGCGTGCTCTGCGGAAACAGGGCGTCCGCGATGGCTTCCGCGCGCACCACCCCGCGGGAGGCGAGATGGGCGGCGGCGGAGGCGGCGAGATCCATCACGCGGTCTCCGCCCACGAAGCAGCCGAGCCGGGGAGCGTGCCCATTTTGCGAGTACCGGACGATCTTCATACGCGGGCTCCTTTGGTGTCCCTGCGGTGTGTGGCGATCAGACGGGGATGATAGCACCGGGGCGGGGTGTTCGCATCCCCGGGGGTGGCTGCATCCTGTGTGGTATTCATGCCACGCCTCTATATGCTGTGGGCGGGGGTGGGGGAGTCGGATGTCTTTTGTTAGCCTGACACGCTTTGCTACGATAGTTCCAGGAGGGCACATTCATGACGATTTCCCCCCGCTGGCTGTGTGCGACCGTGGCATTCACCATGATCCTCGCGGGGCCGTTCGCGAGCTGGACCGCTGGAGCGCAGGTTCTCATCCAGCAGCAGCGCGACTCGATCCTCAACGAGCCGCCGTCCGGCTCCGTGGAGCCCACCGAGGGTGATGCGGTGGCGGCGGGCATGATGAACGTCGTCTATGTGCCCGGCAAGGTGATTCTCTGCACGCTCGGCACCGTCGCGAGCTTCAGCGTCCTGATCGTGACCTTCGGCAGCGGCTACCGGGCTGCCAAGGCCGTGTTCAACGAGGGATGTGGCGGCGACTGGGTCCTGACGCCCGAGCACCTCTCCGGGAAGATCCAGCCCAAGAACGATCTCGAGTACTAGCGGTCCGGCGGCGGGTCGCCGCCGCCCCATCCGGACGACCGGTCGATGGCGCAGGTCCGCGGGTGGGTGGCACCCGTGCTCTTCGTGGTGCTGCTGGTCGCTTTTGCGGCGGGCATCTGGGGAGTTTACCGGGCGGCGTACCCGGGCCAGGGCCTGCATCGCGTCAACGGCGTCTACGAGAGACGCTTCACCGACCTCATGATCTCCGTGCGCCACGAGGGCATCCCCGGGCTCATGGACCCGATGAGCTCGATGGTGTTCATGGCGGAGTCCAAGGAGCTGATCGACCGGGGCAAGCTCATGCCGGGCGATCGGGTGCGTCTGACCGTGCGCACCACCGGGGACCGGCTCCTGCTCGTCGACATCCAGAAAATCCAGTAGCGCGGGAGAGCGCTCCTGCGCGCAGCCGTCCGGCGTGAGCTCCTGTGCGACCTGACCCTGGGCGCTTCCGCCCTGGCGCTCTACGTGGCCACGCTGGCCCCCGGGCTCTATACCGAGGACAGCGCCGAGCTCGCGGCCGGTGCCCATGTGCTCGGCATCGTGCACGCCACCGGCTATCCCGTCTACTTGCTCCTGCTCAAGGCGTGGACCCTTCTGCTGCCGATCGGCGAGATCGCGTATCGCGCGAATCTCTTCTCCGCCGTCTGCGCGGTGGGCGCCCTGCTGGCGTTCCGGCGCATGATGATGGCGCTCACCGGTTCGCCGCTCGCCGCCATGGCCGCCGCCGCGCTGCTCGGCGTTTCCGAGACCTTCTGGTCGCAGGCCGTGCGCGCCGAGGTCTACACGCTTCACGTCCTCTTCATGGCCTTGATCCTCGGCCTGGTGGTGAAATGGCGCACGGGTGGCGGCACCGGCCGGCTGGCCGGGGCGGGCCTCCTCCTCGGCCTGTCGCTGGGGAATCACATGGCGACCGTGCTCCTGTTCCCTGGTCTGGGCGTTCTCCTGTGGTCCGGCCTACGCCGGCATCGTCACCGAGCGCGCGCCGCGCTGCTCTTGTCCCTCGGCGTGGCCATCGGCCCACTCTCCTATCTCTACCTGCCGCTACGCCAGGCCGCGCATCCGCCGATCGACCTCGTGGCGCCGTTCGGCGTGGATCTCGCCACGCCGGGCGGCCTCTTCTGGATGGTGCGTGGCGCCATGTTCTCCGGCCTGATGTTCGGGTACCCGTTTGCGGAGATCCCCGCCGAGATCTTCGCCCTGCTCACCCTGGCCTGGGACGGCTTCCTCGGCGTCGGCCTCCTCGTGGCGGCACTGGGCGCCTGGGCGCAGTGGCGGCGGGACCGTACCCTTGCCGTGGCGCTGGGCCTCATGGCGGCGGCCACCGCGGTCTTCTTCGGGAACTACCGCGCCCCCGACAAGGCCACGATGTTCCTGCCGTTCTTCATGGTGCTGTCGGCATGGCTCGGAGAAGGGCTGGCCGCCCTGCTCGAGGCGGGGGAGATGGTGGGCCGCCGCCGACTCGCCGAACGCGTGCTCGCCGTCGGCGCGACCGGCCTGGGCGTCGCCCTCCTGCTGCTCAACTACGTCAACGTGGATCTCCACCGCCACCACGACACTCGCGACTACGCGGAGGGTGTGCTCGGGGAGGTGGCCCCCGACGCCTTCGTGATGGGCGCCTGGGTGCGCATGACGCCGCTTCAGTATCTCCAGGTGGTGGAGACTCGCCGCCCCGACGTGGTCCTGTTCGATTGGGGGCTACACGCGATGGCGGACCGGCACCGCCTGCGGGCGGAGGGCCTGAACAGGATGGAGGCGCATGGGCTCGCCGCCGATGAGCTGCTGGCGGTCACCGACCGCGAGCTCCTCCGCGGGCGGCCCGTGTACTCGCTCGAGGACAATCTCCTGCTCCGGGAGCGCTTCGAGCTGATTCGCGGCACGCGAGTATTCCGGGTCTGCGCGCCCGGCACCGTGCTGAACGGCGCGTGCTAGGATAAGGGCCGCCATGGGTGCCCGTCGTCCGCTCAGCATGCTCTGCATGGGACTTGCCGTCCTGGGCGGCGGTGCCGGACCGCTGTGGGCACAGACGGCGGCGCCCGCCGCCGGACCCAAGGTCGGGCAGGTCTCCACGCTCATCGGACAAGCCACCGTGACCCGCGCCCCGGTGACCACTCCCGCGGCGCTCAAGCTCGCGGACGACGTCTTCGTCCGCGACCGTCTCGCCACCGCCGAGCGATCCCTCCTCAAGGTGGCCCTGGGCCCCCGCGCCGTCGTCACGGTACGCGAGCTTTCCACCCTCGTCATCACCGAACAGAGCGGTCGCAGCGCGGTGGGGATCGAGTCGGGGAAGCTGAGCTTCGGGCTGCTCCCGCCCGCCGGCGGGCCCGGGGCCGGGCCGGGGCAGCTCTACGAGATCCGGACTCCCAACGCGGTGGCGGCGGTGCGCGGAACCGTGCTCATTGTCGAGACGCGTCGGCTCCCGGGGCCGGCGCCGGATGGCGGGCCGCCGTTTCACTCCGAGCTGAGCCTGCTCGACGGCGGGCCCGTCAACGTGACCGGGGGCACGAGCGGCGGGGCCGTGCTCCAGGGCAATCAGGCGCTCAGCGTGATCGGCAATACCTTCAGCGCGGTTCGCATCTTGACGCCGGCGGCTCGCGCGGCGGCCCTGGCCGGGCTCACCGCTCCTCGCCCGATCGGCCCCGTTCCTCAGGCCGCGCGCGGCACCATCACCAGTCAGCAGCAGCAGGCGGCCGCCCAGGACGCCAAGGACGCGCAGGACGCCGCCAGCCTCGGTGGCGGGTCGGACGGCAAGCTCACCGACTTGCCGGACAGCGTCAACAAGCAGGTGCCCATCCTGCCGACGGTCCAGCCCCGCCGCTGCAGCGGCTCGTACTGCTAGTCGACTCGCCCCCCGCTAGTACTGCCAGGACAGGATGAGCGAGAACACGCTCCGGTTGTAGCTGAAGATGGGCAGGCTCGACTTCGCGATGATCCCCTGATATTCCGCGGCGAGCGTGAAGCCGGCCGGCAGCGGCTGCTCGATGCGCACGACGTGGGTCTGCTCCACGTCGGAGCGCTCCTTCTTGGTGGGCGAATTGGCGGGGAAGATCGCGCTGAAGTGCTGGTAGTTCCGGAAGTGGACGTCGAAGTCGTAGCGGAGCCGGGTGCCCCACCAGGGGAGGGTGTACTGGCCGCCCACGATGGCCCGGTGGCCCAGATAGTTGAAGGGCAGCCCCTCCGCGCGCTCCACGTCGAGCTGATAGCCCACCCGCACCAGGTGACGGTCGGCCGCGAACCGGAACACGTGGAGGAAGCCCGCCATCCAGTTGTCGGCGTCGCGGACGTCGGAGGTGGGGATGTGCGCGTCGCCGGAGAAATCCTTGTGCTGGTACCGGAACTGCAGCGCGGTGAGGTTCACCGGCCCCTCCACCAGGGTGCCGATCAGCCCCACCGTGTGCCGCTGCAGGAACTCGTCGTCATCGAGAATGGTGTAGTCGTAGGCGTAGGACACCGCGGCCTGCCACGGCATTCCGGCCACCTTGCTGGTATAGGAGCCGCCCACCGTGCCCAGGTGGCTCTGGACGTTGAAGCTCGGCAGGTCGTTGTAGATGATCGCGAAGTACTGGTAGCCGATGCTGGCTTCCCAGGGGCCGCTGCGGAGGAAGGTGTACTCGAACCGGGCGCTGAAGAGCTCGCCGAGGCTCGCCTGATCGTCCCGCTTCTCGCGCGCCCCCTCCGCGATGGGATCGTGGCTGGGATTGGGGAGCACCATCACGTTGGTGTCATAGGTCACCCCGGCCCGAAGCTCGACGTTCAGCCGCTGGTCGCGGCGGCGGGGCGCCAGCACGGTGTCGCGCAGCCGCTCGGCGGGGCCGGCCAGCACCGAGGTGGACTGCATGCGCAGCGCCTCCTGCACCTCGGCCGCCGCGGCGTCGCGCTCCCCGAGGGCCGCGAGCGAGAGCCCCGCGTAGAAGCGGGAGAGCTGCTGGATGTCCGGGTCGGTGGACGTTCCCGCGCGCAGCGCCTCCAGGGCCCCACGATAGTCACGCTTCCGGTAGCGCATGAAGCCCACGTAGTAGCCCACTCCGTCCGCGGTGGGCTGCGCCCGGAACACCGTGCTGAGGGGCTCCTCCGCCCGGTCGTAGTCCCGCAGCGAGAAGTAGGCCACGCCGAGCTGGTAGAGGAGCGCGAGGTCGTCGGGCGCCCGACGTCGCGCCCGCTCGAGGGGCTCCACCGCCTCCCCGGGCTTGCGCTGGGCGAGCAGGGTGAGCCCGGTGTAGTAGAGCGCATCCAGGTTGTCGGGGTCCTGGGCGAGCGCCTGGCGAAGGAAGGCGAGCGCCTCGTCGTATCGCCGGTCCTCGTACGCGAGTATGGCCTGAGCCACGAAGACGTCGGCCTCGCTCTGCTGGGCGCGGGCCGGCGAGACCCACAGCGCGAGCAGGCAGGCCGCCGCTACCAGCGCGATCGGGACGGGTGAGCGGCGGGGACGGCGGGCGCGGGTGAGGGGCATTGGGTCCGTTTCTATCAGAGCGGGGCCGAGGAGTCCAGATTCACCGCCGAGGGAGGGTCCGGAGGTAGCGGATCAGCTCGCGGACTTCGTCGTCCTTCAGGTGATAGCCGAAGGCGGGCATGCCCGGCTTGCCCAGGGTGGCGCCTCCATTCTTGATCAAGGTGAAGAGATACTCGTCGTCGAGCGCCTCCATCTTGCGCGCGTCGGTGAGATCGCCGGGCCGCATGAGGAAGGCGGTCGCCCGCCAGGAGCCGTCGCCCCGGGCGCCGTGACAGGTGGCGCAGTTGGAGAGGTAGAGGCGCTGGGCCGCGGTGGCGGTGCGCGGCACGGGGTGGGGCAGGAACACCATCGCGGCCAGGCTGCCGAGGAGCATCAGCAGGGCGGGGCCGAAGATGATGAGCAGCCAGCGCGATCGCATCGTCGCAGCATAGCAAGATTGACAGCCTCCTCGGCGGAGGGTAGCGTCGCCGGACGTGAGGCTCATTCTCATGCGCCATGCCCATGCCGGCGAGGCGGATCCTCGCCGCTGGCCCGACGATCGCCTTCGGCCGCTGTCCGACCAGGGCCGGCGCAAGCACGCGGTGGTGGCCGACGCCCTCCGGCGAATGGGAGTGCGCTTCGACCGGGTGCTCACGAGCCCCCTCGTGCGTGCCCGGCAGACGGCCGACATCACCGCCGCGGTGTATGGCGGCGCCCCCGCGGTCGAGGAGACGCCCGCGCTGGGCGAGCGGGCCACGCTCCCCGATCTCCTCGCCGTGCTCGCCCGGGTGTCCGCGGACGCCGCCGTGCTCTGCGTCGGGCACGAGCCCTTCCTGTCCGA
>Ga0134123_10000414_pt1 | contig 28502 bp, 53 predicted proteins | sample KB303_FD_96460 | JGI IMG/M metagenome (GOLD analysis project Ga0134123, IMG submission 96460) | Terrestrial soil microbial communities without Nitrogen fertilizer from Kellogg Biological Station, Michigan, USA - KB3-0-3 | ecosystem: Environmental > Terrestrial > Soil > Unclassified ...
TCGGCCTCGAACGCTGCCAGGCAGGCACCGTGCTCCAACTGGTGCCGGACGTCTTTGCGCTGTGCCGGTGTTAGGCGCCGAGCACCGCGTGAGATTCCGACCCGGGCGGTAGTTGCGTCGTGTCGTGGCATCGCCATGATCTTTATTTCGGCAGCCGGTCACGTACGAGCGCAACCTTGGCTGCGGCAACGCGTGACATGTTGTGAAGTTTGCGTACCGTCAGCGCTGCATCATGATGGCACCCGATGGCAGCTTGGAGGGCCGTGGCAGCGCGGTCAATAGCAGTCGTGACGATTGATAGAATGGTATCGGCATCCACGACGGCAGCCACGACACGGTCCACGCGATCCAGCTTTTCTTGCGGTGCGTCGGGCTAATGCACGTCTCGAGCCAACTCCGGGGAATAGCTGTGGGAAGATCAGCACGCGGGAAGACCAGCAAGGCCAAGGCATGGGTAACGAGACACCTGTGTCTAGCCCGCTATGCAGCTGTCGCACGGATACGGGTAAACAGTTACCCGGGTTCGGTGCTGGAACGCCGTGCCGGTCTTGTAGCATCGCAAGGCAGCGACAGAGATCTCGGACCACGGCAAATCTCGACGTCGTGGTAGACTCTAGGGCTCATGGGATCCGGAACGTTCTATGCAATCGGGTTTGGCTGCGCCGAGCTTCCTTCACTCGACGACGATGCTTCCCTCTTCGAGATCTTCGAAAAGCACGGCATCCAAACCAGCTACGAGGGAGCAACAAGCTACGCGGTAGTCCCTTTGCTGAGCACGCTCGCGCGAAGGCACAAGAACGAGCTACCGAGCGGTGTGTTACCGATCGTGGACTTCGTAGAAGCCGTCAATAAGCAGATCGGAGAGGACGTCATCAAGAAGGCTTACCAGACCTGGCAGACCGTTCGGGCCGCGGCAGCCGCCCTTTCGGTGCCCGTTGATCTGCCCAACGGCAAGTTGCTCTGGCTGTGCGATTACGACTAAACACTCCACGATGATCCAGCTAACGACTGACTTCGTGCTTCAAGCGTGGCTGACTTCGCGGCTGCTTGCGCTCTTCATTATAGCCCAATGATCCCGACGCGGGGTCCTTGCAAGCGCACGGAACTTCACCGCACGGAGACTACGCGGGCGTCGGGCTGGCTGACCCGCGTCGGGTCGGCGAGGTGCACGTGGGTCGGGCAGAAGTCCCGTCCCCCGCGATCCTCGCAGCACCAGCCGTCCTTGTTCTCGGCGATGCAGCGAATGAGGATCGAGTCCTTGTGCAAGGAGAGCCCAACCTCGCAGCGCCGCTCGAACCGCATGACGCCGCCGCACAGGCGGCAGTCGACGTCGGAAACTGCTGATGCGAGCGCGATCTCAAGCTGGCAGCTCGAGCAGCACAGGATCGCGGCGTCGCAGGAGATCGTCGTAACTACCACGACGCTCACCTTACGGAGGCCGTGCCCTAGAATAGCCAGCTGCCTCTAAATTGAGAGTGTTGCCCTAGAATTCAAGCGGCTGCCCTTAAATTTGCTGCCTCAGAATTCACCAATCTCCGACGAGGAACTTCCCGTGATTCGATGTCACACGGGCGTAGTACGTGATCGTGGACAGCCTGTGTCGCATCCAGACGCAGGACCACAACCACAGCGGCCCGCCGGTGTTGAACCCACCGACGAGCCAAGGAGTCACGATGACGAGACATCGCAACCCCCGGCCGAAGGTACCGAAGCGGCCCTCTCCTGACAACTTCGATCCCGGCTTCCTGATCCGGTACCTCTACGAGGACCTGGTCGAAGTCGAGGCGCTCGCCGTCACCGCCGACGAGGCCGTGACGAACCTGCCGCCGCGCCCGCGGGGCAAGTACCGGCGGACCCTGGCGCGGCTGTACACCCTGGTAGGCAAGACCTCCTGGCGTGCCCAGGGTGCGCTGGAGCGCGGCGAGGAGCTGGTCGCCCTGCACGAGGCCCACCTGGCGGCCCAGGCCCCCAAGCGCCCACGCCGGGCGCGGGCGCGCTGATCTCGCCATTTTCTGGCCCACGCTGATCAGTGCCCCGATGATCTCGCCCGCGTGGCCAGGGCCAGGGGACCGATCTCGCCCGCAGAGCGAGCCGCGCTCGTCACCCGGGAGCATGTGCTGGCCACCCGACGCGGGGTCCACCTGTTCCGCCTGCTCCGAGAGCGGCGCGGCATCCTGACCCTCGCGCAGATCCGACGGATGAGCCGACTATTGGTCGACCATGCCGACGCGCTCTACCGGCGCGCAGACCGTGTCGAGCGGGGCGCCGTGGTGGCGCGGATGCCCAAGGCGCTGGCGCTCGCCGCGCTCGTGAAGCGCGTCAGGCAGGTCGGACAGGGGGACGACCCGGTGACCATCTCCGTGTCCACGCGGCTCGTCGAGATTGCCGCGACGATCGAGGGGAGGGCGACGACGCCCGCGACGATCCGGACGGCTGCGATCGAGGTCCTGCGTCTCGCCGAGACGGTGACGGGGGCGCGGGCCCTGCCGCACTGGCGACCGCCGCCGCGACCCCGCGGCGGACGGCACCCGAACGTCCCGCTCGACAGCCTGCTCCACTACGCGGCCCAACGTGGAATCACCGACGCGGAGCTCGCCGACGAGCTAGCCCGACAGGAAGTGCTGCCCGACGGTCCGGGCTCGGAGAGACCCCTCCGTCATCGCTGGAGGGCGATCCTGAAGTCGGCGCGGGCTCGACGCCGACCGACAACGTGCCCCGTGAAAACGTCACACGGAGGGTGACGTGGCGCGCCGCGCGCCAGCGATCGCCACGACTTGCGGCACGTCCGACGACGAAACGCCATGTCACGAGTCATTCCGTGGATCGATCTATAGGATAATCCATTGTAACTGCAGGAGAAACAGCCTCTCGGAACACCGCCATGCTACCTGCAACTACATCACTCCCCGTCCTGCTTCGCAAGTACAGAGACGCCCACCGCCAGTACGTCGAGCTGGAGCGCGTGCTGGCCGACCTCGATCGCCAGATCGTCGCGGCTGGGCGCCCCCTGAAACCACACCGACGCCGCACGGAATCGGTCGGGGCGACCGACGAGCTCCGCGCGGTCCTGCGCGTACTGCAAGAGGCGGAGGCCCCGCTACCACCGCGCGAGATTGCGTCGCGTCTGGGCGTCGAGGCCGTGGTCGTCTCCCGGCGGCTCGCCCGCGCACGCCGCCTCGGCTACGTCGAGCAGACCGGGAAGGCGCGTTACTGCGTCGCCACCGCCGTTCCCAGCCTCTAGGTGGACCCGTGCTCCTGCTTGGCCTTCTTCGCGGCGATCTGTCGCGCGCCCTCCAGCGCGAGCGTACGGATCCACGTCGAGACGCTCATCGCCACAGATGCCGCGGCCTGCTGCAACTCGACGTGCTCGGCCTCGGTTACGAGCACCCGCACGATCGTCTCGCGGCGATCCGCGGCGGCGACGGACGGACGCCCCACACGCTTCCGCGGATCATCCCCTGGGACGGGTGTCCGGCGGGCGCGCTTCCTTGCCTTAACCATGCGGTAATCCTAGCCATAGAAATACCTGCGTCAACATCCTTGCGCCCCGCGATTTTTCTGTCCATACTTATCCCATGGTCACGAGCGCGATCCCCGGCGAGTTCTCGCCGCTCCCTACAACCCGCGAGGAGCGCGGGCGGCAGATCGCCAAGCTCGGCAGGATCCGCCCACTGGGCGCGAGCTACGTCGTGCCGTCGCAATCGGTCCGGGGCGACGCGCCGCCGACCTACTTGGTCGATCTCGTCGAGCAGACCTGCACCTGCCCGGACTACGAGCTGCGGCGCCTGGTCTGCAAGCACCAGGAGGCCGTGCTGTTCTGGCTGGCGTGGGAGGGGACGGTGAACGAGGACACCGGCCAGATCGAGCTGCCGAAGGCTACGCGGAAGCCCAAGCGCAAGACGTACCCGCGGAACTGGCCCGCCTACAACGCCGCGCAGATCGAGGAGAAGGCACACGTCGAGGTGCTGCTCAAGGCGCTGTGCGAGGGAATCGAGCAACCGCCGCGCAGGCCAGGCGCCCGCGGGCGCAACGCGTACTCACGGCGCGACGCGATCTTCGGCTGCGTGATGAAGGTCTACACGACGTTCTCCGGGCGACGTGCCGACACGGACATCAGCGCGTGCGCGGAGCGCGGCTCCATCGGTAAGGCGTACCATCCCAACACCCTGTTCCGCGCGATGGAAGACCCGGCCACGACGGCGATCCTCCTCCGGCTAATTGAGGAGTCCGCCGCTCCGCTCGCCGAGGTCGAGAACCGCGCCGGCCAGTTCGCGCAGGACTCTACCGGGATTTCGACGGTCACCTACGATCGCTGGTTCGATCAGAAGCACGGCAAGCTGCGCTCTGAGCACGCGTGGCTCAAGCTCCACATCATGGTCGGCACGCTCACCCACGTCGTGACCGGCGCGAAGGTCTCGAGCGAGGCGGACTGCCCGGTCCTGCCCGAGCTCCTCGCGGCAACGGCCAAGACGTTTCGGGTGCGCGAGGTGAGCGCTGACAAGGCGTACCTCTCGAAGAAGAACCTGGAGGCGATCGATCGCGTTGGCGCGGTGCCCTTCATCCCATTCAAGAGCAACAGCATCGGCATGGCGAGCAAGTCGGAGCCCTGGAGGCGGATGTGGTGCGTCTTCTCGCTCAAGAGCGAGGAGTTCCGCCTCCACTACCACCGCCGGAGCAACGTCGAGTCGACGATGTGGATGATCAAGTCGAAGTTCGGAGGGGCGGTCCGCTCGAAGCTCCCCATCGCCCAGGTGAACGAGATCCTGGCCAAGCTCGTCTGCCACAACCTGGCGTGCATCGTCCGCGCGGTCCACGAGTTCGGGATCGACGTTGACCTCAGCGGGACGATCAAGGCGCCCACGGTACCGCCCCTCACCCCGGTGCAGCCGTGAGGGGGCAACGCCACCAGCGCTACGCCGTCGGCACGCCCGTGTACTGGGTGCACGAGGGGGCCTATCAGACTGCAACCGTCGCGGGTCACGGACGAGGCGTATCGGGCGTCTACACAGAAATTCAGCTCGAGGACGGCTCCACGCGGCGCGTGCTGCGCTCCCAGCTCAAGAAAGCGCAGGTCGACACGGCGACGCACGCCGTGCGGGCGATCCTGAGCGTCCCGCGTGACTTCCCGTGGCTGTCCATGCGGGACATCATCGCCATCGCCGCCGATCGTGGCCTCAACCTCTCGCTGAACGCCGTCGCCTCCGCGCTGGCGAACCTGGAGCCGTCCCACCAGGTCGAGGTACGCCGGAATCGTCGGCCGTTCCGTTACCGGGGATGTCCGTGAGCGACCTGACGGTCAGGGAGCAGCGCTCCGTCCGCACCACGCTGCTGTTCCTGCGCGTCCGCGCCGGAGGCGCGTGGGAGCCAGTCGTCAAGGCGCTGCACGTCGAGGAGGACACGATCGCGAAGGTCGCGCACGGCAGGCGCCCGGTCACCGCGCGGCTCGCGATCCGCGTGGCGCGGTTGATCGAGGTCGGGGTCGACGACCTGCTCGCTGGGACGCACATGTCGTCTCGCGTCTGCCCTCACTGTGGCCACCCGTCGGATGACTTTGGCGACGAAAAGACGGCCGTCACAGACTACGAGTCAGTTGGCAGACTCGTGGTTCTCAATGAAGGCGAGCAATGATTTTGCCGTTTTGTGAAACCGGCGAATGCCTAATGGAGAGCAGACATGAGTAGAGCAGATATCAACGTCAGCGGAACCTGCGGTGGTGGTAGCAGCGTCAAGATCTACGAGACCCCAGAGTATAATTACCCGTGGCATGGGGCCCAGATTATGCACGGGTCGTTTACCGCAGGGCCGACATCTCCTGATAACCAACGAATCGAGGTCGTTGAGTTGTGCTTACCTGGTCTCAACATTCGTGTCCGCGCCGATCGCGTGCGTACGGAACTGCGTGCCCTGTTGGCAGCCAACCAGGCATGGGAAGTCGCGGTCTACTCGGCAGAACTCCAGCCCGCTCGACACCAGGCATTTGTCAACTTGCAGGCCGCCGTGTTCAGCGTCGCGGCGCGAGGGATCACGGTTGCACACATTGAGCGGATCGCCCATGAAGCATACGTGGACGGGCTGCGACATGGCGAAGAGGCAATGCGCGGACGATTCCGCGAGATGTTGGGGCTGTGACCCCCGTACTTTCCGATCCTTGCGTATCCGGGCTGTCTTCAGTCGCGGCGATGTTTCCGGTCGATGCGACCTCGCAGGAGATCGCTGTCTTAATTCACCGACCGCAAGCGAGAGGGTGGACGATAGCCATGGCTAAGCCTCCTACAGGGAAAAAGCCATCCGGCGCGATGCTGCTCGCCAGGCAAAAGTCTGGTGCCGTTCGTCGCTGCGAACCCGGTGAACCGATCACGATCGTCTCCCCTGACCCATGGTACTTGGGCTATGCCACGGCACTCGCGGAGATTTGGCGCCTGCACCACGACGGTCAGATGGTGCGCCATATCCTCACGGCCAGTGGCCTGACGCTCAAGCATCTGGAGTGGGGCGGCGTCGAGGAGTTTGACCTTGCAGCGATCCGCGACGCCTGTCTGGGCACGCGAAGCGAGGCTCAACTTGTGGATCGTTGCGCCGCCAAGATGTGACCTGCCGCTGCCGACCTGGCAGCCCAGTCATTGCGTGCACAGCTACTGGATCGACGGCCAGCGGGTGGGAGACGTCGGGCTATCGTTGTGCTGCCGCCGCGCTGCTGGGCGCCGGTCTTCTACAACGTGGGCGAAGTGTCTCGCGAACGCTACCCACAGCGTGCCGTGCTGTGTCGAATACACTGCCTCAGAATTCGCGGGGCTGCCTCAGAATTCGGCCCGCCAGGCTAATTCTAGGGCACGGCCCCTTACGGATCTCCCTGAGGGTTGCAAGATTTCTTTTACTGGAACACACATGGTTCGGTCAGCGTTTCTTAGCGAAACTGCCGAGAGATTTCCATTCAATCTTGCTGAATTGCGAGCGCTCCGACAGCGCTCGCCTCTCGACGATCAGCGGCACCCACGAATGGTCTGTTATGCGGCACAGCAGCCGTCGGAGGCCAGTCATCACGGCGGCGCTCTTCCCGCGGACATGCACCATGGCCACGGGGCGGATCAGCGCGGGATCGATATTGACGGTAGAGCTGAAGAACGACCTTGCCGGCCCTTCGCGCGCGCTGTCTTGGCTCACGGTCCAGCGGATTTCTCGGCCACGGCCATCGCCGCAGTTAGCGCGTCCCCGTATTCGGCGTGCGTTGCGACTGAGAGGACTCCGACCTTGCGGTTGGCGGAGTTTAGTGACGTGATTGCCGGTGCTTCCGCCAGGGCCCCTGGTACTTCGAGCGTGATCGTCGTGACGGTGCTCTCGTTGGGCAGCGCAGCGGGCACGACGATTGCCGCCTGTGTCGACGCGTCTGGCTCAATGGGCGCCTTGGATCCGCGCGTGATCTTGTTATCGGACAGAGGCTTCCAGCTGTAACCGTTCCAGTATTGTCCATCGCTCATCGCTTCGTCGTCTTCCTGCGCGGGCGGTCGACGCTGAACTCGCCCGCGATCTCGCGCAGGAGCTTCTCCTGTTTGGCGGTGAGCTTCTTCGGGACATCGATGAGGAAGCGGACCAGATGATCTCCTCGCCCGTGTTCACCGACGCGGGGAACCCCCTGACCACGGCGCACGATCTCGTCGCCAGACTGCGTGCCTGGGCGCAGTTCGAGGAGCGTGGTCCCTTCGCACCCGTCATCGAGGGTATCGATTTCAACCTCGCCGCCGAGCGCGGCCTCGAAGAAGCTGACCGGCACCTCGCTGCACACATCGCTGCCGTCGCGGTTGAAGCGATCGTCGGTCGCGACGTGGACCACGACGTAGAGATCGCCCGGCGGTGTCTCGCCCTTGCCGGAGATCCGTAGCGTCTGTCCGCCGTCGATGCCGGCGGGTACCGCGATCGTCAGCTCGGAGGTCTCCGGCCGGACCCCTCGGCCGTGGCAGTCCGGACAGGGGTCCTTGATCGTCTTGCCCGCACCCGCACACTGCGGGCAGGTCGTTTGCACGACGAAGAAGCCCTGCGGGTGCATCACCTGCCCTCGGCCCTGGCAGTTTCGGCACGGCTCCGACTTGCCACCGCGCGCGCCGCTGCTGCGGCACGTGGAGCAGCCCACCGCGCGCGTGATCTCGACGTCCTTGCGGACGCCCCAGATGGCCTCGCGGAAGGTCAGCGACAGTTCGACGCGGAGATCGAGACCCTGCGCGGCGTGGCCGCGGTTGCGACCACTGAAGAAGTCACCGAACAGGTCGCCGAACGCCGAGAAGATGTCCTCGACGTTCTCGAAGCCGCGGTAGCTGGGACCAGATCCTGGCCCGCGCGCGCCCGGGCCGCCACCGCCACGGCGCAGGCCGTCTATGCCGTAGCGGTCGTAGGTAGCGCGGTTTTCGGTGTCAGACAGGATCTGGTAGGCGTTCGCGGCTTCCTTGAACTTGTCCTCGGAGCTCTTGTCTCCCGGGCACTTGTCGGGATGGTACTGCTGCGCGCGCGCGCGGTACGCTTTTTTGAGATCGGCAGGCGTGGCGGTGCGGTCGACGCCGAGCACCTCGTAGAGATCTCTCGGGGTCGATGACCCTGTCTGTGCTGCCCCCGTCACGGTGTACCTCTTGGGGTTGACGGCGTCCGCAAGACGGCGCCGGCCTCAAGCTTGGGGATCGCCAACTCGCACACGCGCAGCTCGACGAGGAGATCGCGCGGTACGGCGAGGACCTTGGCAAGGATCTCGTCGACCAGCTGCCGGGGATCGACAACCGCGGCGCGTAGCTTGGCTAGCTCCGTGTCGCGCTCGGGGCTCTTGGGCGGCGTGTCGGCGGTGATGAGCAGGCACGTCTTGGCCCATGCGACCTGGTCGATGAGACGATCGATCAGCTCGGGCGGCGGACGGTTGGGGGGGTTATTGCAGCAGGACATTGTGGTTCGGGGGAGTCTACTCCTGGAACGGCGGGTTCTGACGGGGGAGATCTCTCCCTTCCGCGGCTGTCGCGCGCTCGTACCGGCGTCCTGTTTCTGGACTGCGCCGAAGCGTACGCGCGTCACAGCCCTCCATCTCGGGTGTCCACGGCGTGGCCCGAGCCGCAGGCACCACGCGCCAGAGCAACTCGGCCGTCCGCGCCCGGATGATGGGGTCGCCGGGGCCGAGGTCCTGGCTTCGCCGCTTCGAGGGCCGGTCCTTGGGCTTGCTGCGCTTGCTCATGGTCGACCTCACCCGTCCTGCTAGATCTGCCCCGAGGGCACGGTGGTGGGCTAGCAGGGGACGCCGACGCGGCCTCGGATGACGCCGCGACCAGGTGCTCCACGAAGTCAACGCGCTCGTCATCGACCTCGCGTCACACCGTGCGTGCGAAGTGCTCGGGATGACGATAGAGCACATCGGCGCGGGCGACAGCTGACTCCGGGACATACCTCGCGGTCGCGGACCAGCTTGGTAGTGGACGTGGTGGCGTCGGGGTTGTGGTCGGGTGGGTGCTTCGGTACTCTCGTCAGACTTGAGCGGCTACTGGCACCCCCGTGGGTCAGCACCAACAAGGGCATCCGCCGATGACCACGAAGCGAGAGCGAGAGCGAAAGTGCAAGGAGCCCAAGGAGCCGAAGGTCAAGACGAGTGCGCCGAAGACACCGCGTAAGAGCAAGTCCCGCAAGAAGGCAGAGCCCAAGGTCGTGCGCGTTCCCGTCGTCCCCGACGGCGGCGAACGGACCAAGGAGGCCCCGCCACAGCGAGAGCCACAGCGAGCGCCCAACGGGGACCTGCCGAGCGTCGTTGTCAAGAACGCGGCCGAGGCGATGTTCTACTTCGCGCAGATCGACGATCGCCTCGCAGAGGCGTGGAAGCGCGACGTCGTGATGCACGAGGGCCCGATCACGATCCGCCGCACGATGCCGTCGTGGTTCGGCTCCACGCACTACGCGTACGTGGATCCGCGCCTCATCTGGTACCTGAAGCGCGAGCCGTCCGACCCGCTCGGCGCACGCTGGGAGGGCTACCTGCGGAATGCGGGCGACGCACCGCGCGGCTCGATGGTGGTCATGGTTGGCAGGGACATCTGTGCGAAGAAGTGCGGCCCGCAGCTCGGAGAGACCCCGCGGTGACGTGCAAACTCAAGGCTGGACGGATACTCAGCGCTCCTCGTGCGAAGATCTGCGGATGTGTCGACCGGAGGACGAGGGACACGGAACTGTGTCGCGCGGCGTGAACACGCGCATCGGCCGGCAGATCCGCGCCGCGAGAAGCTCTGAACCGCCACGTGTGTTACGGTGTTACGGGCAAAGCCCTAAGACCATGTCCAAAGACATCCTCGTCGAGTTCCAGAGCCCGGTCGGCACGTACCACGTAGAAGATCACGGAGCGGGCGTGCACGCCGTCTTCTTCAAGGCCAAGCGCGCGAAAAAGGCGAAGATCATCGCCAACAGCAGCAGCCTGGAGTCGGCGCTGCGCCGCATCTCCGAGCACGAGGGAGACCTGCTAGAGCCCGACGCACCGCGGGTCACGGGCCGCGAGGGTCCAGTGTCGATCTATGCTGTCGGTCGTCGACTCACGCCCAAGACGCCGACCCAGCTCGACCGCCAGATCGCCGAGTTCCTCGCGAGCAGGAAGGGGTGACGCCATGGTACGCCAGAAGAAACGAGTACTGCCGCCTTCATGATAGTGGCCTTGGTCTTGGCCTTGCCGCAGTACGCTTCAAACCACGTACGTGCCCACTCCTTGCCGAGGAGCTGGAGACCTTAGAGGACCAAGTGACTACAAAACGATGGCCGTCTGAGCCGCCTGTCGCGCAGGACCGTCACGGTCAAGGACTGCCGTGTGCTTTCTGCGCTGGACGCTTTCCCAACGTCGACCATTCGTCCCACAACCACCGCCACGCAATTGTCTATGGGATAGTCGTATGTCGTGAGTGCCTGCCGATCGTCGAGACTATTCTGGCTCGAGCTATCAAAGGACCAAGCACCGGTTAGCCGCGGCCACGTGGTGCAGGAGTCGTGCGCGGATCGAGTCGGCGCAAAAAGCGGGCCCCACGAGGTACGCCTTACGGGGGCCCTCCTCACATGTGCTATGCTCGCGGCGTCGCTGGACTACATCCAAGGAGATAACGATGCGTTACTTGATGCTGTTGGCTTTGATCTCTCTGCCGCTTTCCGCGCACGCTTACTGCCTTGACGATGACGCCGAATGTTGGGCGCGGTTGGAGGAGCGGACGGTGAACCTCGGGCTGTCGGTCGTCGACAATCCGGTATCGATCGAATCAGGATGCGCGCGAGGCGCCTGCACCTCCATCTTGCTGCTGGAGGATGGAGCGCTGTTCACCCAGTGCAGTTCGTCAGGGTGCTGGCAACGGTGGTGCGACCCAGGGCAGGATATCTCTTCCGGTGAGTGCAGTCCGATCTGATTTGATCCAATGCCTGCCGACCGCAACGACTACGGGCGGGCCGTTGCCGCGCGAGCCCGGCTCGAAATCGCGATCGACCGCATGCTGAGTCGACGCCGCTCCCGAGTCGCAGGGTCTGAGAAGAAGAGCGCGCGGCAGCTCGATGGCGACATCGCCGACGCGCTCTCCGCGCGCAACCACCCCACGCGCCGCCAGCGACAGTTGATGTCCAAGCTCCAGCCTGTCGAGGGACTGCGGATCCCCGCCGCTGCTGACCGCGAGCTGACACGCTTCTGGCAGCGCCAGCCCGGGTTGAGGGCAGGCTGCCTGCGCAAGTACGGCTTCGATCCGATCTACGCGGCGGCGGACTACTGGCGCTTCGGTCTGGCCGAACCGCCTCACGCTAGCGTCGTCCGAGAGATCCGCCGAAACGGCGGCGTCTTTTCGCTACCGCTCGTTCGGCGCTGGGAAGCCGAGCTAAACGCGATTGGCTGGCGCGACTTCCTCCTATGGGCCTGGCGCGAGCCCCAGATGCGCGAGCAGTTCACCGCAGTGACCGGCGTCGAGATCCGGTCGGTGGCCACGCCGATCGATGTCGCCATCGACGCCGCGACAGGAGCTCGAGAGAGCCTCGCCTCGCGGTTCATCGAGTGGGCCACGCGAGCGCACTGGGGCCTCGAGCACGCACCGCGGGCGTACCAGGAGTCGCTCGCCAAGGCGGCCGAGACCAAGAGCAGCAAGAGGCGAGGCGCTAATGGCGGCTAGCAAGCGCCTAAGAGCCCGCCGCGCCGGGCCGACGGCGCGCTCTCCACGGCGGCTGATCAGCCTCGTCGGGACGGTGGTCCCATGATCACGATCGTCCATGGCGGGCAGACCGGCGTCGACCGGGGAGCGCACGACACTGCCGTCGAGCACGGCTGGCGGATCATGGGCTACATGCCGCGCGACGGCCGCGACGAGCTCGGGCCAATCCCGCTGGAGGTCGCGCGCTACCTCATTCCGCACGCGTCGACGATCTACGCGGCGCGTACCGCTGCGAACGTGGCGATGGCGACCGCGATCCTCATCGTCGTGCGTGACTCGACCAATCCCCGCGCCACACCCGGCACCGCAAAGACGATCGATCGCGCACGCGATCGGGGCGTGATCCCGGTGGTCGTCGACCCCTCCTGCGACGAGCGCGCGATCGCGCGCTGGCTACACAGCGAGCTGATCGCGCCATGGCCAGTGGCGCTACTCCTCCCGGGTATCCAAGGACCCGAAGACACGCCCGCGCCCGCGCGGCTGCTCGTTGCAGGGCCCCGCGAGAGCAGGTGGGGAGGAGCCCACGCCGAGACCTGCATGCTCCTCCGCCGGATCGCCCCACACGAAACACGATCCTCCTTGGGAGACGCGGTAGGCAGTCCCCGTACTTCTCAACCACGCACGGACTTCTCGACCAACGGGTCGACAGACGCTACAGATCTTCCACCAGAGGTATATGACGATGCAGAAACAACCGTACAAAGGTCCCAAGACGATCCCGAGCCAGCTCCAGCTGCCGGGCGGCATTCTGCTAAAAGCGCTGCCGTTCAAGATCGTCGCCTACCACGACGACGGATCACCGAAGCTCTTCGAGCTGCAAGCTACCGACGCGCCGTTCGACATCACGAAGCCTAGCACATGCATGTTGTTCGCGCGCGAGGGACTGCTGCGCAGTCCCTGGCCGAACAACCGCCCGCCGCGTGACTAAGCTTGACGCTCTATGACGACGCCCTGCGCGGAGGCTGTGCTATGACGAAACGGGAAGCCGCCTAGATCGGCTTAATTGATCGAGCGATCTCTGCAAGATCTCTGTTTGTATTGGTTCTGGTCAGTGCAACACCAACCTGAGGACGACCGCCGATGACTTGATCGCGTGTGTCGCCAGTAGATTCATGAATAGATGGTAGGGGCATCGAAAAACGAGCTTCGAGTTCCTGCTCAATCTTGTTTAGATCAATCATAAAAAACAGACCTCCAACGCGTTTGCACACGTCAATCGAAGTGCTTATAGTGAGAGCCAATTGAAGCACGACACTCCGTCCATAGCACAAGTGCCGATGAATCGACAAGTGTGCTCGTGTTGAAGCACCGGCGAGCCAAGGAGCCGCGATGTGCAACCATCGCAACCCCAGCGTCTCCGTCGATTATTGGCCGCCCAGGTCGATCACGGAGCGCGTCGTTGGCGGCGGCGCGCGGCTCGACGACCGATCGCGAGCACGCGAACCAGCGCGCGACCTCCGGATCTTCGCTCCACGACAGGAACGTGAGCGCGGGCGATGCCATGTAGGGTTTGGCGGGATCTAGCGCCTCCGCGAGACGATCAGCGACTCCGCCGATGTAGTCGCCCGCGAGCTTCATGAGGACGGCGGGGTCAGCGAAACGGCCGGGGATCGCGTACAGGAGGAAGCGCGTGTCGATCGGCCTGCCCGCGAGCTCCTCCGGCTTGCCGGGGCATGGCCACTTGTTCTTAGTGCGCTCTTGCTCACGCGGGCTTATCCGCAGGGCTCTTCGCGCGCACGAGACGACCGCGGCGGTTCGCCATCTTACGCGCACCGCGCGCGACCACGAGCGCTTGGTACTGCGTGGGGTTGGCGCGCTCGTAGCCCGCTGCCGCGAGCGCCTTGCGGAGCGTGTCCTGCCCGACACCGAGGTTGTGAGCGACATCGGCGCTCGACATGCCGTGCCCCTGGATCCAGACCATTGCGAGTTGCACCGCGTAGTCGTCGAGGACGCGCTCGGGCAGCCACGTGACGTGAAGAAGGTGCAGCTTCACGCGCGTGCGCACGTAGAGGACGCTCGTGCCCCCCGCGCTGCCGATCTCGAGGATACCCTCCGATCGCAGCGATCGCGCGGTGACGGGAGCGGGCTTGCCCGGCGGGGGTGCGAGTGTCTTCGTGGTAGGCGTCACCGTGGCGGGGAGCGTGATGATGGGCTGCATCGCGAGTTCTTCCGTGGGGGGCAGCTCGATGCTGGGAGCGGGCAAGCTCTCCACGATCGGCGGCAGCCCGAGCAGCAGCCGCTCCTCTCGCTCGAACTCGGTGAACGAGCTGTAGATGCGAGGGTAGATCATGCGACCTTGTGGGAGCTTTGTACCTGAGGGGTCTGACGTCGGATCGAGCGCGATCCTCCAGCCGCGATCTCGTTTAGCGATGCCCGGCTCCCTGACCGTCGTGCTTGAGCGCCACGCCACTCAAGATCTGAATCGGCTGACACGACCAGCTTGACGCCCGCCTTGATGTCGACATCGTCGAAGCTTCCTCCGACCAGATCGCTGAGCGACTCCTGGGTGACGAGCGGGCGCCCGCCCTGCTCGCAGTGCAGGAGGCGCGCGAGGCCCCACAAGACGTTGAGCCCTGGCTTGAACGCGAACTCGCGCAGCGCCTTGAGCGCGTTGACCTTCCCGAGCCACGGCATCGGCGTCTTCGTCGGGTCCTTGATCGTGAGCTTGTGGATCACGGGTCTTCCTCGGTGGTCGTCTCCCCCAGGCACATAGCCAGATCGCCCTGGATGATCGCGTCCCCGTGCGAGATCGGAGCGCCGCTTTGGCAGCGCTTCGACGTGATAGCCCCGTCGAGCGTCTTCAGGCGCAGGACGGTCCCGCCCTCGGGACCGTGAACCCAGAGCGTGTTGCCGCCCTCGCGGAACTCGATCGCCACGACGGGGATCACGACGGTCTCGCCTGCGCGTTTCGCGGACCTCATGCGGAGACGACCTCCAGCTCGTTCGGGTCGAAGAACGCCTCACCGTCCTCGAACCGCACGCCGTAGCAGAGCCCGTGGGAGTCGTGGTGCTCGAACACGGTGCCGGTCTTGCCGTCGTGCGTGGCGCGGGCTCCGATGGCCTCAGCCGTGTAGTCGCCCTTGCCCGTATGACGGGTCGTGACCTTGACTCGCGTGCCGTTCTTGATGGGTGGGTAGCTCATGATGACGAGTCCTTGGTGCGCGTGTGGCTGCTGATGTCGTAGAGGGTCCCGCGGCAGTTTAGCTGGAACCCGACGCCGCGGTGTGACGCTTCGGGGACGTCGATCCAGAAGAAGCCTGTCGCGTCGGAGTGATCGCGGACGATGCGGTACAGGGTCAGGCGCTTTCCGAACGTCATGGGCGCACCTGCCGACCGCACAGCGGACAGAAGCGCCACTCGTCTTCGATCTTGATCGGTCGGTGCTGCTTGGGAGCCTTCTCAGGACCCGAACCCCAACCTGGCGTCGGCCAACCCGCCTCGCACTGCGTGCGACACCAGTCCAGGTGGTCTCGTCGTGCCCGTTCGCGGTCGACGAAGCAGCTGTCGTCATGGGCGTGATGTTCGAAGCAGACCTGCTCACGCATCGGTGTCGCCCTTCTTCGCGCGAGCGCTCGCCATCAGCGCCTTGCGCTCGGGCTCGTGGCGACCCGTGTCGTGGGGCCGGCCGACTGTATAGAAGTCGGTGACGACGTAGATCGGGCAGCCGCGGCGGTCGACGTGCCTGCGCCGACCCCTGGTGAATCGCCCGACGATCTTGGTGGCGATTGAGATCAGCACCGGATCGGCGGGCGTCTGCGCGGTCGGCGGCGCCTCATGTGCGTGCGCCTTCGATCCTGAGCATTGCATGGAAGCGCCGTGCGGTAAGGGGATGGGGCTCATGATCGGTCTCCTTGGGGCCGCTCGTGGCGTCGCCGCGAGCTCGTGGTGGCCGCCGATCGCCATGCGATGTATGTGGCATCGGCCACCGCGCGCCCCGTGCCGTTGAGCTGTAGATCACACATGTCCGTCGTCCAATCTCGCGACCTCAGTCAGAGACTCCTCATCATAGCCCCCGATCCACTTCGACTTGTCGCTCTCTTCGCGCTTCATTGCTAGCCAGTAGTGCGTCTTTTCAGCGTTAATCTGCCGGTACGTCCGTTTGAGCGGATCGCTCGGGCACACCTGGTCGCTCAGGATGATCAGATACGTGCTCATTCCGAATGGCCGATCGCGGAAACATACTGAGCCGCTGATCGTTGCTGATCGCGCGCGTTGCTTGCTAGGGCGCGCGCCATAGTTTGATCCAGCGGTGACAGCCACACGGGAGCGGGGCGTGAACACCGCGCGCGAGGCCGCACCTCGTGCACCGCACGGTATGGCATCCAAAGGATTTCGGGCCCCCGATCCGCCTCACGACAGCTCCTGTTGTTTATTGATGGCTGCCTGCTGCGCGGCGACTGCCTCCCGCGCGGCGGCGGTCATGCACCGTCGCTCACTGCGAGTTCCCAGGAACTTCGGGTACGCCTCCTCCGAGCCCCACCAACACTCCGGGCCCCATACGACGGAGCCGTCATCGAGGACGAGCTTCGGATTCGGGGGCCGCACGGCCGGGTCCGTGGCCTGTCCCGTGTCCTGGGCGACGACGCGATCGAACTCTTCCCACGTGGTGGCCTGAAAGATGGATCGGACGACGCCCATCGGCTCGGGTGGGACCTCGTCGCCGACGTACACGCCGAATCCGAGGAGTGCCACCTCCTCGGTCGTTGCGGACAGGACCGCGAACACGCGCTCTCCGTGTTTGATTATCATGGAAATACCGGGGGCTCAGTGTGGTTGGGATCCGGATCCGGATCGGGGGAGCTTGGAGCGCAGGCCGGGATTTGGCACGGCGTGCCCTCGCGGCACACCCGCTCCTTGTCTGCGATCTTGAAGTGTTCGGCCTCCGCCTGGCGCAGCACAGCGCGCGGCGTCGACATCAGGGCCTCGTGGCTGGCAGTCAGCGTGGCTACAACAGACACAGCGGGCACTCGCGCGACCGGGGAGCACCGCTCACCCACCGTCCGATCGGACTTGAGGAGTCCTGCGCTGCCTTGAGGGGTTCCAGATCCGAGCGGTCGACAATGCGTAGCTTGTCGTCACCAACGCAGCCGACACACAGCGTGAATACGACACCAGTTATGCGCTTGTAACGTGCCAGCGTCCCTACATCGATTGCTGTTGTGGTCTTCATGCAGGGCCGCCCAGGGTGGTGTCTCTGTGTTGACGGAGCCTTGATCTATAAACGGTGAGGCGCACGGAGCGCTACGAGTAGCTCTCCTCGGAGACGATCTCGGCATCGATCACGGTGTCATCGGCCGCCGTGGACCAGCTCCGCGGCACGCGGACGAGGCCGGGGGCGGGCGGCATTTCGACGACCTCGATCGGCGACTGTTTCGCGCGCGGGGCGGGGGCGGCCTGGGCAGGCGCCGCGGGGCTCTGCGCAGGCTGACGACCGCGTGCACGGGTCGCGGCGCGCCGAGCGTCCGCCTCGCGGCGCTTGCACGTTGCCTCGCGAGCGAGCGCGATCGATGCCCCGTTGCCGAGCGCGTTGATCGCGATCAGGACCGCGAGGGCGACCGCGCTGGTAGCGCCTTGCGACACGAGCATCACACCCTCGATCGCGAGCACAAACCCGAGGGCCTTGCGCGCGTCGTTGAACGTGGCGCGGCCGAACTTGTAGACGGTTAGGCCCGAGAAGATCGCGCAGCCGCCGACTACCGCGATCATGAGCGCGGCGAGCGCTCCGTGGCCGGCGGCGATCGCGGAGGGGACCTCCTGGTGCGCCAGCGTGCGCGCGAACCAGGGGACCACTCCGCCGACCAGAGCGCCGATCAGGGTCGCCTGCGGGCGACGGACGGCACACTCAAACTGTGTGACGATGTCCGTGGTGGCCGACTTGTCACCGTGGACCGTGCGGCGCGAACGTTTGCTGGTCTTGGGCATACTCGGAGATAGAGCACGTGACGTGCCGGAGACGCGGCTCGACAAGTGCGCGAGCGCTAACTGTGAGTCATCGGGTACCCAGTGTCCATAGCAGCCGTGCTCGTGGTGCTCGCGATACGGGTAGCCGGGCACCCAGGGATCACTTCAGCTGGACTAGTCTCGGTTCCTCCCCGCACAAGTGAGCCAGTGCGCCCGCTGAGCAGCGGTCGTCACGCTTCTCGCGGGGACACGGTCCGCGACTCACACTTGCCCTACGCGACCAGCCACCGGCGACCGCGGCACAGCTGAGCAGATCGTGCTCCGGCCTGGTCCTCAAGACACTCGTGTTCGGGGGCGGTGGTCCCTCGACCTCTTACGGCGGAAACTCCGGCTGACGTACCCGTGGAGCCTTGGCGTCACCTCATCCTCATGCGGCGGCAACAGAAGCTCACGTAGCGTCATCGCTCCACCAATAAATCGTGCAACTTGAAAAACAGCGACTTTAATGCCGCATCTATCAAGTCGGATCGGTCGATATATTTCATCGGCTCATTGCCCGAAAACACATCGGTCACGATGTGGAGCAGCACACATCGCTCATCATCGGTTAGATCTACTTGCAGTTTCATCATCGTACTCGTGGGGTTTGATCTGCGGTTCATCGTATCACGACACCTCGGAATCGAAAAGGGCGTCTGGGAGGTCGAACGGGATTTCGATCAGGTGTTGTATTTAGCGATCGACGGTAGCGTCGCGATCGGACGGCTCCCCGTACTCGACCGCGAACTCGTCGAGCTGCGCCGCTGCGCGCGCCGCGGGATCACCGCGGCGCGCAGCATTGAGGCTCCTCGAAGTTGCAGCAGTTGAAAGAGTCTCGGGAACTCCGATCGCCACGCGCGGATCTGGTCGTCGGACATCGTGGCGGTGATCGTCTCGGGCATGATCATGGGGCTGCCTCGGTCATGGCACGCTCCTGCACGCTCGCATGTTCTGGTGGAACTCGGTGATCGTGTCCGCGGTGGTTGTCATGAGCAGCTTCTGGTCGGCCACTGTGCTGGTCTTGTGCAGGACGTACGCGGAGCCGACCGGGGATCCCCGTGCTCTGGCAGTGGCCGACACATGGCGGAACCTCCGGGGTTACAACCGTGATAATGGGCTGCCTGGCAAGCTCCGACAATGCTGGAGGCCATGACCCCGTAAGCACCCAAGAAGCCGTCATCGTCGGCGAACGAGAGGTAGTGCCAGCACTGGGGTCGCGTACTTTCGTCGCGCGTCATCCGGCGGAGGCCCGCATGTCGGCGCTCATCCTCGGGCAGCGCGATGCAGTTCTCACACCACGGCTTGCCCTCTGCGATCTCCGCGGAGGCGGGCTGATCGCAGATGACGCAGAGGGTCCCTGCGGGCAGGCTCACGACGCGTGGCTCCGCATGAAGGCCTGGAAGCCGCAATCAGCGCAGTGACATGCGAGAGGCTGCGCGGTGACTACGAAAGTTGCCCGTGTAGGGCTCGCGCGTGGTCCAGTGCTGGAGCGGCCACGGCAGCTTATTCTCCTGGATGCCCATGAGGAGCGCGAGCGCGCGCGGGTTGTCGGGATCGATCTTGGTGAACACGTTCGCGCGCGTCGGCGGATCGATCGCGCAGAGGTTATGCCGCCTGTCTTCGTCCCAGCCCCCGAACTGGACGCCGTCGCGCGGGTGGAACGGGTTGTAGCGGGGAGCGCGCTTCTGTCGCAAGATGTTGCTTTCCTTCCAGCGCAGCGTGTCCTCGGCGGGGAAGCAGTGGTCCTCGCGGCTTGACCACTCGGTCGTCGGCGCGACGAGCGATCCGGTGGCGATGGCCCGCCAGATGAAGGTCATGTTCCGCTCGATGCGCTTTCGGTACCAGGACAGTATCAGATTGTGCTTGGCGGCGAACTCGATGGTCGCGAGCCGCTGCACTCCCTTGATGAGGTTGAGCCGCGCGTACCAGGCACGCGTCTTCTCGACCTCGGTTGCGGTGCCGAAGTAGCTCGGGTTGAGTGCCTGGGGGACGAGCTCTTCCAGGCGGCGGTCGGATCCCCAGCCGAACACTCCTGGCTGCTTGCGGATGGCCGGCAGGTCGGCCTCCTTGATCTTGCCGGGCAGGAGCTTGGTGACCTCCTTGCCGATGTCGAGCGCCTTCCGCTCGCCGACGACGTCGAGCAGGCTGTCCGGCACCCGGTCGCGGTAGCGCTCCTCGAGCCACGCGTTGTGGCCCAGCGGCTTCTCATTGCCAGCCAGCTCGGGTGTCGCGTCGCGCGGCGTGAGCCGCGGCAGGACGAGCAGCTTGTACTGCCCGGCGACCACGAGAGCGTGCTCGGCTGCCACGAGAGCGTGCGGCGCGACGATCATCTCGCCCGTGTACGACAGCTCGGGAGCCTTGTAGTCGTCGCGATCAAACTTCTTGGCGACGAGATCGAACAGCAGCATGAGCCAGATGAACTCGGGGGCTTCGAGGTTGTCGATCGTCTCGATCGGGACGGCCTTGGCGTCGACGGGTACCAGGGTCGTCTTGTCCCGCTTGTGGCGGTGCTTGATCGCCGCACCTTCAAGCAGTCGGTACGGAAACCAGTGCTTGCTCGCGCGTTCGTCGAGGCGCTTGTCCGGCCGCCGGGTTACGTTGTGGTACTCAGGGTGCGCGCCCTCGGAGTAGTTGGTCAGGATCGTCGACGTCTCGCCGTTGCGCACGCCGAGGACGAAGTACGCCTTGCAGACATCGCCGTCGCGGATGAGCGCGAGCGTGATGCCCGAAACCATCTGGCGGTGCAGCGCGTGCACGAACGAGTTGATGCTGGAGAACTCGAAGATCTCACGGTTGTATTGCAGCGGCTTTTCGTCTCGAGCTCCCTGCGTGAACTGGTGGACCGCGAGCGTGTCCAGGCTCCGCGACGCCGCCAGGCGCAGCTCGCCGAGCGCGCTCGTCGTCCAGGTACTTCTTGAGTTTGCCGAGGTCGTAGCCGTAGTGGACGGCGACTTCGCGCACGGTCTCGCGGAAGGCCGTCACCGCTTCCTCGCACGGCGGTCGCGTGATCAGCTCGTGGAAGCTGCGCAGCGCGGCCATCGTCTTCTCGATCTTGTCGGGGACGTAGAGCAGCGCGTGGACCGAGAACGACTTCTCCTTCACGTAGCCCTCGAACAGCCCGCGCAGGAGGAGGATCGCGGTGGTGCCCGTTATGTCGAGCGCCCGCGACTCGTTGAGGTCCTTGACGTATTTCTGGAGGTCCCAGCTCTGGAACTCGGAGTTAGATCCGACGGTGAACGAGAACGCGTTGGTCCCGAGCTTGGTGCCGGTCAGCTTGGCCCAGCGCGGGATGGCCTCGTTGAGGATCTCGTTGAGCGCATCCACAGGCAGAACCTCTTTCGCCATGCTGCTTACCATTCGGTCTCGCGCACGAGCGCCTCGTAGAGCTTCCAGCTGTGCTCGCGCGCAGCCTCGGCGTGGGTGATCCAGGCCGGATCTGCCGTCTCGTCGAGCTGCGCGAGCACGCGGTTCGCGGCGAGGTAGGCCTCGTAGACTGCCTTCTTCGCCGCGTTCAGCGGTGCGCGGGCGGTGTCTGCGGCCTGCTCTTCGGGCGTGAGCGGGTGCAGGTGCGCGTCGCGGGTCACGCGTCCTCCGGCCGGTTGACCGCGTCCCAGACGTCAGCCTGGAGTGCGTGATGAGCCTTCGCCTCGCGGCTCGCGGCTGGGTGCCCGGCAGCCTTCTCGAAGGCGTCCGCGTGGCTGGTCATCTCGAGCACGGCGTCGGCGTCCATGTCGGGCAGGTGCTCGTGCGACATCCCGGCGACGTCGAGGTAGACGTCGATCCAGTGCTCTTTCGCGCTCGTGACGTTGTCTGGTTTGGGGTTCGGATCGGCCACCTCCTTAGCGTAGCGGAGGGCCTTGCGCACGATCCGATCGCAGATGCGGCGGTATTCTTCGGGTGTCACGAACGCCTCCTGGGCGGTCGGCAGCACAGCCGGATCCGGCGGCGCACGACATCTGAACCCTTGGTCACGAAGATCGCGCCGCAGCGGTTGCAGCGGCAGTTGTAGCCGGCCGGGATCGTGTCGCCGCGGACGTCGGGCTCGACGCGATCGACGTTCCAGCATGCCGTAGGTGTCCCCTACCGACAGCGCTCCGCGCGGGTCCTTCTGCTGCCACAGGCCCGAGATGATCTGCATCATCCGGCCGTAGCCGAACTCGCGGTTTCTCTCGACGAACGCAGTGAACATCCCGTCTGACAGCGGGGCGCTCTGCCGCCTGTCGATCTTTGCCCACGCGGCGCGGCGGACCTCCTGGGCGACGGCCTTGTAGACCATCCAGCGCTCGTTCACGCGTTTTTGTGCGTCGGGCCGGCACTTGGGAGAATCGAGCAGATCGCGCTCGGCGGCAGCCTGCGCCTCCAGCCACGCGACGATCTGCTGCATGATCTGCTCGGCCTCGGTCACGGGCGGTCGTCCTGCTTGCGGCGGAAGTCCCGGCTGACGTAGCCGTCAGGGTGCGGCGTCACCGCGTGGAGGATGCTACTGAAACCGGGCCGCGCGTCCGCGAACTCGACGCCCCAGCGGTCCTCGAAGACCTTCAGATCCTCTCCCGTCATTGGCCTTGCTTTTCCTTTTCCCGTGCGTCGGCGTTCGCGAACGCGGCTTCCCACGTCGGACCGCGGCCGGCGATGACGACCTCGACAGGCACGCCCGCACCTCCGCGGACGTACCAACCGACCTCGCAGCGGTCGACCACCTTCTTCTGGCGGAGCGTCACGACAGCGACGCGATCGGTCGGCGTGATGCCGGGCGTGGCCCAGCGCTGGTGCGCTTCGCGGTGTGCTTGGAACTTGGTCATGACTGCTTTCTCGCGGCGGGCAGCACGTACGATCCGAGTGCCACGGACACTGCGTCGCGGGGCGCCTGTGCGTAGTCTCCCTTATAGACGCGGACGTCGTAGCAAAGGTTCCGGGCGCGACGGGTGGCGCGGCGGAAGTCCGTGCTCTTCGCGGGCGTCGTTCGTGTCTTGCAGTCGATGACGTGGCAGACACCGCCGTCCCACCACACGAAGGCGTCCTTCTTCACGGGTGCCACCTCCGCGGTGCAGCCTTCTTGGCAGCGCTGTGGGCCGCCTTGGCGCTGGCGAAGCGCCTGATGTCACCGCGCTGCTTGCGGATTGGCGCACCGTCAACGTATGCCATCCACGGGCGTTTGTTGTTGTCGGTCATGCTACCTCCGTGGACAGCGACCACGCGATCGCAGGTGACGCTCGGGATCATTCCGAGGCGCTGGCTGCCGATGTGGATACCCTCGACGCGGCGGAAGCCCGCGTCGCAGTGGCGGCAGGTCACGAGACAGGCGGTCGCGACGTCCTTGATCACGGCTTCTCCGTGGCACCCGCCTTTTCGTCCATTTCGTCCATTTCGGCCGCCTCGGCCGCCTTGGCCGCCTCGGCCGCCTTGGCCGCCTCGGCCGCCTTGGCCGCCTCGGCCGCCTTGGCCGCCTTGGCCGCCTTGGCCGCGCGCTCGAACTCCTTCGCGGTGTCGTTCATGCCGTGCTCGCGGAGCTTGGTCGCGGCGAGCCGGTACGCGGCGGCGACGACGTCGCTCCGGGCGGCGTTGTTGCTGCCGTACTCGCGTGCCGTCAGGAGCAGCTCTTCGGTGGCTTCGGGCAGGTTATGCATGGTTATTCGGGCAGGTTATGCATGGTTATTCGCCTTTGTCGGATCAGGGGCGACTGCTCGCCGCCCTGCCTCGGTAATCTTGAACATGGGCCCGAAGTGGAAGCCGTCGGGCTCGATGAAGCCGCGGTCGGAGCGCAGCGCGCGGGTGCGCGGGTCGCCTCCCACCACGCGGCCGAACTTGTGCTTGGCGGCGGCTGCGAGGATGCACCTCTGTGCGGGCGTCTCTCTTGATCACGATCTGCGTCCAGGCGTGCCCGAAGGCGTGAGGTCAAAATCCGCGATCTTGAGCCTCGCGCGGGCGGCCACCGCCCGGCCGTAGTCGGTCCGGTCAGCGCTCACAGTCCACGCTCCGCAACGAATTTCGCGAACGTCGCCCGGTAGTGCTCGATCACCGGGTCGAAGTCCGGCCTGATCATGCCAAGCTGCTCGGTCCCCCCGAATGAACATCCGCCGATCATGCGCCTGTTCTCAAGAACCAGCACGGACAGGGTGCACAGGTGGTCGCCGTACCATCGCGTTCTGAGCACTATGAACGGCGCCAGAAGTCGCTCGCCATCTCGCTCGACCACGAGATCGCCGCGGCGGAGATCTCTTGTTTCGACCAGCATCACGCTCACGTCGTGCTCCACGTGATGACCAACGTGACGAGGTAAGCGAAGTAGCTCTTGGCGTGTCCAGAATGCACTGTGATCCTTAGCTATACGCGCTGCGAAGTGCAGAGCGGGACGTGCTGTCCCTCCAGCCCGAACCCCAACCGCTGAGCCAGGAGAATCAACACGGGAGACATCATCGAACATGGGCCTCAGCTGCTCAAGCGCAACCTCGCGCTCTATGACGGTCGTGGTCATGTCGGCAGGTACAAGCAGCTCGCGTGCCGCGCTGTTCGCGCCACAACGGTGCGGATCATGAGCCCTGGGCATCACATTACCCGCAGCCGGATCTTCACGGTTTTCCACTCCCGCGGCGCTGGAGACACGGGTGTCCATGTACCCAGTGTTCGTCATGCGCGTGAACCCGGACGGTAGAGCTCGAGGAACTGCGTGTGTGCACGGTCGTAGCACCAGATCTCGCCGTCGGACCAGCGGACGTGCAGGCGCGTCTTCAAGCGCTTGACCACGCTGCCGACGCGGTGCCCCCACCAACGGTCCACGACGGCGCCGGTCAGGTCCGGGCGCAGGCCGCTCCTCGCGACGCGCGGCTCGACGATCACAGCCGCGGTCACGGCAGATATGGCCAGGCTCACGGAGTGTTCTTCTGGCTGCTGAGCTGCGTGATTTCCCTGCGGCTCCGACGTAATATTTCGAGTTCATTCTCGCGCATGTCGAACGTCTTAGCGCCGGCTCGCGCTAGAATGTTGTATGCCGTGTCGCGCTCAAGAGGGGTTCCGAACGGGACGCTGCGCAGCCACACAGCAGCGTTCTCGTCGCGTCTCACCGCTCGCGGGATGCACCAGAAAGTGATTGTGATTGTCATTCCTGGCGCCGTGTTGAATAGTCTCGGTACATGACCGAGATCACGTTCTCGATCGGTGAGGTTGATCGCGTGCTCGTTGGGATCGAGCACGCCGCGCGGGTGGTCGCACCCGCCTTGGCTGCGCATGTGAGCGATGAATTCGTCACGACCGGACCATGGAAACGTCGGATGCATGGTTCCGTACTTGTCAGTCTGCATGTACATGACATGGCCTAGTGGATGGTGTCGGGATGGTCGTAGTCGCCGCGCGCGTAGCGATCGCAGCGTTTCACGGCCTCGTACAGCCTCTGGCTGTCGACCGCGTGGCCGAGGAGCAGCAGCTGGATATCGGCGAGTATGCCGGTGGCACACGTCTGACCGTGGTCGTCGAGGAAACGCGTGACGTCAAGCGGTCGACACGCGCAGTGCTTCGCGAACAGGGCGCGCAGATCGTCGTGCCAGAGGATCATTTCCATCGCCAGCTCGCGGCTCGGCAGCGCGCACGACTGGCATCCCGATAAACCACATACGGAACACTTACGTTTGCTATTCACGGCTCGTATTCTGCTTTCAGTCCGTGATTCTCGAGCCATTTGATTCCATCGACTGTGAGGTATGCTTGGGTCGCTGAAGATCGTCGAGTCACCAGACCGTACTTGATCAGCTCCTTGATCATCGCCTCGGTTGAGGCGTGACGGTCCTCTTCGCCGGAGTCTCCGATTCGCTCGGCGATCTGCGAAACGAGCAAGCTCGTGGGACGCAGCGTAAGCATGATGGCAGATGCCCTCGGGTTGAGCACCATCTCGCTGACTGGATCGCGGTCATAGTAGGGTCGTTGCGGAGCGGGAGCCGCCTCCAGAATGTCGTTGACTTCGCGCTTGATTTGGGCGTGTGACTTCTTGGGCTGAGCCTTGGCTTGTCGAAACGTTTCGTGATGCGGGACCACACTACTTACACCCTTTACCCAACCCACCATTTGCTGCGCGTACTCTCGTACATCGTCAGGAAGTCGGCCGTGGACGTCCCAGCCTAGTCCAGGCGTGTACTCCGCGACGAGGGTTCGGTTAACCAACGATCGCACCTCCCCAGCGCCAGTGCCGTACCACAACACTTCGTAGATCCCGCGCACCCCACGCTTAACCACCTCCAAACCTCGCCTCGGCTCCATCGCTCGATGCTTCTTCACGAGCCACCGCCAGTCCGGGAAGTCGAATCGCTCATGCTCCGATCATGGCATATCTTCATCCTAAGAGGCCACGAAACAATGTCCCTAGAGCAGTTTCGTTGCTTGTCCTGCCCTCTGATCGCACCAGGCGCCTGCAAACATCTATGCAGCGGGATCCTTAACCACCGGGCGCACTCCTCAGATCTTTGCGTCGGCCGGCGTGGATGCACCCGGATCGCTGTGTTGACAGTGTGGGCGCGCGTGTGTTATGTAACGACCTGCCAGATGGCAGCAACGAAAGCACACAATAACGAGGAGCGGACCGCGAAGTTCCGCAAAGCGCACAAGCTTGTGCAGACGTGGGTCAGCCCAGAGCTGCGCAAGGTGCTCGACGCTCTCGCCAAGAAGGAGGGGCGCACGCTCGCGAACTGGGTGCGGCGAGAGCTCGGCAAGATCGCCGGGGTCGCGGAGTGAGCTGCAAGGCAGCCAAACGACACGGGCGCCCGATCGCTCCGTCACGAGGTTGCGAAGACGCCGGGCTGCGACAGCGCCCCGCTGCACAGACGAGGCGTGGTAACGGCTAACGCTCCAATGGGAATCCCTCGATCAAGAAGACGTCGAGCACTGGGCAGCGTTTCTTCCCACCGTGCGCGTGCGCGTGCGCGGCGCCCTGCCCGTCACGTTTCGCGCGGACGGTTACCACGTGATCATCGAGGTCGTCGTCCCCTTCGTGGCGCCCACGCAGCGCGCCAAGCCCGACGCAGAGACGATCGCGGGAAACCGCACGTAGAGCTGCACGAAGGCGCGGGACCACGCTCGGGACTGCGACTGCTACCTCGCCGGCAACTACGGCAAGCGGATGATCCCGATGCAGATCGCCGCCGGGTTCCCGGTCCCGCTGTCCGCGCGCTTCCGCCTGCCACCCTACGCGCCCACGAGCGCCAGCCTCTTCCTCCGCAAGGTCGTCCGCGACATCTGCCATCACGAGATTGACGAGCAGCTGCTCGTCGGCGACACTCATCCTTTCACACCCCAACACTGATCTGGCTGACGGAGATCTGAGATGGGAGCACACATCATCGACGGCGAGTTTCAGAGCGACAAGTACCCGACCACACCACGCGGCAAGGTGCCGCTCAGCGTGAAAGATCCGACGGCGCAAGATCTTCTGTGGGAATACGCGCAGCGACGACGCGCCGTTGACCCGAATTTGCGGATGACCTGGAGACAGCGCTACGAAGCGCAGGCTACCTGCCTCGAACCCTACACAACAACCCAGCGATGACCTACCGCCCGTGATTGGATGTCAACCGGGTACGCACGCGAGGAGCCATGCTGATCCTGATCGAGAACCTGATCGACGAGACGACTGTCGCGAAACTCCGAGGCTGGATGGCCGAGGCGGCCTTCGAGGACGGCCGCATCACGGCTGGCGGAAACGCACGCCTCGTCAAGAACAACGAGCAGGTTTGCGCCGATCCCGACAGCCCTGATCCGCGGCTTGCGGAGATGCAAGATCTCGTCATGGCCGCCTTGTGGCGGAACAGCCTCTTCAACGCAGCGGCGCATCCCAAGGAGATCCTGACGCCGCTGTTCAGTCGCTACACCGTCGGCATGCGCTACGGCACGCATATGGACAACGCGCTTATGAGCGACATGCGGATCGATCTGGCGCTCACGCTGTTCCTGACCGATCCAGCCGACTACGATGGCGGCGAGCTGATCGCCGACTTCTCGACCGGCAAGCGGTCGGTCAAGCTGGCGGCCGGCAGCGCCGTGCTATACCCGGCAACGACGCTGCACCAGGTCGCCGAGGTGACGCGCGGCAGCCGGCTAGCGGCTGTGACGTGGGTGCGGAGTCTCATCCGTGACGTCGGTGAGCGCGAGATCCTCTACGATCTAGAGATGGCGCACATACAGCTCGCAAAGCAGCTCGGCAAGACACCCGAGGTTGACCTGCTCTCCAAGAGCCACACGAATCTCCTGCGTCGCTGGGTCGAGGATTGACCTCATGCCCGGGAACCGCTTCGACGGATGGGACGGTGTGCTGGCTACCAGCATACAGATGAGCGCCTCGCGCCTGCGGCGTAGCGTGACGATGTCCGTACAGCTTCCAGTGGTGCGTGTTGGCCACTGGCGCGGTCGGCA
>Ga0134123_10000415_pt1 | contig 28498 bp, 22 predicted proteins | sample KB303_FD_96460 | JGI IMG/M metagenome (GOLD analysis project Ga0134123, IMG submission 96460) | Terrestrial soil microbial communities without Nitrogen fertilizer from Kellogg Biological Station, Michigan, USA - KB3-0-3 | ecosystem: Environmental > Terrestrial > Soil > Unclassified ...
CAACGCGATGTGGAGCGAGATCGGCTACCGCCTCTCCCCCGAGGGAGCGCGGCCGGAGACGCTCACGCAGAACGCCTCGATGACCCCGGCAAAGTGGGGGCTCGGCATCTTCATCGTCGCCGCCTTCGTCGCCTTCTGCTGGATGATCGCCACGCGCCGCCGCCCCGCGGCACTGGTTCCGGCCCACGCCTTCGCGTTCCGCCCCGGTGAAGCGCCCGCCTCCGCGCTCGCCGTCCACGGCGCGAACGACATCCACGAACACCTCGCCGGACTCGCCTGCTCCTGCGGCGCCGCGCACTACTCCGCGCCCGACGTCCAGCGCGCGCTGTACGCCGAGCGCGAGATGACCATCGTCACGCGCCAGTGCGCCTCGTGCGGCCGCGAGCAGAGCGTGTACTTCACGGCCGCGTAAGTGTCATCCCGAGCGAGAGCGAGGGAGCTGGGGCTCGGGTGGGCGCGGAACTGCTCATGCCTCGCACGCCACCCACCCGGGTTCCTCGCTACGCTCGGAATGACATACAGCGAACGTGAACGCCGACTTCGGAGCGCTCGACACCGCAGTTTCGAATGGAAATTTATTTGCGGGTAGCAAAGTTGCGTTCGACACACGTAGATCCGGATAACTTTGGAAACACGGAAACTGGAACACAGCAAGGAGAGCTCGAGGTATGCGCAGCACCGGTAAAGTCAAATGGTTCAACGATGCGAAGGGCTTTGGCTTCATCACGACGGACAACGGCGAGGACGTGTTCGTGCACTTCTCGGCCATCCAGGCCAAAGGCTTCCGGTCCCTCCCCGAGGGCGCCGAAGTCGAGTTCGACCTCGTGCAGGGCCCCAAGGGCCTGCAGGCGGCGAATGTCGTCCTTCCCGCGTAAGATCGGACGATCAGGGATGTTGAAAGGGCGGCGTCATTGCCGTCCTTTTTGTTGCCGATGATTTGGTGGTTGGTAGTTGGTGGTTGGTAGCTGGGGAGCCCCTCAATTACCAATCACCAACTACCAATCACCAACTACCAACCACCAATGAAACGCCTCTCCCTCCTCCTCACGCTGCTCGCCGCCACCGCCGCCCACGCCGCGGACATCGACCTCGTCCGCTCCCAGTTCACCGCTTACTACACCGCCGCCGGCGCGGATCGCGCGACCGGGCGGATGCAGGAATCGCTGGGCGGGCTGGAGGCGGTGACGCGGGAGATCACGGCGCCGGGGTTTCTGCTCGAGGACGGGAGCTGGAGCGACATCGACTATAGCGACACGCCGGACGGCGGGTGGTCACCGTGGGCGCATACGCAGCGCCTGCTCGTCATGGCGAAGGCGTATCAGACGCCGGGTCAGAGCTTCCATCGCGACGCGCGGCTGCGCGCGCAGATCGACGCCGCGCTCGCGCAGACGAAGCGCTTCTACGGCGCGTCCATTCTCCCCACCGGCAACTGGTGGTTCTGGACCATCGGCATCCCGCTCGACCTCGGGCCGACGCTCGTGCTGATGCGCGGCGAGATCGACGCCGGCACGTACGCCGACCTCGTCACCGCGATCCACCTCCGCATCGGCACCTCGCCCACCGCGCGCGGGCTCATCGGCCCGACGCCGACCGGCGAGAACCTCGTCTGGTCCTGCTTCACGCATCTCTCCCTCGGGCTGCTGAAAGACGACGCAGCGATGCTCACCGCGGTCGCGAACGCGCTCAACAGCGTCGTGCGTCCGGCGGCGGGCGACGGCGTCAAGATCGACCGCTCGTTCCACCAGCACGGCGCGCAGCTCTACACCGGCGGCTACGGCGGCACGTTCGCCGCCGACGTCGCGCGGCTCGCGCACATCACGCGCGGCACCGCCTACACGCTGTCGAGCGACGCGCTGGCGTCGTTCGCCGACTACGTCGCCGACGGCATCGGCTGGTCGCTGTACGGCGACTACTTCGACGTCTCGGTGATCAGCCGCGAGGTTGCGCGGCCGACGACCACCGGCTTCCAGGGACTCGCCGCGCTGCTGCAGGCGTCGCAGTTCGCGTCGGCGCGCACGAGCGAGATCCGCTCCGCCGCGGCGATGATGCTGCAGTCGTGGCGCGGCACGATGCCGCCGGAGCTCGCGGGGCTCGCGGCGCAGATCGAGTCGGCCGGCTACGCGCCCGCGTGGCCCGCGGGTCATCGCCATTACTTCGCGTCCGACTATACGGTGCATCGCCGCGCGGGCTGGTTCGCCTCGGTGAAGATGTTCTCGACGCGCACGAAGTCGGGCGAGCGCACGAACGGCGAGAACCTCCTCGGCGCGCGCCAGTCCGACGGCCGCTTCTATCTCGTCCTCCGCGGCGACGAATACTTCGGCCGCGACGTCTGGCCCGCGCTCGACTGGACGCGCCTGCCCGGCACGACCGTCGAACAGAAGGCCGACACCGCCGACGACACCTACGGCTACGGCACGCGCACCTTCGCCGGCGGCACGGGCGACGGACAGAACGGCGTGTCGGCGATGGAGCTCGCGCCGCTCAATTCGTCGCTGACCGCGCGGAAGGCGTGGTTCTTCTTCGACGACGCGATCGTGTTCCTCACGAACGGCATCACCTCGCCGAGCCCGAATCGCGTCGAGACGATCGTGAATCAGTGGCCGCTCATGAACGCGTCCGCGCCGCTTGCGAGCGGCGCCGGCTGGATGCAGCTCGAAAACGTCGGCTACTGGTTCCCGACTCCGTCGAATCTGAAGACGTCGCGCGAGACGCGCGGCGGCACGTGGGCCTCCCTCGGCGCGTCGGACGATGCGACCGAGCGCGCGAAGCCGTTCGTCACGCTGTGGATCGATCACGGCGCCGCGCCCGTGAACGCGTCCGCCGAATACGCGATCGTGCCGAACGTTTCCGCCGCGACGATGCAGCAGTGGGCGAGCGCGCGGCCGCTGTCGATCGTGGCGAACAACGAGCGCGTCTCCGCCGTCCGCGACACGCGCACCGGCGCCCTCGGCATCACGTTCTGGACCGGCGCGAGCATCGAGGGCATTCAGTCCGACGCCGCGGCGGTCGTCTACCTCAACGGCAATCACCTCTGGATCGCCGACCCGAACGCCGGCGTGAGCGGAACCCTCCGCATCACGATTCCCGGCCGCTACACCGCGAACGTGCCGTCCACGCTCGGCGCGTTCTCGACGACGCTCTTCCTCCCACGCGCGTCGGGTCAGACGACGCACGTGACGCTCACGCGCATGCCGCAGAAGCGCCGCTCGGTGAGATAGGGCGGCGAGACGCCGCCCGGCCAGCCGCCGAGACGGCGGCGCTCCGCGGAACGCCGGCGTCCTCGCCGGCTGGCCCGCAGGCGTCTCGCCTGCGCGTTACATACCGCCTTTGCCCCCCAGGTTCAGCCTCGCGAGGCCGACGCCGACGAAGTACTGGCGGACGTCCCTCAGCATCGAGCCCGCCGACCCGTCCTGGAACGACGCCACGCCGCGGAAGCCGGCGCGGTTGTTCGCGAGATACGAGATCGTCGCCGCGTACAGCCGCTGCGTGCGCGGCACGGCCGACGCGCGATCGGTCATATCGTTCACCGTCCACGTCCCGCTGAGCGTGACCTGGTAATCGTCGAACAGGAACAGGTTGTACTGCGCCGTCCCCTCGAACACGCGTCCCGAAGCCTTCGTAGCCTGCTGATGCCGGTTGCGATAGCCGTACGACGCGGTGAACGACAGCGGCGCGGCGATGAACTCGCCCTGCGTGCTGAACAGCGTGAACGAGCGCAGCACCGGAACCCACCCCGACACCTTCAGCACCGCGTCGAAGTTCTGCACGTCAGAGTGGAAGGCCTTGTCGGCGCGCGTCTCGAAGCCGGCGTTGCCGTGCATCCAGATGCGGCCCGCATTGAGGTTCGTGAACTGCACCGCCACCGCGGCGCGATTGTTGTCGGCGAATGACGGAGTATCGGTGTCGGTGGTATCGATCGACACCGACGCGGTCGACTGCAGCAGTGAGTCCTTCCCGTTCTTCATGCCGAAGATGCCGCCGCGCGCGTAGTTGCCGCTCCCGCTGAAGCGGATGGCATCGAGATCCGTCGCGTCGGTCGTCGGATTGCTGGGATCCGTATTCGGCGCCTTCGCCGGACCGATCGCCCACTCGTAGTCCACGCGGTTCTTCGCCGTGAGCGGGTCCGCGGGCAGCACGCTCACCGGCAGCGACGTCGACTGATACTGCAGCGTCGCCGCCGGCACGCCGGAGAGCAGGATCAGATTCTCCTGCGCCTTTCCCGCGTCGGTGACCGCGGCGTCGACGACGTTGAAGCCGAACACCGGCGTCACCTTCTTCACGTTCGTCTCGAACTGGCTCCCGCCGACCTCGACGATCATCGGCTGCCCTTCGAGCGGCAGCGCCGATCCCTCGCAGATCACCGCCGTGATCTGCGTCTCCGAAAGGCCCTGGAGCTTGTTCGTGCACGTACCGGTCGTCTGCGCGAGCGCGGCAGACGCGGTGAGCAGCAACAGCGCGAGCGCCGACTTCAAGGCGTCACCATCGACGCCATCCCGGTCACGAGATCGCTCACCACGGTCACCTGATTCATCTCCTTCAGCGTCGCGAACATCGGCGCGAGCGCGGGGCAGTGGAAGCCTTTCCCGGTGATGCAGCTGCTCATGCCGTTGCCGATGGCCATGATCACCTGGTCGTCGATCGTGCTCCAGACGATGCGCGCCGACTGGTCGTTGATCTCCGGAAATCCCTGCTCCAGAAAGATGACGACGATGCAGTTGTAGATGACGGCCTTCTTCGCGTCGCCGGGCGCGGCGGACGTGCTGACGGCCAGCAATGCGGCCTGGGGATCCGTCGCCGCCGCGGTCTCCGTCAGCGGCGATTCGGAGGCGGGGGGATTCTCACTCTCGTTCTCGGGCATGCGATCTCTCCTTCACCTGCTCTTCGGTGAGACCGTACATCGGCGGAGTCGGGATCTCAAGTATCGAGCAGTAAAGGTAGAGCTGTCCGCGATGATGCACTTCGTGCTCGATCATGGACCGCAGCCACTTGCCGACGCGCAGCTCCGCGCCGCCCGGCGTCATGCACGATCGCTCGAGATCCTCGCCGGAGAGGGAGCGAAAGATCTCCATCGACTCCTCGTGCATGCGCTTCATGTAACCGACCACGGCGTCGTAGCCGTCCGCGAGCTCGCGGCCGTGGCCGGGATACCGGCTCGGCCGCAGCTGCGCGTTCTCGGCGAACATCCACCGCTCGATCGCCGCGAGGTGGCGCATGACGTCGCCGAACGAAAACTTCCCCTCGCGGAACGTCCAGTCGATCCGCTCCGGAGGCACGACGGCGACGACGCGCATCGTGCGCTCGCGGATGCGATCGAAGTAGCGGATCAGTTCATTCATGCCGCGCGGGTCCGCGCGCGACGATACACCTTCCACAACACCGTCGTCACGAGCAGCAGCATGCCCACGATCGGGACGAGGTAGATGAGCACCCAGATCGCCGCGGTGGCGACGGCCTGCAGCACGCCGACCAGCGCGCGGCTGGCGTCCTTCACGATCACGACCGGCTGCCAGCCCGGCTCCACGACCGGCTGCGCGATGAAGTCGGGAACGATCTCCAGCGTGACGTTCGACATCGCCGCGACCTGGCTGAGGTAGCGCATGCGGCCTTTCGTGCGCTCGATCTCGGCGTGGATGGCCGTGATCTGCCGATGCATCTCCATGACCTCGGCGGCGCTGCGCGCGTTCTTCCGGATGTCGGTCATCAGCTGCCGCAGCTCCGCCTCCGTCGCCTCGAGATTGCGCAGCTGCGACTCGAGATCGACGTACTCCTGCGTCACTTCCTCGCTGCTGATGGTCTCGTTCTCGACGCGCTTCGCGATGCCGCGGATCGCCGCGAGCGCCGTGGTCAGCTTCGCCGAGGGCACGCGCAGGATCAGCGTGGCGCGCAGCAGCTCGCCGTCGCGCCAGACGTTCGAGCCGGAGACGTAGCCACCCTGCGCCTCGACCGATTTCGTGACCGCGTCGACGGCCTTCGACGTGTCTTCGACGATGATCTTCACGCTCGCCGTGCGCACGATCATCGGCTGCGCTTGCTGTTTGGGCTGTTGATCCGCAACGCGCTGGACCTGCACGGGCGCAGGCGCGGCGGCTTTTTCCGCGATGAACGACGTCTCGGCCTTCTTGCAGCCGAAGACGAGAAGGATGACGAACAGTGCGATGAGCTTTCTCACGATTTCCTCCACACGCTCCGTTGGACGCACGGAGACGCGGGGACGAAACCCACCGTGTCATTCTGAGCCGCGAAGACGGCGAAGAATCCCGTCGATCAGGGAGATCCTTCGGCGTCTTCGCGCCTCAGGATGACACTGGAGTACGCGTCGCAGATTTCTTCGCCGAAGCAGACGAAGATGATGCGCTCGAGGTCGCCGGCAAACGCGGCGGCTTCGTGAACGGCGATGCGCGCGGCCTGGTCGGCGGGATAGCCGTAGACGCCGCAGCTGATCGCGGGAAACGCGATCGTGCGCACGCCGTGCCGCACCGCCAGCGCGAGCGAGTTGCGATAGCACGACGCCAGCAGCTCCGGCTCGCCCTCGCCGCCGCCGCGCCACACCGGACCGACGGTGTGGATCACGTGCCGCGCGGGCAGGCGATAGCCGCGCGTGATGCGCGCCTCGCCGGTCGGACAGCCGCCGAGCGTCCGGCACTCCGCGAGCAGCTCCGGACCCGCCGCGCGATGAATCGCGCCGTCGACGCCCCCTCCGCCGAGGAGCGACGAGTTCGCGGCGTTCACGATCGCGTCGACGTCGAGCTTCGTGATGTCGCCGCCGTGGAGCTCGAAGAAAGCGGTCACTTCTTTCCCAGCTTCACGACAATCTCGTACTCGCCCTTCGTCACCGGCTGAATCGACAGCCGCGAGCCCTTCTTCGTCACGACCATGTTCTCCAGGCCGCGTGTCGACTTCAGCGTCTCCAGCGGGACGATGTTCCGGAACTTCGAGACGAACTGGATGTCGACCATCGACCAGTTCGGGTCCTCTTTTTCCGGATACCCCTCCTTCACCACCTCGGCGAGGCCGGTGACGCCGGACGGATCGGCGCTGGAGGCGTAGAACAGCACCTTGTCGCCGGCACGCATCTCGTCGCGCATGTAGTTGCGCGCCTGAAAGTTGCGCACGCCGTTCCAGCTCGTCGTGCCGTCGCGCCGGAGATCGTCGATCGAGTAGGCGGAGGGTTCGGATTTCATCAGCCAGTACTTCATGAAGGCGAATTCTATTGACTCTCGCGGTCCACCTCGCCAAACTTATTGTATGTATCGATACGGCCTCGTCCTCCTGCTGTGCGTCTGCACCACTGCATTCGCACAGGTGCCGCCGTTCGGCGCACCCGTCCCGCTGACGAGCACGCGCTACGAAACGGTCTCCGGAGATCCGCTGCTGCGATCGGACGGACGGAACGCGTTTCTGTTCTGGATGGACGGCCAGCTGGCGGAGCAGTTGAGAGGACAGCTCCGCGTGACGCGGCTGCAGGCGGGAGAGCGCAATATCGGGAGGCCGGTGTTCGACACGCCCGTCACCACGGTGCGCGTGCGCCACGACTTCGACGCCGTCTGGACCGGCACGCACTTCGTGGTGGCCGCGGCGATCGATTTCCGGATCATGGGCCGCATCGTGGACGCGGCGGGCAATCCGTCCGGCGAGCCGTTCGTGATCGCGGAAGAGGGATGGTCGCCGCGGATGGCGTTCAACGGAATGCACATCCTGCTGGTGCACGAAGGCCAGCAGACCTCGTCGCTCCTGCTGACGCCGGACGGAAGGCCGGCCGCGGAACCGGCGCTGCTGTTTCAGGGAGCGATCCTGCAGGAGTCGCCGGCGATGGCGAGCGACGGAAAGCGCTTCGCCGTGATCGTGTCGACGCAGTTCGGCCCGCGGCTGCTGCTGTTCGACGAGAACGGACATCGCGGCGCGGAGATCGTGCTGAGCGACTCGAGGCACTGGTCGATCGCGAGCGACGGAGCGCGATACCTGGTCGTCTCCAACGACGGCGCGAGGATCTTCGATGCGAACGGAAACGACACCGGCAGCACGCTGGCATTGCCGGACGTCGCGAACGGCAGCCCAAACGAAATTCCGTTCATCTTCGCCAGCCGGGTCTCGACGGTCTGGACCGGCACGATGTGGGGAATCTCATTCGTACTCGGCAGCTATCTGCACGTGCTGAACGTCGATGCCGAGGCGCGGACGGTGCTGTCGCAGGACAGGATCGAGGCGACGACCGGAACGATCCTCGCGATGGACCGGCAGGTCGTCGCGTCATGGAACGCCGCGGGCGGGATCTATGTCGCGACGGGCTCGCAGCCGGTCTCGGTCGCGGCCTCGCGCCAGTGGCTGCTCGCGACCGCGACGTCGTCGACCGGAACGCTGGTGGTGTGGGAAGAGCCGGGCAACGGCCGCTCTGCGATCCGGGCGGGCGTGCGAGGGCGCGACGGCTCGTGGCGCGAGGGCGAGCTCACCGCGAGCGCGATCGTCTGGCCGGAGTATCTCCCCTCCCCTGCCGCGATCGCGGCAAGCGACGGCAGCGGATTCCTCGTCGCCGTCAACCAGATGCTGTTTGCGCTCGACGCAAACGGCGCGCGCCTGCCGGCCCAGCCGCCGCCTCTGTCGTTTCCTCCGACCGGGATTGCGTGGACGGGGAGCAGCTACGGCGTGGCCGGCTTCGATGGCAGCGGCATGCTCCGAACCGCGCTGTTGTCGCCGGGCGGCATGATTCTGGGACGCGGAACGGTGCCGTTCGGCCCGCGTCTCAGCGCGGCGATGATCGCGTCGACCGGAGACGGTTTCTACGTGGCGTGGCACAGGTTCGACTGCTACGAGTTCCCCTGCGGCCCGACCGAGCTCGCCGGAGTTGCGCTCGATTCTTCTCTGCGCCTCCTCGACTCGGCGCCGCGCACGTTCGCCCGGGAAGACCTGCACAGCATCGCCGGCCTCGGCACGAACGGACGCCGCTACGTCCTCGCCTACGGCACCTCGCGCGGCATCGTGGCCGCGCACATCTCGCCGGCGGGCGTGGAAGAGACCGTGATCGCACCGGAGAGCGGACGCAGTGTGACTGTGACCCGGGCCGGCGACGGCGTTGCGATCGGCTGGATTCACGACGTGTACGACACGTATCCGTATGTCGCCGAGCTCCGCGTCGCGACCCTCGACGACGCAGGCCAGGCGTCTGCGCCGGTCACGCTCGATCGCGACACGACGTCCGTGCTCGGCTCCGCCATCGCCGCGCATCCCGACGGCACGATGCTCTTCCTTCGCTCCTCCTTCCAGACCGCCGCGCCGTTTCACGGATCGTCGCGGGTGATGCTGCGCGCCGGCTCGTTCGCCCTGCCGCAACGCGCGGACGCCCCGCAGCTGCGCGCGCGGGCGGACGGCGGAACCGCGCACCTCGAGTGGACCGCGCCCGCGCAGCGCGCCGATGGCTACCGCGTCGAGGCTCGCATCGGCGACGGACTGTGGAACGAGATCGATTCCGTGCTCGACGCGAGCCGCCGGACGCTGGACGTGCCGCTGCTGCAGCCGGCGGCGATGACACTGTTCCGCGTCCGCGCGTTCAACGAGGCGGGGCCGGGAACGTATTCGGCGCCCGCGGTCGCCGCCCCGGCCCGCCGGCGCGTCGTGCGATAGCCGATGCTTGCTTGGCTGCTCGGCGCGTCCCTCAACGAGTCGGTAGACTAGGTAGGGAAATATCAGCTGGCGTCACTCCTTACCAACGAGAGGGAATGACGGTCCACCCTCCAACGCGCGGTGCGAAGGAGCGCAGCTCAAGTCGCTGTCTAGTCGTACCGGCCCTTACTCGCGCAGCCGTCACGGAGGAATCCTCGTGCAATGGCGTCCCAGCACTTCGTTTGACACACGCGAAAAGACCGAGCTGTGGAGCGTTCTCGAACAAATCTTCGACAAGACGGTGTCATTTGCGCCGCTCTCACGCGGCGATGCGAATGTGTTACGAAATTCGTATGTACGACGCCGGCGCAATGATTCGCCGTATCTCGCATCACTTCGCTCGCTATTGCCATCTCGCCTCGGTGACGCACTCCTCGGCAGCACAGAAATCGAGTTGATCACCTTTATTCTCGAGCAAACCGACAATCGCATTCTCAATGTTGAGGGACGACGCGGAGTCGGCAAGACTACGTTGCTGCACTACGTTGAAAGTATGATTCAAGAAGCGCGGCTATCCACGACGCCAGCACTGCTGATGCTCGACGGACGAGAGCTTCGCTCGGCTGATGTAGTAACCGACGCCAGTTACCTGCGACTACTTTGCGATGAGCTTGCGCACCCGCGAACGACCTTCGATCCCGCGTTGCGGGAACCACTCCAGAGGTTCGCGGCCAAACTCCTAAAACGAACCTCAGATGCTGATGTAAGCCGAATTGCTCGAGCGCTGGCAAAGGACCTGCCCAACAACGACACGCGCCTCGTAACGCTGCTCTTCGATAATCTCGATCAGCTTTCCGGCGACGCCATACGGGCGGCAGCTGATCTCGCTAGAAGCGTTTACTACGCTTCGGGCATAGGCTCTGTACTCTGCCTCCGCCCAGGAAGCACTAGAAGTCTCATGCAGACAACATCAGCGCGAGCACTATTTTCGTGGATTGCGATTGTCGAGCCTCCGGCCGTGGATGCGTGGCTTGACCGGCTCGCAGAACGCATGCGCAACACCTGCAAGAACACTGCGGCCCCGCTAGGTCAGCTTGCTCGCAGCCGTTTGCCGGTCACTCCAGAGCTTGTTTTCGAAGTCATGCAACGCGTCGCCGACTATCTGAAATCCACAAGCCACCGTCGTCGCTCGATGATTGGAGTTCTCGATGGCATGGCAGGTGGTGACTTACGGCAACTCTCGTGGCTAATACGCAATCTCCTGTCGCATCGCGACCTTCCTGAGGACTATTTGCTCCGCGGTGGCGATGAGCCATCGTTTCGGCCTATCAACGCGATCCTCGAAGGCGAAAATGTCGTTTTCCGTTCGCGCCGCGGTGAAGGCAGAGTTCCGATTCCAAATCTGCTATGGTATAGAACCGCGAATGGCACCATTGACCTGCTGCTCTACCATCGCATCCTGACCCTCCTTGATGACTACCCGATCGATACGATTGAACTTCTGGACTGGCTCGTCGTCTTGGGCCATCAACGAGTGGACGGAATCGGCGCAATCGCTGAACTCGCCAGCGCTGGACTGATCGGCATGACGGATCGGGAGCAACTGATCGTCGGCCAGATTCCGGAGCAGGTATTCATGATGCGCGCCGGATACTATTACCGCGATCATCTGATCGCCGATGCTGACTATCTCCTCGTTGTCATAGCAGACGTACCGCTTGAACACCGAGCTATGCGGCACGGCACTGAGCCTTTATATTCGCAAAGGTTGACATCACTGGCAGAATACGCCCAACGTCTTGTCACAGAGGAACGCCTCCAACTTGGCCACATTGAGGCGCATATGGAAAGACAGGACAGCGGCGCGACAATCGATCGCCTCGTTCGCGGCGGTTTCTTGTCAGAGCAAATCATCAACACGCTTTCACAAAGTATTGAGCGCGTGGGCCGCAGCACAGCTCCTCGTCTGGCGCAGACTGCTGCAGAACTAGCCCCCTTGCTCAGCGATCTTCGTGCGCGGCTCGCTGAGCGCCTTTACAATCTGAACGAGCTTCGTGCCTCCATCAGACTACGCACGCCACTGCAACCGCTAAAGGGAGTCAGCGTGACCACCCCGGGAATGCAGGTCGAGGTGAGACCAGAGCGCCTCGGCGACGCGATTGAATTGCATGCGGACATTCACAGCGCAAAGGGTGTTCCGGCGGCGTTTGTTGCGTTCTGCGCTGAAGAGGCAGGCAAGACGGTAGGGCAAGCGACGCTAGTAAATCTGGTTCGCGAGAACCATCAGCGCTTGCATGGCAAATTTCCGATTCGCACGACCGATGCGCAATTATCCGCAAAAACAAGCGTTCAGGCTGTAGCGCTTCCGGCAAACACGCGCCGTGTTGGTCTTCTTTCTGTGAACGTGGAGAACGATCGCTTTGTGCTGCATTTATTCGTCTACAGCGATGGACGCACGGAAGGTCGAACACTCGGTATTGGCGAAGAGGTCTCGGTCACAACGAAATGGGTGCGAGGAGAAATTGCAGCGGTAAGCGAGATAGTAACGGCCGGAAAGCCATTCGACGCTGCAATCCGCACCATCGGCGTTGAACTGTGCCGTCGCGTCTGCGGTACGACAGGCGCCGAAATCCTCGCAGCATATTACCTGCTGATCGACACATTGGTCATATTTAGCAATCACCTTGACGTCCCGTGGGAATGGCTTTGCATTCCGCCACGTCGCGGCCAACCCGATCTCCCCGCGATCGCAATTCGGTGGCGTGTTGTACGCTGGCCCTGGGATCGCATCCATGGTACGGCGCTGACGCTCACGAGAGGTTTTGACGACGGTCCCGTCGAACGGCTAGGCACGATAGGCATAGCGTCAAACGGACGGCCGAAATGGCGAATTCCTGTACCAAACGCCCTCCAGCGTTTCCGCACGGCTGCGGAGCGCTACGACGCTCTACATGTGGTTGGTCATTGGGACACGGAAAAGCAAGCGTTGGAACTCGGTCGACTTGTGATCAAGGCCGATGGGGCGCGAGCCTTTGCGCCTGTCGGACCACGCCATATCATTGTATCAGCCTGCGATGTAGCGACGACAGAGCACAGCGCGAACGTCGCTATTGCATTCTCGGAGGCCGCAGGGTGTACATCCTGGGCGCCCCTTGTAAAGGTACGTCGCGATGACGTCCTTGCGTTCGATCGAGAGCTGGCAGCTTATCTGGAACGATCGGACCAGAATGGCATTGATGGCTTCATGCGTGCGCACACGCCGGTGATGCCGTTTCTATTGTTGTATGCACGTTACGGTATTTGCGCTGAATAGGAGGATCGCGATGACACATCAAATGACTCCGGGAATTCCTCTGGTCGTCAACGAAGACGATTTGCCTCCGGATGCTCGCACTAAAATCAGAAGTGCCAGCGACGGCGTAGCGATTCTTGGCAGCGAAGATGTTCAGAAAGCTCTTTTTGATGCGCTACCAAGCGTGATCGCTAAACGTCTGAGCAGAATTGTCCCGGAAGGGTTCACGCTCGCTGAGATTGAATTGCAGTTCACTGTCGCGGGTCAACTGTTTGGTTCCGGTATCGGTGCAGAGGTCCGCGCGAAATATTCTCAGAGGCCAGCCAAGCAGTAGCCCCACTTGTCGACGATTACAAACCTGCGTTCTATGAAGAAGCTCAAGCGATATTCACGGCGTGGATCGTCGGGCTGCAGGGTTTCTCCTGCGGCGAGCCTGTAAGATGACATCGAGAACACCCGGACAAGCGTTAAAAGAAGGCATGGGACCAGAGTACGTGCGATACGTCGACTACTCCGCACAGCGAGCACAGCGGTGAAGGACGTCGTGCTTGCTCGCTGTGATTGGCGCCCTTCTGCTGCTGGCAGCGTCGAGGGTGAATCCATGACAACATGATTTTTCGAGACAATTTCGGACAGTCAGACAGGGGCTGCACCGATCTCGGTCCCCGGGTACCGTTCTTGAAGCAGCCTCACCCGGATGGTCGCGTTCGAACAGACTCCGCCCGAGGCGCGCGCGCTGCTTTCGGTGCCGATCCGGGAGCTCGGGCTCTCGCTCGAGGCGTCGCCGGTGGCGGAGCTGGTGCGGCGGCTGTACGGCGAGCTCGAAGAGAAGGGGCTGCATCATTTCCGCCCGCGCTGCTACCTCTCCGATGAATGGGGCTGCCCCTCCGGCGAGCCGGTGATCGGCATCCCGTTTTACCTCGGCGATCCGCGCGTCGCCAAAGTCGAGGAGGCGGTCAATGACATCGAGGGCGAGCGCGAGATCATGATGTACCTGCGCCACGAAGCCGGCCACGCCCTCAACTACGCGTACGAGCTCTATCGCACGCCCGAGTGGCACGACCTCTTCGGCTCCTTCCGCCGCCCCTACCGCGACGACTATCCCTTCGTCCCCTTCTCGCGCGACTACGTCCGCCACATCGCCGGCTGGTACGCGCAGAAACATCCCGACGAGGATTTCGCGGAGACGTTCGCGGTGTGGCTCGACCCCGAGTCGCACTGGCGCGAGCGCTACGCCGGCTGGCCGGCGATGCGGAAGCTGGAGTACGTCGATCGCATGGCCGGTGAGCTGGGCGACACCGAGCCGGTGCGGTCGGCCGGCCAGACCGACGTCACGACCGACGAAATGGAGCAGACCGTCGAGCAGTTCTACCGCGACATCCACGTCGACGAGTCGCCGCTGATCGCCGACCTCGCGCTCGACGCCGATCTGATCGAGATCTTCCGCCACCGCGGCGACGACGTCCGCAGCGCCGCGGAGCTGCTGCGCGAGCACCGGCGCGACATCATCGATAAGGTCAACTACTGGACCGGTGTGCGCCGCACGCTGGTCCGCGACCTCGTGCAGGCCGTCGAGCTCCGCCTCGTCGCGCTCGACCTCGCCGCCGTGCGCGAGCGCAGCCGGCAGCAGATGGTCGAGCTGACGGTGTACATCACCACGCTCGCCATGACCTTCCTCACCGGCCGGAAGCCGCTCCGCCACCGGAGGCCCCCGCGATGAAGGTCGTGATTCTCTACACCACCTTCGAAGGCATGGAGGATTACCCCGGCGAGAATGCCGAGGCGGCGGCGCCGAAGCGGAAAAAGAAAACGAAAAAAAAGAAGACCGACATGGAGGCGATCTCCGACGCGCTCCGCGAGCTCGGCCACGAGCCGTCCACGCTCGCGGTCGACGGGCGCCCGCAGACGCTGACGCGCGTCGCGCGCACGCAGGCCGATCTCTTCTTCAACCTCGTCGAGTCGTACGCCGGCGACGACACGATGGAGATGCACTTCGCCGCGTATCTCGACCTCGTCGGGAAAAAGTACACCGGCGCCGGGCCGCAGGGCTCGTTCCTCGCGATGGACAAGTCGGTGGCGAAGAAGATCATCCGCTACCACGATCTCTACACGCCCTACTCCGCGGTGATCTACAAGGGCGTGGTCGAGCACGCGCAGGACATTCAGTTCCCGGTGATCGTGAAGCCCGCGTCCGAGGACGCATCGAAGGGCATCGACGCGTCGTCGGTCGTGCGGTCGGTGAAGGAGCTGCTCGAGCGCATCGACTACGTCGCCCACGAGTTCAACTCCCCCGCCCTGCTCGAGGAGTACATCGAGGGCCGCGAGATCTACGCCGCGGTCCTCGGCAATGAGCGTCCCGAGGCGCTGCCGCTCGTCGAGCTCGACCTGTCGAAACTCCCCGAGGGCATGCCGCGCATCGCCGGCTATGAGGTGAAGTTCGATGTGAACACCGAGGCGTACCGCAAAACGAAATCCGCCCCCGCGCGCGACCTCGACGACGAGACCGTCGAGCGCATCCAGCAAACCGCCGTCACCGCCTTCCGCGCCCTCAAGCTCCGCGACTACGGCCGCATCGACGTGCGCCTCGACGACAAGGGCCGCGTGTACGTGCTCGAGGCAAACCCGAATCCATGGCTCGATCCCTCCGCCGAATTCATCATGGCTGCGAAGGAAGGCGGGCGGTCGTATACGGACGTGATCGCGAACATCGTCGAGAGTGCGATGCGGAGGTGAAAGGTAAAAGGGAAAAGGTGAAAGTCCCGCCCGCCCGGGTGGGTGGGACTTTTACCTTTTCCCTTTTACCTTTTCCCTTCCCCCGCATACCGCAACAGCGCAACGCGCAAACACTCGACCGCCGCACGAAGATCGCGTTCGTGTAACACATACGCGATCCGCACCTCATCGCGGCCGAGGTCCGAGGCGTAGAACCCGTTCGCCGGCGCGAGCATCACCGTTGCGCCCTGGTGCTCGAACTCGGACAGGAGCCAGGTCGCGAAGTCCTCGGCGTTGTCGACGGGCAGCTTCGCGACGCAGTAGAACGCGCCTTCGGGCTTCGGCAGGAACACGCCGGGGATCGAGGTCAGGCCCTCGTGCAGCACGTCGCGGCGGCGCTGGTACTCGGCGACGACGTCGCGGGTGTAATCGTCGCCGAGGTTGTCGGCGCCGATGGCGATGAACTGCGCGAGACCGGGCGGCGAGAGACGGCCCTGGGCCATGCGCAGACACGCCTCATACACCGCGGCGTTGCGCGTCACCAGCGCGCCGAGGCGGATGCCGCACGCGCTGTAGCGCTTCGACAGACTGTCGACGACGATCACGAACTCGTCCGCGTTCTCCAGCTCCAGCGCGCTCGTCGCCTTGCGCCCGTCATAGACGAACTCGCGATACACCTCGTCCGCGACGAGGAAGAGATCGTGCTCGCGGCAAAAGTCCGCGACCATCTCCAGCTCCTCGCGCGTGTACACCGTGCCGGTGGGATTGTTCGGATTGCAGAGGATCACGATGCGCGTGCGCGGCGTCAGGGCGCGCTCCCACACCTGCCGCTGCGGAACGTGGAACCCGTCGCGCCCGCGGCTCGTGACCGGCACGATGTTCAGGCCGGCCATCGTCGCGAACGCGCGATAGTTCGCGTAATACGGCTCGACCACGAGCACGTCGTCGCCCTCGTCCGCGCAGGCGAGGAACGCGAACAGGATCGCCTCGCTGCCGCCGGTCGTGGCGAGGATCTGATTCACGTCCAGCGTCACCCCGACGCGCCGCTCGTAATAGCGCTGCAGCGACCGGAGGAACTCCGGCGTCCCGGTCGACGGCGAGTACTCGAGCACCCGCTCATCGAGCTGCCCCAGCCGCTCGCGGATGCACGCCGGCGTCTCGATGTCAGGCTGCCCGATGTTGAGGTGATACACCCGCGTCCCGCGCGCCTTCGCCACATCCGCCAGCGGCGCGAGTTTGCGGATCGGCGAAGCAGGCATGTGCCGCGCGCGGTCGGAGACCGGGAGGGCGCGGGTTTCGAGCTCGTTTAGGGAGGTCATTCTGTTCTCGTAATTTGCGAAGGATGCGCCAGAAGGTAGCTGGTGATTGGTAGCTGGTGCCGAACTACCAACCACCAACCACCAACCACCAACTACTCTTCCAGCAGATTCCTCCTCACAAACTCCAGCACCGTCTTCTGCATGTGCACGATCGTCTTCTTATCCGTGACGGAGTGGCGGGTGCGGGGGTACATCATCAGATCGAAGGTCTTGCCCTCGCGCTGGAGGTCGTACGCGAACTGGTACGTGTTCTGGGCGTGGACGTTGTCGTCGGTCGTGCCGTGGATGAGGAGCAGGCGGCCGTGGAGGTTCTTCGCGTCGAAGCGGGGGGAGCTCTTGCGGTAGCCGTCGGGGTTGTTCTGCGGCATGAGCATCAGGCGCTCGGTATAGATGCTGTCGTAGTCGCGCCAGTCGGAGACCGTGCCGCCGGCGATGCCGCTCGAGAAGGTCGTGCTGTGGGTCATGGCGTAGCTGACCATGAACCCGCCGTAGCTCCAGCCGTGGAGCATGATCCGGCTGCCGTCGATGAAGGGCTGCTGCTTCAGCCACGCGATGCCGTCCTCGATGTCGCGCAGCTCCAGCTCGCCGAGGTTCCTGTACACCGGCCACGCCGACACCGCGCCCTTCCCGCTCGCGGTGCGGTTGTCGCACACCCACACGATCACGCCCTGCTGCGCGATCAGCGAATGAAACAGCCCGCGCGTCGACGCGCCGTCCCATGAGTTGCGCACGCGCTGCGCGTGCGGCCCGGCGTACAGCGGCTGATACACCGGATACTTCTTCGCCGGATCGAAATTCGTCGGCTTGAGGATCATCGCCTCCATCACGAAGCCGTCGCGCGTCTTCACCTGCACCAGCTCCGGCCTCGGCAGGTCGTATACCGCCAGCGCGGCGACGCGGTTCTCGTCGACCACGCGCGCCAGCTTCCCGTCCGCCTGGTACACCCGCACCTGATCGGGCGTGTACAGATCGCTCCACTTGTCGGCGTACAGCTTCATCGACGGACTGAACGTCGCCGCGTGCGTCCCGGCCGCGTCGGACAGCCGCTGCAGTCCCGTGCCGTCGAGCTTCACGCGATAGACGTCCTGCCCGATCGGGCTCCGCTCGGTGCCGGAGAAGTAAATGTACGCGCCGTCCGCGCCGTGCAGCTCGCGCACTTCCCAGTCGCCGTTCGTCACCTGGCGGACGAGCGTGCCGTCGTTCCTGTAGAGATAGAGGTGGCGGAAACCGGTGCGCTCGCTCTGCCAGAGGAACGAGCCGCTGCCGTCCTTTGCATCCAGCCACGTCGGATTCGCGAGCGGATCCACCCACGCCTTCGTCGTCTCGCGCAGCACCACGCGGCTCGCGCCGTCGGCGCCGGCGAACAGAAGGTCGAGCCACGTCTGCTCGCGGTTCTGCACCTGATACGAAAGCGTGTCGCCGTTCCACGCGACGTTGACGATCAGAAACTCGCCCGACGAGTAGCGCTCGTTGTCGACGCTGACGATCTTCCCGCCGCTCGCCGGCGCGATGAACAGCTTCGCGCGCGGATTCGGATCGCCTGCCTTCGGATAGTCGTAGACCTTCACGTCGAGGCGGTACGGGATGTGATCGACGATCGTGTACTCCGGCACCGGCCGCTCGTCGAGCTGCAGGAAGGCGATGCGCGAGGAGTCCGGGCTCCACCAGTAGCCCTTGAAGATTCCCCGGCCGTAGATCTCTTCCTGATGGACGTAGTCGAGCTTCCCGTTCAGCAGCTCCGCGCTGCCGTCCGTCGTCAGCTGCCGCTCGCGGCCCGCCGCGTCCACGACGTAGAGGTTGTAATTGCGCACGAACGCGATGCGCTTCCCGTCCGGACTGAACGACGCCTCTTCCTCCGCCCCCGGCGCCGACGTGACGCGCGTCGCGAGGTCGCGCGTGAAGTCGTAGACGTACAGATCGTCCGCCAGCAGCAGCAGGATCCCGTTCTTCTTGACGTCGAACGTCAGCTCATCCAGCTCCGTCGCACTCTTCGCAACCTCCGCCCCGAGCCCCGCCTTCTCCAGCGCCGCCGCCAGCTTCCCCTTGTCGAACAACGGCCGCTGCTTCCCCGTCGCGACCTCGAACACCCGCCACTCGACGAGCTCGCCTTTCTCATCCGTCTTCGGCCACACAAACGACGAGTCATCGATCCACTGAAACCCGTTCTGCACGGACCCGTTGAAAAAGATCTTCTGCGTCGGGTCATACAGCGCGTCAAACGTCAGCTGCTTCTTCTGCGCGAGGAGGGGGAGGGCGATGAGGAGCGTGATGAGAAGTCTGCGCATATGAGCGCGGGACTTTAGCAGAAGGTAGTTGGTGATTCGTAGTTGGTTACTCGGACCTTTTCGCTCGAGCGACCATGCCCGAACTACCAACCACCAACTACAAATCACGCCGTCATCAGCTCCCTCAGCACGAACGGCAAAATCCCGCCGTGGACGTAGTAATCGACCTCGATCGGGGTATCGATGCGCACGATCACGTCGACGGAGTCGGTGCTGCCGCCGCTGCGGTGGATGCGGAGGGTGGCTTTCTGCATGGGGCGGAGGGAGGCTTCGATGCCGGTGATGGCGTAGGTCTCGGTGCCGTCGAGGAGGAGGGACTGGGCGCTGATGCCTTCCTCGAACTGCAGGGGGAGGACGCCCATGCCGACGAGGTTGGAGCGGTGGATGCGCTCGAAGCTCTGCGCGACCACGGCGCGCACGCCGAGGAGCTTCGTGCCCTTCGCGGCCCAGTCGCGGGAGCTCCCCGTGCCGTACTCCTGACCCGCGATCACGACCAGCGGCACATTCTCCTGCGCGTAACGCATCGCCGCGTCGAAGATCGCCATCCGCTCGCCGGACGGATAGTGCACCGTCACCCCGCCCTCCACCCCCGGCACCATCAGATTCTTGATCCGCACGTTCGCGAACGTCCCGCGCGTCATCACCCGGTCGTTGCCGCGGCGCGAGCCGTAGCTGTTGAAGTCCTCGACCGACACGCCGTTCTCCAGCAGATACCTGCCCGCCGGCGACGTCGACTTGATCGAGCCCGCGGGACTGATGTGGTCCGTCGTCACCGAGTCGCCGAAGATCGCCAGCGGACGCGCGGCCTCGATGTTCGCCGCGCGGCCGGGATTCATCCCGAAGTCGGCGAAGAACGGCGGCTCCTGGATGTACGTCGACGACGGGTCCCAGTTGTACAGCACCCCGCCCGTCATCGGGATCTCGTTCCAGAGCGGGTTCTGTTTCTCGAAGCTCGCGTACATCTCGCGGAAATCGTCCGGCGAAAGCGCCATCGCCACCGCGTCACGCACTTCCGCGAGCGTCGGCCAGATGTCGCGCAGATAGACGTCGTTGCCGTTCGCGCTGCCGAGGGGCTCGCTCGCCATGTCGATGTCGATGCGGCCCGCGAGCGCGAACGCCACCACGAGCGGCGGCGACATCAGGAAATTCGCGCGGATCGACTGATGCACGCGCGCCTCGAAATTGCGGTTGCCGCTGAGCACCGACACGCCGACGAGATCGTTGCGGTTGATGGCCTCCTCGATCATCGGATCGAGCGGGCCGGAGTTGCCGATGCAGGTCGTGCAGCCGTAGCCGACGGTGTGGAAGCCGAGCTGATTGAGATACGTGTCGAGGCCGGCCTTGCGGTAGTACTCGGTGACGACGCGCGAGCCCGGCGCGAGCGAGGTCTTGACGACGCGCGGCACGCGCAGCCCGCGCTCCGCGGCCTTCTTCGCGAGCAGGCCCGCGGCGAGCATCACCGACGGATTCGAGGTGTTGGTGCACGAGGTGATCGCGGCGATCAGCACGTCGCCGTGGTGCAGTTCCGCGACATCCATCGGGAACTCCTCGGTCAGCGCGGCCGCGGGCACGCGGTCCGGCGACGGCCGGTTGTTCACCATCTCGTACTCGGAAACTTCGCTGGTGTTGCGCGTGCTCTCCGGCTCCGGAACCGAGGCCTGATCCTGCTCGCCGCCGCCCTGGACCTTGTCCGCCGAGCGCGGAATGCCGATCACCGTCTTCACCTTCCGCTCGACTTCCGCGGCGCTTTTCCCGTATCCGTTCGGCGCCTCGGCCTGGAGCATGTTCACGAACGTCGGCTTCAGCTTGCGGATCTCGATGCGGTCCTGCGGGCGCTTCGGGCCGGCGACGCTGGCCTCGACCTCGGAGAGGTTGAGCTCGAGCTCCTTCGTGTACGACACATCCCCCTTGCGCGGGATGCCGAACAGCCCCTGCGCCTGGTAGTAGTTGCGGAAGGTGTCGATCGCCGCGTCGGGGCGCCCGGTGAGCGCGAGATAGCGGCAGGTCTCCTCGTCGACCGGGAAGTAGCCCATCGTCGCGCCGTACTCTGGCGCCATGTTGGCGATCGTCGCGCGATCGGCGACCGGCAGCGAGGCCGCGCCGTCGCCGAAGTACTCCACGAACTTGCCGACGACTTTCGCGTGGCGCAGCAGCTGCGTGATCGTCAGCACGAGGTCGGTCGCGGTCACGCCTTCGCGCAGCTGTCCGGTGAGATTCACGCCGACGACATCGGGCGTGAGGAAGTAGACCGGCTGCCCGAGCATGCCCGCCTCGGCCTCGATGCCGCCGACGCCCCAGCCCACGATGCCGAGGCCGTTGATCATGGTCGTGTGCGAGTCGGTGCCGACCAGCGTGTCGGGATACCACACGCCTTCCTTCTCCAGCACGCCGCGCGCGAGGTACTCGAGGTTCACCTGATGCACGATGCCGATGCCGGGAGGGACGACCTGGAATCCGTTGAACGCCTGCGTCCCCCACTTCAGGAACTGATAGCGCTGCTGATTGCGGCGGAACTCGATCTCCATGTTGAGCTGCAGCGCGTCGGGACGCGCCGAGAAGTCGACCTGCACGGAGTGATCGATCACCAGATCGACCGGCACGAGCGGCTCGATGATGCGCGGGTCTTTGCCGTTGCGGCTCGCGGCCGAGCGCATCGCCGCGAGGTCGACCAGCAGCGGCACGCCGGTGAAGTCCTGCAGCAGCACGCGCGCGACCATGAACGGGATTTCCTCGGTGCGCTCGCCGGTGCAGCTCCAGTTGGCCAGCGTCCGGACATCGTCTTCGGTGATCTTCTTCCCGTCGACGTTGCGCAGCACCGACTCGAGCACCACGCGGATGCTCACCGGCAGCTTCGAGACCGTGCCGATGCCGGCTTCCTCGAGCTTCGGGAGCGAGTAAAACCGGGCCTTTTCTCCACTGCCGAGGTCGAATTCTGAGAGAGTGTTGAAGGTGTTATGCATCGCGGGCCGGAGTCTATCAAACGGAGGTAAGATGACCGCTGCTGGAGGACTCGTATGAGGCTGCTTGCCGTATTTGTTCTCGCAGTATCCACCGCATTTGCAGGCATGGCGGACATGAGGCCCGGATTCGTGGTCTCGTCCGGCGCCCCCTTCCCGATCGTCGGCGATTTCAACGGCGACGGACTCGACGATCTGTTCCAGGGCGGACAGGTGCTCGTCAACAGCGGAGGCGCGTTCGGCGCGCCGCTCGATCTCGGCATCGGCGAAGGCGAGAAAATCGTGGACGTGCTCGACGTGAACGGCGATCACCGGCTCGATCTCCTCACCGTCGGCTCTTCGGTGAAGGTTCCGGCGAACCTGCCGCAGCCGCCGATGCAGACCCCCGGCTATCGCCTGTACATCGCGAACGCCTCGCGGACGTATGGAGCCGCGATCGGCGTCTCGTCCGGACCGCGGCCGTGGGTTGCGGACGTCGACGGCGACGGCAAAGACGACTTCGTCGTGATGGGCGACCTCTGGAACGCGAACAACCAGTCCATCGGTACCGAGGTGACGGTGCTTCGCTCGCTGGGCAATGGAACGTTCGAGAGCCTCGCGCCGTTCCGCATCGCCCCGATGGTGCAGACCGTCCAGACGGGCGATCTCAATCACGACGGCGCGATCGACCTCGTGATCCGCGCGGTCAGCGATCTGGTCGTCCTTCAGGGCGCCGGCGACGGGCGGTTCAGCGTGAAGACCCGCTTCCTTCCGCTGAATCAGGAGTTCGGCGCGCAGTCGATGCGGCTGGGAGACATCGACGGCGACTCGCATCTCGACGTGGTCATGCCGGCGTTCCGCGGCGTGCGGGTGCTCTTCGGCGACGGCCGCGGCAACTTCCAGCGTTCGGCGCGCGGACGGATCGCGAAAGAGCATGACATCGTCGGATTCCCGGCCGGCGTTCCGATCATGGAAAACGCCATGCAGCCGAAGAACCTCGTCCTCGGGCACTTCACGCGCGGCGACCAGCTCCAGATCGCCGCCGCCACCCTCGAGGGCGACCTCGTCATCCTCGGATACGAGCAGGGCACGCTGCGCGAGGTCTCGCGCACGGTCACGGAGCTCTGGCTGATGGAGCTCCGCGCGGGGGCCTTCCACGCCGGCGGCGGCACCGATCTCTATGTCGTCGGCGCGCTGATCTGGGGCGACAACTGGCCGAAGCCGCGTCTCTTCTACGCTCCCGACGAGCTCGCGTTCGCGGGCACGCCCCCGCGTGTTTCGGGCCGCCGCAGATCCGCCGGCCTGGCGCCGGGCATGGCGCTGCGGATGCAGATGCAGGCGGAATGCGTCGACCCGGTCGCGGGCCGGTGGAGCTTCTCGCGCGAAGGCGTCTTCGGCGTGGCGCAGCAGGACGGCGGCACGATCGAGGCGGTCTTCGATGAGTCGCAGATCTACTACCGCATGACCGCGCCGTTCTCGGGCGAGCCGATGTACGGCGTGCTCGAGGCGGCGGACGGCTCCTGGAGCGGCACGACCCAGGTGCTGACCTCGTGCGGCTGGAAGGTGATGACGGTCCGCGCACAGATCGAGTGATCGGATACACTCGTCGCGCATAAACACACGACGGAGGTAGTCCGATGGATCCCGTACAAGCCCTCGACGCGCGGATCGCGTCCAAACATCTGCTCAACCACACGTTCTATCAGCGCTGGACGTGCGGCACGCTCAGCCGCGAAGAGCTGCGCGACTACGCCGCGCAGTATTTCCACTACGCGATGGCGTTCCCGACGTTCATCAGCGCGATGCACGCGCACACCGACGACATCGCCACGCGCCAGATGCTCCTCGAGAACCTGATCGAGGAAGAGCGCGGCAGCGAGAACCACCCCGAGCTCTGGCTCCGCTTCTGCGAGTCCCTCGGCCTCGACCGCGATGCCGTGAAAGCCGGCGCGCCGAACGACGCGACCCGCACGCTGATCGCCACGATGAAGTCGCTGGCGCGCGAAGGCGCGCTGCACGAAGGCCTCGCCGCGCTCTACGCGTACGAGTCGCAGATCCCGGCCGTCGCGAAGGCCAAGATCGAAGGCCTCGCGCAGAACTACGGCATCTCCGCCGACCGCGACATCGCCTTCTTCTCCGTGCACATGGAGGCCGACGTCCATCACTCGCAGACCTCGCGCGCCATCCTGCGCGACCTCTGCGACTCCGACGCGAAGACCGCGCAGGCCGAAACCGCCACCCAGCGCACCCTCGACGCGCTCTACGGCTTCCTCGACAGCGTTACTCTTAGGAGTGCGGTGGCGTAGCCACCGCTTTGGAAAGCGGCGGCTTTGCCGCCGCACTCCGATAATCCGGCCAGCCGCGCGTCTTCACGTCGACGAACGGCATCAGCGCGTTCGCGTAGTAGTCGCGCAGCAGGAGCTGCTCCGGGTTCCACTGCCACGCGTCCTCGATCTCCGGGATGCCGCCGCGGTCGAACAGATCGTCGTGCCACTGCTCGACCGGCACGATGAGATGGCGCAGCGTGAGCACGAAGTGCGCGGCCTTCCAGATCTCCTGCGGCGTTTTCTCGCGCAGCAGCCACGGACGCTGGCGCCACTGTTCGCGCAGCCGCTGAATGCCCGCGAAGATCTGCTCCTCGGTCATCACGCTTTGCTGCCCCAGGAGCGTCGCCACGAGGGAGACCGGCGTGATCGGAAACGCGTTCGAGAGCTCGGTCATCACGTTCTCCGCGAGCTGCGTCAGCGCGGGCTTCCGGGTCTCGAAGTCCGGTGCGAGCACGTCCGGATGCTGCCGGACGAAGTCGTCGACGAGCACCGGCTGTCCGAAGGTCACGATCGCGTAGCCGTAGCGCGAGAACCGGCTGAACAATCCCCGCAGGGAGTTGCGGAAGAGATAGTTGAACGTCGTCTTCAGCTTCTCGCCCTTCGTCGAGCGCTCCTCGCGTCCGAGGAGCTCCTCGGTCAGGTTGCGGTCCTCGAGCACGCGGTCGTAGTTGACGACGGTCGGGATCAGAAAAAGCGGCGCGGTGAACTCCGGATCGCGCTTCGCCGTCACGAGATAGTCGAGCATCCCCAGCTTCGGCTTCTGGAACGCGTCGTCCCGCGACAGCTCGCCCTCGATGAAGATTCCTTGCGTCATGTTGTGCTTCGTGATGGTTTGGACGTACTTCGCCAGCACCGCGTGATACAGCGGCTCGCGGTAGCGGCGACGCACGAAGTACCCGCCGAACCATTTGAAGACGTGATTCAGCGGCCAGACGCGCGCCCACTCCCCGATCGCGTACGAGAGCGAGATGAACTTGAACAGCATGTGCGCGACGAGGACGTAGTCGGCATTCGAGCGGTGGTTGATGATGTAGACCACCGCCGCGCCCTTCGCCCTTTCGTTGAAGGCACGGATCGGCTTGCGATCGACGACGACGCGGTAGAAGAAGTGCATGATCGCGCGCGCGATCGGCGCGCCGATGCGGTAGTACGCTAGGAGGTTGAACTTCGGCACGATCTCGCGCAGGTACTTGCGCGCCTGCTGCCTCGCCTGCTCGACGCTGACGTGATGCTGCTTCGCGTAGGTCTGGATGGCCTGGACGAGATCGCGGCTCCCGAAGACCTCGAGCTCGATCTCCGCGTAGCGGCTCTTGAGCTTGAACTTGTCGATGCGGATGCGCTGATCGCGCTGCAGCCGCCGCGCATGCGTCTTCCCCCACGCCACCGCCGGAATGGCGAGCGCGACCACGACGAGGCCGGCGATGAGGAGTGGAGTCATGGAGCCGAGGCGCTAAGTGTAGGGCATCGGTGGGGCGGTTGCGCGGTCACGCGGTCACGCGGTTCCGCGGTCACGCGGTTCCGCGGTTGCGCTAATGCCGCGAGCCATCGCAGCTCTTCGCGAGATGGCGCCAGGCGAGCTGCGAGTGATCACAAGCGGCGGCTAGAATCACGGGCGTTACGCCGCCCGCAAACGCATTAAAAGTCAACGGCGCAATCGGCGTGCCGCGTCGGCTTCGGCACCTGGGCCCTCGCAGCTCAGTGCGAAGCGCCAGGCGCGCCAGGCAGACACCATGACGCCCGGCGGAAGGACCTCTCTGCGGACTGGGCGACGTTTGATACCAAGCGGACCGCATCGGTAGAATCAATGTCAAACGCGTTGTCGAAAGATACCGGGGGGAAACGCAACGGACGAAATGAACATTTATAGATTTGCTTCGCTCGACGATTATCTGATGGCGCGCCCGCTTCACGTGGATGGTCTGACGCATGATGGCTGGGGAATTCCATATGCTATCAAGGCCAGGCAGCTCGATGCGACCATTCTCTTCGCGGACATTTCCAACTTCTCGGGCCGTACGCTTGCGATGTCGCCAACCGAAACCCTGGCTTTTGTCAATCACTTCTTCTCGTGGATAACGGTTCGTGCTCTTACGAACACGTCTGGAATCGTCGATAAGTACATCGGTGACGAGGTCATGATCGTCTTCTCGGCAGAATTTGGGTCAAGAGATCCGTTCGCCGAAGCTCTCGACGTCGCACGGCGATTCGGTGAAGAAGACACATTCAGCTTTCGCCCTCACATGGGAATCGCCAGTGGCGTGGTGGTCGTCGGATACGTTGGTACGCCTGTGAAGTACAACTGCTCCGTCTTTGGTCATGCGGTTGCCGTAGCAGCTCGATGTGCCTCCGTCCGCACCAGCACGGCTGATGTGGCCGCATCAATCGTCTTTCCGGCATCTGAATGGGTCGGTCGCGACTTTACCAAACTGTTTCCGACCGCGGCTGACGCGGGTACGCCGCATTCACGTGCCCCGACCTGGCAAATCTCTCAGCCCTACTTGGAACATCTCAAGAATATGCAGCCGCTCGAAGTAATATCTATCGCGAACTTCACAAAATCGGCGCCGACCGTAACCGCAGAGCAATGGGCGCGCAATGCCGCGGGAGGCTTGACGTTTCGAACAGATCCCGCTGCATTGAAGGATGGCGTGTTTCGCAACCGGTGAAACGCTGCGGCCGTGCCGCTCAACTCTCAGGCTCAAGTTTGAACGCTGTGCAGCCACGAAATGGGCTCCACCGCGTGTCGGTTGCGGTTTGACCGGCTTGCGTGTCTCATCGGTAGCGGCAGTCTGTCGGTGCGGCGCAGGTCGACCAGGTGACTGACCGCAGGTTTCGAATGTACGTATGGCGAATTCCGCTGCCGCTCTTCGGCGCCCTGATCGCGAGCATCAGTCTCGCGTCCGTATGGATCGCCGTTGCGAGCCTTCTCCGGCGCACCCAATCTCTCGTTGCGAGAGGAATTCTTCTCGGCGCTGCCGTGGTGGCGGCCGTTCTCTCTCCTCTCGTGGTCCATTGGATCACACGGGACGAAGTCGAACGAATGGCCAGGCTCGGCCTCTACATTGACTACTCCCCTCACATCTTTCTCACGCCGGCGTTCGCGGTTGCTCTCCTGTTTGCAATCAACCGGCTCGCGTTCCCACGCGGCAACGTCAATACCGTCTATCGCTGGAATCTGAAGTTCTGGTTCATCACTCTGGTGTTTACGGTCCTCAACGCAGCAAACTGGTGCAGCCCCGGCTGGTGCGAGCGCTTCGGCTTCCCGTTTCCGTATTCCTGGTGGAGTGACGCCATCATCACCATGAATGGCGAAAACCTCACAGCAGGGCACAGTGTCGTTGCCATTCCTGCCAACGGCCTGGTATTCCTCCTCGTCGTCGCTGCACTGTCGCACGCGAGCCGACGACCAACACGGGAGCTGGCCGCGGATCACTTGCTTCGTCTGAGGAAAGCCCAGACGCGGCTGGCAAAACTCTCGTCCTGCTCCGTTGCGACAGATGTGCCCTCTGCGGGAGCTGATGGTGACAACCCGGGGATAGTCATGAACACGCGCTCGGCATCGATTCCCTTACGCGCAGCCGCGTCCATCAAATACTTGAACGCAAGAAATGAATCGCGAATGTCCGGCCGTCCCTCGGCGACCACGAACGCGGTGGCTGCCTTTCGCAGCAGGTCTTCCGACCCGCTCTCGTCAAAGGCACGAGCGTATTGCCCGGCAATTTTCTCAACGCGACGCGGAAGAATGTAGCTCCATGTCAGGAAGGCGCGAATGGATTCCCTGCCTTCGTCGTCGCCATGCGCGTAGACATCACACATATCTCTCAACTCGCTGAGAACTTTCTGCTCGAGGTCGTCAGGCAAATCGTCCGCGGCAGGCCCAGAGCGCAGACGCTCTTTTCGGTAGCGTTCCTCGATTTGCCGGAGGAACGGCTCAATGTCTGCCCAGGTACGGTTCATGATCGCTCGGTTATATAGCAAGCGGGCCTGACCGGGCGGCCCGAGAACCGCCATCGCCATAGAATGTATGGATGGC
>Ga0134123_10000416_pt1 | contig 28472 bp, 25 predicted proteins | sample KB303_FD_96460 | JGI IMG/M metagenome (GOLD analysis project Ga0134123, IMG submission 96460) | Terrestrial soil microbial communities without Nitrogen fertilizer from Kellogg Biological Station, Michigan, USA - KB3-0-3 | ecosystem: Environmental > Terrestrial > Soil > Unclassified ...
GCGGCGGCGAATTCATCGACACCGGCCATGTCACCATGCGCGGCTACGCCAATGCCTTCGGCCTGACGATGGAAACCGTAACGAAGGAACCTGGCGAGGTCGCCTATTATTTCAATGGGCAGCATTACAGCGAGGCGCAGGTCGTGGATGAGTTCCGTGCCTTCGTGCCGACATTGCAAGGGGACATCAGGAAACTCTCGGTACCCACCGCCGATTCATTCACCGACGACGACAGAGTCCTTGACTACACCGACCTCAAGGAATACCTCGATTCGCGCGGTGCCAGCGCACTGATCCGCGAAGTTCTGGATGTCGCATACACCATCGAGTACGGACGGGAAATCGGGCAGCAGAGCTGCATCAATCTGCTGCTTTTCATCCATGCAGACCGGCGCTCGAAGTTCCGCCCCTTTGGCCTGTTCAGCGACGAACGCTTCCATGTCGTCGAGGGTAACGACCGGATCGCACAACGCCTTGCCGACAATCTGCCCGGCCAGATCGCTTTCGAGCACGCGCTTGTCCGCGCGCGCAAGCTTTCCGACGGACGCATCGGGCTTACGTTCAGCAATCGCGGCAAGACGGTGGAAACGGCGCACGACGCGGTGGTGATGACGCTGCCTTTTTCGGTGCTGCGCGAGGTGGAACTCGACGCGAGCCTCGGGCTGCCGAACTGGAAGCGTTTCGCCATCAACAATCTCAGTTACGGCACTAACTCGAAAATGATGCTCGGCTTTTCCGGCCGCCCGTGGTATCACCTGCACGGGAGCAATGGAAGTTCCTACAGCGATCTTGCCAACCACCAGAACACCTGGGAGACCAATGCCATTCGGGCCACGCCAAATTCCTCGATCCTTACCGATTACTCGGGTGGCAAACGCGGCGAAGCGCTCAACCCTAACCAAGTGCAGATCGAGGCCGGGCGCTTCCTGAAGGATCTGAACAAGGTGTATCCGAACGCCAGTCAGTACGCCAGCAGGAACCGGCAGGGTGAGTACCTCGCACATCTGGAGAACTGGAGCCTGAATCCGCTCAGCAACGGCAGTTACACGTGTAATGGGCCGGGCTATTTCACGACCATCGCCGGGAACGAAGGCAAACCCGTAGGCAACCTGTTCTTCGCCGGCGAGCACACCAGCTCCTTCTATGAATGGCAGGGCTTCATGGAAGGCGCTGCGGTGTCAGGCGTGCGCGCTGCGGGAGAAGCATTCGCGCTACTGCACGGTAAATGACCGGGCACCATGTACCTTCTTCCGGCCGCAAGTTTGCGGCCGATGCTTTCTACTGTCCCATTTTGTTCATGAAGATGTAAAACGCTCCTCCTAGCATTCGCCTCCGGTGGGTCCGCGCATGCAATTCGCGCGCCGGCTCGATCGAAGTCGAGGACTTTTATTCAGTTCACTACCTCGGGGGCTGAATGGAGAATGCAAACGTCAAGATGGACCGCCGCAGTTTTCTCAAACGATCCACCCTGGTTGCCGGCGGCATGGTGACCGCCGCCACCTTGCAAACGCTGGCCGCGCACACTGCCTACGCTAACGAATGCAAGCCCGATGCGCGCGCCCGCGGCAACGGCCCGATGGGCAAAGGCTACGGCGCGCTCAAGCCGGTCGCCGACCAGAACGGCGCGCTCATACTGGCGCTGCCGGACGGGTTTCACTACACCACCTTCAGCAGGACCGGTGACCCGATGAGCGACGGCTTCGCGACCCCGGCCATTCACGACGGCATGAGCGCGTTCAATGGTCCCGACGGCCGTATTCGCCTGATCCGCAATCACGAGCTACGCAACGCCGCCGGCAATTTCGCTTTCGGTGTGAGGGGACCCGCGTCCACCCGTTACGACCCGCTGGCAAGCGGCGGCTGCACCACCATCGATTACGATCCGAAGCACAAGCGCATCGTGCGCGACTTCGTCAGCATCAACGGCACCCTGGTGAATTGCTCCGGCGGGCGTGCCTACAACGAAGCCGGCTGGATCACTTCGGAAGAAACGACTGTCGGTCCGGGCAACGGCTACGGCAAGAAGCATGGCTACAACTTTCTGGTGCGCGCGGACATCAACGCGCCCGAACCGGCAGTGGCCCTGACCGCGATGGGCCGGTTCGCCCATGAGGCCGGCGTCGCCGATCTCGAGAGCGGCATCGTCTACCAGACCGAGGACGCCGGCGGAAACAGCGGCTTCTACCGCTTTCTGCCGAACGATCCGGCCAACCTTGCCGCCGGCGGCGTGCTGCAGATGGCGAAGATCCGCGGCATCAACGGCTACGACACCCGCACCAACCAGACCGTGGAGGCGGAACTGCCGGTGGAGTGGGTCACCATCGACAATCCCGATCCGGAACCGGTAACGGCTTCCAACAGTTGCTTCGCCCAGGGCTTCGCCAAGGGTGGCGCGCGCTGGAACCGCCTGGAAGGCATTTTCCGCGGCGATGACGGCATGATGTACTTCGTTTCCACCAGCGGCGGCAACGCGCAGCGCGGCCAATTGTGGCAATTCATCCCGAGTTTCTCCGGCGACGGCACATTGGTGCTGGTATTCGAATCGCCGAACAGCAGCGTGCTCGACTCCCCGGACAATCTCTGCGTGACACCGAGCGGCGGGATTCTTTTCTGCGAAGACGACGCCAGCGGAGATGGCGACACTAATCCGCTCGCCCCGGGAATCACCGACGTCAACCGCCTGGTTGGCATGGGCCGCAGCGGCGAACCGTTCGAATTCGCTGTCAACATTTTCAGCGACAGCGAATTTGCCGGCGCCTGCTTCAGCCCGGACGGGGAAATCCTGTTCGTCAATATCCAGGGGGGCAACAGCACCGGCAGCGGCATGACCTGCGCGATCACCGGGCCGTGGCGCAAAGGTGCTCTGTAAAGCACTCTCAGGGAACAGTAATCGATACCGGCCCCGCCCCGGCGGGGCCTTTTCTTTGTCGCGACCAAGGTTCTGGTTCTTGTTATATTGTCGCCATGAACCTCGAGCGCATCACCGTCGAATTCCACGCCGAGGAAGACCGCCTGATGGTGCGGGTTTTCTTCGATAAAACATCGGAAATCCAGTTCTGGCTGACGCGGCGGCTGGTCAAGCGCATCTGGCCGGTACTGCTGCAGATGGCGCAGTCAAAACCCGATATCCAGCTCCAGCCCAATCCCGAAGCGCGCAAGGCATTACTCGGCTTCCAGCATGAGAAAGCGCTGCAGGAGGTCAGGTTTACCAAAGCGACCCTGGAGCCCGGCCGCGAGCACCCGCTGGGAAACGCACCGATGCTGGTAAGCAAGGTGCGCGCGCGCCGCAATGAAAAAGGCCAGACCGTCCTGTCATTGATGCCGCGCGAGGGTAACGGAGTGGATCTCGCTCTGGGCGACACGCTGCTGCATGGCGTCCTCAAGCTCGTGCAGGACACCGCGTCGAAGGCGGAATGGGAGCTCGCGCTCGCCGTACCCGCGCTTGCGCCGGCCGCCGAGGAAGAAACCAACCGCACCGTCAACTGAGACGGTGTTGCGGCGTTCTCGCTCGAACGACTCCGCTGATCGCGCGCCCTTGCCCTCCTTCCCCGCCACGGTACGCACCACTGCAATCCTGCTCCTGGCCGCAACGTTTTTTGGCTGCGCCACGTTCCGCAGCTACAACGCCGAACTGAATCAAACCCTGAGCCTGGCGGGCGCCGGCAAGGTCGATGCCGCGATCAACCTGCTCGAGCGCACCAATCGTCGCGGCAAGAAAGACCTGCTCTATTATTTCGAGCTGGGCGAGCTGGAACGTCTCAGAAACCGCTACGAAGAAAGCCGGAAGGCCTGGATGGAGGCGGACGCGCTGGTGCAGGCGTGGGAGAGCACGGCGGCCGTCAATCCGGAAAAACTGGTCAGCAGCATGACCAGCGTGTTGATCAATGACAAGGGACGGCCCTACGAAGGTCACGATTACGAGAAGGTCATGTTGACCACGCGGCTCGCGCTTGACCACCTGGCCCGCGGCGATTTTGAAACCGCCCGCGTCGACATCAAGAGGACCCACGAGCGCGAGACCGTGGTCGCCGGGCTGCGCGAGAAAGAGTTTCGCAAGACCGAGGAGGAGGCCAGGAAGCGCGGGGTACAGACGGGTTTCAAGGAGCTGAATGGCTATCCGGTGCAATCCATCGACAATCCGGAGGTCAACGCGCTCAGGAACAGCTATCAAAGCGCATTCAGCCACTACCTCGCCGGCTTCGTCTACGAGGCACTGGGCGAACCGAGCCTGGCAGCCGCCGGCTACCGGAAGGCAATCGAACTGCAGCCGGACAAACCTCTGCTCGAACAGGGACTGGCGGGGTTGGACGCGCGCGTCGGCGCCAGAGATGACGGCTACACCGACGTGCTGTTCGTGGTCGAGTCGGGTACTGCCCCGGCGCGCGTATCGCAGCAGTTCAATGTGCCCTTCCCGCACCAGAACAGGATGCTGATCGTGCCGGTGTCCTTTCCGGTGATCATGCCGGCGCAGCCCGTCTATATGCCGGCAGAGTTGCAGATCCAGGGTGAAAACCCAATTGATATCGTTGCCGTCACCAGCATCGACCTGATGGCGCGCAAGGCGCTTCAGGAAGAGATGCCGGGAATCGTGCTCAGAGGTATGATTCGTTCGACCGCCAAGGCGGTCGCACAGAGCCAGGCCGGGAAGAACGATGAGTCCGGTCTGATTGCGTTTGCGATGGTAATCGGCTCGCTGATAACGGAATCGGCGGATGAACGCGGATGGCGGTCGCTCCCTGCGCAGATCGCAATCGCGCGGGCGCGGATGCCGTCTGGGGAACATACCATCACGCTCCAGACACCGGAAGGCGTGCGCAGTGTGCAACTGAAGCTGGCTGGACGCTATACCGTGGTAGGCTTACGCCTGCTGCGCAGTGAGCTTTTTGTGCAGTCCCCGGGGCGGCCGGCAATCGATGCCCGCGCCGCACCGGCAGAGTCAACTGATCGCAGGCCGGAAACGTTGGAGCAGCAGCCCCGCACGATGGAGACCTCAAAATGAACCGTACATGGACGATCATCGCACTGCTGGTGGCCGCGCTCGCCACCGGCTGCGGCACCAAGAAGGGCTTTGAGAAGCCCGGCTTCTCCTTCGGTTGCCCGATCGGCGACGCGAAGGTAAGTTCGATGGATGACCTGGTCAAATCCAAGGTCGTATATGAAGGCAAGCGCACGACGATCCAGGCAACCGAGATGCGCTGCACGCTGATGACAGGCGACTTGTACAAGATCGACGTCAACCTCAACAATGACAGCTCCCAGGTCAAGCGCATCAACTACAAGTTCCGCTGGATCGACCGTGAGGGAATGCGGGCCTGGGACGAGGAAAGCTGGAAGCCGCTGCTCATGTATGAGAACAGCAACATTCCGGTCAGCGCCGTGGCACCGACCAACAAGGCGGTGGACTTCCGCCTTATCCTGCTGGGCCAGGAGTAGCCCCGGAACCAGGGCCCTCGTGCACCGACCAATCTTGCGAAATGGAGAAGATCCAATGATCGATTTGAGCCGCTCCCGCCGCCTGCTTGCTGTGTTGTCGCTGCTCGCTGCCGTAACGATCGCCTCCGGCTGCGCCAAGGACAAGGTCCGCTATGGCGACGCGCGCGGGGTGGAGACCGTGACCAACGAATTCGGTTCGACCGACCTGCAGATGATCGCCGAATCCATGACCCGCTCGATGCTCGGCGCGCCGGTGGTGGCCGGGGGCAACCTGCCAATTGTCACCGTGCAGGAAGTGAAGAACAAGACCAGCGAATACATCGATACCCGTGCGATCACCGACAGCATCCGCTCCGAACTGCAGAAGAGCGGCCGGATAAGATTTGCGGTGGATGCGGCCGCGATGCAGCAGCAGATCGAGGAACTGGAACGGCAGCAGAGCCAGTATTACGATCCGAGCAAGTCCTCTGAAGTCGGCAAGATGGTCGGTGCTGCCTACCGTCTCGAGGGCAACATCACCTCGATCGTGAAGCAGGTGAAAGACGTGAAAGACGTCTACTACAAGTTCAACCTCCAGCTTTGGAACGTCCGCAACGGTCTGCTGGAATGGACCGACGAAAAGGAAATCCGCAAGACCACCACCAAGGGTTGAAGCAACTACGGCGCCGCACTTTTTTAGAAGAGCCGCTTGCGCCTGGCCAGGGAGGACACGATGGGAAGTGGTGATGCACGTACCCGGCGCGGAAAGATCTTCAAGGGCAGCCATGGCAAGACCCGCCCGAAAGGCCGGAAAAAGAGAAAGCCGCTGAAGGTAACGGCAGCGAGAACGGGTCGCGGCAAGGCGCACTGAACGACTTTGCGGCACGGAACAGCATGGGCGCCCGGCGAAAATCCGCCGGGCGTTGTCGTTTCGGCGCCCGATTACTTCAACGGCCCCAGCGCCGCGGCATAGCGTTCGACGCATTGCAGACCGAAGGCATCCGCGGCCAGCGCGGGCACGCGATCGTGCACGGTCCCCAAACCAAGTCTGCGCGCAGCCAGCCGCTTGCCGTAGCAATGCAACGTTTCCAGCGATTGCATGACGAACACGATTGCCGGCAGCACTTCGCGGTAGACCGCTTCCGCCTCGGCCTCCCGACCGGCCTCGATCAGATCGAATATGCGCGCCTGCCGGTCGAAGGTATCGGCGGCCGGAATCATCCCGGCGCAGCCCGCACGCAGGTTATCGGTCAATTCCAGTCCACCGCGGCCGTTGAATACGGTTACGCGTCCGCCGGTCTCCTCGATGACGCGGCGAATCGTAAGCGCGGGGCCTTCGCCCTTGAGGATGCGGAAGTTCGCATGATTGCGCGCCAGCGTGTCGATGCCGGCGGCGCTGAGGCCGACGCCGAGGTATTCGGGCGCATTCTGAATGGCAACCGGAATGTCGAGGCGGTCAGCGACGGCTCCGAAGAAACGCACGAAAAATTGCTCCGGCACACCGCGATCCGGAGGCGGCTGCAGGATCACCCACGACGCGCCATGCACCTGGGCGAATCTCGCAAACTCGACCTGCGAATCGACGGTCGGCGCATTCACGGTCACCACCAGCGGCAGACGTCCTGCCAGATCCTCTGCCACCCATTCCAGCAGTTGCCGCCGCTCCGCGTCCGAAAGTTTGCTCACTTCAGTGCCCAGTCCCAGTACCGCCATGCCGTGCGCGCCGTTATCCACGAACGCCTGGACCTGGCGCCGCGTAGCGTTGCGGTCCAGCCCGCCCTGCGCCGTGAAAAATGCGAAAAGCATCGGATAGATGCCGCGTGGCACAGCGTTCTTGTCCATCCGTCATACGCTCCCTGAAAATCCGCTCATCATAGGCGCTGCCGCTGCGCTGCTCAAATTGCGCCACCGATTCGGTGTACTATTTTTTCGCATCGAACCGCTCACAACAGGAGATCGAATGAATATCGCGCATATCCGCAATGCCGCGCTCGGTGCGGCCGCTTTCCTTGCGAGCACCGGCGCGGTCGCGATGACCCCGGAAGAGATCGTCGCGGCGCTCAAGCGCGCCGAAAACAGTACCGGCAACATTGCCGATGCGGTGGAGGAGGCAACCGGGGCGCGCGGCTGGATGTCGTCCGACATGAAACCGATCTACGACGCCAGGATCGTCGGGCGTGCCGCCACTGCGCTGATGCGCCCGGTGCTGCGTACGGACACTCGCAAGTATCGCAACCACCTGCTCGAGATACTGGACGAGGCCGAGCCGGGCAGCGTGCTCGTTTACGTGATGGAGGACGGCCTGGAGATCGCCGCGATGGGAAACCTGATGGCCACCACGGCGAAAGCGCGCAATCTTTCGGGAGCCGTGATCGACGGCGCCGTTCGTGACATCGCCGAACTGCGGCGCATGGGCTTCCCGGCGTGGTCGCGGCGCGTGAGCCCGGCCACATCGGTTGGACGCATGGTCAGCGTAGACAAGCAGATTGCGGTGAAATGCGGCGGGATACTGGTGCGGCCGGGCGACTACATTATCGGCGATGCCGACGGCGTAGTGGTGGTTCCGGCGGAGGCCGCGGAAAAAGTGGTCGCTTTGCTCAGGCAGTACGACGACAAGGAATCGAAGATGATTCCGATCATTGAACGCGAGAAGTCGATGCTGAAGGCCCTCGAAATCTACAACAGATATTGATGGCATGCCATTGCGGCCGGGGTTGATCTATAGTTGGAACATGACCGGCCGTAGCAGATGGGGACCATGATGGAGCTCACGGATGAAGAGGCCAGGTTTCTCCGCGGGAAAATCGAAGCCTTGAAAGTCGAGCATCGCGATCTCGACGACATCATCGAACGACTGTCCCGGGACCCGAACCTTGACGAATTGCAACTGCGGCGGCTGAAGCGCCGAAAGCTGCTGCTGAAGGACCAGATCGCGCTGCTGGAGAGCCAGTTGGTCCCGGACATCCCTGCCTAGGGGCAGCCCCCGGCGGAAGTCGAACGGCCCCCAATTCCGCCACCGATCAGAAACCTGCGAGGACAATTTCAATGCGCGTGGTCGCCCGCCTGTTCAATCGCCTCCCGGCCGGCGTCGCTTGCGTTGCGCTGCTGGCCGGATGTGCCGGCATGGGCGGCCCCCCGCCTCCGACGCTGGAGCAGGTCGTGGAAATGAGCCGGGCCGGCACACCCGCGGACGAGATCATCCGCGAACTGCAGAAAACGCGTGCAGTCTATGCTCTGACCGGATCGCAGATCGCGCGGCTGCATGATCAGGGGGTGGCCGACCCGGTGCTTGATTATCTGCAGGACGTGTATACGGAAAGCGTACGCCGGGATACCCGTCTGCACTACGAAAACACGTTCTTTTGGCCCGACTGTTTCTATTGTTACAACCGCCCTGTCATCGTCGTGCCGAAATGAGCGTTACTGCCGCTGCGGGCGCGGAAGGCATGCCGGAGTCCGCATATTAGGAGAGTGAAAATGCTGGCAAAGTACTTTCCAAGGGTTCTGAACACACAGGCACTGCTGCCGGGTCTGTTTGCGCTATTGCTGCTGGGTGGATGCGCCGCGCTTTCCGCGGGTTCCTCCACGCCGATTTCCGAAGTAGTGGCCCAGAGCAATGGGATGCCCCCTGAGCAGGTCATCAGCCGCATCCGTTCTTCGCGGACCACTTATGCACTGCGCGGCTCGGACTTCGGCAAACTCGCCGACGCCGGCGTTCCGCCCGCAGTGCTCGACCACCTGCAGCAGTCGTTCTATGACACGGTCGATCTGCTGACCCGCTACTGGGTGCTTGGCGAATCGCTCGGTAACTGTGCAGCGTGTTTTCCGCAACCGTTGGATCTTTCGAACCTTGCACAGGGCGGCAACGGCATGGCGGACCCGGGTAACCAGTTCAGATTTTCCACATACTCACGGCCGCATGGCCTGCCGGACTGGATAACCGCGGTTCCCGGAGGAATGGGTGCCGCCGGTGTCACGGTGGATCAGGTGGCGCAGATGACCAGGGACGGAAGGCCCGTTGACGAAATCGTCGCCACAATCGACAACGGCCGTTTTCACGAATTCGTCGACACCAGCGGCGGACTATCGAACATCGCCACGCACCTCAAAGTGGGCCTGGCCGGTTCGGTACTCGCGCAACTGCGCGCGAACGGCACGCCCGATCCGGCGCTTGATGCGTTGCAGAGAAAAGCGCTCGCGGAGTTCATCGAGTTCCACCGCATTCGCTATCAAAGCTGGGGCAAGGGCAGCATCCAGAACTGAGTGCACCTTATTTTCTGTCACCGAACAAGCGCAGATCCGTGACCGCGCCGATCGACGCGGTGGACACCAGGTGCGTGTATTTGGCCAGCAGCCCGCGGCTGAAACGCGGCTTGGGCTGCTTCCAGGCCGCGCGACGCCTCGCCAGTTCCTCGTCCGGCACGTTGACCTGGATCAATTGCTTGTGCGCATCGATAGTGATCGAGTCGCCCTCCTTCACGAGCGCGATGGTGCCGCCGACGAAGGCCTCCGGTGCAACGTGACCGACTACCATGCCCCAGGTCGCTCCCGAGAACCGGCCATCGGTTAGCAGGCCGACCGAGTCCCCCAGTCCCTGGCCGATCAGGGCAGAAGTCGGTGACAACATTTCCTGCATTCCCGGTCCGCCTTTCGGCCCCTCGTAACGGATGACCACGACGTCGCCCGCCCTGATCTTCTTGGCCATGATCGCGTCCATGGTCTCTTTCTCGGAGTCGAACACCCGCGCCGGCCCGGTGATCACCGGGTTCTTGAGCCCGGTTATCTTGGCGACACAGCCTTCGGGCGCCAGATTGCCCTTGAGAATGGCGAGGTGGCCCTGCTTGTACATCGGGGCGCTGAACGGTCGGATCACATCCTGATCTTTCCGCGGTTCCGCGGGGATGCCCTCGAGCTCTTCGCCGATCGTGCGGCCGGTGATGGTCATGCAGTCGCCGTGCAGCAAACCCTTGACGAGCAGCATCTTCAGCACTTGCGGAACGCCTCCGGCTTTGTGGAAATCCACCGCGACATATTTTCCCGACGGCTTGAGATCGCAAAGCACCGGCACTTTGCGGCGGATGCGCTCGAAATCGTCGATCGTCCATTCGACTTCTGCGGCGGAGGCAATCGCGAGGTAATGCAGTACCGCGTTGGTCGACCCTCCAGTGGCCATCACCAGGCTGACCACGTTCTCGATGGACTTGCGGCTGATGATGTCGCGCGGGCGGATGTTCTTCCTGACCGCGTTCACCAGAGCGCGCGCCGAATCTGCCGTGGAGTCGGCCTTTTCCGGATCGACCGCGGCAAGTTGCGAGGAGCCCAGCAGGCTCAGTCCGAGCGCCTCGAACGAGGACGACATGGTGTTGGCGGTGAACATTCCGCCGCATGCGCCCACGGTGGGACAGGCGTTCCTTTCTATCCCGTCGAAATCCTCCTGGCTCAACTTGCCGGCGGAAAAGGAACCCACCGCCTCGAAGGCGCTGGCGATCGTGAGCGCCTGGCCTTTCCAGTTGCCCGGCTTGATGGTGCCGCCGTAGACATAGATCGCCGGCACGTTGATGCGCGCCATCGCCATCATTCCGCCCGGCATATTCTTGTCGCAGGCGCCGATCACCAGGGCTCCGTCCATCATCTGGCCATTGACCGCGGTTTCGATCGCGTCGGCAATCACCTCGCGCGACACCAGCGAATACTTCATGCCGTCGGTACCCATGCCGATGCCGTCGGTAACAGTGGGCGTGCCGAACACCTGCGGCATCGCTCCGGCCTCGCGCAGGGCCTCCATGGCGCGATCCACCAAAGGCTGGATGCCGGCGTTGCACGGGTTCATGTTGGAATGCCCGTTGGCCACCCCGATGATCGGTTTCTCGAAATCGCCGTCCTTGAAATCAACGGCGCGAAGCATCGCGCGGTTGGGCGAGCGGGCGACCCCCGCGGTGATGAGTTTGCTGCGCCAGTTATCTGCCATGTCTCCCCCTTGTACCTTATGTGGATTGCGGATTGCCGCGTCCGGGGGAGCGGATGCCACCGGGTTCCCGGACGGAGGCCGCAATTTTGGACGCGGCGCCCGCGGGTGTCTAATATATTATTTGAGGACTTTTGATACTCGCCACGAATCAAATGGAACTGCGCCATTTGCGTTACTTCGTCACGGTCGCCGAGGAACTGCACTTCGGGCGGGCCGCGGAGAAGCTGCATATCTCCCAGCCGCCGCTGTCGACGCAGATACGGTCGCTGGAGGAGGACCTCGGCGTAACGCTGCTGCATCGGACGCAGAGGCATGTATCCCTGACACAGGCCGGGCATGCATTCCTGCATGAAGCCCGCCAGATTCTGGCGCGGCTCGAGCAAGCAGTGCTGGTCACCCGGCGGGCCAGCCGCGGTGAGATCGGCGAACTCGTGGTCGGCTTCATCAGCGTCGCCGATTACAACGTCCTGCCCGCGGTTCTGCGGCAATTCCGGCAGCGATTCCCGCTGGTGAACCTGACGTTGCGCGAATCCACCACCGATGCCCAGATGCGCGATCTGATCGACGGGCGTATCGACGTGGGCTTTGTGCTGCCACCGACTGATGAGCCTGCGCTGGAATCGATTTGCATCGTGCGCGAGCCGCTGGTCGTGGCGCTGCCGGAACGGCATCCGCTCGCGCATCGCCCGGGCAAGCTGGCGCTGGCCAAACTCAGAGATGCACCGTTCATCCTTTTTCCGCGGCCGATGGCGCCCGGACTCTACGACGACGTGGTGAGTTTTTGCCGGGCGGCCGGGTTCAGCCCCCGTGTGGAACAGGAAGCGATCCAGATGCAGACGATCGTCAGCCTGGTATCCGCAGAACTTGGCGTTGCGCTCATTCCCGCCTCGCTGACCAACTTGCGCCGTACCGGTGTCACCTACAAGCGCCTCAGAGAAGCAAGCCCGCTCACCGAAATCCATCTCGCCTGGCGGCGCGGCGACGACCTGCCGGCGCTGCGTGTATTTGTCGATCTGGCCCTGAATGCGGCCGGTTCACGAAAGCCGAAACGGGCACAGAGGTCAACGGCGTGAACGAGGCTGCCGTTACGTTTTCGTCGTTCCTCCCGGATGAGGCGGCCACGCTCGCTTTCGGAGTAATTCTGGCGGCTGGTCTGCAGCCCGGTTTGTTCATCGCGCTATCAGGGGAGCTGGGCAGCGGCAAGACCACGCTCGCGCGCGGCATGCTGCGCGGCCTCGGCTATGAAGGAAACGTGAAAAGTCCGACGTACACATTGGTTGAGCATTACAAACTTTCTAGGTTAAACTTATATCACTTTGATTTTTATCGGTTCAAAGATGCGCAGGAATTGGTCGAGGCAGGCTTGAGGGATCACTTCGACGGCCGAAACGTATGCGTCGCAGAGTGGCCGGAACGCGCGCTCGGGCTGCTGCCCATCGCAGACCTGAGCATATCGCTGGCGGAGGAGCGCAACGGTCGGCGCATCCGCGTGGTCGCACTTACGGAGTCGGGAAAAAATTGTCTGGCTGGCATACCAAACTAGAGCAACTCAATGCCCGCCCGGGTTGGTGGCAGCGGTCGCGGCGCGGCTTGGTGGTGAGTTCTGCGACAGTGGGCATGTTGGCACTGCTTTCCGGCGCGCACGGCGCCACCCAGGTGAGTTCGGCCCGTATATGGCCGGCGCAGGAATACACGCGCATCACGCTGGAATCCAGCGCGCCGATCGGCCACAACGTCTTCACCATTGCCAATCCCAACCGCCTGGTGCTCGATCTCGAGAACGTGGAATCGAGTACGGCTCTGGATGTGTTGTCCACCAAGATCTCCCCGGATGATCCCTATGTAAGCGGCGTGCGGATCGGCCGCTTCAAACCTGGCGTGATCCGCCTGGTGCTGGATCTCAAGTCACAAGTAAAGCCCCAGGTCTTCACACTGAAGCCGGTCGGAGACTATGGTCATCGGCTGGTGCTGGACGTCTACCCGGTCGAACCCGTCGACCCTATCCTTGCGCTGCTGGAGAAAAATGCCGTCCCGGCTCCGACTCCGCGTGCTGCCGCACCGGCGGCGCAGCCGGGTCAGCCAGGCGGCGGAGCACTGCGTGCGCCGGTGCCGCCCGGCGTCAAGAAACCGGCTGCGGAAGTGTTGCGCCTGGTCACCGTTGCGGTGGACGCCGGGCACGGCGGAGAAGATCCGGGCGCGAAAGGCCGCAGCGGCACCTACGAGAAGCACGTCACCCTGGCGATCGCGAAAAAACTGAAAGCGCTCATCGATGCCGAGCCAAACATGCGCGGCGTGTTGATCCGCGACGGCGACTATTACATTCCGCTTGCCAATCGCGTGGGGAAAGCGCGCCAGGTCCAGGCCGACCTCTTCGTTTCGGTGCATGCCGATGCCTACATCAAGCCCCACGCCCGCGGCTCTTCGGTGTTTGCGCTGTCGGAACGCGGCGCGACCTCAGCGGCGGCCGGCTGGCTGGCGAAGAAGGAAAACGAAGCCGACCTGATCGGCGGGGTCAATATCGATGTCGACGATCCGACCCTCAAGCAGGTGCTGCTTGATCTGTCGCAAACCGCGACCATCAACGACAGCCTCAAACTTGCCCGGGCGGTACTCGGCGAGATCGGCGGCATCAACGACCTGCACAGGGCTCACGTCGAGCAGGCGGGGTTTGCAGTGCTCAAGGCCCCCGATATCCCTTCGATCCTGGTCGAGACCGCCTTCCTCACCAACCCCGACGAGGAAAGCAGGCTCAAGGACGAAAAGTATCAGGACCGCATGGCGCAGGCGATTCTGGGGGGCATCCGCAAGTACTTCGCCGCCAATCCTCCGCTGGCCCGTTACAAGTTGGCGCAAAATTGACCTTGTGCTCTCATTAAGCACATCACAGGCGGATTCAACGGCGCCGTACCCGCAAACGGGCGTGCCGCTAACGAGTCCCGGCGCCCCGCCGCTGGCCCGTTACAAGCTGGCGCTGAACTAGAGTGGGCAACGGGTTGCGCCCTGTTCACTCCTTGCTGCCCCGTCGTTCCTGCCGTTGAACATAGTTGGAATTCTTCTCGCCGCAGGCAGCGGCAGCCGTTTCGGCGGCGGCAAACTGCTGCATCCGCTGCGCGACGGCACACCGATCGGCGTGAAGTCGCTGCGAAATCTCAAGAAGGCCCTGCCTGAGGTCATCGCCGTGGTGCGTGCCGGGGACGATGAACTGTCAGATCTGCTCGGAAGCGAAGGCGTGGCCGTGACTCTCTGCGAAGACGCCCGGCTGGGCATGGCGCACAGCCTCGCCTGCGCCATCCGCGCAAGCATGAACGCCGGCGCCTGGGTAATCGCGCTGGGGGATATGCCCTACGTCGCGCCATCGACGGTCAGCGCGGTGGCCCTTCGGCTCACGCGCTCGGATGGCATCGTCGTGCCCGCGTACCGCGGTGCCCGCGGCCATCCGGTCGGCTTCAGCCAACGTTACCGCGCCGAGCTGGTTGGCCTGGAAGGCGACGAGGGCGCTCGCTCTGTGATAAAGCGCCACGCAGCGGAAGTCGAAATCATCGACTGCGATGATCCCGGAATACTGCGCGATATCGACGTGCCGGGAGACGCGGTCTGATCCCGCTCAATTGGGTTTGAGCACGACGGCCTTGAGGTTGCCGTCGATCACGAAGTTGCCGCGGATCTGCGCAGCTTGCGACCGCAGCTCGACGAAGACGCGTCCGTTAACTTCCTTGCTCGGCAATACATCGAAGTTGCCGGTTGCCGACAGGAGTCCGGAAACAAGCCTGACATTGCGATATTGATAGCGGCCGCCGGCGACGCCGAGCGCGCCGGTGATTTCCTCGAAGCGGGTCGCACCTCCCTGCACGTTCTGCCTTCCTCCCATCTGCAACGCGCGCACCAGATCCACGCCGTCGAGATCACCCTTTCTGACGCCAAACGTGCCGTCGATTCTCGGCACATCGAAAAGCGCGGCCAGATCTGCAGCCGCTATCGAATAGCGCAACGTGGTTTCCAGTTGTCCGCTCGACTTCGCATCCCGCGTGAACACCGACATCAGTTCCTGTATTGCGATGCGCTGCGCAGTCAACTGACCTTCGATCGACCACGGTCCTCCAAAGGTGACCAATGCCGAGCCCTGCGCCGCGCCTCCATACAGCAGAGCCCGGAATTCGCTGACCCGGATCTGGTTACGGGAGGCTGCCGCCGTGGCGGAGAAGTCCGTGAACTCTATTGGCGGGCCGATCGGAGGTACCCAGCCCTTGCCGGCTGTCACGGTGATGTCGAACTCCCCGCCCCGAGGGGTGATCGCTACGGAAAGCTTGCCATCCACCGTTTCCACTGCCGCTTTCTCGATGCCCCCCGCCGTTGAAAGCATGAAATCGGCGTCGAAGTTCGGCAGCTTCACTGTGCGCGATTCCAGCTTTATGCTCTTGAGGGCAACCCGCTCGACCTGCACGCTCTTGTCGCTGACCGCGGCTTCCAGCCACTTCGGCAGGCGCGGCAGTACTTCCTCGGCGACGCTCAATGATTGGGCCTCGAGTTTCCTGATGAGCTTGACCTCGTCGAACAAGGAGCCGAGAGCCAGCGCGAGATCCACCTTGTCGATCTTCACGTCCTGGGTGGCCCCGACCTTTACGTTGTCGAGGCTGATCGATAATCCGCCGAGAACCGAGACCCGCATGGTGCCGATCGTGACCGGTTCCCCAATGTGGTCGGAAGCAAGCTTTTCGACCGATGGAACATAGGTATTCATCGGTATCAACTGGATACCGCCGACGACCACTGCGGCGAGGACCACGACGCCGATTATGAACGGGGTAACGCGTTCCAGTGGCGTGCGAATCGCCTTCTGTTTTTTCAGCGTCTTGACTTCGGCGCGCTTGCGGTCGCGTTCCTCCTGCTCCTTGCGCCGCCGCGCCAATTCCTCCTCGCGAGCCTTGCGCTCGGTTTCGACTTTAGCTTCCTCCTGGCGCTTGCGCTCCAGTTCGGCCTTGACCTTGCGCTCTTCCTGCTCCTTGATCCGGTTTTCCTTCTCCTCCTCGCGTTTGCGCTCGCGCTCTTCGCGGTCCTGGCGCTCGCGCTCCATGCGCTCACGGCGCTCCCTGTCCTCGGCTTCGCGGCGTTCTGCTTCCAGCTTCGCCTCTTCCTCCCGCTCCGCGCGCTCGGCGGCGCGACGCAGCTCTTCCTGTTCGCGCTCGCGGCGTTCTTCCTCTTCCTCGCGGCGGCGCAATTCCGCCTGCTGTTTCTCGAACTCCGAGGCAACTTCGTTTTCCATCGATCTCAGGCCGGAAAGGTCGAATTCGGGAAGATCGCTTTTAGCGGCTCCCGCACTGCGTGCACGTTCTTCCTCCTCGCGCCGCTTGCGCTCGGCCTCCTCGCGGCTGCGCCGGTCGGCATCTTCGCGTTCCCGCCGGGCCTGTTCCTCACGTTGCCGGCGTTGCTCGTCCTCGCGCCTCTTGCGGTCGGCTTCTTCGCGAAGCCTGCGCTCTTCCTCCTCCTTGCGCAGGCGCTCGGCATCTTCCCTGCGTTTGCGTTCCTCCTCCTCTTTGCGCAATTCCTCCTCGCGGCGCTTGCGCTCCGCGTCTTCCCTGCGCTTGCGCTCTTCTTCTTCGTCCCGGCGACGCTGCTCGGCCTCCTCGCGTTTCTTGCGCTCGTCGTCTTCCTTGCGCCTGCGCTCCTCGTCTTCCTTGCGCCGTGCTTCTTCCTCGCGGCGGCGGCGGTCATCCTCGTCGCGCCTGTTGCGCTCTTCTTCCTCCCTGCGCAGGCGCTCGCCGTCGCCGAGGTTGCGACGCTCGGAATTCTCCCGCGCCTCGCGCTCAGCCTCCTGCTGCTTCCTGCGTTCGGATTGTTCAAGCGCCCGGCGCTCGGCTTCGAGGATTTTTCCCAGGTCGCGCTGCGTCTGCGCCATTGCCTCGGCCTCGATCTTGGCCCTGCGCTCTGATTCCTCGCGCGTCTTGAGCGCAGCCGCTTCCTTGGCCTTGCGCTCGGCCTCGACCTTGGCAAGCCGCGCTGCTTCATCACGGGCCTGCCGCAGCGCCTGCTCTTTCTTCAGCCGTTCTTCCTCTTCGCGCTTCTTCTTGGCTTCCTGCTCCGCCTTGACGCGATCAGCCGACTCCCTCTGGCGAAACTCGGTCTGCGCCGATTGATAGGGATTCTTGCCCGGTGCCAGCGAAGAGGTAAAGTCCAGGTCGTCGACATACGAACTTTCCAGCGGGGTGCTGGGCGCGCTCCCCGAGGTGTTGGAAAACTCCTTGATGTAACCGCCGGTAGACAACTCCATCAGCGAGCGATCCAGTTCGGCATCGCTGAACTTGGACTTGGCAATGAGCTCTGCGACGTTGGATTTGCCGTCGATGAGCGACAGGACCTTGAACAGGTCCCGGGAAAGCTTGCCGGCCTTGTTCTTGATCTCCAGAACCCCCTTGCCGGTCTTGGAGTAGATCGTCTTCTTGTCCATCTTGTTCTTTCTCAGTCCCCCAGGGATGAAGAAAACAACAGCGGACTATCGACCAGGCATCGGCAAAGAAGGCCATCGCCGATGCAGGCAGAACAATAGCGGCGCATCCCCGAGAAGCGCCGTCGTTTCATGTAATTAGTCTAATTATTAGGCTTGGGGGCGCGCGCGTCCAGTGTTGTTCCGTCGATTCGTGGATTGGTTTCGGGGTTGGAAGTCAGCCGGTAACTTCCTTGGTCAAATCGCCTTGACGACTTCCTCCACGACTTTCTTCGCATCACCGAACACCATCATGGTCTTGTCCATGTAAAAGAGGTCGTTGTCGAGGCCCGCGTAACCTGCCGCCATGCTCCGTTTGACCACGAGCACGGTGCGCGCCTTGTGTACTTCGAGAATGGGCATCCCGTATATGGGACTGCCGGGGACATTGGCGGCCGGGTTGACGACGTCGTTGGCGCCGAGGACCAGCACCACGTCCGTGGTCGGGAATTCGTTATTGATGGCCTCCATCTCGAACACCTGATCGTAGGGGATCTCCGCTTCGGCCAGCAGCACGTTCATGTGACCGGGCATGCGCCCGGCGACAGGATGGATGGCAAACCGGACGTTCACCCCCTTGTGGTGCAGCTTTTCGGCCATTTCCTTCACCGCATGCTGGGCGCGCGCAACTGCCAGCCCGTAACCCGGAACGATTACGACCGACTCGGCGTTGGCCATCAGGAATGCGGCATCCTCCGGACTGCCGCTGCGATAATTCTTCTGCACCGCATCCCCGGCGGCAGCCGATCCGTCTCCGCCGCCGAAGCCGCCCAGAATCACGTTGAAGAACGAGCGATTCATCGCCTTACACATGATGTAGGACAGGATCGCACCGGAACTTCCGACCAGCGAACCGGAGATGATCAGCATCGGATTGTTGAGCGAGAAGCCGATGCCGGCGGCTGCCCAGCCGGAATAGCTGTTAAGCATCGAGATCACCACGGGCATGTCGGCGCCACCGATCGGGATGATGATCAGCACGCCCAGCACGAACGCGATCGCGGTCATGATCGCGAACGGCGTCCAGCTCTGATTGAACATGAAGGCAACACCGAAAGCGATCATGACGACCGCCAGCGCCAGATTGATCCAGTGCTGTCCGGCGAACACTACCGGTGCGCTGCGGATCCTTCCAGACAGCTTGCCGAATGCGATGACCGACCCGCTGAAAGTGATGGCGCCGACGAAGGTGCCGATGAAAAGCTCCAGCCGGTTACCGCGCGGAATTACACCGTCGGCCGTCAGGATTCCATACGCACCGGGATTATGTACTGCGGCAAAAGCGATCAGCACCGCGGCCATCCCCACGAGCGAATGCATTGCCGCAACCAGTTCGGGCATTGCCGTCATCTGGATGCGTCGCGCAACCACGGCACCGACCGTGCCGCCCGCCGCGATGCCGAGCACGATCAGCATCCAGTTGCGCGTAACCGACAGCGTAGTGAGCACGGCGATCGCCATGCCGATGATGCCGAACAGATTGCCCCTGCGCGCGTTCAGCGGCGATGACAACCCCTTGAGGGAGAGGATGAAAAATACCGAGGCGACCAGGTAAGCCAGCGCCACTTGATTTTCAGACATTCATTTCTCCAGACGTGTTCGTTTCCGTGGGACGTGTGCGGAGTCCTAGTGGCCCGCTTTCTTGTCCTTCTTCCTGAACATCTCCAGCATGCGTTGCGTCACCAGGAATCCTCCGAAAACGTTCACGCTGGCCAGCACCACTGCGATGAAGCCCAGCACTGTGCCCCAGTCGATCGGCTGTGGTCCGGCTGCCAGCATGGCGCCGACGATGATGATGCCGGAGATGGCATTGGTCACTGACATGAGTGGCGTGTGCAACGCCGGAGTAACGGTCCATACCACGTGGTAGCCGACGAATATGGCCAGAACGAACACGGTCAGATGGTTAACAATCGGGTCAACGGCTTCCATTTATGCCTCCAAGAAGGTGACTAGTGACGGGTGGCGAGTCATGAACCTCAGGTTTCCGCGTCACTCGTCATTTATCACCAGTTACTGTTTTTTGACCGGTTCTCCGCCAATGCATACCAGCGAACCGGCGATGATCTCGTCCTCGCGATTCAGGTTCAGCTCACCGGTCTTGGGATCCAGCAACAGGTTGAGGAAGTTGAGCAGGTTGCGAGCATATAGCGCGCTTGCATCGGCAGGCACTAGCGCGGGCAAATTGGCGATACCGATGATTTGCACACCGTGTTTGACCACGGTCTTGTCCAATTCCGACAGCGGGCAGTTGCCGCCCTGCTCGACGGCCATGTCGAGGATCACAGAGCCGGGCTTCATGCTCTTGACCATGTCCTCGGTTACCAGCACCGGCGCCGGACGGCCGGGAATCAGTGCCGTGGTGATGACGATGTCAGCTTGCTTGATGCGCTCTGCGATCAGGGCCGCCTGGCGCTTCTTGTATTCCTCGCCCATTTCACGCGCATAACCGCCCTGTCCCTTGGCCAGCTCCTTCTCCGCCTCGGTAAGCGGTACCTCGACAAATTTGGCGCCCAGCGACTCGACCTGTTCTTTGGTCTCGGGACGCACATCCGTAGCCTCCACCACGGCTCCAAGGCGTTTTGCGGTTGCAATTGCCTGGAGGCCGGCGACGCCTACACCCATGACCACCACCCGTGCCGCCTTGATGGTGCCGGCCGCGGTCATCATCATCGGCATCAGGCGTTGGTAGGCGTTGGCGGCCAGCAAGACTGCCTTGTAGCCGCCGACGTTGGCTTGCGAGGACAACACGTCCATGCTCTGCGCCCGCGAAATCCGCGGCAGCGATTCCATCGCAAATGCGCCGATGCCGGTCCGCGCAATGGCCTCGATCCCATCCTTTTTATGCGGCTGGAGCAGCCCGATCAGAATGCGGCCTGATTGAAGCATGGCGAGTTCAGCAGCTTCGGGGCCGCGCACTTTCAAGACGATGTCGGATCCGTAGGCCTCGGCCGCACTGTGCACTACTGTTGCACCGGCGGCCGCGAATTCGGAGTCCGGGATCGAACAGCCGCCGCCGGCGCCGCTCTGCACCACGACCTTGTGGTGGCCCGAGGCAGCAAGTTTCTTGACAGTTTCCGGGGTCGCGGCGACCCGCGTTTCTCCCGCGCGGATTTCCGCCGGTATGCCAATCTGCATGGATGGAATAGCCTCCCTGTCGAACAGGCCCCCGGCGGAACGATGCGCTCGTCATGGAGGCCGAAAGTACGTGTTGCAAAAGTGGGCAATTATAAGTGAAAGGTGAGGCGCCGGTCGAAGGAGATAGCGGCAATGCGCGCGCTGCGATTCCATGGCGTGCGGGACAGCAGGTGAGCGCCTGCGGCTATAATCGCTTTTGATTCCAGACCCACCCGATGCCCGCCATTCGCCCGCTTCCCGACCTCCTGATCAGCCAGATCGCGGCTGGGGAGGTTGTCGACCGGCCGGCCTCCGCGCTCAAGGAGTTGCTGGAGAACAGCCTGGATGCGGGCGCGTCCGAGGTTGCCGTGCACCTTGCCGACGGCGGCATCAGGCAGATCCGGGTCGCAGACAACGGCGCAGGCATCGCAAGGGAGGAGCTGCCGCTTGCGTTCGCCCGCCACGCCACCAGCAAGATCGCTACGCTCGAAGACCTGGAGCGCGTCGCCAGCCTGGGATTCCGCGGTGAAGCGCTGGCCAGTATTGCGGCTGTTTCCCATCTCAGCGTGCTGAGCCGGACCGAGAAGAGCGCGCACGCGTGGAAACTTGCTGCGAGCGGCGGTGCTTTGACCGCACCGGAGCCTGCCGCCGCGGCCGCCGGGACTACGGTCGAAGTGCGCGACCTTTACTTCAACACGCCGGCCCGACGCAAGTTCCTCAGAAGTCCCGCGACCGAGTTTGCCCACGGCGAGGAAGCTTTCCGCCGTATCGCGCTGTCTCGCCCCGAGGTGCGCTTCACGCTCTCCCACAACGGCCGGGCACAGGCGCATTTGCATCCGGCCAGCCCGGAGGGTCGGATACATGCCGTGCTCGGAGAGGCGTTTCGTGATGCCGCGATTCCGGTCGAGGTCGGCGGCGGCAGTTTTCGACTACGTGGACTGGTCGCTCAGCCGGCTTATTCGCGCGGCGCGCGCGACGCGCAATACTTCTTCGTCAATGGGCGTTATGTGCGCGACAAGTTGCTGGCGCATGCTGTACGCCAGGCCTATCACGACGTGTTGCACCACGAGCGTCATCCCGCTTACGTGCTGTATCTGGACATGGATCCGGCGCAGGTGGATGCGAATGTCCATCCTACCAAGATCGAAGTGCGATTTCGCGACTCGCGCGGAATCCATCAATTCGTTTTCCATGCGCTCGAAAAGGTGCTTGCCGGTTCCCGCGCGGGAACCACAGCGGCGCAGGAGGCCGTGGCATTTCCGCGCGGCGACGCACACGCGCTGCGTCAGTCAGGCATGGACCTGAGGGCCGCGGAGCCGGCCGCATTCTACGCAACGCTGTTCGGCACGGGTCTGGCCACCCTGGAGTCGCCGGCACCGGGCTCCGCAACGCAGACTCAAGAAACGCCGCATCCGCTCGGATTCGCTTTGGCGCAGCTGGCCGGAATTTATGTCCTGGCGCAGAACGAGAAGGGATTGGTGGTCGTGGACATGCACGCCGCGCATGAGCGCATCGTCTACGAGCAGCTCAAGGGGGCGCTCGACAACGACCGGATCGCCAAGCAGCAACTGCTCATCCCGGTCACCATGGCAGCAAGCGCGCTGGAAGTGGCGACCGTGGAAGGCAGTGCCCAGACGTTGAACCAACTGGGCTTCGAACTCGCGGTCATCGCACCCAATGCGATCGCCGTTCGGGCACTGCCCATGAGCCTTGCCCAGGCCGACGCGGGAGAACTCGCCCGCGACGTACTCGCCGAAATCGCGCAATTCGGCGGCAGCCGGGTGCTCGCCGAACGCCAGAACGAGTTGTTATCCACCATGGCCTGCCATGCTGCGGTCCGGGCCAACCGCTCGCTCACCCTGGCCGAAATGAATGCGCTGCTGCGTGACATGGAAGCGACCGAGCGTTCCGGCCAGTGCAATCACGGTCGGCCGACCTGGTTCCAGGTCACGATAGACGAACTTGACCGCATGTTCATGCGAGGCAAGTGACTGTGCTGCGTACTGCGTGCCGCGTGCTGCGAAAAAGCGAGGCATGAGCGATCATCCGTCTCAGCACCCAGCACCCAGCACTCGGCACTCGCAGGATCGCCCTGCGGCGATCCTGCTCATGGGTCCCACCGCCAGCGGCAAGACCGGGGTCGCGCTCGAACTGGCGCGGCATTTTCCGCTGGAGATCGTCAGCGTCGATTCTGCGCTGGTCTACCGGCATATGGATATCGGCACCGCCAAGCCGGACCTGGCAACCCGCCTCCAGGTGCCCCACCATCTGATCGATATCATCGACCCCACCGAGAGCTATTCGGCGGCCCAGTTTTGCGACGACGCGCTGGAGGCGATGCGCGGCATCTGCGGACGCGACAGAGTGCCGCTGCTCACCGGTGGAACCATGCTCTATTTCAAGGCGCTGCAGGAGGGACTTGCCAACCTGCCGGCGGCCGATGCAGACATCCGCATGGTGATCGACGGCATGGCCCTGGAAACCGGCTGGCCTGCCATCCATCGCGAACTGGAGCGAATCGACCCGGCCACCGCCGAACGCGTCGACCCGAACGACGCGCAACGCATTCAGCGTGCGATGGAGATTTTCTATCTGACCGGCAAACCCATGTCCGAGCTGATCGCCAGTGGGAAAAGCGCAAGCCCGCCTTATCGGCTGATCCGGATTGCGCTGGTTCCGGGGGAGCGCGCCGTCCTGCATCAACGCATTGCCGCGCGTTTCGAGGAAATGCTGGAACTGGGATTGATCAACGAGTTGCGGGTGTTGCGCGAAGACTACGACCTCAATCCCTCACTCCCCTCGATGCGCTGCGTGGGCTATCGGCAGACGTGGCAATTTCTCGATGGCGAGTTCGGCTTGGCATCATTGCGTGAAAAAGCCGTCGCAGCGACGCGGCAGCTGGCAAAACGCCAGCTCACCTGGTTGCGGGCCATGCCGGACGTCCAGACATTCGACTGTCTGGACGAGGGACTGGCGGAAAAGATTGCGAACTGGCTGCGAACCCAGGAGCTGGGCGGCAGCTGCATCCCACGGCAATAGCCGGAGGATGCGGCCACCGCGAAGACGTATCACAAGCCCAGTGCGGCAATGCCGGCTTCGGCGATCTGCGCGTCCTGCTGCGAAGTGACACCGCTTACCCCGACCGCGCCGACCAGCTGCCCGCCGGCCATGACCGGGACCCCGCCTTCGAGAAGCACTGCGTTCGGGGAAATGGAGGTGATCGACGGCCGCGTCTTGGCCAGCTCATCGAAAACCTTGGTCGGACGCTTGAATGCCGCAGAGGTGCGGGCCTTGCCGATAGCAACATCGATACTGCCGGTTTGCGTGCCGTCGATCCGCTGCAGATAGACCAGGTGACCGCCGTCGTCTACCACGGCAATTACCACGTTCCAGTTGTTCTTCCTGGCTTCGGCTTCCGCTCCCATGGCGATTTTCTTTGCGGCTTCCAGGGTCATCACCTTTTTGTCGGCAAGCTGCGCATTCGCGTTCAGGGACAGCGCCGCAAACACACCCACGGCAATCAGGGAAAACATTTTCTTCACGAGCGACATAACTCCTCCTCATTTTTGATCTGGTTGACATCGACTGCCCAATAAAGATACGCCTTTACTGCTTGCCGCCGCAATCATTCCCCGTCGTCCTTGCTTTCCACGCGCGCGCGCGCAGCACCGCGCGCAAACGCCAGCCGCAGCCGTTCGCCCGTCTGCACCTCGGCCGCCGAACGCACGATGGCGCCGTCTTCCCTGGCGACGATGCTGTAGCCACGCTCCAGAACCGACTGCGGATTGAGGTGCGCCAGGTTTGCCGCCCAGCGGCGCAACCGCGCATCGTGAAGCTCCAGCAGGCGGGCATAACCGAGGTGCAGACGCAGCCCGAGGTCACGCTGTCTCAGCAGTGCCGCATCGAGGTCGGGCTGCATTGCGCGCAGTCGGCCGGCGAGTTCGGCGCTGCGCCACGAAGCGGTGTCCAGCACTCTGGCCATCGACGCTTTGAGCCGCGTGGCCAGATACGCAAGGTGCCGTTTCTGGTTGCGCACATGCTCGCCCGGGTGAACCAGGCGCCTGCCCAGATAATCGAGCTGTTGCATCCGCGCCTCCAGCAGGCGGTCCGCAGCGCGTTTCAGTTGCCGGTACAAAGCAAGCAACCCGGCACGCAACTCATGCCGGTCGGGGCTTGCCAGCGCCGCCGCCGCGGTAGGTGTCGGCGCCCGCACGTCGGCAACAAAATCGGCGATGGTGAAATCGGTTTCGTGGCCAACTCCGGATATGACAGGCATCGCACAATCGGCGATCGCGCGAGCCACGGATTCCTCGTTGAAGGCCCACAAATCCTCCATGCTGCCGCCACCGCGACAGACGATCAGTACGTCTGCCTCCGCACGAGCAGAGGCGGTGCGGATGGCTTGCGCGATCCTCCCGCCCGCGCCCTCGCCCTGCACCGGCGCCGGATACAGCACAATACCGGTGCCCGGCACGCGCCGCGCCAGCGTGGTGAGCACGTCTCGAAGCGCCGCCGCGCCCGGAGAAGTGACGATGCCAATGACCCGCGGAAAAGCGGGCAGAGCTTTCTTGCGAGAGGTGTCGAACAGACCCTCCTGCTCCAGCTTTTTCTTCAATCGCTCGAACGCTTCGAACAGCGCGCCCAGTCCGGAGCGTCGCACGGCTTCCACGGTGAGCTGAAACTCGCCGCGGGTTTCATATAGAGTAGGCAGCGCACGCACCTCGACCTGCATGCCGTTTTCGAGTTGCCAATCGAGCGCAGACACCTTGTGGCGGAAGAACACGCAGCGCGCCTGCGCCTGTGCATCTTTGAGCAGGAAATAGCAATGGCCGGAGGTCGCACGCGTGAAATTGGAGATCTCGCCGGCGACCCAGAGCAGCGGAAAGCCCGATTCAACCAATGCACGGGCACGCCGGTTGAGTTCGGAGACACTGATAACCGCCGTCGCGGAAGAGAGCGAGTTCATGCGCGGCATTCTATTCGAGCAGGGCGGCCGCTGAACGGTACGCTTTCCGCATAATTTTTGCGCGCATTCGCTTTCGCTGGAATTTTGTTCGCCGATTCAGCTTGTTTTCGGTGCTTCACCATGCGCAGCCCGGCGGCGCCTTCATCCACAATGGTCATGAAACGGTCATGCGAACACCCTGTAAACCGTGCAGCCATGCGGCCCTCGAACGCAAGTGTCTGAAAACAAATGCGGAAGCGCGACGCATATTTTTTAATCGCTGAACAAAAAATGCTTTTGGCAACTCCACTTACCTTATCTTTGCAGAAACCATCCACAGTGTTATCCACAAAGATTGTGGACAGTTTTTTGCGCTGAGACCGGGCATCGGCCGCGTTGTCAAGAGCGATGATGCAAACTTGCCCGTGCCACCAATGCAGTTTAAAGTGTCGCGATTTTTGTGACGCAATGGAGCTCACTTGCTAGCCATCATCGAAGCGGCTGGATGGCCGATCTGGCCCATTATCCTGTGTTCGATCGTCGCGGTCGGCATCATCGGCGAGCGCTTCTGGTCATTGCGCAAGGAGATTGTGGCGCCTCGCGGTCTGCTGACACAGGTAGTGCAGGAATACCGCCAGAAGGGAGTTTCTCCGCAGATGCTGGACCGGTTGGCGCAGTCTTCGGTGATGGGCAGGATTTTCGTCGCGGCTCTGCGCAATGTCGGCAGCACGCGCGAAATCATGCGCGAATCCATCGAAGAGGCGGGACGCGCCGCCGCACATGATCTCGGGCGCTTCCTGACCACTCTGGGAACCATTGCCACCATGTCGCCGCTGCTCGGATTGCTCGGCACCATCATCGGCATGATCGAAATCTTCGGAGTCCAGGGTCCGACCGGCATGGCCAATCCCGCCCAGCTCGCGCACGGCATTTCGATCGCGTTGTACAACGCCGCGTTCGGAATCATCGTCGCGGTCCCCAGCCTGGTGTTCTACCGCCATTTCCGCGCCCACGTGGATTCGTTGGTGGTGGAGATGGAAATACAGGCCGTCAAGCTGGTCGAGATCATCCAGGGCGAGCGCAAGGCCTGAACGCAGGGGAAACGCGATGAATTTCCGCCGTGGTTCGTTCAAGGAAGAACCCGAAATCAATCTGGTCCCCTTCATCGACGTGCTGATCGTCATCGTGATTTTCCTGGCGGTCACCACGACGTATTCCAAGTATTCTGAGCTGCAGATCAACCTGCCCACCGCGGATGCGAGCAAGCCGGTGGAACGCCCCAACCAGGTCAATGTCGGCGTATCGGCCTCCGGCCAGTACATGATCAACCGCACTGCGGTGACGTTCACCACGCGGGAAGCGTTCGCCAACGAGTTGCGGCGTGCCGCCGGCGGCAATGCCGATCCGGTCATCATCATTAACGCCGACGCCAATGCCACGCACCAGTCGGTGATCCACGTGATGGAAGCCGCGCAGACCGCCGGTTTCGGCAAGATCACCTTTACCGCGCAGTTGCCGCGCTGAACGCCGGAGCGTATTGCGAGCCCGGTACCATTGCATCGCATCCCCGGGAAGCCTGCGTGTCCTTTTCCGATCGACATTGGTACCGCGTGTCCTGGCTTTCGGTGGCACTGCTGCCGCTGGCCGCGCTGTTCCGCCTGTCCACGGCGTTGCGAAGAAGCGCCTACAGGATCGGCTTGCTGCGCGCCGAACGCCTGCCGGTGCCGGTGATCGTGGTCGGCAATATCACCGCCGGAGGCACCGGCAAGACGCCGTTGACCTTGTGGCTTTGCGGTTTCCTCGCCGAACAGGGATTCAAACCGGGAATCGTCAGCCGCGGTTATCGGGGGCGCGCCCGGCTGCTGGCGGTAACCGCCGATTCCGATCCGGCAGCGGCCGGCGACGAGCCGGTGCTGCTTGCGCTTCGCAGCCGCCGCCCCGTCTGGATCGGGCGCGACAGGGTTGCCGCGGCGCGTGCGCTATTGGCCGCAAACCCAGGCTGCGACGTGATCGTCTGCGACGATGGGCTGCAGCACTATCGCCTGCGGCGCGACGTCGAGGTAGTCGTCCTCGATGGCAGCCGCGGCCTGGGCAACGGTCTGCCTCTTCCGGCCGGGCCGCTGCGCGAAGCGCCGACGCGCCTGCGATCGGTGGATGCAGTGGTGATCAACGGATCCGGCGATCGCGGGCCGAGGATCGCACCGCGTTTTCAGATGTCCCTGGAAGGCAGCCAGTTCCACAACGTGCTGAATCCCGACCATACCGCAGGCGCAGCGGAATTCCAGGGGCGGCGCCTGCATGCGCTGGCCGGCATCGGCAATCCGCTGCGATTCTTCGAGCATCTGCAACGGCTCGGTTTGAGCTTCACCGCGCATGCTTTCGCCGACCACCATCCATTCTCGCCCGCCGATCTGGAATTCGAAGACGCGGACGAAATCATCATGACCGAGAAGGATGCGATAAAATGCCAGCGCTTTGCGCGGGAAAACCACTGGTCACTGTCGGTGGATGCCGCCGTCGACCCCGCATTCGGCCAACTCATCCTCAAGAGA
>Ga0134123_10000417_pt1 | contig 28471 bp, 20 predicted proteins | sample KB303_FD_96460 | JGI IMG/M metagenome (GOLD analysis project Ga0134123, IMG submission 96460) | Terrestrial soil microbial communities without Nitrogen fertilizer from Kellogg Biological Station, Michigan, USA - KB3-0-3 | ecosystem: Environmental > Terrestrial > Soil > Unclassified ...
AATGTGCAACACGTCCGGAAGAACGCGCTGGCTGTGGCGAGCAGGCGCGGCAGCAGCAACACTGGTACTGGTCTTAGGCGCAGGAAGCGCCGCGCGAGCAGACACGATCACGCTCACGAGCTCGAATGCCACGGTGACGATTGACTCGATCACAGGCATGGACGGCTGGGACGTCACCAACGTGGGCGATCGGCTCTCGGATCAGTGGTTCGGGTTTCGCTACACCGACTCGGGCGGGGTGCACCAGGGCACGCTCGGCGGCGGGCTGGCGTACACCGGCAAGACAGGCGGCGACACGTTCCACTACAGCAACGGCACCATCGGCGTGGACGTGCAGTTCGCGCTGACGGGATACGCGGCCGATTCACAGACGTCGAAGCTCGTGGAGACGATTACGGTCTCCAATTTGACGGACGTGCATACCCTGCCGCAGAACTGGTTCGACAGCAGCAATCCGCTGACGCTGTACCAGTACACGGACTTCAACCTGTGCGGCATCAACTCGAACACGGACACGGTCAACGCGAGCAACACCGGCGCGTCGCAGACCGGCGTGTGCGACAACATCGTGGCGTCGGTCACGGTGGATCCGCCCTCGGGCGATCCGGCGCTGCCCGGCAGCCCGAGTCCGGCGTTTGACGCCGCCAACTTCGGCAACATCTTCACCGCCGCGACGACGGGCGGCAACCTGACGAATCAGGGTTCGTTCACGGGTTCGGGACCGTTCGACAATCCCGGATTCGGATTCCAGTGGAATCTCTCGCTGTTGCCTCACGGCAGCTTCTGGGGTCCTGGAGACTCGAACCCCGCGGACACGACAACGTTGACGATCACCAAGACCATCGCGCCGGTGCCTGAACCGCTGTCGCTGATGCTGCTCGGTGGAGGACTCGTCGGCGTCGGTCAGCTCGTCCGCCGCCGCCGCGCCGCACAGGCGGTCTGATTCCTACGCGCACTTGCAGGAGTGCTCCGGCGCCACAGGCGCGCCGGAGCACTCGACCGCCGGCCGGCGACCCGGCCGCATTTCGATCGGAACCGATGTGGAAGGCTTGAAGAGATGACGCTTCAGACGACGAGACCCGGTCAGATTCGGACACGCACGGTCGCCCTCGCGCTCGTCGCCGCAGCCGCGCTGATTGCAGGCTGCCGCCGCGATCCGGGCGTCGCCAAACGCGCCTACTTCGACGCCGCCAACCGGTACTTCGCGCAGAAGAACTACGACGAAGCCATCATCGAATACAGAAACGCGCTGAAATACGACCCGAAATTCGGCGACGCCCGGTACCGCCTCGGCCAGGCTTACATGCGGACCGGCGACGCCCAGAACGCATTCCGCGAGTACATTCGCGCCGCGGATCTGCTGCCCGACAACACCGACGTCCAGCTGACCACTGCGCGCTTCCTCCTGGTCCGGGGCCAGTTCGACGAAGCGCGCCAGCGGGCGCAGCGGATTCTCGATCGCGAGAGCCGCAACATCGACGCCCAGATCGTCCTCGGCAACGCGCTCTCCGGCCTTCGCGATCTCGACGGCGCCATCTCGCAGATGGAAGGGGCGCTCGAAATCGACCCGCAGCGGTCCGGCGTCTACGCCACGCTCGGGCAGATGCAGCGCGCGCAGGGCGACCTGGCCGGCGCGGAAGCCACATTCAAGAAGGCCGTCGCCGTCGCGCCGCAGTCGGTGAACGCGCACCTCGCGCTCGGCAACTTCTACTGGTCCATGGGCCGCCCCGCAGACGCGGAGACGGCATTTACCGCGGCCCTTCGTATTTCGCAGACGGATCCGCTGGCGAACCGCGCGCTCGCGACTCTGTACATCTCCACGAGACGCGAAGCGAAGGCGGAGCCCTTCGTCCGTGCCATCGCGGCCGGCTCGACCGATCCGCTGGCCAAACTGCACCTCGCCGACTACTACATCGGCATGCAGCGGTTCGACGACGCGCTCGCCGTGCTGAGGACGATCGAGTCCGATACCGCCGTCCGGCCGAAGGCCGCCGTGCGCATCGCGGCGATCGACTTCGCGCAGGGCCGCAAAGAAGCGGCGCTTGGACGGCTCGATCAGCTCCTCAAGACCAATGCCGACGACGCCGGCGCGCTGCTGACGAAAGGCCGGCTGCTCTTCCTCGACAACAAGGTGGATGACGCGCTGGTCGCGGTCAGAGCCTCGCTGAGCCGCGATCCGGGCCAGCAGTCGGCGCACCGGACCCTCGGCATGATTCAGGAGCGCCGGCAGGATTACGGCGAGGCCAGCAAGGCGCTCGCGGAAGCGATCCGCCTGCGTCCGACCGACGTCTCCGCGCGCATGGAACTGGCGCAGGTGGCGCTGCGCAGCGGGTCGGTCGATCGCGCCGCCCAGATCGCCGGCGAGATCGTCGCGGCGAACCCGCGCGACCCGGCCGCACGACTCCTGTTCGCACGGACGCTGCTCGCCAAGGGCGACATCGCCAATGCGACGCCGCAGGTGAATCTGCTGGTCTCGGCGATTCCCAAGTCTGCCGCGGTGCAGTCATTGAACGGCGCGCTGCAGTCGCTGAAGCACAACGACCAGGGCGCGCGCCGCGCGTTCCAGCAGGCGCTCGACCTCGACGCCGACAACGTCGACGCGTTCGGCGGGCTGGCGATCCTCGACAGCCGCGAAGGACAGCTCGCCGCGGCGAACGCCCGAGTCGAGGGCCGCCTCGCGAAACAGCCCGACAACGCCCCGCTCGTCATGCTGTCGGCGATGCTGCAGGGCGCCGGCCGGGATCTGCCGAAAGCCGAGCAGGCGCTGAAGCGGATGATCGAGCTGGCGCCGTCGAACCTGACCGCGTATTCGATGCTCGCGCAGCTGTATCTGTCGCAGAATCGCCTCGCCGACGCCCTGAATGAATTCGAGGCGATTGCGAAAGCCAACCCCGGGCACATCGGCGCCCGCACGATGAGCGCGATCATTCTCGAGGTACAGGGCCACGTGGACCAGGCCCGCGAGCGGTACGAGTCGATTCTGGCGTCAGATCCCAGAAGCGCCGTCGCGGCCAACAACCTGGCGTGGTATTACAGTGAGCACGGCGCGAATCTCGATGTCGCGCTGCAGCTCGCGCAGACCGCCAAGAGCCTGTTGCCGGATCTCGCCCCGGTCAACGACACCCTCGGCTGGATCTACTACAAGAAGGGCCTCGCGGACCTTGCCGTGGTGCCCCTCGAGCAGTCGGTCGGCGCGAACCCGAACAACGTGGTGTACCGCTACCACCTGGGACTGGTCTATGCCCGCCGCGGCGACAAAGCCAAAGCGCGTGCGATGCTCGCCCAGGTCGTCCGCATGAAGCCCGACACGAGCGAAGCCGCCGAGGCACGGAAGGCTCTGGCCGCGCTCTAACGTGGTTCCCCAGTTCACGCGACAACATCGGATTCTGGCGGCGCTCGTCTTGAGCGCCGCCGCCTTCGCGTGGCTGTACGCGCACGTCTTCGCAAAGCTGGCGCACGACTGGGCCACCGACGGCAATTACTCGCACGGGTTTCTGATTGCTCCCCTGACCGCCTATTTCGTCTGGCAGCGCCTGCCGGACCTGCAGCGGCTGCCGCTGCGGCCATCCAGGCTCGGCGCGCTGGTCGTCATCGCAAGCCTGATGTGCCTGGTCGCGGGCACGCTCGGCGCCGAACTGTTTCTCACGCGCATCTCGATTGTCGGCGTGCTCGCAGGCGCGGTCCTTTTCGTCGGAGGATGGGCCCACCTGAGGGTTCTGACATTCCCTCTCCTCTTCCTGGTGTTGATGATTCCGCTCCCGGCAATCATCTTCAATCAGATCGTGCTGCCGCTTCAGCTGATTGCCTCGCAGTTCGGGGCCACGGTGCTCTATGCCGCGGGCATTCCCGTGCTTCGCGAGGGCAACGTCATCGTCCTGGCCCGCACATCGCTTGAAGTGGCCGAGGCCTGCAGCGGCATCCGCTCCCTGGTTTCACTGCTGACACTCGGGATCGTGCTCGGCTACTTCACCGACCACCGTGCGTGGGTCCGCACCAGCCTCTCGCTCGCGACCGTGCCGATTACCATCCTGACAAACGGCCTTCGAGTGGCGGGCATGGGCTTCGTCGCCCATTACTACGGCACCGCGGCAGCCGAAGGGTTCATGCACGCCTTTTCGGGATGGCTCGTGTTCGCCGTCGCCCTGGCCATGCTGTTCGGGCTGCAGCGGGCGCTCTCCGCGGCGCGGCCCGCCTTCGGCGCGGCACTCGCGCGCTCGGTCTGGAGTTGAACGTGCTGCGCCAGAACACCCTGGTCGTCCGGCTGCTCCTGCTCTGTGGATGCCTTGCGCTCACCGCGGCGTACCTGTCCGCGAAGGTGCGGCCCGAGCCCCGGCTGCCCCGCGCCTCGTTTGCCGAGCTTCCTGGACAGATCGGCGCCTGGACGATGATGCCGACCGAGGACTTCGATCGGAGCGTGGTCACGGCGCTCGGCGTCGACGACTACGCCAATCGCTATTACCGCTCGGGCTCGCGTCTCGCGCATCTCTACGTCGGCTATTACCGATCGCAGCGTGAAGGCGACACGATTCATTCGCCGATGAACTGCCTGCCGGGCGCCGGCTGGCAGCCGATCTCGACCGGCACGCTCGACGTGACAACCGATTCCGCGACGATTCGCGTGAACCGGTATGTCGTGCAGAAGGGCCTCGACAAGCAGGTCGTGCTGTACTGGTATCAGAGCCACGGCCGCAGCGTGGCCAGCGACTACTGGAGCAAGGTGTATCTGGTGCTGGATTCCATCCGGCTGAACAGAACTGACGCCGCGCTGGTTCGAGTGATTGCTCCGTTTGACGACGCGGCCGGCGCGCCGGACGCTGAGGCCGAGTCCACGGCCGCCTCGTTCGTCCGCGCTGTCTACCCGTTGCTTGGCAAATACGTGCCGTCCTAGGACGGCGGCGAGACTCCGAGCCTACGCGACCTCTCCGGCGAGCCAGGCGCCTGTCTGCACGCGTCGCTGGCGCCCCCACCGTTCGAGCATCCACACGGCCCACAGCGCGTACGCGTAGTCGCGTTTGTGCGTCCGATGGTCGTGAAACAGGCGCGCGACATACTTGCGATCCACCAGCGCGGAGGTGAACGAATTCGAGCCGAGCACCTCGGATTCGAAACGATCCGCATACGGCCCGGCCATCCACTCGGCCACGGGAGCCGTGAAGCCCTTCTTCGGAAGGTTCAGCACGTCGTCCGGAATGCGGCCCCGCGCCACGCGGCGCAGCAGCGCCTTCGGCTGCAGCTGCGGCATCTTGGTCGAGACCGGCACGCGGAAGGCAAATTCCACGATGCGGCGATCGAGCAGCGGACAGCGCACCTCGAGGCTGTGCGCCATGCTCATGCGATCGACCTTCACGAGCGGGTCGTTCGGCAGGTAGATCTTCATGTCCGCGTATTCCGCACGCTGCACGTCGTCGGTCGACGGACACGCGCGATATGCGTCGGTGACCGTATTGAAGGTCGCGTTGTCGGCCGGGGATCCGGCGGGATCCAGACCGAGGATCGAGCGCGCCTCCCACGGCCGCATGAAGCAGAGGTCGTTGTAGTACGCCGTCGCGCGATCCACGGACAGGTTGTCGAGGGTCCGTCCCAGGCGCAGCGCTCTCGGCAGCGACGGCGACCGCGGCCAGACGCGGGCGCCGAACGCCGCGAGCGCGCGGCCCGCGCGGCCGGGCAGCAGCCGCGCGGCGCGGCTCTCCAGGGCGTGCGGAACGTAGCGGAACGAATATCCGGCGAACATCTCGTCCCCGCCGTCTCCGCTGAGCGCCACCGTGACATGCCGGCGCGCCATCGCCGAGACATAGAACGTGGGTATCGCCGAGGCATCGGCGAACGGTTCATCGAAGCTGCCGACCACGCGGTCGAGAATGCGATCGAGCTGCGGGGTGACGACCTCCGGATAGTGGGTGGTGCCCAGGTGCCGGGCGCTCATGGCCGCGGCGTCCAGCTCGTTGTGCGCGAGCTCCCCGAACCCGACCGACGTCGTCACGACGTTCTGCGAGGCCGCGTCGGCCATGAACGACACGGTCAGCGCAGAGTCGATGCCGCCCGAGAGAAACGCGCCGAGCGGCACTTCGCTCTCGAGACGCTCGTGAACGGCGCTGCGAAGCCTCGATTCGAGCTCGCTGGCGATCTCCTCCGACGGCCGGTGATCGGTGTCGAACTCCTCGATGTCCCAGTACTTGTGCGTGACCACCTGGCCGCGGCTGAGCCTGAGCCAGTGCCCCGGCTCGAGCTTCTGCACGTGCCGGTACGGCGTGCGCGGGGCGAGCAGGTACCCGAGCGACAGGTAGCCTTCCAGTCCGGACAGATCCAGCGTGTCGTCGAAGGCCGGGCTGGCGGCCAGCGCCTTGATCTCGCTGCCGAAGTGCAGCACGCCGTCGAAGATGCCCCAGAACAGCGGCTTCTTGCCGAGCCGGTCGCGCGCAATGAAGAGATCGTGACGCTTCGCGTCATAGATGGCGAACGCGAACATGCCTTCGAGGTGATCGACGCAGCCCGCGCCGTATTCTTCGAACGCGTGGAGAATGGCTTCGGTGTCCGAACTGGTGCGGAACCGATGTCCGCGATCTTCCAGACGGCGGCGCAGGCCGTGGTGGTTGTACACCTCGCCGTTGAAGACGATCCAGACCGATCCGTCCTCGTTCGTCATCGGCTGGCGTCCGCCGGCGCGATCGATAATCGCGAGGCGTCGCTGGCCGAGCGAGGCGCGCGGAAAATTTTCGACGCCGCCGCCATCGGGACCGCGGTGGCGAAGCGTGTCCGTCATCGCGGGCATCGCCGCCAGCACATCAGGCCGAAGCGCAGGACTGTCGACGGCAACGACGCCGCAGATACCACACATCGTCAGTGCCCCGCCGTTTCCCGGTAGGTGTCGAGGTATGCGCCCGCCATGGCGCTCAGGCTGAAATGACGTTCGACCCGGGCGCGTCCAGCGGCGCCGAGACGACGGCGCTCGTCGGGCATCCGGTCGAACGACGCGATCGCGGCCGCCACCTGGATTGGCGAGCGCGCGGCGACGAGGAGACCGGTCTTCTGATCCTGCACCACTTCAGGGGTGCCCCCAACGCGTGTGGCCACGACGGGAATGGCCGCCGACATCGCCTCGAGAATCGTCAGCGACACGCCCTCGTGCGTCGACGTGTTGACGTACACGTCGAGCGCCGGCAGGAGCTGGCGAACGTCGCTGCGATACCCCGCCAGGATGACGACCTGACGGAGGCCGAGCGCGTCGATCTGCTGCTCGATGGCCGGACGTTCCGGACCTTCCCCGATGACGACGACTTTCAGACGGGAGACGCTGCCGGCCATCAACTCGGCGGCTTTCACCAGCGTGCCGAGATCCTTGACCGGATCCAGGCGGCCCACGGCGCCGACGACGAAGGCATCCTGCGGAACGCCGAGAGCCAGCCGGGCCATCGAGCGCGCGATGGGCGACGACTGCGCCAGCGGGACGATGCCGTTGTGGATGACGCGTACGCGATCGGCCGGGAGTCCTTCGGCCACCATGTGACGCCGGAGGTCGCTGGAGACGGCGCAGATCGTCGACGGAATCCGGCCGAGGATCGGGTTGATCACCCGCCGTTTGAACGACGGACCGGCATCCGACAGTCGGCCGTGCTCGGTGAAGACGACGCCGAGGCGCCGGCGCCGCAACGCCGCGATCTGTCCGTAGACAAACGGTGAATAGTGGTGGCAGTGCAGCACGTCCACGCCGTGCTCCTCCGCCAGTCGGCCAATCGTGAGCCCGAGTCCGGGCCTGAATCCGGGGCGGCGATGGAGTGCGACGAGCGGCACGCCAAGCGCGGTGACTTCCGGCGCCCATGCGCCCGGGCCATCGAGACAGCAGACGAGCGGCTGCACGTCATCCATGAGCGACCGGCAGATTTCGATGACGAGACGCTCTGTGCCGCCTGGATCGAGACTGAGGACGACGTGCATGAGGCGCAGGCGCCGCCCTGCAGCGGGTACAGACGTACGTCCATCCCACGGGCGGGGATCCTGCGCGGCTCGCAACATGCTCGATGCCGGACGTAGCGAGTCCCGTGCCATGAAGGGACCGAAAATCTCTGGCGTCTGCGCGGCGTTCGCGCAGGAATCCCGCAGACCGGGGACTTTTGTCGGTCCAGGGCCGGACTTACTGCACGTTGAAGACGTGAATCAGCGGCAGCGCATTGACGCCGGCGCCCATCTCGCTCACGAAGATCCGTCCCGTGATCGGGTCGTAGGCCGCCCCTCCGATGCTCGGTCCGACAGGCAGCGTCCACACGGCGTAGGGCGTGACCGACCACGGACTCCTCAAACCGGCCTTGACCGCCGCAAGGGCATGCGCGTCGTACGCCCACACGTATGAGTAGTACGGGTAGCCATGCTGCCCTTTGGCGCTGACCGAAGGGTCGTAGCAGTAGTTGTCGACCGTATCGCCGATGTCGGCCGCGGACGTGCCGGCGAGCAACGGATCGGAGGTGCCGGGTCCGTAACAAAACGTCGTTCCGTGCATGCCGAAAAACAGCACCGTCGACGTGCCGACCGGGAAGACCACGCCCTTGACCGAATCCGCTCCGCCGTAGATGGCGTTGGCCTGGTCCCATGCGCCGAGCGTCTGATGCCCGAAGGGATACCCCACCAGTTCCGTCGCGTGCGCATCGATGTGCGACGGATCGAAGGCGGCCACCGACGGTCCGGAGCTCGTACGTCCGATGACCGCGAGATCCGCATTGCCCGTGAGTGCCGGCGCGCCGAGCGCCGTCTGCCACTCAGGCGGCGTCAACGCCATGTAGCCGGAGTAGAAACCTGCGTTCAAGGGGCCGACGCGAAGCGGCCCCGTCACCGACGGATTCGACAAATCGAGCGGCCTGACGAAATGCGACAGGAGTTGCGACTCGTTGGCGTCGTAGTAGCTGTACCCGCTGACGATCAACTGGCCGTCGTAGACCAGCGTGCCGCCGATGAGTTTTTGGTTGTCGTCGCCGGGATTGATCGCGTCGATCAGTGCGTTGGTCGGCTCCGTGAGCGGCTGAAGGCGGGCGGCCGTACCTCCGATCGCCGGAATGGTGATTTCACCGACCTTGTTGTCGAGCGTGAACCCCGCCAGAAAGAGCGAACCGGCGAGCGGATTGAAGCTCATCGCCGTTCCACCGTACGTGTAGCCGTTGCCGGCCTCGTTGGACGGAACGCGAAAGCTCCCCTGATACACCAGATCCGGCGCGTACAGGAGTTTCGATGAGGGCGCGAAGGCGAACGTGCTGTCGACGTAGCGCCAGACGCCGCCGACCGCGGTCCAGAGCCTCGCGTACAACAGCCGGCCCACCGGCAGATGGCTGGCGCTGATCGTCGTCGTGTGCAGTCCGCCGCTGTCGAGGATGTCCTTTGCGCCTGGCGTCGACCCCACGTAGAGGTAGTACCACTGCGCATCCGCCACGGTCGTCCACTGAATGGGCAGCGAGGAATCGGCGTTGCGCACGCCATTGGCGGGACTCGTGATCGTCGCCAGGACCGGCGCAGGGGGAGCCGACGGCGCAGCCGTGAAGCTGCTGTCGCTGTAGCGCCAGATGCCGTCCACTTCGGCCCAGATGCGCGCGCGAAGCGTCCGTCCGCTTGGCAACCCGCGCGCGAGGAACGTGGTCGTCTGCAGGCCGCCTGAATCAATCAGGTCCTTCGCCCCTGGCGTCGTGCCGATGTACAGGTAGTACGAGTGCGCATTCGGCACGGCAGTCCAGGCGATGGGCTGCGTCATGTCTGCCGCGACCGCTCCGTCGGCGGGATAGGTCAGCATCGGCGCGAGCGACACGGCCGCCGTGAACGTGCTGTCCGTGAAGCGCCAGACGTTATCGAGTTGCGTCCACAGACGCGCATACAGCGTCTGTCCCGCGGGAAGCGGACGCGGCTGGTACGACGTCGATTGCAATCCGCCGCTGTCGACGAGATTCTTCGCGCCCGGCGTGCTGCCGATGTACAGGTAATACGATTGCGCGTTCGGAACCGCGGTCCAGCGAACCGGCAGCGAGAGGTCGGCGTTTACCGCGCCGTTGACCGGGTAGGTCATCGTCGCCGTCGACGGCGGTGACGCCGCCGCGACGAACGTGCTGTCGGTGTAGTGCCACTCGCCGGAGGTTTCCGCCCAGACGCGCGCGTACAGCGTCTGCCCGCTCGGCAGCCCGCGGGCGAGATAGGACGTCGTCTGCAGGCCTCCGCTGTCGACGAGGTTCTTCGCGCCAACCGTCGTCCCGACGTAGAGATAGTAGGCCTGGGCAGCCGTCACGGTCGTCCAGGTCATCGAGCGCGTCATGTCTGCGCCGATCGCGCCGCCGGCGGGATAGGTCAGCGTCGGCCCCTTCGACGGCGAAAGCCGGAACGTGCTGTCGGTGAATCTCCAGATCCCACCGACTTCCGCCCAGATGCGCGCGTACAACGTCGGCCCGACCGGAAGACCGGCGGCAAGATACGACGTGGATTGCAGACCACCCGTATCGACGACGTCCCTGGCTCCCGCGGTCGTTCCGACGTAGAGGTAATACGCCTGTGCGTTTGCGACGGCATTCCAGTTGAAGGGCTGTAGCAGCACCGACTCTGTGACCGCCCCGTTGAGAGGCGACAGAAGGGTGGGCGCCAGGCTCTGCGCCTGAGACGGCGCAGGTGTCAGGCAGACAACGACGAACACAGCTCCGAGCGCGGCGAAAAATCGTGCGGAGGGCACACGTCGGGCAGACGACGAACACTTGGGGAAGCTCATCCGATACGTTGGCGTGGGCGCAAGAGCAATACCACCGGCATGGCTGCGGCCTGAGCGACAAAATGCAGCGTTTGCAAGGCATTAGCGCGCCGTCTGGAACGAAGACAAGGCATCCGCCGGACGAATGTTCCGGTTGGGGCTGACATTTGATCGCAGTCCGCGAGCCTTTGCGCGGGATCTCGCCGCAACACGCAGGCAGAGCGGCGGAATGCATATTGCTGAAACCGCCTCTCGACACCGACATATGCTGCGGATTGCGCTGAAATTCTCCGGACGCTGCGTTGCGACGCTGTTCGTCTCCCCTTTTCTGCTGTCCTACTGGCTGCGGAGCCGGCTCATTGGAGCGGATCGCGCCCTCGAAGGCTCGTCACAGGCGCTGTCGCTGATTCCGGGCCTGGCCGGCCAGTATCTACGCCGTGCATTTCTGGCGCGCGTCCTCGCGTTCTGCGATCCCACGGCGACCATCGGATTCGGGACGCTGTTCTCGCGAACCGAAGCGAGGATCGAGGCCTACGCGTACATCGGTCCGCGGTGCCACATCGGATCCGCGCATATCGAACGCGACGTGCTGCTCGCCGCGGGCGTTCACGTGCCCAGCGGTCCGAACACCCACGGCGTCGACGACCTCTCGAAGCCCATTCGGGAGCAGCCCGGGCGCTCGCGGATCGTTCGCATCGGCGCCGGCTCGTGGGTCGGAAGTGCGGCCGTCGTGCTCGCAGACGTGGGACGCGATTCGGTGATCGGCGCCGGCGCCGTCGTGACACACCCGATTCCCGATCGCGTCACGGCAGCCGGCGTGCCTGCCCGCGTCGTGCGCTCTCGAGACAAGGCCCGCCAGCTCGCGTGAGAATCATCTACCTCACGCATCGCCTGCCGTACGCGGCGAACCGCGGCGACCGGATCCGCGCGCACCATGTGCTGCGGCACCTCTCGCGGCGCCACGAGGTGGATCTCGTGTCGCTCGTCCACGACGACGAGGAAGAATCTCACGTCGGCGACCTCGCCGGCCTCGCCCACTCCGTGACCGTCGCGCGCGTGCGAAAGCTGCGCCAGGTGGCGCGCGCCGTCGGCGCGCTGTGCACCGGCCAGCCGATGACGCACGCGCTGCTCGACGCCGCCGGCCTGCGCGGCCAGTTGTCGGAGGTCGTCGAGCGACGACGGCCTGACCTCGTGCTGGCGCTCTGTTCGGGAATGGCGAAGTTCGCGCTCGCGCCACCCCTGTCGGCGCTCCCGCTCGTCGTCGACATGGTCGACGTCGATTCGGAAAAATGGGCGCTGCTCGGAAAGAGTTCGCGGATGCCGCGCGCGTGGATCTATCGTCGCGAGGCCGCGCTGCTGGGCGATTTCGAGCGCGCTGCGGTGAATGCCGCCGACGCGACGCTCGTCGTCAACGAGCGCGAGCAGCGGAGCCTGAGCGCCCTCGGCACGACGGGCAGGATTGACGTCGTGCAGAACGGCATCGAACTGGACAGCTTTCGCCCGGCGGCCTTTCCGGCCCATGCGCCGCGTGTCGTCTTCTGCGGAGTCATGAACTACGCTCCGAATGAAGCGGCGGCGCTCTGGCTGGCACGCGAGGTGTGGCCGCGCGTGCTTCGCGTTCGCAGCGATGCGCGGCTCACGCTGCTCGGAGCCAGCCCGACGCGACGGGTGCGCGCGCTTTCGAAAAAAGATCCCTCAATCCACGTCACGGGGTCCGTGCCGGACGTACGCCCGTTTCTGTGGGACGCCGCCGTGTCGGTGGCCCCGCTCAGCGTCGCTCGTGGCGTGCAGAACAAGGTCCTCGAGGCCATCGCGGCCGGCCTGCCCAGTATCGTCTCGCCTGCGGTGTTCGACGGCCTCCCCGCGGAGATCGCGCCCGCCTGTGTCGAGGCAGATGGCGCCGACGCGTTCGCCCGCGAGATCGTGCGGCTCCTCGCCATGACGCCCGCCGACCGCAGGGCCATGGCACGCAGCGCCAGGCTCGAACGCCTCTCCTGGCGGCATCGCCTTCAGGCGCTCGATGACGTCCTGCAGGACGTCTCGGCGCGCAGGCGCACGGCGTGAGGTCTTATTCGGGCGAGTAGACGTGAATGACCGGGCGGAGGCCGTCGCCGAACGCCTCGGTCACATAGATCAACCGCGACGCGGGATCGAGCGCCGCACCGAGTATCGGATTCCCGGTGAGTATCGTCATCGTCGCATAGGGCCTGGGCTGCCACGGCGACTTCCGCCGTCCGGCCACTGCGGCCAGGTCGTTCGCATCGTACGCCCACACGAACGACGCGTACGGATACGCATGATCGCCTTTGGACTTGTCAGCAGGATCGAAGCAGTAGCGATCGATCGTGTCGCCGATGTCACGCGCGGATTGCCCGGCCTGCGACGGATCGGCGGTGCCCGGCCCGTAGCAGGATGCGCCGGTTCCGGTCGTTCCGAAAAACAACACGCTCGCCGTGCCCGGGATTTGCGCGACGCCGGTCACTCGCGTGACACCGCTGAAGAGCGGATGCGCACCGGCGGCGCCGTACGGCACGAGCGGGTTGTCGGCCGGATAGTAGACGAGCGGCACGGCGGCGGGCGTCTGCAGACGCGCCGGATCGAACGCGAACAACGCGGGGCCGTAACTCGTCGTGCCGATGATCGAAAGGCAGCACTGGCCGGTCAGCCAGGGTCCTTTGAACGCGGAACGCCACTCCTCCGCGACGGCGCCCATGTAGCCGCCATAAAAGCGTCCGCCAAGCGCTCCGACCTGGAACGGCCCGCGCACGCGCCCTCGTACGCTCAGGCTCAGCGGACGCGCAAAGTGCGACGAACGTTGCATCCCGTCCGCGTCGTACCCGTCGACGCCGGCCACGATCAGCTCATCGCCGACGACGGCGTAGCCGGTGATGTATTTCTGTGTGGACGCCGACGGATTGATCATCGTCAGCGCGCCTTCGAGCGGATCGACGAAGTCCTGGAGGAACGAGGCCGTTCCTCCGAGCGCTGGAATCGACACTTCGGCCGTGGCGGGCGTCCACGGCGCGACGCCGTCCCAGCCGGTGATGTACAGGGATCGCCGGGCGGGATTGAACGCCAGCCCTTTGCCCGCGTACTCGAACGTCGGATGCGGAGGTAGCTTGAACGAGCCGCGTTCCACCAGCGCGCGGACGTAAGGACCGCTTGCGGGACCGCGTTGCTTCGGCTCCGGAACCGGCGATGTCCCCGCACTCCCGACACACGCGCCGAGCACCAGCGCGACGACAACGAGGGAACGCTGGAAGGGGTTCTGCAGGGAACGCATCGTAAGGCGTGATCCAAGCCATTTCAGTGCCATCCGCCACGGCGGGCGGCAGGCCTGCGGCAGCACAAAGTCGCCGACGCGGTGGAATCTAGTCCGGTCATCGCCGGACTTCCTTGACGAGAACAGGCTGTCGCTCGCAAACCGGCGACGCCCACGCGGAACGACGGTTGCTAAGAAGCCCATGCACCGCCCGAAATGCTAAGGTCGCTTTTCGTCGCCGCCATCTTCTTCCCGTGGTTTTTTCGAGCGATCAGGAGCCGCTTCGACGCGCTGCTCCTGTACTTGTGGTTCGCGTTCTTCCGCCCGCAGGACTGGCTGTGGATTGACATCTCGGGCCTGAGGCCGTCGCTCGTGCTCGGTGTCCTGTTGACTGTTCCGGCCCTGCTGACCGGCGTCTGGCCGAACGTCACGCATCCGTTGAGCATGGGCAGCGTGCTCTTTCTGCTGACCGCCGTCGTCGCGCACACGAACGCGGTCAACCCGGACGTCAGCCTCGAGTGGCTCGGCTTTCAGGCGCGCGTGACGCTCATCGCGCTCCTGGCCACGACGCTCATCACGACACGGCGGCGGCTGGTCGCCGCCCTCGCGGTCGTCGCCGGCTCTCTCGGCTTCCACGCTGCGAAAGCGGGGCTGGCGTCGGTGCTCGCCGGCGGATCGCGTTACGCGGACGGGTTGTCCGGCGCGTATTTCGACAACAACGGGTACGCGCTCGCGGTCGTCATGGTCATTCCCCTTCTGTACGCCGTGGGACAGACGATCGACTTGCTGTTCGACGAAGAACCGCCGCGGTGGGTGCGATGGTGTCGCGTCGGCATCTTCGCCGCTCTCCCGCTTTGCGCGATGACCGTCGTCAGTACATTTTCCCGGGCCGGACTCCTCGCGCTCGTGGCCGTGATCCTCACCTATCTGTTTCTCGTGCGCGGCAAAGCGCGCTGGGCGATTGCTGCAGGCACGATCGTGGTCGTCGCGATCGTGGGTCTGAGCCTGCCGGAAGGGTATCTCGATCGTGTCGAGACGATCCGGACCTATGACGAAGTGGGCGACGTGTCGAGTCTCAGCCGGCTGCACTTCTGGAAGGTCGCGCTCAACATGGCCGAGGCGGAGCCGCTCGGCGTGGGACTCCGCAACTACGACTACGCCTACAACCGGTACGATTTCTCCAATGGAGAATTCGGCTCCAATCGCGCGGTCCACAACAGCCATCTCGAGGTGCTCGCCGAACTCGGGTACGCGGGCGCGACGATCTGGATCGTGCAGTTCGGACTGGCCTTCCTGGTGGCGTTCCGCGTGCGGTCACGCGCGCGGACGCCGGGGCTGGCGCCGGAATCGGCACGACTGCTCATGGTCGTGTCGAACGCGATCATCGCGTCGATGGTCGGCTTCGTGGTGGGCGGCACGTTCATCGCGCTGGCGTTGAACGACCTCACATGGATGACGTTTGCGTTCCTCGCCGCCACCGACCGCATCGCCGCCTCGTTGTGCGCCGAAGCCGGTCAAACGTCGATGGAGAACCAGCCGCAGCCATATGCGCGTGGACTGGCTGGTGTGACCGCGCCGGCGGCGGCGCTCGCAGGTAGGAGAACGTAGCGGGCCGCCGGGAAGGCGGCCCGCTCCTGACAGTTCAGGTCCCCGGAGTTAGCGGACCTGATAGACGTGAATGACCGGATCCGTGCCCTCGTACCCCGTCGCCATGGCCTGTCCGATGTAGAGCTGTTTGGTCGCCGCGTTGTACGCGCAGCCAATCGTGTGTTCCTGGCCGTTGGTCTGCGGCATGCCACCGAGCAGCCCGTACGCGTACGGCCGGAGCTGGTAGGGCTGCTTCGTGCCCGCGCGAACGGCCGCGAGGTCGTGCGCGTCGTAGAGCCAGACCTGATGCCGATACGGATACGCGTGATTGCCCTTGTTTGAGTCGGCCGGATCCGCGCCCGCATCCACACCAGGTGTGCCGTAGCTGTACGTCCCGACACCCTGTCGTCCCACGAAGATGACCGTGTCGGTACCCTCCGGGAAACAGACGCCGCTGACTTCCGTGGTCCCGTTGAAGATGTCCGACGTGACGTTCCACGTGTTCTGCAGCGGGTTCGAGGACGTGTAGTAGACCAGCGGATTCCACCGGTTGCCGGCGCCGACGTCGGAGGCCTGCATTGCGCCGACCGACGGCCCGAAGCTGGACGTGCTGATGATGTTGGTGCAGCACATGCCCGCGAGGAGGTCGCCGCCGAGCGCCGGTTGCCACGCCGCCGGGATCGAGCCGAAGTACCCCGACGCGAACTTCGCCGTCGGCGCTCCCACCGCCGGGAACGCGCCGGCCACCTTCCCGCTCTGGCTCAGGTCGCCAGGTCGCGTGAAGAACGCACCGGTCTGTCCGCCGCTGCCGTCGTAGAAATCGTACGCGCTGACGATCATGGAGCCGTCGTTGCGAACGAACATGCCGCCGACATACGCGGGCGCATTGCCGCCGATGCTGTTGATCTTGCCCTCGAAGGGATCGACCGTGCCGTGCAGCAGCGTCGCGGTCCCGCCCACCGCCGGGACCGACACCTCGGCGACATCCGCACCGACGTCAATCGTCGAGATGACCAGCGAATTGTGTGACGCGTTGTACGCCATGCCGCGCTTGCTGTAGGCGAACACGCCGGCGGGCAGGTTGAAGCTGCCGACGTGCCACGCGCCGAAGTCCGACAGCTGAATCAGCTTCGACGAAGGCGGCGGCGGTCCCAGCGTCGTCGTCGTCCCCGACGTGGGCGACGGGGTCGGCGCGAGAGGCGGATTCGGGTCGGTCATCGTCAGCGTCACGACGCTGCCGATGGCGACCGCGCTCCCGGCGACCGGCGATTCCGCGCCGACGATGCCGTCCTGCGGGTTGTTGGGAGCCGACGGATTCACCGCGGTCGCCTTGAGGCCGGCCGCCTGCAGCGCCGTCGACGCAGCCACGAACGTCTGTCCGACGACGTAGGGCACCGCAACCGTCGCGGTTGAGGTCGTCGGCGCCGTTGCGGCGTTGAAGGTCGCGGTCACCGTCGTGTCCGCAGCCGGCATCACGAGCGTCGTCGTCGCAGACGTCGCGTTCGTGACCGAAGCGCCTGTCCAGCGGGCGAAGGTCTGCCCCGCGGGCACAGTGGCGCTGATTGTGACCTGCGTTCCGGACGCGTAGCTTCCGTCACCGCTGCCGTTGACCACCGTCAAGGTAAACGTGGTCGACGCCGTCGGCTGCTGCGTCGCGGGCGCAACCGTCACCGTGGCGATGTTGGAAGTCACCGTCGCGCCGCCATTCATCGTGACGACCGCTTTGAGGGCGTACGTCCCGGCCGGCGCGTTGTTCCAGGTCGCGGTATACGGACTGACCGTATCCGTCGCGATGACCGCCGACCCCGCGAAGAACTGCACGTTGTTGACGGTGCCCGTGCCGATGTTGCCCACGGTCGCCGACAGGCCGATGGTGGCTGGTGCAGTGTAGTTCGTCCCGTTCCCCGGCGAGTTCAACACGATCGTCGGGGTCGACGAGGAACTCGCCGACGGGCCCGTCGACGCCGTGCCCACCTTGAAGTCGCCGGTCGTGATGTACTTCGTGACGGCCGTATACGATCGCGACGCGGGCGTATAGGCGCCGTCCGGGACGATCGTGTAGTCGCCGCCGGCCGGCAGGTTGTTGAACGCGTAGATGCCGGCGGCATCCGTGGTGATCGACCCGGAGCGGGCGCCGGAAATCCTGACCGTCACGCCCGCGATTCCGCGGCTGTTGCTGTTCAGCACCATGCCGCCGATGAAGATGCTTTTCGTTGCGCTGGTCGAGACGGTGACGACTTCGTCCGCCCCGATGTCGTAGTCGCGCCCGGCAGGCCGCACGTCGCCGTCGACGTCGGCAAAGGCCACCTGCATCGTGGCGCCGCGATCGATCGCCGCAAACGCGGTCGGCGCCAGGTGCAGATCGCCCTGGAGGACGTTCGCGAAGAGTTCCGAACCCGCGCCAACGAGATTTGACGTTTCCTCACCCGTCGCGCCGTCGCGAGCCCAGATCGTGCCGTCGAGCAGGTTGTTCGCGACCACGACGTCGTGCGAGCCCGCAAAGCGATACACGATCGGCGTGCCGAACGTGCTCGACAGGAACGCGGTGTTGTTCACGACGATCGTGTACGGCGAGTTGCTGACGACGATGGCCGCGTCTCCCGGCTGACTGGCCGCGCGGAAGAACATGTTGTTGCGGATGACGCCGCCCGCGTGGTCGGGCACCGGCAGGTCGTCCAGACCGTACGCCACGCCCTGCCAGCAGTTCACGAAGCGATTGCCGTCGACGATCGTATCGCTCGCCTGTCCGTGCACCAGGATGGCCGCACCGGCAGGTTGCCTCGACGGCCCGACGATGTTCCGGAACACGTTGGCGCGCAGGATCCAGTCCGATCCCCCGCGGATCTCGACGCCGTTCGTCCCGCTCGAGACGGCCGTGCTCGAGTACTCGAACAGCGAGTTCTCGATGACGCCGTCGTCAATCGGGGCCGCGCCCGTCGGATTGCCGGCGACAAACGCGGTGCCGGCGTCGATGATGTGGACGGTGTCGAGGTGCGGCCGCGCCGTTCCCGGACCGAAGGCCACGCCGTATCCATATATGTCGCGGATGGTCAGGTTCGCGATGGTGACGCCGTCGATGCCGCCGCCGGTGGTGATGCCGGACGGCACTTCGCCGAAGTTGGCGTGTGTCATTCCGGGGCCCACCAGCACGACGTCTTCGCGCGAGGAGCTCTCGCCGCGGATGCCGACGTTGCTCAGCGCGCCATTCACGACGAGCGTGCGAGTCAGCTGATACGTCCCCGGCGCAACAAGAATGGTCGTGTTCGACGCGAGGTTCTGCACCGCCGCCTGCAGTTGGGCCTCATTCGACACGCGAACGATGGTGTCTGCTGAATCGCCGTAAATAACCGAGGACGCCAGAAACGCCCACAGCGTGGCTGCTGCGTACGGTCGCCATCCGGATGATTTCACCTTAGCCATATTTGAACCCTCGTCGCGTGTCACGTCAGCTTGGGGAAAGCCGTTGGGCCGAGGGGCAAGAAGGGATCCATTGACTGACGTGCCGACGCCAACGGACCGTAACTGACAGAAGGGCTGAGCGTTTCAGGCGTTTCGTGCCGGCGGTCAGTGCTGGCGCGCGACGCTCATCGAGCCGTCACCGGCCACAGTACCGGGGGCGCAATTTCAGAATGGTTCGCGCGCGCAAACACGCGCGCGATTTTGAGTAGCAAGTGAGTGTCGTGGGTCACGTCGTGCAGCGATGTAATGCGTCGAGCTCAGGCATTCGCTACGTTTCGAAGACGGGGCCGTAGTCCTCGGCGGGCATCGAGAACGTCCACGCGACGGCCTGGCGCGCCTCGGTGATGTCCGGCGGCACTCGCAGGACGAATCGCTTTCTCGAACCGTCGGGTTCGGACGTCGCGTTCGAGACGCTGACCAGCACCAGCGGTTCGCCGCTCCCGAACTCGCACCGGTACAGCGTGCCGGCATCGTCGGCGTGAATAGGAAGGGCGCCGCTGTCGTCGAGATACCGGTCGAAGCCGTAGCGCGCCAGGAGCACGCTGCGCACCGTGACGTTTCGCTCGGCGCGGATTTGACGCAGCGTGATCAGCTCAGGGTGAAGAATCGTGTTCGGCTCGACGATCGTGCCGTGCCACGCGAAGAGCTCCGCACCGCCGTGATACTCGACGGCCGGGCCGTCCGCGCGGTGCAGACGTCCACGGGCGTCGAACGCGAGCCGCGCGGGACGCGCCGTCAGTACGCAGACGTCGTCGAACGGCCACCACCAGCCGCACGAGCGCGCGATCTCCATATGGGGCTGGACGTCGGACACGTCCACCCCTCGATGACCAAGCGCGTCGTAATACGCGAGCCAGTGGGCGTCGTGCTGCCCGTACCCCGGCACCGGGATCGCCGCTGCGATGTGTGCGGCGACGTAATGGTTGATCGGTTGCCATACCGTCGCGGTCACACGATTCGCGACCGGCTGCTGGACGTGATCCGCGACCTCCGACAGCAATGCAGGATCGACGCACTTCGAGGTGCGGCTGAAGACGGCGGCGGTTGGTGTCCGGATGACCGCAGCGCTGACGCTGTGCCGGCGTCCGTGCTTGATCAGCGCCGCTGCGGTGGCCGCCCCGGCCATTGGCGAATCCGCCCAGATCGTCCGCACGTCCGTCGAAAGGCCCGCGCGTCGATACGCGAGGCGCACGCCCGCTTCGGCTCTGCGCCGATCGGTGGGAGCGGCCGACAATCCGACGGCGCTCCAGTAATCACGATAGGTCCGAAGGTCAGTCGACGACATATCGACTTCCTTCCGGCTCGTACTCCCGTTGCAGCGTGACGCTGTACACGCCGGGCGCGAGACCAATCGGCTCGTGTTCGTCGTGCCGCAGCTCGCAGTCGCAGTCGACGACCAGGAAACGCCGTCCGTCCGGCTGCGCGAACAGCTGTGCCGCCGGTGCGTCGGACAGATGAGCTCTCACGGGAAGCACGCGATGCGCGTGTCCCGTCGCTTCGCCGCTGGCGATGATGAGCGGCGATCTATTGCTGAGCAGTGTCCACGCCACAGCCCGGCTTCGCACGCGTTGGATGAGCACGTCCCCCTGACGCGCTTGAAAGATCATCGGTGCCTTCATAGTTCAAGTCCGTTGCCAGAGAACGCCCCGGCTAAAGCCATATAAATTGAGGAGTTCGGGCGAATGCGGCCTGCGAGGCCGCATTCGCCGGTGTAATCCTTGGCTCGGTGGGTAGATGTTGCACACACGAGTTGGTTGCTTATCGATGGGCTTACTGGATCTGATACACGTGAATAAGCGGCTGTCCCCCGTTGTAGGAATCGCCGCCAACGGCTGAGATGTAGAGCCGCTTGGTCGCCGGGTCATACGCGGCACCCTGCACCTGCTTGAACGACGCGTCGAGGTTCCAAGTCGCGTACGGCTTGACGTTGTAGCTGGCCTGGCTCCCGGCTTTCACCGCCGCGATGTCGTTCGCGTCGTACGCCCACACCCAGCTCGCATAGGGGTACGCGTGGCCGCCTTTCGCGCTGAAGTCCGGGTCGTAGCACCAGTTGTCGACTGAGTCGCCGATGTCGGTCGCAGGTTTGCCCGCTTTCGAGGCATCGGCCGTGCCGGGCCCGTAGCAGTAGTTGCCTTTGCCGTGCAACCCGAAGAAGAGAATGGAGTCGGTCCCCGGCACGAACACGACGCCGTTGACGTTGTCCATCTGGCTCCACAGGTTGTTTGCGGCGGTCGCACTCGCGGCGAGTTCGTGATCCGGATACGGATAGCCCAGGAGTACGGTCGCCGCGACCGAGCCTGACCCGCCGATGCCGGTGGGATTCGGCACCACGCTCAGCGAGGGCCCCCACGACTGCAGCGAGTTGATCGTTCCGCCTCCGCCACCGAACATGACGGGACCACCAACCCTGGACTGCCATTCCGTCGGCACCAGCGTCGCGCTGTGATCGATCCATCCCGGATAGGTCGTCCCGACCACGGTCGGTCCAGCGACCTGGCTCTTTGTCGTCAGGGACACCGGTCGTTTGAACCACGCCGCTTTCTGAGTGCCCGATCCGTCGTAGAAGCTGAAGCCGCTCACGTACAGCGAGCCGTTGTAGACGAGCGAAGCACCGAGCACCTTCTTGTTCGGATCGCCGGGATTGACCGAGGGCAGTTTCCCTTCAAAGGGATCGGTGAGGTTGGCGAGCGCCGTCGCGATCGGGTTGCCGCTGAACGAGGAGGGAACCTTGATCTCCGCCAGTCGCTGCTCGTACGGATGGCCTCCGATGAACAGCGAATTGTTGGCGGCGTTGAACGTCACGCCGTACGCCCCATTCCCCTGATCGCCGGCGTAGGTGAAGCCGTAGGTGCTGCCAAGCGCGCTCTGCGGAAGGCGGAATGTCCCCTGCGAGACGATGTTCCACGACTGCACCAGCCATCCTCCACCCGAGGTCGACGGCGCGGACACCGTGACGTTGACAACCGGCGAGGTAACGGTCTGACCCGTGCTCGTTGTGGCCTTCGCCGAGAGCGCGTACGCGCCCGACGGCACGCTCGACCAGCTCCCGCTGTACGGAGCGGTCGTGTCGGTTCCAATGAGAGTGCTGCCGTTGTAGAAATCGACCTTCGTGATCGTGCCCGACGTGGTCGTGGCGGTGGCGCCGAGCGGAATCGTGGCCGGCGCGGTGTAGCTCGTGAGGCTGACTGGCGACGTGAGCGTCGCCGTCACCGTCGGCGTTCCGCCGCCGGACGTCGACCCGCCGCCGGACCCGGCGGCCACCGTCACGTAGTCGATGTTGAAGCCGCCGGTATCAAACAGCAGCTTCATCTTCTGCGTGCCGGCGGCGAGCGTCGTCGTGAACGACACGTCCGACCAGGTCTGCCAGCCACCGGTGGCGGGCACGTTGACGGCCACCGGCGCAGCGGTGGTGCCGCTGAAGCTGACGTGCGCGGAGCCGGCGTAGAGACCTGCGATCCGCAGCTGCACGGTGTAGGTGCCGGCGCTGGCGACGTTGACCGTGTAGTTCATCCACTCGCCGGTCGCGAGCCAGCCGACGTCGTACCCCCCCACCGAGGCGGCCTCGATGTCCACGCCGGTTGACCGGTAGGCCCCGCCGTTGTTGGCCGCCTCGATGTCGTGATACGCGACGCCCTCGCCGCCGTTGTCGAAGTTCTCGGCTTCGACGCGCCCTGGCAGCGGAACAGGCGTGCCGCTGTACGGAGTGGACGTCGAAGTGGCGCTGGACACCGTCACCGTTCGCGCCGCCGAGCGCACAGCCACGCCGCTCGAATCGGTCGCCAGCGCCGTCAGCGCGTACGAACCTGCCGACGACGTGTTCCACGTCACGCTGTACGGAGACGTCGTCGCCGTACCGATCAGCGTCGTTCCCGCGTAGAACTGCACATTCGAAATCGTGCGGCCGGTGGAACTTGCCGTGGCCGACACGGTGATGGCGGCGGGGGCCGTGTACGACGATCCGTCCGCCGGAGCCGTCAGGCTCACGACCGGACCTGATGTCGCCGTCGCGGTCGCCGTGAAGTCCGCCGTCGATTGGTTGGCGGCCAGTGCCGAGAACGTCAAGCTGACGGGCGTGAACGTGTAGCCGCTTTTCGTCGGCGTCACGACATACGCGCCCCCGCCGGCAAGGCTCCCGAAGGAGTACGCGCCCGCGGTGTCAGTCGTCGCCGTGGCAGAGCCGCCGCCGCTCAACGTGACCGTGACGCCGCTCAGCGCCGCGCTTGCCGTCCGTACGTGGCCGGAGATGGTGTACGTCGCCGGCGTCGAGGTGGTGCCGAACTCGTCTGCGCCCGCATCGGGCGCCGCGCCGGCGGGACGGGGAGTGCCGTCCCAGTCGTCGGTGACGTTCGCGATCGTGACCGCTTTGTCGATGGCCGCAGTCGCCGACGAGAGCAGGTGCAGATCGCCCGCCGCGGCGTTCACGAACATCGCCGCGGTCGCGTTGGTGACGTTGTTCTGCGAGGTGCCGGTGGCGCCGTCACGCGCCTGCACGGCTCCATCGAGCAGGTTGTTCCGGACCACGACGCCCGTGGTCCCTGCAAAGCGGTATTCGATCGCGGACGGATACGTGCCGGACATCAGCACGGTGTTGTTCAACACCTGCGTGTTCGGCGAGTCCGCGATCTGGATGGCCACGTCGCCCGGCTGCGAGGAGGAGCGATAGAAGAAGTTGTTCCGGATGATGCCGCCCGAATGATCCGAACCCGACACGTCCTGGAGTCCGTACGCGATGCCGCGGGCACAGTTCAGGAAGGTGTTGCCTTCGGTGATCGTGTTGCTCGAGTGATTCCACGCCAGAATGGCCGGGCCCGCGAGCAGTCCGGGCGGGCCGACGATGTTCTTGAACAGGTTGTGACGGATGATCCAGCCGCTGCCGGCATGGATGTCGACGGCGTTGGTGTAATCGCTCGGCGCCGTGGTGACGTACTCGAGGATCGAGTACTCGACGACGCCGTTGTTCGCCCCGACGCCTGACGCGTTGGGATTGCTCTTGATGAACTGCTGCCCGGCGTTGATCAGGTGCACGTTGTAGACGCGTGGCGTCTGCGTCCCGCCGTTGAACATCAGCGGATGCTGGTACACGTCGCGCACCGTGAGGTTGGCGATCGTCACGCCCTGGACGTTGCCGCCCGTCCAGATCCCGAACGGCACCGCGCCGTAGTTGGCGTTGGTCATTCCGGCGCCCACGAGCACGACGTCGTCGCGGTTGTTCGTGGCGCCGCGAATGCCGACATTCGAGTACGAGCCGTTGATGTACAGCGTGCTCGAGAGCTTGTACGTGCCCGGCGCGAGGACGATCGTGGTGTTCGACGTGAGTTGAGCCACCGCCGCCTGCAGCTGCGGCTCCGTCGACACGTTGACCACCGTGCCCGGCGGAGCAGCGAGCGGCGGCACCTGATTGACGGAACGAGCGGCCGCTGCCTGCGGAAGCAGTGCGACCGCGAGCGAGGCGGAGACGATTAGCGTTCTGACGTTCATTCTGTACACACCCTTCCCGTGCGTACCGGCACTGCCGGAACAGAGCGCCGCCATGTACGGCGGCGGCGTGAATGGATTGCTTGACGCGACGTCGCCACGACCGCGGAAATCCGCGGATGCGACGACACTCTTCGACCGGCGTGAGCCGGCTGCTGTGGGGGTAGCGCAGAACGGACAGTCACGATTCGTGCCGCACCGCGCGTGCTGACACGCTGTTGAGTTTTAAGTACGAAGTAATGAATCGCTTAAGAACGGCGGGACGTCGCGGCGCGCGCGGCGCGGCGGAGAATGGTTGAGCGACGCGCTTGTAAGTTCTACAGGTTTTCTGTGATCTTCTTACCTGCTCATCCGTTGGCCGTACACGACGCGCGCCTGCACCGGCAGATCGTCGCGCCGCTGTTGTGTGGTGGCCAGACGAATCCAGTTCGTCGACGTGATCAGGAGCACACGTTCGTCATCGGCGGCCTGCTGCGCCGCTCGCGAGAGGTGCGCGACGTGCTGCAGCACCGGCCGGAGATTCCACACACGCGCGTTCGCGATGATGTCGATCAGCCGCTTCTCCATCACGAAGGCCCGGCACCGCCGGCAGGTGAGCAGCACGAGCTGCGTCTCGACGACGCCCTGACTTGCGGAGGCCTGAGCGCCGCAGAGTGGACACAAGCCGGTCGGCCGCAGCGCGGCGTCCGCGGAGAGCATGGAAATCAATGCATCACCATCCAGGGGCGGGCCGACGCCGTGTCGCCGGCGTCCAGGGGCTCGACACCGCCGCCGTCGGGCGTGAGCCGCGGGATGCACGTGATAATCGGAATCCGGTTCGTTCGGGGATCGAGATTGAGCATCGACAGCACCTGCAGACTTCTCTCGTCGTCGGCGCGCATGCAGAAGATCACCTTGGTCGGCATGGAGCTCAGGATGCGGGTATAGGCGCCCTCGCTCGACTCGAGAAACGTGATGGCGTATTCACCCGGTCCGAGCACCCGATCGAGCAGGGCGCAGTCTTCGACGCAGCCGACGCACAGGACCGTCTGCTTTCCCGCCGTCGGCTTCGACGGCGCGGGACGCCGCACCGACCTCCAGTGGTCGAAAGCGCTCCGCATGAGTGAAAACAGACCCGACATCGCATCCGGGACTTCGGCAAGACCGGGACCATGCGCCGGACACGCGAAGCGAGCGGAAATCCGGCCCGAAAACCGTTCGTTTGGCGTGCTGACGCCCGATAAGGTTTCTCGTGCGAGGACTTTTGATCGTGAACCTGGCGAGTTGTCCGCGGATTATCCAAATCGATGCGGTCGTTCCCGCGGCGAGTCAAGTCCACTTGATTCGGTAAAAGATTGACAACGCTTCCACAACAGCCGCGAAAAAGGCCTTCACTGACGCCTCCCGATGGCTGTACATTTGCGTAACGTCTCATGAGCTTGGCTGTGGGGTTCGTACTTATCGTCGACCGGGAACAAACGCTGGCCGCGAATCTCGCCAGCGAACTGGCGTCGTCGCGCACGCCGGCTGAGGTCGAGGTGCTGGCCGAAGCGGACTTCTCGAAGGCGCGCGCCCTCGTGCGCACGCGGCCGCACCTCCTCGTGACGGCGCTGCAGCTCGGCGCCTACAACGGCATCCACCTCGTCCACATGATGCACGCCGCCGCGATGCCCTCGCGGAGTGTCGTCCACACCGACGCGATCGACGCAGGGCAGGCGCGCGAGGTCCGGGCCGCGGGCGCCTTTTACGAGATACGCTCGCGCCTCCGGCTGGTGCTGCCTGCGTATATGCACGCGGCCCTGCCTCCCGAAGATCGACGCGATCCGGTCAGATTCGAGCGCCGGCGGCTGGCCCGCGGTGGACGGCGTGCCGCGGATTTCCGCCCCGAAGCGTACTCGGCGCTGTAGTCGAGGCTCTTCGCGGCCCCCCGGCGACAACCGTCGCAGCGGCGATACATATCCAATCTCAAGGTTGTGACCGGTGCGGCGGACGCCGATACTGGGCTCACCTCCCTATCGTGTCGGCAGCCAGCGGGTGAGGTACTCGCGTAAGAGTGCTGCCGGCACGCCCCTTCCCCGAACACGACGTGCGCCAAAAAGTGGCAGGTGGTTCCTGACAATTACTTGCGGGCCGTGTGAAAACGTAGTGGATTCCGTGTAGATCCCGCTGGCACGATGCTTGGTTCTTCGAGCACGCATGGGACACGTGCCGGCCCGGCGTTCGGCAACTCCTCTCTGGGATCTCTTTGCGTGCGGTCCTGCAGGCGACGCGCCTTTCCGTCTCACGCTGCATTACGCGCACACGTCCATCATCGAATACTTTCTGGATCTCCCCTCGGTCTTCAGCGCCATCGAACTGGCGGAGAAAGGCTCCGCCGATTTTCTCGTGCCCGACAGACAGCTGATCGCGATCCCTGATGAACGCGAATTGATCGAACAGTGCTGCCTCGAGGAAGTCTGGGCGCACGCCGAGCGGCATTGACGGAACGGCGGTTACAGCAGGCCGGATAGTTCCGCCGAGAGCAGTCCCGCACACTCAGGACACACGAGCACGTAACCTTTCCTCGGCAGCGTCGACATGAAGTTCACGTGCGTCCGCAGGACGCGGAGCGCCCGGAACGTCCGGATCGACACCTGGCACTGCGGACAGCGCAGCGGCGACTCCACCGAGTAGAGCGCGCCCGATTCCGGCACGTCGTGCGCGGCCGGAGCCGGCGCGATCGGAACCGGCGCGGCGGGAGCTTCGGCGGGCGCCGTCACCCGGGCCTGCTCTTCAGGGGCGTTCATCACGGCGCGCAGCGTCGCGGGCAGACCCGCCTGTTCCGGATCGTAGACGCCCCATTCGTCCTGGACAGGCTTCGGAACTCTCGCGGTCCGTGCGGCTCTCGTGACGTTCGGTACGGCGGTCGGCGGCATATGTCGTCTCCAGTTGCGGCTCGACGCGCGTTGCGCAAACAACATTCCGGCGATCGCATTCCGGTCACTCGCCGCCCCTGCACGCCCGTGCGAGCCGCGCGCCACGCCGCCACTTACAGAATTCGCGCCCGCCTACGAATCTGTGATAGCTTTGCCGCGTTCCGCGGAAGTCAGGCGCCAGCCGGACTTTCGCTCTCTCTCACACCATGCGCATCGTCATCGTCGATCGAGAACATCCGGAGGTCTATACCGCGCTCGAAGTGGTGCTGCAGCGCGCCTCCGGCACGGCGTTGATCTGGGACCGCCGCATGGAGCCGGACCGGCGCCGGCAACTGAGCGCGCGACGGTCGGACAGGCGCCAGCCGCCGTCGGCCATCTGGGCCGCGCATCACTGGCTCGTCTTCGAGCACGACGCGCCAGCCGCGAACTGATTCCATCTCCGGGCGCGTCGTTGACGCGAGACATCCGTCGCAGCGGCGATACGGATTCGCGCGTGCGCTTGCGACCAGCCAGTGCGCCCGGTAATGTGCGCATCTCTCCTCAAGGTGCCGGCAGCCGAGCGGGATGGGTACCCGCGCACCAGTGCTGTCGGCATCGTCTTTCAGGCAGCGCGGATGGTCATCCTGTCGGCGAGACTCGTCACGGGCGGAGCGGCGTCGATGAGGCCGTCGGCGTGGTAGGCGGCGCTGTTGCGATCGATTGTCTCGAGGTCGTAGACGTAGTTCGCGGTGATGCCGGCGGACCGCTTGAGGCCCGCAGCCGTCGTGTCGCCAAGCCAGTTGATGCGTTCGAGGCGCGCACCGTTCCCGAGATGAAACCGCGCGACCGGGTCGAGCGGCTCCGCGCCCCGCTTCGCCTGCAGCAAGTACGACGCGCAGAGCGGCAGAACGTCCGCCTGAAGCCGCGCCGCCTCGTCCGCCCGCCGGCGCCAGCCGTCCTCCTCGAGCAGTCTGACGGCGTCGGCCACGCCGCCCGCCGCGCGGTCGAGCCACGGACGGAAGCCCGGAATCGGCGAGACGGTCGCGAACGTGCGGATCTGCGGCAGCTCCGCCTGAATGGCGGTCACGACGCGCCGGATCAGCATGTTGCCGA
>Ga0134123_10000418_pt1 | contig 28466 bp, 25 predicted proteins | sample KB303_FD_96460 | JGI IMG/M metagenome (GOLD analysis project Ga0134123, IMG submission 96460) | Terrestrial soil microbial communities without Nitrogen fertilizer from Kellogg Biological Station, Michigan, USA - KB3-0-3 | ecosystem: Environmental > Terrestrial > Soil > Unclassified ...
ACGTAGTCGAAATGCGCGGTCGCACCCTTGATGACCGCGCCGAGCGCAACGATGGCGTCGTACTTCCTGCTCTGCGCCAGCTTGCGCGCGACCAGCGGCATGTCGTACGCACCGGGCGCGCGCACGATTTCGATCTGCTTGTCGGCAGCGCCGTGCCGCTTGAGCGCGTCGACCGCGCCGCGGATCAGCTGCTCGACGATGAAGTCGTTGAAGCGCGCTGCGAGGATCGCGAACCGCAGCTCGCGACATTGCAGATCGCCTTCGACGGTCTTGATGTTATCCATCCACGTACTCCACCACTTCCAGATCGAAGCCGGACAGGCCGTGCATCTGCTTCGGCGCCGACAACACGCGCATGCGCGTCACGCCGAGATCGCGCAGGATCTGCGCGCCGATGCCGTACGTGCGCAGCACTTTCGCCCCGGCCTGCGGCGACGGCGCTGCGGGCTCGCGGCCGATGTTCAGCACAGCGTCCATCAGGTCGCGCGGCGTTTCGTCCGGGCGAAGGATCACGATCACGCCGTGACCCTCCTTGGCGATGCGCGCCATCGCCGAGCGCAACGGCCATCCGAGCGTGTGATCGCGGATGCCGACGACGTCGCCGAGCGTGTCTTTCAAGTGCACGCGCACCAGCGGCACGCGCTTGTCCTCGAGATCCCCCGCGACCAGCGCGAGATGCACGGTGCGGTTGACGTGATCCTCGTAACAAAACATGCGGAATGCGCCGAACTCGGTGGCGATGACCTGCTCGGCGATGCGCTCGACCGAGCGCTCCTTGTCCAGTCGATAGCGGATCAGGTCCGCGATCGTGCCCATCTTCAAGTGATGACGCTGCGCGAACTTCTCCAGGTCCGGGCGGCGCGCCATCGTGCCATCGTCGTTCAAGATCTCGACGATTGCGGCAGCCGGCTCGAGACCGGCGAGTCGCGTCAGGTCGCAGCCGGCTTCGGTGTGGCCTGCGCGTGTGAGCACACCGCCAGGCTGCGCCATCAGCGGAAAGATGTGGCCCGGCTGACGCAGGTCCTCGGCACGCGCGTCGCGGCGCACGGCGGTACGAATCGTGTGCGCACGATCGTGCGCCGAGATGCCGGTCGTGACGCCCTCGGCGGCTTCGATCGACACAGTGAAGTTCGTGCGGTGATCGACGTTGGTGTCGCTGACCATCAGCGGCAGACGCAGTTGCCGGCAGCGCTCGCGCGTCAAGGTCAGGCAGATGAGGCCGCGCCCGTAGTGCGCCATGAAGTTGATGTCCTCGGCGCGCACGTGCTCGGCGGCGATGATCAGGTCGCCTTCGTTCTCGCGATCCTCGTCGTCCATGAGCACGACCATGCGTCCGGCGCGGAGGTCCGCGAGCAGTTCTTCGATGGTGTTGAGCGTCGGGGTGGGCTTGAGGGGAATCGGCTTCATGCGTCGTCTCCGGCACGCGTCATACGTTCCACGTAGCGCGCGATGATATCGACTTCCAGGTTCACTTGCGTACCCGGCCGGCACGCCCCGAGCGTCGTCACCTCGAGCGTGTGCGGAATCAGGTTGACGCTGAAGCAGTTTTGCGCAACGTCATTGATGGTCAGGCTGACTCCGTCGATGCACACGGAGCCTTTGCGCGCGATGTAACGCGCCAGCGGCGCCGGGACGTCGAAGTTCATTCGCAACGAACGTGCATCGGTCGCGGTGCTGACCACGGTCGCGATGCCATCCACGTGCCCGGTGACGTAGTGGCCGCCGAGCGCATCGCCGGCGCGTAGCGCCTTCTCCAGGTTCACGCGCTGCCCCACTTGCCAGCGGCCGAGCGTGGTCACCTGCAGCGTTTCGAGCGAGGCATCTGCCGCGAAGGAATCGGCTGTGAGGCGCGTGACCGTGAGACAGCAACCGCTCACGCTGATGCTGTCGCCCGTCGCCACACCTTCCAGACTGAGCGCGCCAGTCGCGAACAGCATCTCCACGTCGCCGCCTCGCGGTGTGATCGCGCGCACTTCTCCGATGGCTTGAACGATTCCGGTGAACATGAGATCAGGGACGGAGGATGAGCTTGACGTCCGCGCCGATGCGCTCCATGCCGTGTAGCGTATAACGCAGGACGTCCTCGATGCGATACAGCGGCGGCAGCAGCGCCATGGCCCGCGCTTCGGCCCCGAGAATGATCGGCGCGATGTAGACGATCAGCTCGTCGGCCAGCCCGAGCTGCAGAAATCGCCCCGCGAGCGTCGGTCCGGCTTCGACCAGCACGTCATTGCACTCGCGCCGCCCCAGCTCCACGAGCACGTTCTGCAGATCGACATGTCCTTCAGTATCCAGCCCCGTGCCGATCACCTCCGCGCCCGCCTGCTGGAGCGCGCCGGCTGCTGCGAGTTTCTCCGCGGCAGTGAACACGACTGTACGGCCCGGCACATGAAGAACGCGCGCTGCAGGCGTGAGGCGCAGCCGCGTATCGAGCACGACCCGCAGCGGCTGTCGACCAAGCAGCTCGATCGAAGCATCGCGCACATTCAGTTGCGGATCGTCGGCGATGACCGTTTCGATTCCGGTCAGCACTGCGCTTGCTGCGGCGCGCAGATGCTGAACATCGGCACGTGCCTGCTCTCCTGTTATCCACTTGCTGACGCCGTTCGCCAGGGCAACGCGCCCGTCGAGACTCATTGCGATCTTCACAGTCACGCGCGGCAGACCGCGGGTCATGCGCTTCTCGAACCCGAGGTTGAGCTCGCGCACCTGCGCTTCGAGCAGCCCGCTCTCTACTGCGATGCCGCTCGCGACGAGTTGCTTGACGCCTGCACCGCTCACTTTCGGATTCGGATCGAGCATGCCGCAGACGACGCGCTGCACGCCGGCACGAATGAGCGCATCTGTGCACGGCGGCGTGCGACCGTGAAAGCAATGCGGTTCGAGAGTGACGTACGCAGTTGCGCCGCGTGCGTTATCGCCGGCCGCCGCGAGTGCAGTGACCTCGGCGTGCGCCTCGCCCGACTTGCGATGCCAACCTTCGCCGACGATCCGCTCGCCGAGCGCGAGCACGCAACCGACGCGCGGATTGGGATGATTGCTGTAGCGCCCGAGCTGTGCGAGCTCGAGCGCACGACGCATCATCCGTTCGTCGAAGGAAGAGAACATCAGCGCTTCTTGCCGGCGTCCGGGCCGGTCCACAACGCCAGCTGGCTTTCGGCCGCCTTGCCGCGGCGCGTGCGCATGCGCTCGATCTCTTCGCGGAACGCGTCGACGTCCTGGAAGCTGCGATACACCGACGCGAATCGGACGTACGCAACTTCATCGAGGTTGTGCAGCTCTTCCATCGCCAGCTCGCCCACCAGCCGCGAATTCACCTCGCGCTCGCCGAGCGCGCGCAGCTTGTGGCAGATGTGTACGACTGCGGCGTCGAGCGCCTCGCTCGACACGGGCCGCTTCTCCAATGCCTTGAGCATGCTGTTACGAAGCTTGCGCTCGTCGAACGGCTCGCGGCTCTCGTCGTTCTTGACGATGCGCGGCATCACCAGCTCGGCGGTCTCGAAGGTCGTGAAACGCTCGCCGCACTGCAGGCACTCGCGGCGGCGGCGGATCTGCTGTCCCTCGCCGGCCAGGCGCGAGTCGATGACTTTCGTCTCTTCGTGATTGCAGAACGGGCAATGCATCAGTTCGCGTAGACCGGGAACCTCCGACAGATCTCGGTCGCTTTCCCCCTCACCTTGGCAATCGCCGCGTCGCTCAGGTTCTCGTCGAGCACGTCCGCGATCCAGTTGGCGAGCTCCAGCACTTCGGCTTCCTTGAAGCCGCGGGTAGTCGCCGCCGGTGTGCCGATGCGCAGTCCGCTGGTGACGAACGGCGGCCGCGGATCGTTCGGCACCGCGTTCTTGTTGACCGTGAGATGCGCGCGGCCGAGCGCGGCGTCGGCGTCTTTGCCGGTGATGTTCTTGTCGATGAGGTCGACCAGGAACAAGTGATTGTCGGTGCCGCCCGAGACGATCTTGTAGCCGCGCTTCATCAGTCCGCCGGCCATCGCGCGCGCATTGGCGAGCACCTGCTGCTGATAAGCGACGAATTCCGGCTGCAGCGCCTCGAGCAGCGCGACAGCTTTCGCGGCGATGACGTGCATCAACGGCCCGCCCTGCGTGCCCGGGAACACCAGCGAGTTGAGCTTCTTGTGAATCTCGTCGTTCGGCCGCGCCAGGATCAGCCCGCCGCGCGGACCACGCAGCGTCTTGTGCGTCGTGGTCGTGACCACGTCGGCGTGCGGCACGGGATTCGGATAGATGCCCGCGGCGACCAGGCCGGCGACGTGCGCCATGTCCACGACGAAGTACGCGCCGACGCCGTCGGCGATGCGGCGGAAGCGCTCCCAGTCGACGACGCGCGAGTACGCGGAGAAGCCCGCGATGATCATCCGCGGCCGATGTTCCTGCGCGAGCTGCTCGACGCGCACGTAGTCGATCTCGCCAGTGTTCGGATCGAGACCGTACTGCACGGCCTTGAACAGCTTGCCCGAGAAATTCACTTTCGCGCCGTGCGTGAGGTGACCGCCGTGATCGAGGCTCATGCCGAGGATCGTGTCGCCGGGGTTCACCAGCGCCAGGTACGCGGCAGCGTTCGCCTGCGATCCGGAATGCGGTTGGACATTGGCGTACGCGGCGCCGAACAGCTTGCGCGCGCGCTCGATCGCGAGCTGCTCGGCGATGTCGACGTACTCGCAGCCGCCGTAATAGCGCTTGCCGGGATAGCCCTCGGCATACTTGTTCGTCAGGACGGTGCCCTGTGCCTCCAGCACGCGCGGGCTGGCGTAGTTCTCGGACGCGATCAGCTCGATGTGGTCTTCCTGGCGCTGCCGCTCGGCGTCGAGCGCAGCCTGCAACTCGGGGTCGAACCCGGCAATGGTCATGGTCTTGGGAAACATCGGGAGCCTCGCGTTGGGGAGGCTCATTGTACGGAAAGCAGCGGCTAACCGCTCCCCTCCACGAACGCCTGCACGACTCGCGTCCACGCCCTGGCGATGTTGCGGCGGTTGTAGCCGCCGCCACCCATCCCCACCACGCGGCCGTGACCCAGCTCGTCGGCGATGGCGCACAGCCGCGCGGCGGCGTGCGCGTGGGCGTCCTCGGTGAAGCGCAGGTGCGTGATCGGGTCGCCTTCGAGGCTGTCCGCGCCGCACTGGAACAGGATGAAGTCGGGACGGCCGGCGCGCAGGTAGTCCTCCACCTTTTGCCAAGCCGAGTGGTAGTGCTCGTCGCTCGCACCGGGTGGCAGCGGCAGGTTGAGTTTCGTGCCGAGCGCCGGGCCGACGCCGGTTTCCTGCGCCATCCCGGTGCCGGGGTAGAGATAGCGGCCGTCCTCGTGCAGATCCGCGAACAGCAGGTCCGGGTCGTCCTCGAATGCGTAGAACACGCCGTCGCCGTGGTGCGCGTCGATGTCAACGTAGGCGACACGCTTCATCCCGTGCCGGCGCCGGAGCATTTCGATCGCCACGCCGCAGTCGTTGAAAACGCAAAACCCGGCTGCGTGGCCGCGTGAGGCGTGATGCAACCCGGCGATCGGTATGAATGCGCGACGCGCGCTGCCGCTCACCACTGCGTCGACGGCATTCAATGTAGCGCCGACGACATTACTCGCGGCCTCGTAGACGCCGCGCCAAGCCGGCGTGTCGCCGGCGTCGAGGTAGCCGAATCCGCTCGCTGAGCGCTCGCGCACGAGGTCGACGTACGCGGGCGTATGAAACCATTCGAGCTCTTCGCGGGAGGCGCTGCGGGCCGAGCCGCGCTGGACTCGCCCGTCGAGGCCGCACTGGTGCAGCTCGCGCATGAACGCGTCGTGCCGGTCCGGCCCGAAGGGGTGGCCATCGCCGAAACCGTAGCGCGCGATTTCCTCGCCCGCTACCAGGAGCACGTTGCAGTCCGATTCCGTCACGGCGGGCCTTCTTGGTGTGTGCGCCCCCTCCCCCGTGCCGACAGTAGCACGGGTTCTGTATGATTCGCCCCCCTCCGTCCCAGTCCCCAGTCGCTGCCAATGGCCCAATTCATCTACACCATGAATCGCGTCTCGAAGGTGGTCCCGCCGAAGCGGATCATCCTGCGGGACATCTCCCTGTCGTTCTTTCCCGGCGCCAAGATCGGCGTGCTCGGGCTCAACGGCTCCGGCAAATCGACGCTGCTGCGGATCATGGCCGGCACCGACCGCGAGATCGAGGGCGAGGCACGGCCGCAGCCCGGCATCAAGATCGGCCTGCTGTCGCAAGAGCCGCCGCTCGACCCGGCGAAGGACGTGCGCGGCAACGTCATCGAAGGCGTCGGTGAAATCCAGGCGCTGATCGACCGCTTCAACGCCGTCAGCGACCAGTTCGCCGACCCCGACCTCGGCGAGGAGCAGATGAACAAGCTGCTCGAAGAGCAGGCCAAGCTGCAGGACGCGATCGACGCCAAGGGCGGCTGGGAGCTGGAGCGCAAGCTGGAAGTCGCGGCGGACGCGCTGCGCCTGCCGCCGTGGGACGCTGACGTCACGAAAATCTCAGGTGGCGAGCGCCGCCGCGTCGCGCTGTGCCGCTTGCTCCTGTCGCAGCCGGACATGCTGCTGCTCGACGAGCCCACCAACCACCTGGACGCCGAATCGGTCGCCTGGATGGAGCGCTACCTGGAGAGCTACCCCGGCACCGTGATCGCGGTGACGCACGATCGTTACTTCCTCGACAACGTCGCCGGCTGGATCCTCGAGCTCGATCGCGGTCACGGCATTCCGTGGGAAGGCAACTACTCCTCGTGGCTGGACCAGAAACAGCAGCGACTCGCCGTCGAGGAGAAGCAGCAGGAAGGCCTGCGCAAGACACTCGAGCGCGAGCTGGAGTGGGTGCGCTCGAACCCGAAGGCGCGGCAGGCCAAGAGCAAGGCGCGCATGCAGCGTTACGAGGAGCTGGCGTCGCAGGAATTCCAGAAGCGCAACGAGACCAATGAGATCTACATTCCGCCGGGCCCGCGTCTGGGCGAGCTGGTGATCGAGGCGATCGCACTGAAGAAAGGCTTCGGCGAGCGCCTGCTGTTCGACAATCTGAATTTCAAGCTGCCCGCCGGCGGCATCGTCGGCGTGATCGGCCCGAACGGCGCCGGCAAGACGACGCTGTTCCGGCTCATCACCGGACAGGAAAAGCCGGACAGCGGCGAAGTGCGCATCGGTCCATCGGTGCAGCTCGCGTACGTCGACCAGTCGCGCCAGTCGCTGAACGACGCGAACACCGTGTGGCAGGAAATCTCGGGCGGCCTCGACATGATCCGCGTCGGCAACTACGAGACGTCCTCGCGCGGCTACGTCGGGCGCTTCAACTTCCGCGGCACGCAGCAGCAACAGCTGATCGGCGAGCTGTCGGGCGGCGAGCGCAACCGCGTGCACCTGGCGAAAGTACTGAAGAGCGGCGGCAACCTGGTGCTGCTCGACGAGCCGACCAACGACCTGGACGTCGAGACGCTGCGCGCGCTGGAAGAAGCGCTGCTGAGCTTCCCCGGCTGCGCGGTGGTGATCTCGCACGATCGCTGGTTCCTGGACCGCATCGCGACCCACATCCTCGCCTTCGAGGGCGACAGCGAAGTGGTCTGGTTCGAGGGCAATCATGCGGAATACGTCGAGGATCTGAAGCGGCGCAAGGGCGATGACGCGGATAGTCCGCACCGGATCCGGTTCAAGAAATTGGAAGCGTGAGAGTCGGGCTGAAGCCGACCTACAGGTAGACTGCAAGCCATGGCTGCAAGCCCACTGATCATCGACGGCGAGTCGCTCTCACTCGATGTCTTGCGCCGCTTCGAAGGCGCGCGTGCACCCGTTGTTCTGAGCGACCAGGCGCGCGAGCGCATGAGGCGCAGCATCGACGTCGTGCGCGACGCGGTGCGCACGGATCGCGTGAGCTACGGCATCACCACCGGCTTCGGCGCGTTCGCGAACAAGCGCATCTCCGCGGATCAGGTTCGTCAGTTGCAGCTGAATCTCGTGCGCAGTCACGCCGTCGGCATCGGCGAGCCGCTCACGGCACCGATCGTGCGGCGCATGTTGCTGCTCAAGGCCAACAGCCTGGCGGCTGGCATCTCCGGCGTGCGTACCGAATTGGTGGACGCCCTGCTCGCGCTGCTCAACAACGACGTGCTGCCTGTGATTCCGAGCCGCGGCTCGGTCGGCGCTTCGGGAGATCTGGCGCCGCTCGCGCACCTGTCGCTCTCTCTGATCGGCGAAGGCGAAGCCGTGCACAACGGCCGCATGCTCGAAGGCGCCGAAGTCTGTCGCGCGGCCGGGCTCGAACCGATCGCGCTGGAAGCGAAGGAGGGGCTGGCGCTGATCAACGGCACACAACTGAGCCTGGCGCTCGCGCTCGATGGCCTGTTTGCTGCGGAAACGCTGCTCGATGCCTCGATCGTGATCGGCGCGCTGACGGTCGATGGTCTCGCCGGCAGCTATGCACCGTTCGATGCGCGCATCCACGAAGCGAGCCGCTCGCCGAATCAGATGGAAGTCGCGCGGCGCTTCCGCATGCTGCTCACCGACAGCGCGATTCACAGCGATCACGAAAACTGCGACCGCGTCCAGGATCCCTACGCCGTACGCTGCATGCCGCAAGTGCTCGGCGCCGTCGAGGGCGCACTCGCGCACGCGCGCGATGTACTGGGAGCTGCGATCAACGGCGTGACCGACAATCCGCTGATCTTCGGTCGCGACATTCTCTCGGGCGGCAACTTCCACGCCGAGCCGCTCGCGATGCTCAGCGACTATCTCGCGATCGCGGTCGCGGAGATCGCCAGCATGTCGGAGCGCCGCACCGACCTGCTCGACCGCCGCGTCAATCCCGCGCTCAGCATGTTCCTGACGACGGAGCCGGGTCTCGAATCGGGCTTCATGATTGCGCACGTCGCGGCAGCAGCGCTGACGTCGGAGAACCGCACGCTCGCGCATCCCGCCTCGGTGGACAACGTCACGACATCCGCCGGCCAGGAGGATCACGTCAGCATGGCGCCGTGGGCCGGATTCAAGTTGCAGCGCGTGTGCGCCAACACCGCGCATGTGCTCGCCATCGAAGCCCTCGCTGCCGCGCACGCGATCGACAAGTTGCAGCCATTGCAAACGACCGAGCCGCTGCAACGCGTGCACGCGCTCCTGCGACGTAAAGTGGCTTATCGACCCTACGATCACCGGCTCGACCGCGACATCGCGACGCTGGCTGCGCTGATCGAACGCCGTGAGCTGACGAGTTTCGTGACATGACGTCCGATGCAGTCGTACTGCTCATCGCTGTCTTCGGTCTGTTGCTGCTGGCGCTCGCGTGCCAACGGCTGTTCCGCGCGCGCTTCGTAGCCGCCGCGGGTAGCGGCATGATGGGAGCACTGCTGCTCGCCGGCGCGGCGCTGTTCTTCGTCGTCTCGCTGAATCTGCACACGTACAACCGGCTCACTTACGAGCAGCCGGTGGCCGAGATCGTGTTCGAAGCGCGCGGTCCGCAGCGCTATCGCGCGACGCTGGCGCAGGTGCCGAGCGGCGAGCTGCAGATGTTCATGCTCGCCGGCGACGAATGGCAGCTCGATGCGCGCGTGCTGAAGTGGAAGGGCTGGGCCAACCTGATCGGCCTCGACGCGCAATACCGGCTGGAGCGCGTCAGCGGCCGCTATCGCGAGATCGACCAGGAGCGCAAGGATGAGCGCACGGTGTACGCGCTGAGCGAGAATCCCGGCATCGACTTGTACATGATGTCGATCGACCACAAGAGCTGGCTGCCGTTCGTCGACGCGGTGTACGGCAGCGCCGTCTATCTACCGATGGCTGATGGCGCGCGCTACGAAGTGGCGATCACGCAGTCGGGTTTGCTGGCGAGGCCGGTGAACGACGTCGCGAAGGCCGCAGCGAGCAATTGGAAGTAGCTCAACCGACCCACGCCCGCGCATTGCGCCAGATCCTCATCCACGGGCTGTCCTCGCCCCACTCGTCCGGGTGCCAGGAATTCTGCGACGTGCGGAACACGCGCTCCGGATGCGGCATCAGCAACGTCACGCGTCCGTCCGGCGTGGTGATGCCCGTCAAGCCGCGCGGCGAGCCGTTGGGATTCGCGGGATAGCGCTCGGCCGGCCGGCCTTCGTTGTCGACGAAACGCAGCGACAGCAGCCGCTCGCGGACCAGCGCGGCGAGCGCCTGGTCGTTTGCGAACTCCGCGAGGCCTTCACCGTGCGCAACTGCGATCGGCATGCGCGAGCCGGCCATGCCGGCAAAGAACAGCGACGGCGACTCGACGACCTCCACCAGGCTCAACCGTCCTTCGAACTGCTCGGAACGATTGCGCACGAAGCGCGGCCAGTGCTGCGTGCCTGGAATGATCTCGCCCAGCGCCGACATCATCTGGCAGCCGTTGCAGACGCCTAGCGCAAACGTGTCCGGCCGTGTGAAGTAGGCACTGAACTCGTCGCGCAGCCGCGAGTGAAACAGAATCGACTTCGCCCAGCCCTCGCCGGCGCCGAGCACGTCACCGTACGAGAAGCCGCCGCACACGACCAGGCCGCGAAAGTCGTCGAGACTGTGGCGGCGCTCGAACAGATCGGTCATGTGCACGTCGTATGCAGTGAAGCCGGCGCGGTGAAACGCCGCTGCCATCTCGACGTGACTGTTGACGCCCTGCTCGCGCAGGATCGCAACCTTCGGCCGCGCGCCCTTCGCGATGTACGGTGCCGCGATGTCCTCTTGCGGCGCGTACGTCAGCCGCACGTTCATGCCCGGATCGTTCGGATCGACGGCAGCGGCGAATTGCTCGCGCGCGCACTGCGGGTTATCGCGCAGCTCGACCATGCGGAAGCTCGTTTCGGACCATGCGCGGCGCAACGAGGTACGTGTTTCGTCGAGCACGACCTTGCCGCCGGCGCGAATCGTCACGCGGTCCGTGCCGGTCACGCGGCCGATCACGCTCGCGAAGCGCGCGAGCCCATGACGCTCGAGCAGTTGGCGCACGACTTGGCTCTCGCTCGTGCGAATCTGCAGAACCGCGCCGAGCTCTTCGCTGAACAGCGCCGCCGCGACTGAGCCTGCGTCCGCGGGCAAGTCGAGCTCGACGCCGCAGCGGCCCGCAAAGGCCATCTCCGCCACGGTCGCGAACAAGCCGCCGTCGGAACGATCGTGATACGCGAGCACCAGACCTGCGGCGCGCAACTCGACGATGGCCGCGAAGAATCCGGCGAGACGCGCAGGTTCGTCGCAGTCGGGCGCTTCGCGACCCAGGCTTCCATACACCTGCGCAAGACACGAGCCGCCGAGCCGGTTGCGCCCACCGCCCAGATCGATCAGCAGCAGCGCAGTTTCGCCGCGGTCGGTCCGCAGCTGCGGCGTCAGCGTGCGCCGCACGTCGCGCACTGGCGCGAACGCCGAGACGATCAGCGACAACGGCGCAACCATCTTTCGCGCGCGCCCGCCCTGGTTCCAGCTGGTTTTCATCGACAGCGAATCCTTGCCGACTGGAATCGCAATGCCGAGCGCCGGACAGAGCTCCTCGCCCACGGCTTTGACGGTCGCGTACAGGTCTGCGTCTTCGCCAGGCTCGCCGCACGCAGCCATCCAGTTCGCGGACAGTCGCACATCGGATATCGCACCGATGTCGGCAGCTGCGATGTTGGTCAGCGCTTCGGCGACAGCCATGCGGCCGGACGCCGGCGCATCGAGCAACGCGAGCGGCGTGCGCTCGCCCATCGCCATCGCTTCACCGGTGTGCGAGGTGTAGTTGCTCAGCGTGACCGCGACGTCGCTGACCGGCACCTGCCACGGCCCGACCATCGGATCCCGGCTGATCATGCCGCCGACCGTGCGATCGCCGATCGTGATGAGGAACGTCTTGTCCGCGATCGCGGGAAAACGCAGCAGTCGATACGCGGCTTCGGCGACATCGACGCGCGCAGCATCGAATGTGTCGGAGAGCGCAGGCACGCGGCGCACGTCGCGCAGCATCTTCGGCGGCTTGCCGAGAATGACGTCGAGCGGCACATCTACCGGCGCGTTCTTGAATTGCGGATCCGCAACCTTGAGCCAACCGTCGTCCGTCGTGTCGCCGACGATCGCGAACGGGCAGCGCTCGCGCTTGCACAAGGCTGCGAAGCGCTCGAGCTGATCCGGTGCGATCACCAGCACGTAGCGCTCCTGCGCCTCGTTGCACCAGATCTCGACAGGCGACATGCCGGGCTCGACCGATGGCACGGCCCGCAGATCGATGCGACCGCCGCGATGACTGTGCGCAATGGATTCGGGAATGGCGTTCGACAACCCGCCCGCGCCGACGTCGTGAATCAGCAGGATCGGATTCGCCTCACCGAGCGCCCAGCATTGATCGATGACTTCCTGCGCACGGCGCTGGATCTCCGGGTTGCCGCGCTGGACCGACGCGAAGTCGAGATCTTCGGCGCTCGCACCGCTCCCCACCGAGGAGGCCGCGCCGCCGCCGAGCCCGATGAGCATCGCCGGACCGCCGAGCACTACGACTTTCGCGCCCGCCGGCACGTCGGATTTCTCGACGTGCATGCGCCGCACGTTGCCGAGGCCGCCCGCGATCATGATCGGCTTGTGATAGCCGCGCAGCGCGGCGCGAATGTTGGATTCTTGGCCGGACTCGATCTCGGTCTCGAAGGTGCGGAAATACCCGAGAATGTTCGGCCGGCCGAATTCGTTGTTGAACGCCGCGGCGCCGATCGGGCCTTCGATCATGATGTCGAGCGCCGAGGCGATGCGGCCCGGCCGGCCGTAATCCCGCTCCCACGGCTGCTCGAAGCCCGGAATGCGCAGGTGCGAAACGGAGAACCCGGCGAGACCGGCCTTCGGCTTGCCGCCGCGACCCGTCGCTCCTTCGTCGCGAATTTCGCCGCCGGCGCCGGTCGCCGCGCCCGGGAACGGCGAGATCGCAGTCGGATGATTGTGCGTCTCGACCTTCATCAGGATGTCGATCGGCTCGACATTGCGCGCGTACACGTGGCTGTCGACGTCGGCGAACCACCGCTCGCCCTGCGCGCCTTCCATCACTGCCGCGTTATCGCGATAAGCCGACAGGACGCCGCGCGAGTTGCGGGCGTAGGTGTTCTTGATCATCGCGAACAGCGACTTCGGCTGGCGCTCGCCGTCGATGACCCAGTCGGCGTTGAAGATCTTGTGGCGGCAATGCTCCGAGTTCGCTTGCGCGAACATCATCAGCTCGACGTCGGTCGGGTCGCGCTCCAGGCGCGCGAAATTCGCCGCGAGGTATTCGATTTCGTCCTCGGAGAGCGCGAGACCGAGACTCTGATTCGCCGCGGCGAGCGCGCTGCGGTCGCGCGCGATCGTGCGCAATGGCCGCGGTTGTTCGTGCACGAAGAGCTGGGCCGCATCGTCCAGCGAGAAGATCGCCGCTTCGGTCATGCGGTCGTACAGCGCCGGTGCGATTGCGCCGAGTTGCTCTTGCGTCAGCCTGCCCGCGGCACGCAGCTCGTAGGCAATTCCACGCTCGATGCGCTCGATCGCGTCGAGTCCGCAGACATGCGCGATGTCGGTGGCCTTGCTGGACCACGGCGAGAGAGTGCCGGGACGCGGGATGACGACGATCAGCCCCGCGGACGGGAGCGCCGCCGCATTGCTGCCCTCCGGGAACCGGGGGCCGTAGGTGAGCAGCGCAGCCAGGATGCGTTGCTCGTCGGCGTCGAGCTCGCGACGCGACTGCACAAAATGGACGAAGCGGGCGCTCAGGGTCTGGACGGCGTGGCCGCGGGCCGTGACCGCGGCGAGAAGTCTCGTTTTTCGGAAGTCGGAGAGTGCAGGCGCGCCGGGCAGTATCAGCATCTTGGAGCCAGCAATGAGCGGGGGCGAATGATAGCGGAAAGGACCCCCCTATTTCTTGTCCCCGGGCGTATACAACGGCACCGGAAACGGCGTGACGTTCGAGCCCTCCAGCGCGCTCACCTTGCTCACGCCCTGCTGTCGCACTTCGTCGACGCGCAGCACCGAATGCAGCGGCAAATACGTGCGTTTTACCCCTTCGAATTCAGCTTTCACCTTCTCTTCGGACGGGTCGACGACGACCGCGGAGCGCTCGCCGAACACCAGCTCTTCGACCTCGATGAAGCCGAACAGAGAACCGTGGCTGACCTTGCGCGCATAGATCTCGTAGACCTTGCCCTGGTTAACGAAAACGACCTTGAAAATGTGACTGGCTGCCATCTGGGTTCCGGGACGGGTTGGTACGCTGCGTCCCATATTATCCATAATCCGTGTGGGACCCGAGCTTGCGTCGATTCGATCCATGGCACTGAAACTTCGAGTCATCAGCGATCACTACAAGGCGCTCGGCAAGCGCAGCTCGCGCCTGTTCGGCGTCACCGGCGGCAAGATCGGCCGGGCGGGGGACAACGACTGGATCCTGCCGGACCCGGACCGCTACGTCTCCAGCCATCACTGCAAGGTCGATTTCCGCGCCGGCCAGTGGGTCCTGGAGGACACGAGCACCAACGGCGTGTTCATCAATGGCTCGGACACGCCTGCCTCGGTCGAGGGCGCGTACACGCTGCAGGACGGCGACAGGCTGCGCCTCGGCGACTACGAGGTGCTCGTCAGCATCGACGAGCGCAACGATTTCTCTGCGGACGAGAGCGGGCAGATCCCCGCGCCGCCGCGTGTGCGCAACAAATCGAACGTCAAGAGCCACCCCAGGGCGACGGACGGCGATCTCGGCGAGGAGCTCGACCTCACCGACCTGCTCACCGACTCGGCTATCGCGCCTGCTCCGCTGCTGCCGCCGCGGCACGCACCCTCGTCGTCGGGTCCGCTCGATCTCGAGAGCGCGCTTGCGTTGGACTCGGACGACCTGAAAGCGATGGGTCCGATTCCGGCCACGCCCGCGCCCGCCAAGGCACCGAAGACTGCATTCTCTTCGCTCCTCGGTGAAAGCGGCGAGCACAAGACAGTTGCGCGACCGCGCAAGCCCGAAGCTCCGCCCAAGCTGGAAGAGCCGCGCAAGGCCGACGACTGGCACATGCAGACGAGGCCGTACGATCGCAAGGCGCTGCAGGCGCTCACCTCGTCCGCCGCGCTGGCCAAACCGGAGAAGGCGCCCGAGCCGGAGCGCCCGGCCAAGCGCATCGACAGCGGCAGCGCGGAAGCGGTGGTCGGACTCGAAGCGTTCTGTCGTGGCGCGGGCATCGATCCCGCGAGCCTGCCGATCGATCAGCAGAATGCGCTGCTGACACTCGCGGGCCAGATGCTGCGCGAGACGGTGCTCGGCCTGATGGAGTCGCTCAAGGCTCGCTCGGACGTCAAGAGCCGGATGCGCCTCAATCAGACGACGATCCAGCCCGGCGAGAACAATCCGCTGAAGTTTTCCGCGAGCGTCGACGAAGCCGTGCTGAAGCTGCTCGACCCGCACAGCACCCGCTACCTCGGACCGATCGACGCGATTCGCGAGACGTTCGCGGACATCCGCACGCACCAGACTGCGCTGGTCGGCTCGATCCAGGCTGCCGTCGACGAGCTGTTGAATCGCATCGAGCCGGGCGAGCTGCAGGAGCGGTTCGACCGCGGTCTCAAGCGCGGCCCGCTGCTGGGCGCGACCAACAAGATGAAATACTGGGATCTCTACACCGAGTTCTACCAGGTGCTGAATCAGCGCGGCGAGCAAGGTCTGCCGACGCTGTTCGCGGAAGAGTTCGCGAGAACGTACGCCGAGAAAGTGGCGCCCAAGAAGAAGTAGAAGAGTCGGAGTCGGGCTGAAGCCCGACCTACAGCTTCCTTTCCATTACCTGCTGCAACGCCTTGGCGCCCTGCTCCATGAGTGGCGTGATCGATGCGGCGGCGGCGTGCGGCAGGACGTCGGTGGTCCAGACGAAGTCGCACTCCTTGTCGCCGCGCGCGACGACTTGCATCGACGCGCTGTGATGAGCGAATTGGCCCTCGACCGAGTACGCGATGCGCATGCGTTGCGGCTCGAGGCTGACGATTCGCTCCTTGACCACCATTCCGTTCGCGAACGTTGCGACGCGCAAGTCTTCGCTCTCCATCCGGCTGTCCTTCAGGACGCCTGCGAATGCCTTGTGCGCCTCGCCCGTCGCGGCCAGCGCCTGCCAAACCTGCTGCGCGGACGCACGAATCCGCATTTCGACGTGGATTGCAGCCATTACACGCTCCGCTTCCAAGTACGTTTCACGATGCTAGCGCGGCCCGCGCGCGCGAACTTGGAGGATCTTGCTACGGCGTGGTGTGAGCCGTGATCTCGGGCGACGCGGGTGCCGGCCTGTCGGTCGCGACCCAATCCAGGATGTCGATGTAGCCGCGGATGTTCTCGACGAAGCGCACCGGCTCCCAGCCGCGTGCATAGCCGCGCTTCACGCGCGTATACCACTTCGCCTGCGTCAGCAGCGGCAGGTATTCGCGCACGTCGCTCCATGCGTCCGGATTCTTGCCGTGCATCTGCGTGAGGATGCGCGCGTCTTCCAAGTGGCCGACGCCGACGTTGTACGCGGCCAGCGTGAACCACGTGCGATCCGGCTCCAGGATGCGCTTGGGAATCTGATTGCGCAGCCACACGAAATAGCGGGCGCCGCCGAAGATGCTGCCGCGCGGATCCAATCGGTCGGCAACCTGCAGCGCGCGCGCCGTTTCTTCGGTGAGCATCATCAGCCCGCGCACCCCCGTATGCGAGGTCGCGGTCGGATCCCATTGCGACTCCTGGTAGCCCACCGCCGCGAGCAACCGCCAGTCGACGCCGACCTCCGACGCAGCCTCGCGGAACCAGTGCCGATAGCGCGGCAAGCGGGTCTCGACGTGCTCGAGAAACACGCGCGACTGGATGTAATCGAACCGATCGCTGTCGCCGTAATAGGTGTCGAGAATGGCCGCGAGCCGGCCTTCCGCGGTCAGCGACGAGTAGAACGCCGTGACGCGCTTCAACAGGCTCGCGTCGCGCGTATTGACGACCCACGCGAGCGACTTGCCCTGCGTCAGGTCGAAGGCGATGCGAATCTCGGGATGAAAGGCGCGGCCGATCGCGAACTCGTTGGAATCGGCCACCGTGTAATCGAACTCGCGCCGCGACAGCCGGTACAGCAGCTCCTCCGTTTCCGCGAACGGATTCTCGACCCACGTCAGGTTCGGATTGAGCGCGCGCCACTGCTCCAGGGTCGCGGCGTGCGCGCTGCCGCCGACGACTTCGATGTGACCCTCGTTCGCCTGCCGGATCGTGCGCGGCCGCGTTTCGCCCTGGCGAAAAATCAGGTGCTCGCGCACCTGCTGATACGGCGGCCCGAAGCTGGTGTTGTCCGGCAAGTGGATCCCGCGGGTCAGGCCCGCGGCGGCGATGTGCGCGCGATGCGATTCGAGCTCGCGCATCGCGTCCGCCACATTGGGTACGGAATACACGAACAGGCGCACGCCGAGCTCGGCCGCGAAGCGGCTGGCGAGATCGAATTCCGGCCCCTGCGGGCCCGAGGCGCCCAGGTAATAGGCGCTCGGCATGTTGCGCGTCACGACGCGCAACTCGCCGGCACGCATGATCTGCTCCAGCACGGTCGGCGGCTGCGAGCAGGTGCCGAGCAGGAGCGTGGCGATGATGGCCAGGGCGGCTTTCAAGGTGCTGGGCTGTCGAGGGTTTCTTTACCGAGGCCGGAGATTACCAGTAGAATCCGCCCCCCGCGCCCGGAGAGGTACCGAAGCGGTCACAACGGCACCGATTCGAAATCGGTTGAGGGCATTACGTCCCTACGAGGGTTCGAATCCCTCCCTCTCCGCCATCTCTTGCGAAGGATCTGCCACCCCCGGAGCGTCTAACCGCTGTCCCGGCTGACCGGTGGTGGCGCGCGTGCCTGAGACCGTTCACGTCGATATCGCACTGGTTCGCCGCGTATTGCGGGGCGACGCGGCGGTATTTCGCGCGCTGTTCGACAGCTTCTTTCCGCGCCTGTACCGCTTCGCGCTCGCGCGCCTCGCTGGCGACCACGATGCTGCGACCGAAGTCGTGCAGCGGACCTTCTGCAAGGCGATCGAGCGCCTGGACAGCTACCGAGGTGAAGCGGCGCTTTACACCTGGTTCTGTCAGGTCTGCCGCAACACGATCGTCGACTATCAGCGTGCGGCGCGACGCGAGTCGCGCACGGTCGTGCTGCTCGAAGATCAGCCGAACGTCCGCGCGATTCTCGAGGCTTGCGCCGCTCCAGCCGCGCAGCCTGAACTGGCCAGCTGGCAGCAGGACGTTCGTCGTCTCGTGCAGGCCACGGTCGATACCTTGCCGGATCGCTACAGCGACGTCCTCGAATGGAAATACGTCGACGGCCTGTCAGTCGATGAGATCGCCGCGCAGCTGAACATCGGCGTCAAAGCGGCCGAATCGCTGCTGACGCGTGCCCGCGCGGCCTTCCGCGACGCCATCGGCGCGGTCGCAGAGGTGTCGGACATTCTGCAGCCGCCAGGCCGAGGCTCGAACCCTTAAGGCAGCACCCCATGCCGGAATACAACGACGATCGTGACCGACCCGCAGGTGATGCCGACCTCGTCGCGCACCTGATGCGCGCCGCAGGCAGGCGCATCGAGCCGCCCAACGCAGCGTATGGACGCGTGCTCGCGGCTGCTACTGAGAGTTGGGAACGCAAAGTGCAGCGACGCAGGCTCGTGCGAGGCTCTGCCTTCGCAGCTGCCTCGATTGCAGTCATCAGTGCCGTGCTCGCGCTCCTGCCCAATCTCCAGCGCGCACCCGTCGCTCTCGTGGGGCACATCGATCGTGTCCTCGGCGTGTGCGAGATCCGGCGCGACGAAGGCTGGACCGCGGCCACTGCCGGCGCTGTCGAGCTCGCCGCAGGTCAGCGCATCCGTACGCACGGCGCCAGTCGTGCCGGAATTCTGCTCGCCGGCGACATCTCACTGCGGCTGGCAGATCACACCGAAGTCCTGCTCGAATCGTCTTCGCGCGTGCGCGTGCTCGCCGGCATGATCTACGTCGACACCGGCGCAGTCGCGCCAAGCTCGCATCCCCGTATCCAGATCGTCACGCCGGCCGGCGTCGCCGCGGACTACGGCACGCAGTTCGAGGTGCGCTATCTGGAGGGAGCATTCCGCGTGCGCGTGCGCGAAGGTCGCGTTGCGATCGACCCTCGGGACGCAGCATCGCTGGGCACGGTAGCCGGCGACGAGGTCACGATCCGTGCCGGTATGGTCGAGCGCCAGCGCATCGCGGCCACGGATGCGCAGTGGCAGTGGGTGCAATCGATCGCCCCGAAGCCGGTGATCGACGGTCAGACCGTGTCGTTCTTTCTCGCCTGGGTGACGCGCGAGACCGGCAAGCAGGTGCGCTTCGCAGGACCGGAGGTCACGCGTAAAGCCGACACCACGATCTTGCATGGCGACATCGGCAACGTCGCGCCGCTCGAGGCACTCGCGCTGATGTTGGCAACCACCGACCTGGAGCACGTCATTCTCGACGACGGTACAATCCTGGTCCGACTCAGGGGCAGTCAGCTGCAGCGGTGAGAACGTCATGCCGCGACGGGCCGATTCGCGGAGTTGCCGGCGCGCATGGTGGCTGCACCTGCTGGGCGCGCTGGCGTGCCTGGCATTCGGATCGGCCGCGGCCACTGCCTTCCGCGGCCTCACTCTCGATCAGGCCTTGCGTCAGCTCCAGCACCAGGGACTCAACGTCCTGTACAGCAGCGCTCTCGTGCGGCCTTCGATGGAGGTTCGCGACGAGCCGCAGGCAACCGCTCCGCGGCAGATCCTCGACGAGCTGATCGCGCCGCATGGGCTCGCCGTGAAGGAGGCGCCCAACGGTGCGCTGCTGCTGATCCGTGCGGCCCCCGCGTCCACTGGATCGCCGGCATCCGCGGCCGGCAACTTGCAGCCTCCGGTGAACGATCTCGAAGAGATCATCGTGAGCGCGAGCGAGTACCGCTTTGTGCACGGCGACCCGCTCGCGGCAGTTACATTGGGCGCCGCCGACTTGCAGCTCTCACCGGACATTGGCGACGATCCGCTGCGAGCCGTCGCACGTCTGCCGGGAGTGGCGACCAGCGAATTCAGCGCGCGCGCCAACATCCGCGGCGGCGAAGCGGCCGAGACACTCGTGCGGTTCGGCGGCCTGACCCTCAGCAACCCGTTTCACCTGAAGGATTTTCAGAGCGTCTTCAGCACCATCGCCCCCGGCCTGGTGCGCGAGATGCGCATCTATTCGGGCGGCTTTCCGGTGAGGTTCGGCGATCGCTTGAGCGGCGTCATCGACATCGAACCGCCGGCGCCCGACGAGCCGTACGGCGAGCTATCGCTCAGCTTCTTCAATGCCGCGGCGCTGGCCGGCGGGCGCTCGGGCGACGGCCGCAACGACTGGCTGGTGTCGGCGCGGCGCGGCAACCTGGATCTGATCGTCGACGCGTTGAGCTCCAACATCGGCCGGCCGGCCTACGGCGACCTGTACGCTCACGCCGGCCGGCGCATGACGGACTCGATCGCGCTCGCCGCGAACGTACTCGCGTCCGAGGATTCGCTGGTGCTGTTCGACAGCGATCATGAGGAAGGAGCGCGGGCCGAGTACCGCGATCGCCACTACTGGCTCACGCTCGACTACGCGCCGCGCGCGGCACTTTCCGGCCGCCTGTTGTTGGCGCGCAGCGACCTCGATAGCGTTCGTCGTGGCGATGGCGACCAGGACGGCGTGGCGAGCGGCAAGCTCGAGGACATCCGCGACTTCACGATAGACAGCGTGCAGACCGATTGGACGTGGCGCATTGGCGAGGAGCTATCGCTGTTGTTCGGCGCCGAATTGCGCGACATGCGCGGGCGCTACGACTATCGCGATGAAGCGGAATTCGACTTGCTGTTCGACGTGCCCGGCGCAGCGACGGACACGACCCGCACACGGAGTGTCAGCGTACGCCCGAGCGGCAATCACTATGCACTGTACGGCAGCGCTCGCCTCGGCACGCCGCAGAAGCTGGTGACGGATCTCGGCCTGCGGTGGGATCGCAACACGCTCGCGGACAGCAGCGATCAGGTGAGTCCGCGGATCAGCGTGCTACATGCATTCGGCGAGCGCGTGCAGCTGCGCGCGGCCTGGGGCCAGTTCTTCCAGTCTCAGTCGATCGACGAGCTGCAGGTGTCGGACGGCATAACGCAGTTCTTCCCGCCGCAGCAGGCGCGGCATCTCATCGGCAGCGTCGAGTACCGGCATCCGAACGGCATCGACGCTCGGCTCGAAGCCTACCGCAAGGACTACCGGCGGATCCGGCCGCGGTTCGAGAACCTGCTGAACTCGTTCGTGTTGCTGCCGGAGCTCAAACCGGATCGGATCCGCATCGCGCCGCTGAGCGCGCGCGCCAGCGGTTTCGAGCTGACCGTGCGCCGGGCGACCTCGCAACCGCTGGCCTGGTGGCTCAGCTACAGCCGATCGTCGGTGACAGATGAGTTCGCCGACAGCGACGTGCCGCGCAGCTGGAATCAGCGGCATCTGTTCAGCGGCGGTGTGACGTGGCAGGGACCGCACTGGGAGCTCAGTGTCGCAGCTGCATACCACAGCGGTTGGCCGACCACTGCCGTGGCGTTGACGCAGACCGAGCCGATCCCGATCGTCACTGCCGGACCCCGCAACGCGCGCCGGTTGCACGACTATCGCAGCCTCGACGTGCGCGCAGCGCGGCGTTTCGAGTTGTCGGGAACGAGCGAGCTGACGCTGTTCGTGGAAGCCGGCAACATACTCAATCGCAGCAACGACTGTTGCGTCAAATACGAGCTGGAGAGCGAGGAGACGCCGGAGCTGACGCTCGACATGAGCACGCTCAGCTATCTGCCGATCACGCCCTCGCTGGGAGTGATCTGGCGCTTCTGACGCGGCCAGCGCAGAGACTCGAGCGAAGGATCGGGATTTCCCCGTCGTCCAATTCGCAGTGTTCGCAAAAGGAGCGCTGCAATGAAGACGATCCTGGACAATCTGTTCCGCTGTGCCGCAGCCGGCACCGTGCTGGCTGCTGCCACGACGGCCGGGGCTGCGACGATTCCGCTCAAGGCGGCGACGTTCATCATCGAATACAACGCCACGGCCGAAGACATCGGTGTTCAGGCGTTTCTCGACAGCGAGGGCTGGAAGGAGATCGAGATCTTCGCACCGACCGGCGAGGAGATCTTCAGCGCCGAGTCCGAAGGCCGCCTGACGCGGCAGGGCGGCGGCACCGAGCTGTTCCTCGAGAGCGTGGAGCCACCGACCGCCGAGCTGCCGATCGCGGCATTCTTCCGGCGCTTTCCTGCAGGCATCTACAAGTTCCGCGGGCGCGATCCGGCGGGCAATCGGCTCACCGCCGACGTGAAATTCAGCCATCGCGTTCCCGCCGGGGCAGAGATCCTGCTGCCCGCGCCCGCTGCCGGCGAGGAGTGCGCAAAGAACCTGCCGGCCAACAGTGTCGTCGTCGCGTGGAACCCGGTGACGGAAACGATCTTCGGGCAGCCGCTCGAGATCGTCGGCTACGAAGTGATCGTGGAGACCGAGGACAAGACCACCAACTTCGACGTCAAGTTTCCCGTGAAGGTCGGCACGATGCTGACCGTATCACCGGAGCTGCTGCGACCGGGCACGAACTATATCGGCGAGGTACTGGCAATCGAAAAGGGCGGCAACCAGACGCTCGCGGAATTCTGCTTTTCGACGGCGCGCTAGCGTGGCGACTCAATACACGTCCAGATCGCGACCGACGACCACACGCCCTGGATACTTCGCCATCTCGTTGAGCAGCACTGCCTGCGGCGAGCGTTCCGCATCCAGGGCCGGGCGCCACGACAGCGACGCGTGATAGAGAATCAGCAATCCCGGCTTCGCCTGCTGCGCCAGTTCCGTCAGCTGTGAGGTCGTCGTGTGGAACTGCGCGGCGTACGCCTGGAAGTCGGTCCGCTTCGCGAGCCAGTCGTGCGTCAGCACTTCGTGGATCAGAACGTCGCAGCCCCGACAGGCATCGATGGTCGCCTGAGTCGGGTTCGTGTCGCCCGAGATGACGATGCTGCGATCCGCCGTGTCGAAGCGATAGCCATAGCTGTCCATTGCGTGCTTCGTCGCGAACGCCGTGACCGTGACGTTCGCATCCTTGTAGACGACGCCCGGCTTGATCTCGTGCGCGTTGACCGCGTGTCCTTCCGGAAACGCGCCGACCGTGAACAAGCCGCGGTCTTTGCTGCGCGTGGCGAAATCCTCGCGGTACGCCTCCAGCACGTGCTCGGTCATGTGCGCGATTCCCTTCGGCCCGTAAACCTCCAGCGGCACGCGGCGGCCGAGCACCCACGGCGTCAGGATCAGATCCGGATAGCCCACGGTGTGATCGGAATGCAGATGCGTCACGAACACGACGCGCAGCTTGACCGGATCGAGAGCCGCAATGCCGCGATCGACGACCGCCGATTTCGCGCGGCGCACGACGCCTGCACCGAAGTCGACCAGATAAGGAGTGCCGTTCACGACGACCGCTGTCGCCGGACCGGAGCGGTCCGGATCGGCTGGCGGATTGCCGGTGCCTAGCAGCACGACCTGGGTTTGCTCGGCGGCGTGCGCCGAGGTGGCCAGATTCAAAACGAGCGCGAGCGCGCAGGCGCCGCGCAGAAAATGCCCTGCAAGCATGTAAGTCTCCCCATCCCGCATGCAGCTTAGAGCTTTCTCGGACAGCGGCGAACCTGAACAAAGGGTCATTGAACGCTGTCATCGAACCGATGACTCTCGCCCCGGTCCAACGGCTTTACACCGCCAGCCAGCCGCACCACACTGCCCCGTGATGATCACCGCGAAGTCCCTGGTCCCCTTGCTCCTCACGGCCGCCCTGACCTTGGGCGCTGCCTCGCGCAGTCTCGCCGACCCCGACCCCGAGGACCTGCCGGACATCGGCAGCCCGGCGCAAGCGATGCTCAGCACGGAAGAGGAGTACCAGATCGGCCGCATGATCGTGCGCGGCCTGCGCGACCAGGATCAGATCCTCGAAGACCCCGAGGTCTCGGAATACATCCGCTCGCTCGGCACGCGCCTGTCGAGCCAGGCGAACGACGGCTCGCAGCGCTTCAACTTCTTCGTCGTCAAAGACAACACCATCAACGCCTTCGCGCTGCCCGGCGGCTTCATCGGCGTCAACAGCGGACTGCTGCTCGATACCAAGAACGAAAGCGAGCTGGCGGGCGTGATCGCACACGAGGTTGCGCACGTCACGCAGCGGCACATCGCGCGCAGCATCGCGGAGCAGAGCAAATCGAGTCTGGTGTCGACCGCCGCGATGCTCGCGGCGATTCTGATCGGCGTAGCCGGCGGCGGCGATGCGGCGATGGCCGGCGTAGCAGCGGCCCAGAGCCTCGCGATCCAGCAGAAGATCAGCTTCACCCGCGCCAACGAAACCGAAGCGGATCGCGTCGGCATCGGCATTCTCGCGCGCTCCGGCTTCGACCCGCAGGGCATGCCGGCGTTCTTCGAAACGATGAGCCGGCATGCGGGCAGCAGCGAAATCAACATCCCGGAGATGTTGCGCACTCACCCGGTGACGAGCACGCGTATCGCGGAGACCAAAGAACGCGCGGCGCAGCTCAACGTGAAGCCCGACCCGGAAAGCGTGAGCTACGCGATTACGCGCGAACGTCTGCGCGTTCTGGCGACGCCCGCCGGCGAAGACGCGCGCGAGTACTACGCAGCGATCATCGGCAACGAGCCCGATGCAACTCCCGCTCAGGTCTACGGCAAAGCACTGGCGTTGATGGTATCGGGTCAGCCCGCGAAGGCAGTCCCGGTGTTCCAGCGCTTGCGCGATGCGGATCCGACTGTCGTGCAATATCACACGGCGCTTGGTCAGGCACAGCTGCTCGCGGGCAAGGGCGATGCCTCACTCAATACGCTGCAGCGTGCGGGTGAGCTGTTCCCGCGCAATATCGCTGTGACGGTGCGCTATGCGGAAGCGCTGATGCAGCTGGGTGATTCGAAGCGCGCACACCAGATCCTGCTCGACCTGTTCAATGTCGTGCCGCCGACGCCCGAACAGGCGAAGCTGACGGCGCAGGCAGCGAATGCCGCGGGCGACGTCGCCGACTCGTACTACTACATGTCGGAGTATCACCTGATGAGCGGCGACCTGCCGCTTGCCATCAACCAGCTGCAGCTCGCGCTGGCAGTACCGAAGATCACGGACGTGCAGCGCGCGCGCTTCGAGGCCCGCCTCGAAGAGGTGCAGCAAGCAATGCCCAAACGCATGCGCAGGCCGGTGGCGCAGGACAGCGGCGGCAATCGTCGTCGTGCAAGTTGATACAATGCCCGCCGCGGCTTGATCCGCCGCACACCTTACCGTTTGGCCGTTCGGAGATTCTCGACGCATGCTCAGCCCACTGCGCGCCGCTGTTGCGGTATTGATTGCGATGCTCGCCGCAGGATGCGCGGCCACGCCCGGCCGCACGCTTCCCGACGATCGCTGGGAGGGATTCAATCGCGGGGTCTACAAGTTCAACGACACCGTCGACCGCGCGGCGCTCAAGCCCGTCGCCAAGGGTTACCGCAAGATCACGCCGCACTGGATGCGCGTCGGCATCGGCAATTTCCTCGGCAACCTCGAATACCCGGCGACCGTGGTCAACCAGTTCCTGCAGGGCAAGCTCAAGATGGGCTTGCGCGACACGGGCCGCTTCCTGCTCAACAGCACGCTCGGGCTCGCCGGCCTGTTCGACGTCGCGACCCCGGTCGGCCTGGAAGCCAACGACGAGGACCTCGGTCAGACACTCGCAGTCTGGGGCGTCGGCTCAGGCCCGTTCGTCAACCTCCCCTTCTTCGGCCCGTCCACGCTGCGTGACGCGCCGACGCGCATGGTGGACTTCTTCTTCGATCCGATCACGTACATCGATGCGCCGTGGGAAGCGGTATGGGGCGAGCGCGTGCTGGACGTCATCCATTCGCGCTCCGAGATCCTGCCGCTGGATGCGACGTTGCAACGCACGTACGACCCGTACGCTTTCATCCGCGATTCCTGGCTGCAGCACCGCGAGTTCGATATCTTCGACGGCAATCCGCCGCCCGAGACGCTCGAAGACTTCGACGACGGCGACACGCCGCCCGACGAAGCAGCCCCCGAAGAACAGACGCCGAAGGAACCAGACCCGAAGTAGTGACCTGTAGGTCGGGCTTTAGCCCGACTTCTTGTTCTCGTTCTTCTCTTCTTGCTCTTTCGTCTCTTTCTTCTCGCTGCCGCCGATCAGATCCTCGACCTCGCTGATCCGCGCCAGCGCCTCGATCTGCGCCGGCACGTTCTCGAAGCGAATCTCCTTCTGCCACTGACGGGCCAGGCGCAGCCATTCGATGAGCAGCGCCAGCCCCGCGCTGTCGCTCTCGCCGACGCCGCCCAGATCGATGTCGAGGCCTGCGAACTGCTCGAAGCGCGCCTCGCTCTCCTCCAGCACTTCGCGGGCAGTCGACGCGTCCAGCACGCCGCTGACGCGAAAGCGCCCGGCACCGAGCGACTCGAGCCGGGCGCGGCCTGTGCCGTTCTTTCTCACTACTTCTTCTCGGACGCCGCTTGCTTGTCGGATCCCGCAGATGCGGTCGGCTTCTGCACCGTACCGCTGGCGACCTGATCTTCCAGGCGCTTGATCACCGGCTCGAGGCCCTTCTGCTGGATTTCCGAGCCGAAGTCCGTGCGGAACGACTTCACGTACGACACGCCCTCGATCTGCACGTCGTACGCCTTCCAGCCCTCGGGCGTCTTGCGCAGCGAGTAGTTGACCGGCACGCGCTGGCCGTTGTCGCGGCGAACCTCGCTGCGGACGGTCGCGACGGTATCGTCGGCTTTGCCCTGGAACGGCAGGATCTTCAGACGGTCCGGCGTGAACTCGAGCAGCGCGTCGCCGTAGTTCTGCAGCAGCGACTGATAGAACGCCTCGACGAAGCGTTTGCGCTGCTCCGGCGTGGCCGTGCGCCAGTACTTCGCGAGCACGAGCTGCGCCGAATATGCCGTGTCGAAGTGCGGCAGCATGTTCTTGTCGACCAGCTCGCGCACCCGCTTCGGGTTCTGCTTGTATTCGGAGCGGTGGGCGTCGAGATCGCGCAATGTGTCCTGCGCAACTTTCGTTACCAGCTCCTGCGGCCCGACCTGCGCGGCAGCTTCGGCGGCGCGCGCCGTCAGTGCCAGCAGCGGCAACGCGGCCGCCAGCATGCACATCAATACTTTGGTCGACACTTTCACTGAACGCTTCATCGCTTCGGCTCCTCCGCCGGCGCTTTCTCCTGGCTGCCGCCCTGGTTGCCGCCTTCGGCGGCACCCTGGTCGCGGCGCAGGAAAGTCGACGCCAGCTGGTTGATCAGGTTCTCCAGAACGAACGCATCCTGCACGAACTCGATGCGATCGCCCTGCTTCAGGTATTGCTCGTCGCCGCCCGGCGTGATGCCGATGTACTGCCCGCCGAGCAGCCCGGACGTCATGATGCTCGCGTCGCTGTCCTTCGGGATGCGGTCGAATTGCGAGTTGATGCGCATGCGTACTACGGCCTTGTACTGCTGCTGGTCGTAGCTGATGTTCTCGACGCGGCCGACCGTGACGCCCGCCATCGAAACGGCCGCACCTGGCTTCAGGCTGCCGATGTTCTCGAACAACGCCACCACGCCATAACTCTTGCCGTTGGTGGTAAGTTCGCGGTTGGTGATCTGGGTCACCAGGAAAAACAGCGCCGCGAAGCCGAGCAGCACGAACAGGCCGGTCGAAAATTCTACAGTGCGTGTCGGTCGCATAAACGATGCCTCACAGCATGATCGCGGTCAGGATGTAATCCAGCATCAGTGTCAGCACCGCTGAGTTGACCACGGTGCGTGTCGTCGCGCGCCCGACACCTTCGGCGGTCGGCGCAGCGTTGTAACCTTCGTACACGGCGATCAGGCTGCAGGCGACGCCGAACACGCAGCCCTTGACGACGCCTTCCATGATGTCGTCCAGCCCGACGCTCGAGCGCATCTGCGACCAGAACGACGCAGCATCCACCTTGAACAGCTGCACGCCGACGACTTGCACGCCGAAGATGCCGATCGCGATGAAAATCACCGTCAGCAGCGGCATCGCGATGATGCCACCGGCGAAGCGCGGCGCGATCACGCGCCGCATCGGATCCACGGCCATCATTTCCATGGCCGTCAACTGATCCGTCGCACGCATCAGTCCGATTTCCGAGGCGAGCGCGGTGCCGGCGCGGCCCGCGAACAGCAGCGCCGTGACGACGGGACCCAGCTCCTTCGTGACCGCCAGCGCGCCCGCTGTGCCGAGCGCTTCTTCGGAGCCGAACCGCTGCAGCAAGTCGTAACCTGTCAGGCCCAGCACCATGCCGACGAACAATCCGCAGGTCATGATGATGACCAGCGACAACGCGCCGGTGTTGTGGACCTGTTCGACGACCAGGCTCGGGCGCAACAGCGCGCCGGGCAGCTGTGCCAGCACGCGACCGAAGAACAGCGCCACGGAGCCGACGGTCGTGATGAACTCCCGCACGTTGTCCCACAGCTCACGAAGGAAGTGCATGTTGCCCTCAACCCG
>Ga0134123_10000420_pt1 | contig 28339 bp, 16 predicted proteins | sample KB303_FD_96460 | JGI IMG/M metagenome (GOLD analysis project Ga0134123, IMG submission 96460) | Terrestrial soil microbial communities without Nitrogen fertilizer from Kellogg Biological Station, Michigan, USA - KB3-0-3 | ecosystem: Environmental > Terrestrial > Soil > Unclassified ...
TAATCGTTACTTCTGCATGCGGAAGCGATACAATCACTCATTCGGTAACAATTAATGCGGGCCAGGTTCCAACGGCTGCTTTCACAATTCAAACGCAACCATGTTCAGATTCTGTCACATTCTCCAATCAATCACTCAATGGAACAAATTATAGTTGGTCTTTCGGTGATGGTGGCACAAGCACGATATTAAATCCAACACATGTTTATTCAAATAATGGAACTTATATTGTTCAGCTAATCGTTACTTCTGCATGCGGAAGCGATACAATCACTCATTCGGTAACAATTAATGCGGGCCAGGTTCCAACGGCTGCTTTCACATTTCAAACACAGCCCTGTTCAGAGTCAGTGACCTTTAGTAACCAGTCCGTCAATAGCACATATAATTATTGGAGTTTTGGTGATGGGGATGTTGATACTGCGTTGAATGTTTTTCATACTTATTCCGGCAGCGGAAATTACCAGGTAACATTAATTACAGGCAATGCATGTTTTTCGGATACTTTAATTCAAACTGTTACAATTTCTATTTCAGACCCTGATGTAGATTTTGATTTTCAAACGAACCCATGTGACAATGAAGTTACATTCATAAATCTTTCTGCAAATGCAACATCGTTTTATTGGATGTTTGGCGATAATACAACAGATACAGCAATTAATCCGCTGCATGTTTACAATGATTCAGGAATTTTTCCGGTCACGTTAATTGCTCAGCCAAACACTTTATGCGCAGACACGATCACTAAAAATATTGAGTTGACTGCTGATAATTATGCTTTTGTTTTTATTCCGAATTGTTTTACTCCAAACGGTGATGCAAAAAACGAGGTTTTTAAAATGGAAGGATACAGTCCCTGTAAAGACTATGAAATAGATATTTACAATCGTTGGGGACAATTGATCTTTCACAGTTCTAACCCGCCTTTTAATTGGGATGGAAAATATAATTCAAAAAAAATTCCTGAAGGAGTGTACTATTACGTTCTCACTTCTGAAAGCTTTAAAAGGTACGGAAGCATTACGTTATTAAGGTGAGAAATTCACTAATTTAAAAGTGGAATTTATTTTTTGCAATTGAAAAATAATGACGGAATAGCAAATAAGAAAATTTTTATTTCAGAATAAAAAAACTTATTCATAATTAAGAGAAAAGCCCTGATTAATTAACCAGGGCTTTTCTATTTTCTTCAAAGAATTAAAACTATTCCTTATAAATTTTTGTCCTGATTATTTCATTTTCCCCTTCCGCTTCCACCAGGTAAATACCATTAGAAAAATACTTGAAAGGTATCTCTATTTTTATACCCTTATAATAGTTTTTCAAGACGCATTTTCCTTCGGTATTGTAAATGGATATTTTATAATTCCCTGAACCTTTTGTGGTGATATTAATTTTATCGGTTACGGGATTGGGCGAAATACTTATTGAAGGGGAAGAATGTTGCTGAATGGATGTCGTATTAACAATGTGAGTGATAGCAGTATTCGTATTTACAACAGGATTAAAATCAAAATATATCCCGGCAGTATTTTGAATCGAGCTTCCGGCAGTAAGCGATGTCAGCGGCTTGATTTTGTACCTTGCAAATCCATGGCTTAACGGTTCATTCATATTGCTGTCTACTAAGAGAATGTTTGAAAATTTAAACCCGAGTGTATTATAATCCTGGATATACCTTACTGCGACAGGATGAGAAGATGCAACCAATTCAAAAGAATTCAAATCAACACCGGCAGGAACAGGATTCAGAACATCCACTGTAAACGCTGTATCATTACCGGTATTCTGAAACCTGATCAGGTATTCAAGATATGGTGGATTTATTAATTGAGATTCTTCAATGGTTTCAAGATTGACGAGAATATCATTGGGGTCAAATGAACCGGTAGTGAGTATTTCCCATGCACTATAGTTACATACAGGATTAGTATCGCCTGCAACAGGATCAATTCGAACCGCTGAGTTAATTAATGTTCCAATAGGAACAGTTGAGTTAACATGTACAGTGATGCTTATGTTGCCTTGCTGAAATGGGGTAAGAATTCCTAAATCCCAATAGACAGAATCAGTGTAAACCGAATCAGGAGTTACCGATGCAGAAACAAAAGTAAGATTGCTATCCGGGAAAAACAGAATGGAAGCCGGCAGAGATGTTGTACCTGAATTCTCATAACTAACGAAATAGTGCGCGTCAAAACCTGCCCTAAAATTTCCAGTCGGAGAAATTGTGACACACAGATCATTTATTGCCACAGAAGCCTGGAATGCAAAATCATTTAAGGAATCGGTTTCATTTATACCACTAAAATTAACGTTTTGAGAAGAAGGATTTGGTGAAAAGTAACCAATTGAGTCAGTTGTCGCGCTAAAACTGCCCGAAGAAAGTACAGCAAGATTATACGAACCATCAGGTCTTGAAAAGCAAAACCGGCCTGAATTTGATTCTGAAATTAATCTATTCGCCATTGAAGGCTCACCTGCATCTTGTGTATTGTTATTGTTAAAATCCATAAATAATTTACCAGAGATATTATTTGCATCAGTATAAGTTAGTTCCCATAAATCATCTGATAAAACGATATCCGGAAAAATTTTCAGCGATCCGGTTCCAACGTAAGCCTTATTTCCAATTGAAAATGCAAAGGGTACCATTCTTGTTCCGCCTCCAAAATCATCTATTTGGGCCCAGGAATCATTTACAGGGTCATATTTCCAAAAATCAAAAAATGCTGCTGAATCATTACCGCCAAGTCCAATGAATCCAAATCCGTTCAATGCAAATCCAACTCCGCCATTCCGCCCCGTATCCGGCATGCTTGCTTTTTGATTCCACACATTTAAAGTTGGGTCATATTGCCATAACTCATTTGACTGAAGCGAAAACTGTTGGGCTCCCCCAAAAACGTATCCAAAATCATTTAGCACGAAAGATGATCCGGCTGATCTTGCCTGGCCACCTACATCTGCTACTTGTGTCCAGGAATCCGTGGAAGGATCGTATTTCCAAAAATCTTTATAATAAGGTGAATACCCCAACCCAACATAAGCAAAACTGTCTATCACAAAAGACGTAGCACAATACCGTGCTCCTCCTCCGAAATTTGCCTTTGAAGTCCAGGAATTACTTACAGGATCATATTCGTATGTTTCATCTGTTTGAGCAGGATCCCACCCAAGACTAACATATCCTTTTGGCCCAATACTAAATCCTGTGGCTCCTGATTTAGAATTGCCGGGCACATCTGCCTTTTGGGTCCATGCATCCGTTTGCGGGTCATATTCCCAGAAATCAACATAAATATATTGTAATGTCCCGGCACTAAAGCCTACTCCTGATCCCACATAGCCTTTACCACCAATCTCGAAACTAAAGGCAGCATATCTTCCACCTGCTCCAAAATTTGCTTTCTGTATCCAAACATATTGTTGCGAATAAGCGAATGAGATGATAGTAATTAAGGCAAGGGTAAAAAGTGATTTTTTCATTTGTTGTTTATTTTTGATTGTGAAATTGAGCGGGAAAGATAATAATAATAAGTGATTCGGAGAGGCTATCTATAATTATTTACTAAACCAGGGTTTTTTCTCTGATTTAAGAGTACTAATTTTATATTTTTGACGATTCCCGATTTAAATCAGTAATTTATGAATGAGGCAATATTCGATTTGTTTAAAAAGAAATTTGAAAAAGATAAATCAAATTATATTAAGGATTGGCTTGTAAAATGGGAATACCAGGTGGTAAGGAAAAAAAGAAAAGTCATTATCGAAGAGGGAGAGCCGGCAGATTTTTTTACTTATAACGGAGTTAAGGACCTGGTCGAGTGGATTAATTGGTTAAAAGAACCCAGCCCTGATTATTTCGGGGAAAAATATACCAAAGAACTGGTAGATTTAAGCACGAATAACGATAAAATGGTTTTGCAAAAATTAAACTTGCAAATCAACTGGAAAAGATATGAAAGAAATATTGATTTAATGAATGCGCATGATTATTTGATTCCTAATCTTTATCCGGTCCCTTCCCGGTATAAAATTAAAAACATTCTTGATTTTGGGGCAGGTTATGGCAGGCAGGCTAATTTATGGACGAATAAATTGGCATCTTATACTTTAGTAGGCATGGATGCCATTCCAAAGTCTTATTGCCTTCAAAATGTCTATTACAAAGCGCTGGACAAAAAAGTAATTGACTATGTTGAAGAACAGAATTTTAAAATAGACTTTGATCAGAACTGCATTTATCATTTGCCAACCTGGAGATACGATTTACTGCCATCCAATTCATTTGACCTGGTCATTTGCGTGCAGGTACTACCCGAACTTAATGCAACTCTTGTTAAAAAAATGATTCATGAATTTGAGAGGATACTTAAACCGGGTGCAATGCTATATATCAGGGACCCTGGTAGCCGGTGGAAACCAGGAAGCAGAATGAATATTGATGATTATTTGTCTTCCCATGGATTTGTTTTGGAGTTCAGGCCGCATATTATTGATGAAGTAGATCTGCACAGCATACCGAGACTGTACAGAAAAACAGATCCTGACGTAATAAAATCACAGACAGCAACCGTCAGGAGAAAGGTGCGGCAGGAGCTGGAAAATATTGATGCTGCACTTGGAGGAAAACTAAGTAAAATTAGCCAGGCGGTTCGAAAAATGAGGAAATCTTAAAATCATTTTCACCTAAAATCAAACCTGAATTTCAATATTAAAATGAAGCGGTCAACTGCTTTTATTAAACTTTTTAATTTGTTTTTCTTGAATCACATGTATTTGATTTAAAAAATTAATATGAAAAAATCGATCATCACCGGAGGTTGCGGTTTTATCGGAAGCCATTTGACCGATCGTTTGCTTAATGAAGGACATGAGGTTGTCGTAATTGATAACATGTCAACCGGCAGACGCAAAAATCTGGATCATATAAAAGATGACAGGCTTACTATCATTGAAGCCGATATTAATGACGCTGAAAAAATCACACCTTATTTTGAGGGCGTTGAAAAAGTTTTTCACATCGCAGCCCTGGCTGACATTGTTCCCTCTATTGAAAAACCTGTTGAATATTACAACAGCAATGTGAATGGAACAGTAAGTGTATTGGAAGCCTGCCGTAAACATAATGTAAAACGAATAATTTATGCCGCATCATCTTCCTGTTACGGAATCCCTGACATTTACCCTACTCCGGAGTCAGCGGCTATTCGTCCGCAATATCCTTACGCATTAACAAAATACCTGGGAGAAGAAATCTGCATGCACTGGGCGCAGGTTTATAAAATGAATATTACTTCCATGCGGTTTTTCAATGTGTATGGCCCCCGCTCACGCACTTCCGGAACCTATGGGGCTGTGTTCGGAGTATTTCTTGCTCAGAAATTAAATAATAAACCTTTTACTGTTGTTGGCGATGGAAATCAAACAAGGGATTTTACATTTGTAACTGACGTGGCGGATGCCTGCTTTACTGCATCTGAAAGAAACGATATGGCCGGAGAAATTTTTAATGTGGGAAGTGGAAATACGTATAGCGTAAATCTTCTTGTAAAATTATTGGGAGGTGAAATCATTTATATACCAAAGCGTCCCGGTGAACCGGATAGCACTTTTGCTGACATTACAAAAATCAAATCAAAGCTGGGCTGGCAACCGAAAATTTCTTTTGAGAAGGGTGTTGCAGAGATGATTCGAAACATTGATTACTGGAGGGAAGCGCCCGTCTGGGAAGCCGATTCAATAAAAAAAGCAACAGAAGGGTGGTTTAAATATTTATCCTGAACAATAACCACTGAGACACTAAGAACACTAAAAACCACTTAGTGTAACTTTAGTGAACTTCGTGCCTTAGTGGTAAAAATTATGACGCAGAAAGAAATAAATGATATTGCCTATAAGATTGTCGGATGTGCAATTGAAGTTCATAAACATTTAGGGCCGGGGCTTCTTGAATCTGTTTATCATTCTTGCTTAATAGAAGAAGTCAAAAATTTGAATTATGATGTAAAATCACAGATTTGGGTCCCGGTGAAATATAAAGAAAAAGACCTTGGTGGAATTTTAAAGTTAGATTTGCTTATTGAAAATAGTGTTATTGTTGAACTGAAGGCAGTTGAAACGATGATACCCCTTTACAAAGCGCAATTATTATCATATTTAAAACTTGCCGGGAAACCAAAAGGATTACTTATAAACTTTCATTGTGAAAATATAACCAGTCAGGTTGTTTCCCTTGTAACAGAAGAATTTGCAAGCCTTCCCAAACAATAGTTTTACTTAGTGCATCTTAGTGTTCTTAGTGTCTCAGTGGTAATAATCTATGACAAACAAAAAAATAAAATCTTTAAAAGAGCTTTCAGAAATAATTTCTTCTCTTAAAAAGCAGGGAAAAAAAATTGCCCATTGCCACGGTTGCTTTGACCTTTTACACATAGGGCACATCAAGCATTTTGAATCAGCAAAAAAAATTGCGGATGTTCTGATCGTAACCCTCACTCCTGACCGCTTTGTGAATAAGGGCCCCGGCCGGCCGGCATTTCCCGAAAATTTAAGGCTGGAAACTATTGCAGCGCTTGAAGCTGTGGATTATGTTGCCTTGAATGAATGGGCAACAGCGATTGAAACCATTAACCTTCTCAAACCTGATTTTTATGTAAAAGGGCCCGATTACAAAAAGCGTGAAGATGACATCACAAAAAATATTGTGCTGGAAGAAGATGCCGTGAAAGCCGCAGGCGGAGAAATGTATATTACAGAAGATATACAATTTTCTTCCTCAAAGCTCATCAGCGCCCACATGAGTAAGCTCGATGAATCAGTTCAATCTTACATCAGCGGACTTAAGAAAGAATTTTCAGGTGATGATGTGATAGAAGAAATTGAAAAAGCAAAAAACTTAAAAACATTAATTATCGGTGATACGATCATTGATGAATACCATCATTGTACACCATTAGGTAAATCAAGCAAGTCACCAACCATTTCCACTATTTTTAAATACGGAGATGCTTATGCCGGTGGCGCTTTGGCAATAGCCAATCATATTAGCCAGTATTGCGATACGGTTGAATTAATTACCTGCCTTGGGAAAGAAAATCCGCAGCAGGAACTGATCGAATTAAAGCTTGATAAAAAGATAAAGAGCAAATTTTTTTATCGCACTGACGGACCCACACCAACTAAAAGAAGGTACCTGGATACTTATCTCGACAATAAATTATTCGAGGTCACTTTTATGAATGATAAGAGAATTTCGTCAGAACTGGAAGAAGAGCTTATTTCTTATTTCAAAAAAAATATTTCGAATTTCGACCTGATGCTTGTTGCAGATTTTGGTCACGGCTTGCTTACACCCGACATTATAAAATTTTTGGAGCAATCAGGTAAATTTATTTCTTTAAATGCACAAACTAACAGCAATAATTATGGCTTTAACTATGTGACAAAATATAATAAAGCAGATTATATTTCCATTGACGAAAAAGAATTGCGGTTGCCTTTCGGAGATAATTACGGATCGCTGGAGGACCTGATAAGGAAACTAAGCGCCATTTCTAACTGCAAAAAAATACAGATTACATTGGGACAGTCGGGAAGCATGTATTTTGAAAATGGAAATTTTCACCGGGCACCTGCATTTGCAACACTGGTAAAAGATTCAGTAGGAGCGGGTGATGCGGTATTATCTGTCACCTCACTGCTTGCTTACCAGGATACACCCGCCAGATTAATTCCATTTGTCGGGAATTGCGTAGGCGCCATGGCTGTTGAAATAATTGGCAATGAACATCCCGTTTATAAGGATCAATTAAAAAAATACATTAGTTACTTCTTAAAATAAAATAAAATGCTGACCATTCCTGCATTCAACAAAAAATATTTTGACCAGTTTAAAACTGCGCTGGAAAATATCCAGGTTACTGATGCAGATAAATCATCGATCTCATTTGATAATGCTATTGAAAAAATTGTTTCTGCATTGAAAATTGTTCAAAGGGAGGAAAAAAAAATTATGATGGTCGGCAATGGCGGCAGTGCGGGAATTTGCAGTCACATGGCGGTTGACTATTGGAAAAACGGAAAAATCAAAGCTACTGCATTTAATGATCCGTCCTTATTAACCTGCATTTCGAACGACTATAGTTATGCACAGGTTTTTTCTGTTCCCATTGAGATGTTTGCAAACCAGGGTGATGTGGTTTACTGCATCAGCAGTTCAGGAAAATCAGAGAATATTTTAAAGGCGGCACAGTCTGCAAGAGAAAAGGGATGTACAATTATTACTTTTTCAGGGTTTGACAAAGAAAATCCATTGCGTGGCCTGGGTGCTTTTAATTTTTATGTTGCGGCAAATGCTTACGGATATGTAGAGATATTACATAATTTTATAATACACTGCATATTGGATTCAATGATGTTTTGTAATGACAGGGTTGATATTTTTAATAAAAATCAAACCCTTTAGTAAGTAAATTTCCCGGCTAAATTTGTCCGAAAAAAGTAATCAGAAAGTGCAATGAAAATAATAAAATTATTTTTTCAGTTATTAAAAGTATTATTGGTCAGGCCTGTACCATTGCTAAAAAATATCATGCAGTTTTTAATTGTTGATGAAAAACAAAAAGAAGCTGCTTCTTATGGTTTTGATAAAGGATTTCCAACAGTTGATGTTACGCAAATCGTTGGACAACTTGATGTCACTGTCAATAATTTTACATTTTTAGACCTTACCTCGCAGCTAACTGATATTGCACTGTTGAAATTATTAGCGGGAAAATTTGACCATTGCGATTATTTGGAAATAGGAAGCTGGCGTGGTGAAAGTATTGTCAATGTGGCCGAAAATGCGGGCGAATGTTCTTCGTTAAGCCTGTCGAAGGATGAAATGAGAGCAATGGGTTACAGCGAAGCAATTATTAAAACAGAGGGTTATTTTCTGAGAGACAATGAGCAAATAAAATTTTTCAGAGAAAACTCAAGAAATTTTGATTTCAATAAATTGGGAAAAAAATTTGACCTTATTTTTGTTGATGGTGATCATAAATACGATGGGGTGGTAAGCGATACCATAAATGTCTTTAAGCTTTTAAAGAATGAAAAATCAATAATCGTATGGCATGATTGCGGCAACACGTATGAAGACGTGAGGTGGGAAGTTCAGGCGGCTATTTTAAAAGCGACACCTGCTGAAAAAAGAAAATACCTTTATCGTGTTTCAAATTCACTCTGTGGTATTTTTATCCGGGAGAATCTCAAAGCGGAATTTAAAGAACCTTATAGCGCACCTGATAAAATTTTTGAAGTGCATATTAAATCTCATTCGATTAAATAGAGATCCAATTTTGTGTTAATACCCCTGATCTAAGATGATTTAATATTGTTAATGATCTCGCTGCAAATAAATTCAGCAGCTTTTCCATCTCCGAAAATTTCAGGGTATTTTAAACCGGGCTTGCCTTTGAAAAAATCGAAAGCTTTTCTGATTTTTTCTTTTTCTGTTCCGCAAAGTACTGCTGTTCCCTGTACTGTTAGTTCAACCCACTCTGTTTCATTTCGCAGGATAATACATGGCTTTTTGAAAAAATAGCTTTCTTTTTGAACCCCTCCTGAATCAGTCATAATAAGAGTGGCGGATGATTCAAGCAATATCATATCCAGAAAAGAAACGGGATCAATTATTTTAAGGAAACTGTTGTTTATAATTTCTGAATATAATTTCGCTTTAAGGTTTTGGCCTAACATTTTTTTTGTACGCCCATGCAATGGTATAATGAATTTAATTTTTTCCCGTTGCGAAATATCATGAAATGCAGAGAAAAGGTTATTCAGATTTTCACCCGTATCTGTGTTTGATTCACGATGAATGGTGGCCAGCACAAATTTGTTTTCTTCCAGTTCATGCTGTGCAAGAATTTTTGATTTTTCCGCAGCGATTGTTTTAAAATAAATGCTGTTATCCAACATTACATCGCCACAGTGATAAATTTTAGGATTGTCAGCAGAATATGGCGGCAATGCATTTTTGTCAAAGCCTTCGTTTACGAGATTGTCGAAACCTGTTTTGGTCGGAGAAAATAAAAGCGTTGAAACATGGTCGCAGCAAATGCGGTTTATCTCTTCAGGCATTTTTTTATTGAAAGAACGCATACCTGCCTCTATATGTATTACAGGAATATGCAATTTAGCTGCTGCCAAACTTCCTGCAAGCGTTGAATTCGTATCCCCGTATACAATTACCGCATCTGGTTTTTCTTTGAGTGCAATTTCTTCCAGCCCCGTTAACATCTGCGCAGTTTGCTGCGCATGAGAGGAAGAACCCACGTTCAGGTTATACTTTTCCTTTGTTAATTGCAACTCATTAAAAAAAATACCCGACATATTTGCATCATAGTGCTGCCCGGTGTGCACTATCACTTCTTCAATATGATTGTAAAAATGATTTTTAATAGCGCGACTAACAGCGGAGGCTTTTATTATTTGCGGACGGGCGCCAACCAGGTTTAAAAGTTTCAAGCGATTCTTAAATATTAACTTTTATCGTTTAACTATAATTTGTAAAACTAAAGAAACAGTAATAAATTGCCTGCTTTTATATCGCCCGCAAAGGTCGAATATTCCATCCTTAAATAAATAAAAGGATGGAAATTGATTTCAAAAAAGTAAATTTTTATTTCGGCCCCCTGCTGCCGCGACAGATCAGGCATTAAAATACGGAGCGACAGTTAAGGCTCTTACCATAAAAAGCAAATTATAAGTCAAATTGAGATGCAATTATGCGAGCCATTGAAACCCTTTTAACGGAACCCTATAATTATCTGATTACCGTCACAAAACCTGACCTGCTTATTAATTTTCCCTGCAATACAAAAAAATAAACACCCCCGGGAACGTTCTTTCCTTTAAATTTTCCGTCCCAGAATTTTTTTATATCATCCGTTTCAAAAACAGCTTGCCCCCAACGGTTGTAAATACTTAAATGATAGATTTCACATTCATTAAGCCCTTTGATTTCCAGGACTTCATTTTTACTGTCGCTATTTGGCGTAAAACAATTCGGCACAAATAAATTTGAAGTGTCCGAACCATTTATTGTTTCAGATCTGACAATTGTGTCAGCGCATAAAGTTCCTTCGTTGATAATAAGAGTGACCGTATAATTTCCTGCGAATAAATATTCATGCATTGGATTCATTACAGTATCGATGTTTCCATCACCGAAATCCCAATGGTAACTAAATGCATTCTGTGATTGATTGATAAATTGCACTTCTGATTTGCAGGGAACCTGCGAAATAATGAACATTGCATTCCCGATTGAAAAAGTATCAATTACAGTTTTAGTTATTGTATCAGAACCACATTGATTAAAGGAGATTAATGTAATTGTATAAATTCCGGCCGCTGAATAAATATGAACAGGATTCAATAGCGTGCTTGTTACTCCATCACCGTAATCCCACGATACACTATCTGTGTTTTGTGATTGATTTGTTAACGAAACTGCTAAATCACAGAGAGGGATCGAAAATGTGAAGTCAGAAACCGGTTGAACCGCGCCCGCTAAATCAACCTGCTGTTGAATGGTATCAGAAAAACAATTATTGCTTGTAATTAATGTGACCATATAAATCCCTGCTGATGCATAAGTATGAGAAGGGGAAATTGAAGTTGAAAAACTGCCATCCCCGAAATTCCATTGGTAACTGGTCCCGTTAAGTGATGAGTTTGTCAAAGTAATATTAAGACTGCATAATTGTGAGCTTATTGTAAAGTTTGAAGTTGGCAATGGCGGAATATTAATAGTTACCTGGACCTGGAATGTATCACTGTTGCAAATATTACCGGCTATTAATGTAACCGTGTATGTGCCATTCGCGCCATAGGTATGAGAAGGATTCAAAGTTGTATCCAGGGGAGATCCATCTCCAAAATTCCATTGGTAACCCGAACTGTTCTGAGATTGATTGATAAGAGAGATAGTGCTGCTGCAGGGTGGAGAATTTGCTGTAAAATTTGCAGTTGCCTGCTGAGAAATAATAATAGTTACCTGCAGTTGAAACGTATCGCTGCTGCATGAATTACTCACGATTAATGTAATTGTATAAATTCCGGAAGAAGAGTATATATGGACCGGATTCACATTTGTGTCAAGTGCAGATCCATCACCAAAATCCCAATGATAATTTACAGCATTTTGTGACAGATTATTAACCGCGACTATAGAATCACAAGGCTGGCTGCTAACCGTAAATTGCGCGGTTGCAACAGGAAGAGCGGTGATTACAACTTGCTGCTGAATGGTATCGCTGTTGCAGGCATTGGATGCAATTAATGTAACTGTATACGTTCCTGAAGACGGATAATTATGAACAGGATTTGAACCCGTATCGGAAGGTGAACCATCCCCGAAATTCCAGACGATATTAGTTGATCCTGCTGAAAGTGAACTGAAATTAACGATGGTACTGCAGTTCAGAATTGAAAAGTTAAAATTTGCAGTTATTGCACTATCCACAACTGTTATTGCCTGCATAACTGTATCGGAGGTGCAGCTATTGTCTGCTATTAATATAACCATATAGGTTCCTGTTGAATCGTAGACATGAGTAGGATTGGCTGCTGCAGAAAAAGTAGAATCTCCGAAATCCCAGCTATAGGATGTTGCCCCGGTTGAGTTGTTGGTAAATAATATGGAATCCCCGAGGCACACCAGGCTGTCAGCCGCAAACCCCGCCACAGGATTTGATATGCTCACCTGGATAAGATCTGGTTTGGTAAGCGTGAGTGTATCTCCGCAGGCAACTATTCTCAATGTAATATCATAAGTTCCCGATACTGTATATTGATGTATCGGAAATTCAATATTTGAAAATGTGCCATCTCCAAAGTTCCATTCCCACCATGTTGCAAGGCAGGTTGTATCTATAAATTGAAATTCATTACAATTTGCCGTTGGTACAACACCAAAAGCGATATATTGAGGCGTAACGGTTGAGCCGGGCAATTCACCTTCAACAGCATTTGGCAAACCGGGATGACATCCCAATCCCATATTAATAGCATTTTCGGTATACCCGATATTGGCGATATTGGGAGCATTCGGATTTGCAATTTCAGAAAGATACTGGTGAGTATAACTGTGTCCAATATATATTTTACCATTACCTGCCGCTTCAATATGAACTTGATACGGACCAAACGTATTCGTGATAAGATTACTTATCCCCGTTGTCAAATCAATTCTTCCAAACTCGATATTACTGGACCCTGAATTACCAACATAATAAACCTTTGTATTGTCAGGAGAAAACTCAGCGCCAAATATAGTTTGTCCGGACACGGAATAATCCACACGATTAGATACTGTTCCCGCTTCCAGGTCAAAATCCCACACTACCACATCCGGATCCTGCGATGCAGATGTCAATGTTGTCATTGCCAATTTCGTATTATCAGGTGACAAAACTATTTTATGGGGCTGAGCTGCTGCATTGGATAAAGAAACGGTAGCAATTACTGTTGGAGACGATATCCCGACATCACTTACATTAAATTTTACCACATCATAGGCATTACCATTTATGGCTGCAATAATAAGCCATCTGCACCCGGTAATTCTCTGATGCGAAACACAGGCACCTTCAGTGTAACCGGGACCCAGGAGTGTATTTTTATTTGTAACATCTCCTAATCCGCCATTCAAGGCCATATCAATAATTGAATAATAGAGGTTGGACGTGATAGCGTCAAAGGTGACGAAGTAATATTTATCTGTCGAACACGGTTTGCGAACCACCACCGAATTTAAGGAAGATGTATTGTCCAATATTCCGTTTCCATTCGGCATTAAATTGAAATTTGCGTCACGTACTTCTGACATATTAGTCGAATTGGTAGCGGTTGTAAACAATATATTATCATTCTGATCAGTCATTATGTTCACCTCTTCGTCACCTCCTGAACCATACCCGATTGCATTCGCAGGGATAGATAATGTAGGTACAGGAGTAGTGAAATCCAATAAGTGAATTTGTCCCCACATTTCGCGCACAATCCATTTTTTGAGTTGAGCCTGGGTGGAAAATGAAATGAAAATTAATAAGACAAAAAGTTTATTAATCCGCATTAGTTGTAAATAATTAGTTACTCTCATGGGGGTAATTTTTCTTTAAATGAGTTTACAGGTATATTTCTAAAGTGAAAAAAATTGAAAAACTATATTACAAATATACTAAAAATAAACAACTAATTTTTACCGGTCCAGTTGTTCAAAGTTGCTAACCTCCACACCAGGTTGGCATATTTATTTTCTCCGCTCCTGAAATTTTCCAATAATCCTTTCACTCTTTTTTGATCAAGAAAATCCAGGTTGCTGAAATTTCCTTCCAGCAAAAATTTTAAAGGGCCACGCAGCCATTCAATTTCGCCTGGTGTGACGAATCCTTTTTTATCCTTGCGGTTTTTTATTGCATCAGGCAAAATGCCTGAAAGAGCTTCGCGCAGAATATATTTCGTCTCAACTCCCGCTATCTTGTCCTCATTCTTCAGCGTGAAACAAAATTCAACTAAGCGATGATCCAAAAAAGGGACGCGCGACTCGATGGAATAGGCCATGCTTGTCCGGTCTTCGTAATGCAATAACGAGGGAAGGCTTGTTGTAAACAATAAATGATAAAGAAAGTTGGTTACCGAATTCCCATTTTTTTCAGGAAGAGAAAAAGGAATCTCAGCATCTCCATCTGTGAACAAAAAAGGAAAATAATTTTTATATTCTAAAGAATATAAATCCTGCTCATCTTTTAAAACACATAACATGCTTTTTCCAAAATGCAGCATTGTTTTTGAAAAATTTGAATTCAGTTTTTTATTAACAGCAAACGTTGTTGTAACGGCTTTTGATAAGTTAATCTTTTTAATCTGATCAGCAACCAGCCTATAAAAAGTGTGCATATATCCTGCTAAATATTCATCAGACCCCTGGCCATCAAGCACTACTTTTATTTTATGATCACCAATTAATTTCATTAAAAAATATTGAGATATATAAGAAGACCCCGACAGAGGCACTTCAACGCAGTCTGATATTTTATGAAAATATTCTTCCACCTCCTGGTTTGTTGGTGAAAAATAATACGGTTCTATCCCTTTATATTTCTTCAGGACCTCATAAATAAAAGGGCGTTCATCCACTTTGTTTTCTCCTGAATAAAAAACACTAAACGTTTTATAAGCAGTACCGGGAAATATATTTTTAATGCAGGAAACAATTGAAGAACTATCGAGTCCCCCGCTCAGGCAACTTGCAACAGGAACATCGCTTCGCATGTGTAAACGAATGCTCTTGAAAAACATTTCATAAAACATTTCCTTTTTCTCCTTAAAAGAAATATCCAGGCTCTTTCCGGTATCAATATCCCAATACCGTTCAAGCGATATTTTTCCGTCTTTATAAATAAGATTATGCGCGGCAGGAATAGATTTTATTCTCTCAAAGTAGGTTTCATCATCATAGCATATCCACCCCAATTGCAACCCCCGTTTCACCTGGTTTAAGTTAAGTTCATTGCTGAAAAGAGGTGATACTTTCAGGGCCCTGTATTCAGATGCGAAATAAAATTTAGTGTCTGAAAATATATAGTGAAATGGTTTAATGCCGAACCTGTCGCGCGAACAAAACAATAACTTTTCTTTGCTATCCCAAATTGCAAAAGCCCACATTCCTACAAAACGCTCAACGCATTTAGTTCCCCATTCATAATAAGATGCAAGTATTACTTCCGTATCGGAAGAGGTTGTAAAAGCGTATCCTTTAGATTCTAATTCTTTCCGTATCTCGATATAGTTATAAATCTCTCCATTGTAAATGATGCATGCGTCACGATAATTCATCGGTTGATTGGCAGCATCAGAAAGATCAATAATTGTTAAACGGTTATGCCCCAATACAACCGGTAATTCTTTCCAAACGCTTGTGTTATCAGGTCCCCTGTGCGAAATGCTTTGAAGCATTTTACCGATATACGCCTGCGCAGCATCCTTATTCAGTGAAGGATCAATAAACCCGGCTATACCACACATCTAGTAAAAAGGTTTTGTTTTTTTTCAAATTTCTGAAATCAAATAATTATTTCATTCAATATATGAGCAATTTGTCCGCAGCAATTTTTTCTTGAATATTTTGATAAATCCGTTTTGAAAATCCAGGGCTTATTTAACTTAAAATTATTATAAAAATTGTAAAGTTCATTTTTTATTTTTTCGGTGTCATTAAAATCGCATACCATTCCGGACCCCGTCTCATTAATGATGCGCGCGGTATCACCTTTCTCACTCCCAATTCCCAAAATTGGTTTTCGGGAAGCAAGGTATTCAAAAAGTTTTCCCGGTATAACTCCGTCCGTATTGGGCGTATTATTCAAAGGCAACAGCAGGACATCGGAGGCATTTAACATACTTATGGCATGATCATGAGGGATATAAGGAATTTTCTCGGCCATATTTTCCAAATTGTGAGAGATGATGCTTTCGGTAACCGATATATCATTTTTTCCTATAAGCTTTATTTTTATTTGGGATCTGAAATCATTATGCCGGCCGGCAAGCTCTTTCACAGCTTTCCAAAATTGATGAGGGTTACGATCTTTATTAATTGATCCCAAATGACAAACAATAAATTCTTTTTTCTCCATTGGTTCAGCTGAAGGAAATTGAAAATCTTCTTCATCATAACCGTTAGTTACTACATCTACCCTGACAGGCGCTATTTTTTTTAAATCTTCAGCCCAGTTCCAGCTTACAATAACGACCCTGTCAGCCTTGAGTAATACTTGCTTTTCTAATTTTTTATGTTTTGCATTCGCATATTTTGTAAGCATTAACTGGTCATAAAAATCAATGTTCGTCCATGGATCACGAAAATCAGCCAACCATGGAAAATCGAATTTCTCTTTTAATCCGAGTGCGATAAGATGCATGCTGTGAGGAGGGCCGGTAGAAATAATTGCGTCAACAGGATGATCTTTGAGAAATGCCGATAAAAAATTTACAGAGGGTTTAACCCAGAATTTGCGTGCATCGGGAATAAAAAAATTACCGCGCATCCAAACAGAAATTTTTTCTGTTAACCCCGCCTGCTTTTTTTCTGAAAGAAATCCTGCATTAATTTTTTCTCCCGGTTTTCTTCCAACAAATTTTTTATATAAATCATACGGTTCCCAAATAGGAGTTTTAAGAATTTCCATATCCGGAGGGACATCCTTAAATAACGAAACATCCTCTACAGGACTTTCGGGATTGGAAGGAGTGTAAACGATGGGTTCCCATCCGAATCCGCGAAGATATTTTACAAACTTCAGCCATCGCTGAACTCCCGCTCCCCCGGAAGGAGGCCAATAATATGTTATGATTAAAACTTTTTTCAATATTAATTAATGCAGAAATGTAAAGCCGCAAAGAAATTAACCCTTTGATTTTTTTATTTCTAAAAATAAAACTCCTGCAAATAATAAAATTAAAATTGCTGAAGATGCCAGGGAAATTTTTTCTCCTGTTATATATACGGTGGGTTCAAATTTAAATTCGATTTTATGGTTTCCGGCCGGTATCCGCATTCCGCGCAAAACATAATTTACACGGATGTAAGGCAACTGCTTTCCATCCACGTACGCATTCCATCCTTTATCGTAATAAATTTCAGAAAAAACTGCAAACTGCTCTGCGCTGCATGTTGATTCATACTGAAGATCATTCGGAAGATAGCTCAATAATTTTATGGTTCCGGCCGAATCAAAATTCGGATTGAATCCATTCATATAATCCTTAAACCGCTGGTCAATAAAAACAGATTGTTTGGGATCAAATTTTGACAGGGCATTTATTTCTGAATCTGCATTGGCCACCATTTTAAATTCTTTTACAAACCAAACCGATCCGCAGGCACCGGGATTGAGCTGTGCTATGGGCGGTTCACCTTTCTTTGGTTCGAAAATAAAATATTTCGTATTGAGCATGTTCATCACGCTCTGATTGTTTTTGCTGATTTGATTTTCGACCAGCTCCTGGTAACGTTTCAATTTTGCTCCGTGATAGCCGCCAATTGATTTATGATAATAGGACGTGCTTGCATCATTAAACGTACTGACGGTTGTATTCATTACACGAAAATCGGGATCGGGATCCTGCTGGATCTGTAAGTCCGCCTGTGTAGGCTGGAAGGGCTGCTCAGCTTTTGATTTTTTTACAAAGTTGTCATCATTCAGGTATCTTTTTGAAACGGTCCACATATCAATTAAAATAAGCATTGCTAAAATAAAAAACACATTGGACACATCTTTTATTTTCTTCTTTACAAAAGCCCAGATTAAACCTGCCGAGGCAAGAATAAAAAACAATGATCGTAATGAATCCATTCTAACAGCATTGGCCCTGTCGCTGCGGATCGCGTTCACCAGCCAGGGATAATCTTTTAGCTGCTCATCCGACTGTGCTGTGAAATCAGAAGAAAATATACCGGGGATCAGCATATTCAACAGGCAAAACCCTCCCACAATATAGAGCGACCATTTTACATATTTGAAAATTTCCTTTTCATTCAGGGATCCGTCTGTAATTTTTTTGAAAGCCAGAATTCCGAGCAGCGGTACACAGAATTCTGCAATGGTCATGATCATACTTACCGCACGAAATTTATTGTAAGCCGGAAAATGATCAAAGAAAATATCGGTAAGCAATAAAAAATTTCTTCCCCATGCAAGCATAACTGAAAGCAGGACTGCAGTGAGCAGCCACCATTTAATTTCTCCTTTCACCACAAATAATCCCAGGACAAAAAGAAAAACGATGACAGCTCCGGCATAAGATGGTCCGCTGGTACTGTACAAATCACCGAAATAAAGAGGGACACCGGAAATAAAACTTCTGGCCTGCTGCTCAGGAACATTGTTATCCTTTAATGCTTTGTAAGTATCCGAGCCTGTTCCTAACGATTCCATCGAAGCACCGCCTTTAAAACGGGGAATAAGCAATGTGAACGTTTCGGTAATTCCATAGCTATATTGAAGAACATAATCTTTGTCTAACCCTGATGATACTTTTTTTCCGGTTAATTCTGATTGGCTTCGTGTAGAATACTTTCCATATTCATAAGTTGACCATAAATTGGTTGTGTTGGGTAAAATTCCGAGAATTGCAGCGAATAACAGAACGAGAGAAGATTTGATAAAAGCGGGCAACGTTTTTTGCTTTAATGCACGGATCAATTCACAAATAATAAGTATGATCAGAATCATAAATGCATAATAGGTGATTTGGAGATGGTTCGCAAGAATTTCCAGCGCCAGGGCCAATGCAGTAATTATTCCTCCTGATAAAAATTTACCCCTGTATGTCATCAGGATTCCTGCAAAGAGTAAAGGAACAATTGCAAGAGCATGAGCTTTTGAGTTATGTCCTGCGACAATGATGACAGCATGATAAGATGAAAGGGCAAATGCAATAGCGCCTGCGATTGCAAGACGGAAATCCGTCTTCAATGAAATAAGCAATAAATAAAATCCGAGCATCATCAGGAAAATATAACTTGCCGGAGCAGGCAGCCACAGGAATAAAACGTCATTCACATACCTGACAAGGTTAGAAGGATACACAACAGAAATCTGGTAAGCCGGCATTCCGCAAAACATGCTTCCTGTCCATAATGGTTCAGTATGATACCTGGCACGGAAATCAGAAATCTCTTTGCTGGCCCCCTGCCATTGCAAAATATCATGCTGGCTTAATGCTTTTCCGGAAAGCAATGGCGAAAAATAAACAAGCACAATTACCAGGAATATGATGATTGCATATATATGCGGCAGAAATTTTTTCAATTGAATTTGCATAAAATTTTGAATAATGATGTAACAAACAGCTAAATTAAAAGCCGAAAGTAATAATTTACCTGTTACATAATTTTAATGGCAACCTGGTAGTAATTATTTACAGCGCCAATTAATTTATACTTGATGTAGTACGATTCGGTAAAACATTTAAACGCAAAAAACTCGTGGTTAGGCACATTGAATTCATCAAACAAAAGAATATCATCCCTTTTTAAATGACGGGCAAGTGTAGTGAGCACAAAAAGTGTTGATGTATACAAATCGGCATCGAGATGAATAATTTTCCGCTTTCCATTGTTCAGGTTATGTGTGTCTATAAACGGATAAAGCGATTGTTGGAACAAACCTTTTATAAACTCATGGCGTGTACCATCCATTGCAGGAATGGCTGCATGCATTTCGCCTTTTTTATAAGTACCCCAATTTTCCGGCAACCCTTCAAACGTATCAAAACCAAAAAATCTTGAATCGTTGTTTTTATTTGCATTTATCCACCACTTGAAAGAATACGCTCCGGAAACTCCGAATTCAAGATAATCTATTGCTTCGTCAGCCAGCTTTTCTGTTCCGATAATATGTTCATATAATTTATAACGCTTGTTATAATCACGCACAGCAACATAAAAGTCATTTAATATTTCTTTTTTTGACTGGTGAGAAATCCATTTTGAAAGCTTCAATGTATTTAACACGAGTTGCAGGGGTTTGATTAAAAAGCCAAATACAACTCCGGGACGTAAAAACAACACAAATCCTTTTAAAAAAGAATTGACGTTAATTAAAAGCTGTTTCATTGAGCAAAAGAATTTTGAAAAAAATCGGTTAGTCTTTTATTTCCTCATAATCGGTAAACTCTCCATCTTCACTTTTAAAACTTCTGTTTTTCTTTTTCGTTTCAACAATAGTAACCGTTCCTTCGGGTTTTATTTCTGAATCGGAATTTCGCTGTTGGAAATTACGGTACACTTTTATGCCGGTATTTCGCATCCATGCTTTATAAGCAAGAAATAGTAGTATCAGTACAAGTAAAAACTTCATTTTAAACTGTAAGCTGCAAACTTAATTTTTTTTTACCTGCTCAGGTACATTGACTTCTCCTTCACCAAATGCCTGAAGTAAGCATCATCCAATCCATCAATAAACCGGATAGCCTCGCCTGTAGATTTCATTTCAGGCCCCAATTCTTTATTTACATTGGGAAATTTTTCAAAAGAAAAAACAGGTTCTTTAATTGCATAGCCGAATTTGCGCGGCTTTATTTTAAAATCTTTCAGCTTGCTGAAACCGAGCATCACCTTTGTTGCCATGTTGATATAAGGAACTTCGTGCGCTTTCGCAATAAATGGAACTGTGCGCGATGCACGTGGGTTCGCTTCAATTACATACACCTTATCATTCTTAATTGCAAACTGAATATTTAACAAACCGCGAACATCTAACGCATGCGCAATTTTTTCTGCATACCCAAGCATGGTTTTTTGAACCCGTTCAGAAAGACTGAATGCCGGGAGCACCGCAAACGAATCGCCCGAATGAATTCCTGCCGGTTCGATGTGTTCCATCAACCCGATCAATTGTATCCTCTCTCCGTCACAGATCAAATCTATTTCTGCTTCCTCTGCACGATCTAAAAAATGATCTATCAGCACGCGGTTGCCCGGAAGATTTTTCAGTAATTTAATTACGGCATGCTCCAAGTCTTCATCATTGATCACGATGCTCATTCCCTGTCCGCCTAAAACATAGGATGGACGCACAAGAACAGGATAACCAACTTTGTGAGCAACTATTAAAGCTTCTTCTGCAGACTCCGCAACTCCGTATAACGGATAAGGTATCCCCAATTCTTTCAGCATATCAGAAAACCTTCCTCTGTCTTCTGCAATGTCCATGTTGTTAAAAGAAGTTCCGATTATTTTAATTCCTTTTTCGTGCAACTTTTCTGCGAGCTTCAATGCTGTTTGTCCGCCAAGCTGAACAATCACTCCTTCGGGTTTTTCAAATTCAATCAATTCATAAATATGTTCCCAGAAAATAGGTTCAAAATATAATTTATCAGCCACATCAAAATCCGTTGAAACTGTTTCAGGATTGCAATTCACCATGATAGCCTCGTAGCCTGCTTCCTTGGCGGCAAGCACACCATGCACGCACGAATAATCAAACTCTATCCCCTGCCCTATCCTGTTGGGCCCTGAACCCAGCACAAGAATTTTCTTTTTATCACTGCGCACAGATTCATTGGCCGAATTCCAATCCTCTTCAGAGGCGTTCTCTCCGCCTTTGGGAGAATTAAAGGGCGCTTCAAACGTGCTATAGAAATATGGAGTCTTCGCTTCAAATTCCGCTGCACACGTGTCCACCATTTTGTATACACGTGTAATTCCTAATTTTTTTCTTCGTTCGTACACTTCATCTTCAGTAACATTTCTCAACACATAAGCAATCTGTGCATCAGAAAATCCCTTCTGTTTTATTTCAAGAAATAATCCCTGCGGAATATTTTCAAGCGAATATCTTTTCAATTCATTTTCATAAGTCACCAATTGATTTATCTCGTGCAAAAACCATTTGTCAATTTTCGAGTGGTTATGAATCGTCTGGATAGGTAACCCTAATTTCAGAGCTGATTTAATATGAAACAACCTGTCCCATGATGGGTGCTCGAGCGAATGCATAATCTCATCCACGTTATTCCACTCTGTTCCGTCAGCGCCCAGTCCTTTACGGTTTATTTCGAGCGATTGACAAGCTTTCTGCAATGCCTCGATAAAGCTTCTCCCAATTCCCATCACTTCGCCAACTGATTTCATCTGTAATCCAAGTTGCCGGTCAGAGCCGGGAAATTTATCAAAATTCCATCTTGGAATTTTTACAATCACGTAATCCAAAGTAGGTTCAAAAAATGCGGAAGTGGATTTTGTAATCTGGTTACTCAATTCATCTAAATTGTACCCGATCGCAAGCTTTGCCGCAATTTTGGCGATAGGATATCCTGTTGCTTTTGATGCCAGCGCTGAAGAACGTGATACACGCGGATTAATTTCAACAGCAATGATATCTTCTGTTTCAGGTTGAATTGCAAACTGCACATTACATCCTCCTGCAAATTTTCCAATGGACCGCATCATCTTTATTGCAAGATTGCGCATGTGCTGAAACGTTTTATCGCTCAGCGTCATGGCCGGGGCAATCGTAATCGAATCACCCGTATGGACACCCATCGGATCAAAATTTTCTATCGAGCAAATAATAATCACATTGTCATTACTGTCGCGCAGCAATTCCAGCTCAAATTCCTTCCATCCCAAAACTCCTTTTTCCACAAGCACTTCGTGAATGGGTGATGCATGCAATCCGCGGTTCAGCGCATCATCAAAATCTTCTTTTTTGAGCACAAAGCTGCCGCCTGTTCCTCCCAATGTATAGGATGGACGAATGACGAGAGGAAATCCTATTTCCTGTGCAATCTCTTTTCCTTCCAAAAATGAATTAGCTACTTTAGATGGCGGCACTCCGACACCGATATCAATCATCAGCTTGCGGAATTTCTCGCGGTTTTCAGTTGTCTCGATTGCATCAATGTTGACACCGATAATTTTTACATCATACTTTTTCCATAAACCGGTTTCATCTGCTTCCTTGCAAAGATTCAGTGCCGTTTGCCCGCCCATCGTAGGGAGCACAGCATCAATTTTCTGTTCTTTAAGTATTTGTTCAATGGAAGCAACTGTAAGCGGAAGCAGGTAAATGTGGTCCGCTGTAACCTTATCGGTCATGATGGTCGCGGGATTGGAATTGATAAGTGACACTTCAATTCCTTCTTCTCTTAATGATCGGGAAGCCTGCGAACCTGAGTAATCAAATTCGCACGCTTGTCCGATGATGATGGGGCCAGAACCGATAATGAGGACGGATTTTATGGAGTTATCTTTGGGCATTAATATAAACGTTTAAAGGTTGAGGTTTAAAGTTAAAGGTTGGCTGACACGTTAACCTTAAAGCCGTGCGAAATTAGAAAATTCCTTCACACCTTTTTTCATTGTTGAAAAGGATTGAAAACTCTTTAAAAAGGAATTGGGGACCTGTTTTTGTCTTTATCAGTTTGCAAGCTTAGCAGTATTTTGAGAATGTAATAATTAATTTGAGATGATCAAGCTCCAGGTTAAACTGATCATAAAAACAATTTAAAACAAAACAGGCGCAACAAAAATGCTGCGCCCGTTTTTTCCTGGTTAATTCAATTATTAATCTTTTACAAATCTCACATAACCTCCGCTGTTGCCGTCTTCTTTCAATATATTTAAAAAGTAAACGCCAGCTTCCATATCAGACAGCTTCAGATAAATTATTTTTTGGCCTTCACCAACAGTAATAGTCCTCACTTTTCTGCCTGAAATATCGCTGATGCTCAATACTGCATTGTTAAGGTCAGCGCTTTCTTTTATTTTAACCGTGAGTGTACTTGCAGCAGGGTTGGGATAAAGCGTAACCAGGTCGTTGCTCACTGCATTGTAGTTTTGAATTCCTGTCGGCTCGGTCAAAGTATCTATGAATGTTGTGGCGCATCCGTTTGCATCGGTAACTGTAACCACGTAAATCCCGCCAGGAAGATTAATGATGGAATCGTTGGAAAGATTACCATTAGCGGGCGTCCAGCTAATGACATAAGGAACAGTTCCGCCAGATATATTTATATCAATAAATCCGTCCGAACATCCTGTGCATGAAGGATCCTGCATCGAAGAAGAGACCAGTAAAGCTGGCGGCTGATTCACTTCAAATGCATTAGCGTTTGTAGCTGAACATCCGTTAGCATCGGTTATAATTACACAATAATTGGCAGCGCATAATGCTCCGGGAACCAGGATTTGCCCGGCACATGTAGTAAGCAGGTATGGTGGAGTTCCGCCCGAAATATTCTCGATGAAAGAGCCGTGACAAAGTCCGGAGCACAGGACGTCAATGCCGGTAAAGGAAGAACTGATTGTGTCGGGCTCAGTAATAGTGACAGAAGTTGATTCGGTGCAACCACTGGCATCCTGAACAGTGACGCTGTAAGAGCCAGGGCAAAGACCAGAGATGCTGTCAGTGGTTTCACCACCGCTCCATAAATAAGTGAAAGGCGACTGTCCATCCTGGAAATCAACAGAAGCAGTGCCATTGCAGTCACCGTTGCAAAGTATATTGGAAGAAGTGATAACAGCAACAGGGCTGCTCAGTGTAACCTGTGAAGTTGATATACACCCTATACTATCCGTCACTGTTACAGAATAACTTCCTGCACACAACGAGTCAATTGATGCAGTTGTATCACCTGTTGACCACAGGTAAGAAAAAGGAGGAACACCATTGATCGTGTTTACCGTAAGTGAACCATTACAAGCTCCGCTGCAGGGGCCAACTACTGTTAAAGAACTGCCGCAAAAACCTGCCGCAGGGGAGGGCCCCAGGTTAAGCCACTCATGAGCGGTTTGTAAAATAGTTCCATCATATCCTGCAGTTGAAGCCATCCATAGGCTGTCGTTATAAACCAATCCCACAAAATCACTGATATTGCTTACTGCAGTAGGCTTGCCTTCAGCGGCCAGCCATTGACTCTGATTAAGATCATATGCCCAACAGTCGCAAATCGTATTGATACCCTGCCCGTCAGGATCACCACCGACAAAAAGAATTAAAGGCTTAAGATCTCTGTAAACCGTGCCCGCTGCCAAACGGCCTGCCGTACCACCCGGGTATGCCGGAAGGGCAGACCATGCAATAATAGTAGGATCTGCAGCATCAATAATTCCTATATATGCATCAGCAACTTCGCCTCCCAATAATTGAGAATATCCTCCTGCAACAACAATGGTATTGCCATTAATGCTTCCGCGCAATCCTGCAACAGCAGTACCCGGTTTATCAGTTCCTGTACTCCAGGTATTTGTTACAGTATTAAAAATTTGAACAATATTCTGATCACCAAATCCATCATATCCTCCGATATAATAGATGAGTGTGTCCATATATACACCCGAAGCATAGTCTCCTGTGGGAACAGGCATGGATGGTCCTACATTCCAGGTTGCTCCAGAAAGGCTATAAAAATAAGTTATCGGATCAGGAGCAAATCCGCCCGTATAACCTCCTGCACAATAAATATTATTTCCGGCTTTCTGTGCGGAAAACTGGTATTTGGCAGAAGGCATGGGAGTTACTGTGCTCCATGAATTTAAATCAGTTGCAAAAGCATTGGTGGTTGGTTGCACCGCAGTAAAATCAGCGCCACCGATTGAGTAATATGTTCCCGGTGAGAAGGTTGTATTGCCATTCAGATTAAATGCGCCCGCCAATCCGAATGTTGCAGAAGTAACATTTGGCTTAATCGTCCATCCATAATTTTCAAAACCATCAAAGACAGTTATATTTTTTTGAAGAGTATCATTGTTATTGTCGGAGTCGCCTGTCAATGAAGTATAAACTTCGATTGTATAAGGGCCGGTGGCAAGAGGAGTCCACGTATCAAACGTAACAGTTTCTGATCCCAAGAATGGAAGATTGGCAATTGTTTTTGTGGATGTATAACCACCGGTAATGGTCATAGTGACATCAAACGTTTGAGTGCTTAAGCCATTATTAAAAAATATTGCCTTGGGATGTTGAGCGAAATTACCAGCGTTAACACAGCCAAGAATTTTTTGGGAAGCAGCATCGGTAGTAGGAGGTACTATGGGACTTTGCCATTTCATCATAGGGGCATTCGCTTCGTTTGAACCTGTCCAGCCTGTTGAATTATTTACAAATTCAATGTCGGTATGAATTAAATTATCGACAGCAATCCAATTTGTTCCATCATTAGGGCTGTATAAAGTTCCGTCTATGCTTCCGGCTGCAGGGGTGGAAATAAAATATGTTGAATCCGTTCCAGGAACATAACACATTCCTAAAATCAGGTTCATAACTGTATTGGATCCTTTCAAATTCCATGTTAAACCACCATCAGTGGTATAGGCAACATCCGTTGAACCTGTAGCGCCACCGCTTACAGCAAGTCCATTATTGGCATCACGAAAAGCAATAGCCCCGATAAAATCATTAAAAGGAGTTTGTGTAGCAATCCAGGTTAAACCACGATCGGTAGATTTATAAATTCTGCCAAAATTAGTTCCAAAGAAAATTGTGCTATCACCCTGATGGGTAAAAACATCGGTGATACCAAATTCTCCTCCGGAGGGAAGAGGAATATTTACAGATGGAACAGGGATCCAATTAGCACCTCCGTTACTTGTTGTATAAATTTCGAAATTCCCACCGACAGGATCACCTAAGCAAACACCATTGCTTGCATCAAAAAAATAAACCCAGTCAGGGAAATTCCCCGCAGCATTAAATAAAGCAGTGGATTGATGAGTCCAGGTAGCGCCTCCATCGGTCGTTTTTAATATTTTTCCTGCTCCCCCTGAAACATTCCACATAGCTACCCAAGCCGTGTCAGCATTAAGTCCGAAGATACAAGAGGGCGCTAAGTTGGCTGCATTTGTAATAGATCCGCTTATCCACAGATTACCCCCGTCAACAGTTTTAGTAAATTCCGCAACGGGATTTGTTTGGGCTAATGGATCAGCAACAATGCCCCATACAACCTGGTCGTCTACCGCATCTATGAAAGGCACATAATATCCGGGCGTAATATTTGAAGTCTGCTGAATCCATTGCGCATGAACACCGGTAATTGATGCTATCAGGATAGCACCACTGAGTAATAATTTTTTCATATAATTTTTTGTTTTAAGATTAAAGGGGCGTAAATGTATTCTCAAAAAATGAAAAATCCTAATTTTAACGGAAAAGTTTAAAAAGTTACAGGCTGGTGATAACCAAACACCAGCCTGTTGAAAAGTAAAACCAATTATAATTAACCAGGAAAACCTATTCCGTTTTTATGATACGTGCATTTTGAATTGTGTTGTTATTTCCCATTAATGCCACATTATAAATTCCCGCAGGTAAATTTTCTCCAAACTGAAAATCTTTTGAATGGTCATTAAATGTAATTTCTGAAACTCTTCTTCCCGTCAGGTCCGTAATAATCAGTTGAGCATTTTCATTGTTATCGTTTGAAACTGATTTAATATTAAACACACCTGAGGAAGGGTTCGGAAAAATTGAAAGTGCTTCCGATTCCATCTCTGCTTCTGCATCCAGCCTGCAATTGCTTGTTACATTCACTACAGGAGATACTTTTGAACAACCTTGCTGGCTGGTAACAATAACCCTGTAATTACCCTGAACTTTAACCTTCAGTGAAGAAGCAGTAGCGCCATTAATGAGATGAGTATGCTTTTTCCATTGGTAGGATAATCCTGATCCGGAGTTAGCATTTAATATTACCGAGTCACCATTACAAATATTTAATGAACCGGATGCTGAAACCGTTGCCTCGGGCAGGTCAAAAACAGATACATGTA
>Ga0134123_10000421_pt1 | contig 28275 bp, 17 predicted proteins | sample KB303_FD_96460 | JGI IMG/M metagenome (GOLD analysis project Ga0134123, IMG submission 96460) | Terrestrial soil microbial communities without Nitrogen fertilizer from Kellogg Biological Station, Michigan, USA - KB3-0-3 | ecosystem: Environmental > Terrestrial > Soil > Unclassified ...
TCAGGATTCACCAGCAGGCGCCCGGTAAACTGTGGCTTGGCACCAATGCGGGGATTGCAGTGTTTGATACGAAGAAAAAAATATATGAAGGATTTGTTCTTGATTCCATTAATGATAAACCGATTGTGAATACGCAAATAAATGATATTTACAGGGATTATGAGGGAATAACGTGGATAGGAACTGTGGGAGGGCTGAGCAATATTCATCCCGCAAAACAAAATTTTGTGAATGAGCCGATGTGGCTGAAAGCGCCAAACCAGAAATATTACCCGGTTCAGAAATATTATTATGATTTGCCTGCGGACAAGTTTTACGGAATACGTTTTTACAGCAACCGGGCTCTTGTTATTTATGAGAGAAAGCTCAACCGGCAAACAGAATATAAAATTCCGCAGGCTGATGAATTGCGTGCCGAACCGTTTGCGATTTTAAAGGACAATAATGGATTGATTTGGATAGGCACCACAAAGGGCATGTACACTTTTGATGAAAAAGAAAAAAAGTTTTCGTTGTTCGAAATAGAAAAGCAATTGAACATTCCCAATCGTGCTGTGTATATAAACAACGGGATTAAAGACAGCGATGGGAATCTCTGGTTTTCCGTTTATTCGAAAGGGATCATGATGGTTGAACCGGGAACAAAAAAAATTACCAGCTATTTCCATGATGATAAAAATCAAAACAGCTTTCCTTTATACGCACCGGTTGCCATTGCGGAGGGAAAAGGAAAATCCATTTACACCTGCGATGAGAAGCACGGGGTAGCGATAACAGACCGCAGCAAAAACACAACTGAATATCTCAGCACTGGCAATAAGAAGTATGCTTCACTTAAAGATGCTACCGATATGGGAGTTGATCAGCAAAACCGCATTTGGGTTACTACAAAAAATAACGGGCTTGTTTGCATTGATGACAGATTGAATATTGTAATTTACATTAAAGATGATTTTGGAAATATTATTGATGAGCAGCAGAGCATTGCAATTGATGATTCAGGAAAAATATGGATTCCGGCAAGCAACGGTATCTACCGTTTTGACCCGGAGTCCCGTTATTTCACACAATTTACGGTACAGGATGGGTTTCCGGCACGGGTACTTACAACGCCACTCAGCCGGTTGGATAATGGAAAAATTTCTTTTTTAGTCACCAACGGAATCTTTTGTTTTGATCCTGTTAAAATTTTCAAAGCAGATAAGCCATTGAATATCCATTTCACCTCCTTCTCTGTGAATGGAAGAATTTCTCCTCAAAGTAATTTTATTGACCATGTTGATACTATAAAACTGAGCCACCTTGAAAATAATCTGACATTTGAGTTTGCCGCGACTAATTTCACTGATCCCGCTTCAACGCTTTACAGCTATATGCTGGAAGGTGCTGATCATAACTGGACGGTGCAGGCAAGAACCAAAGTGGTAAATTTTTCCAATCTTTCACCGGGGAATTTTTGGCTTCGCATTAAAGCGGGAGATAAATCACCGGAGAAAAAAATATTTATTCAAATTGTTCCGGCATGGTGGCAGACAACTTTGTTCAAATGGAGTCTGCTGCTTTTTATTGCTGTTGCTTCGGTGTTTGTTATCCGTTTTTTTATTTCCATCCGGTATAAGGAGAAAATTGCGCAGCTTGAACGCCAGCGCGAGATCGAGCAGGTGCGCACGCGCATCTCAAGAGACATACATGATGAGATCGGTTCGGGCTTAACAAAAATAAAATTGATGAGCCGCAACCTTTCAAAAGCGAAAGAAGAATCAGTGATGAAAGATACCACTTCAAAAATTTCTTCGGCATCGGATGAATTGATAAAAAATCTGGGGGAAATTGTTTGGACCATCAACCCGGCAAACGATACGCTGGAAAATATTTTTGCTTTCGTTCGCAACTATGTTTCAAAATTGTTTGTTGAAAACATCGAAATAAAACTGAACCTTGATTTTCCTGAACCGAAAAAAATCCCCGGGGGAATTGTTATCAATCCCGAAATAAAACGTAACCTGCTGTTAATTCTGAAAGAGTCCTTAACAAATATTTTTAAACATTCGCAGGCAACGGAAGTTATTGTTTCCATGCATGCCGATAAATCAAAAATAGAATTGAATATTCGTGATAACGGGAAAGGAGTTACATCTGAAAATCAAAACAATTTTGGGAATGGGATTATCAATATGCGCAAGCGGGCAGAATCTGTGAACGGAATGTTCTCTTTTGAATCGAATGGAAGCGGGACGAAAATACAATTGAACATACCTTTATAAAAAAAGACGGCACTAATTACGCTAATTTACACTAATTAAATTCGTGTTAATTTGTGTAATTCGTGGCTAAAATACCCACTTAAATGGTGGTTAATAAGAGGTAAGAAAAAATAATTTTGCAAAAAAAATTTCATGATTCGTGTTGCCATAGTGGAAGATGATGATGAGCTTAGAAAGTTCATGGAAGATACTATTAATTCCTGTGATGACTTTTTTCTTGAAGGCAGTTTTATAAATGCAGAAGATTTTAAAAAAGAATTTTACCGGTTCCCTGATTTAAATGTAGCCGTGATGGACATTAATCTTCCGGGCATGAACGGCATTCAATGCATCGGGGAACTGAAACCTAAAAATCCAAAAGTTCAGTACCTTGTTTGTACAGTGTTTGAGGATAGCATTAATTTGTTTAACGCTCTATGTGCAGGGGCGACCGGTTATATTTTGAAAAGCGCAGGCGAGGAAGAAATAATAAATGCCGTGAAAGAAATTAATTCAGGCGGCTCCCCAATGTCGTCCCAAATTGCAAGAATGGTGGTCACTTCATTTCCTCAAAAAAAAACAAATACTGATTTACTCAACCAACTTACCAAACGTGAGAAGGAACTTCTTGATTTACTTGCTGCCGGCTACCAGTATAAAGAAATTGCGGAAAAGCTTTTCCTGAGCATTCAAACGGTGCGTTCTTACATCCGTGATATTTATTCAAAACTGCATGTGCACAGAAGGACGGATGCAGTGAATAAATTTTTTGACAGGTAAATTATTATCCCCCTTAAAACATTTTCATGCTATCTTCCGTTTACCTATCACAATATTTGCCTAATTTAGCAGGTAATCAAAATGCCTTCCAATTACGAAATACTCATTCAAAAACTTGATGAATTTATTCGCAAGTTTTATAAAAATCAGCTGTTGCGCGGGCTTATTTACAGCGTCACCACATTAGTTGCTTTTTATTTATTTGTTACCACGTTTGAATATTTCGGGCATTTCAATACAACTGCACGTACAGTTTTATTTTATGTATTTATTTTAACGAATGCTTTTATAATTGGAAAACTAATTGTTATCCCCACTTTAAAATTAAACCGGCTTGGAAAAATTATTTCGCATGAGCAAGCGGCTTCTATAATAGGTCAGCACTTTTCTTCTATTAGTGATAAACTTTTGAATACACTCCAATTAAAAGAACTTGCTGATAAAGAAACGGGTCACGTTGAGCTAATTTATGCAGGCATCAATCAAAAGATTTCGGAATTAAAGCCGATCCCTTTTACCGCTGCAATTGATCTGAGGAAAAATCTGCGTTACCTGCGTTATGCCGTTATTCCTTTCGGAGTACTGATTGTGATCCTCTTTGCGGCACCCAGCCTGCTTAAGGATGGAACACAACGATTGCTGCATCATGCAACCTACTTTGAAAAACCTTCTCCGTTTACTTTTAATATTTTGAATAAAGAGTTAAAAGTTATTCAGCAGGAAGACTTTTTATTGAATGTAAAAGTGGAAGGAAAGGAAATCCCTGAAAATGTTTACATACAGGTTGGTGAAAATCAATTTAAGCTCGATAAAGAAAATACAATCAATTTCAATTATAAATTCAAAAACGTTCAAAAGAACCAAACTTTTGAATTGCTTGCAGACGGATATAATTCGCGGGAATATGAACTAGTGGCTTTACCCAATCCTGTTATTTCGGATTTTAATATTTTCCTGCAATATCCCGGTTATGTTAACAAACCAAATGAACAATTAAAAAATACGGGCGATATGATTATCCCTGCAGGAACAAAAGTCCGCTGGGATTTTAATACGCAGAATACGGCATTGCTGAATATAAATTTCCAGGACACTTCAATATCAGTAAAACAAACCGGGGAAAACGAATTCGGAGTAAGCAGGTTTTTTACGAAGAGTAATTCGTATTCGGTGATTACAGCAAACGACCAATTGCGCGGGAAGGATTCTATGCAATATAACATCAATGTGATCCCCGACTTATATCCTTCCATAAAAGTGGAACAGCAAAATGATTCAAACTCCACGCAGAAAATATATTTCCAGGGAATGATAAAAGATGATTACGGATTCAGCAGGTTAAATTTCTGTTATCGTTTTCTGAAGTCATCAGACAGCATTCAGCGAGATGAAAAACCTGTTTTTGAAAATATTGCCATCAATAAAAATTCACTGCAGGACCAGTTTTTTTATTTCTGGGATTTAACAAAAATGAATATTAATGCCGGTGAAGAGCTGGAATATTATTTTGAAATATGGGATAACGATGGCGTGACCGGGACAAAATCAACCCGGTCTCAATCAAATATTTTCAAGGCGCCTACACAGAAAGAACTTGCGGAAAATACAGATAAGAACAACAGCAAGCTGAAAGACGATTTGAAAGAAAGTATTGAGCAGGCAAAAAAATTACAGAAAGATATCAGCGATGCATCTAAAAAAATGCTCGAGAAAAAAAATCTGAATTATGACGACAAGAAAAAGATTGAAGATTTATTAAAACAGCAACGTGACCTTGAAGAAAAAACAAAACAGCTTCAACAGCAAAACCAGCAGAACACACAGAAGGAAAATGAATACAAAAACCAGATGAGTGAAATTGCTGAAAAGCAAAAACAGCTGGAGGAATTGTTTGATAAAGTGATGAGTGATGAAATGAAAAAAATGATGGAAGAACTGCAGCAGCTGTTGTCGCAGATGGACAAAGATAAAATCCAGGAGATGATGGATAAGATGAAGCTGGATAATAAAGACCTGGAAAAACGACTGGACCGAACCCTTGAATTGTTCAAGCAGCTGGAAGTGGAGCAAAAATTAAAAGAAGATATCAAGGCGCTTGAAGAACTTGCCAAAGAACAAAATAAATTATCAGAGCAATCGCAGGATAAAAATTCAGATGCCAAAGATTTGCAGGAAAAACAAAAGGACCTGAATAAAAAATTTGATGACCTTGCTAAAGATCTGAAAGACGTTGAAAAGAAAAACCAGGAGCTTGAATTTCCGCAGGAGATGAGCAATACGGATAAAGAGCAGGAAGATATAAAACAGGATATGAATCAAAGTGAGCAGCAGCTTTCCCAAAATCAAAAAAAGAGCGCTTCAAAAAAGCAAAAGAGCGCTGCTGAAAAAATGGAACAGATGTCTCAGAAAATGCAGCAGCAGATGCAGCAGGCTGAAATGGAACAGCAGGAAGAAGACTTAAATGCATTGCGTGCTTTGCTCGAGAACCTGATTCGTTTTTCTTTTGACCAGGAAGCGCTGATGCAGGATTTGAAAACAATGGACATTAACAATCCGCAATACCTTAAACTTTCTCAGCAGGAGCGAAAATTAAAAGATGACGCAAAAGTGATGGAGGATTCATTGCTGGCGCTGAGCAAACGTGTGATTCAAATTCAGTCCATCGTGAATGAGCAAATGACAATTATAAATGATAATATTGCAAAGTCAATTGATCATTTACAGGACCGGCAGGTACCTGTTGCACGTTCTGAACAGCAGTATGTAATGACTTCGGTAAACAATCTCGCACTTATGCTGAGTGAAGCCATGGACCAGATGCAGCAGCAAATGCAATCTATGAAGACCGGGAGCCAATGCAAAAAACCAGGGAAAGGCAAACCTTCTTCGGCTGCGCAAATAAGAAAAATGCAGGAGCAGCTGAATGAGCAGATGAAACAGTTGAAAGGAAAAAAGGACGGGCAGGGAAAACCTGGAGAAAAACCGGGACAGAATATGAGCGAGGAATTAGCGCGTATGGCTGCGCAGCAGGAAGCAATACGAAATGAACTGCAAAAGTTGAACAACGAGGAAAATAAAGATGGAAAAGGTTCGCTTGGAAATCTTGGCCAGATGCAGCAGAATATGGAAGAAACAGAAAAAGATTTAGTGAACAAACGCCTCACAGAAGAAACGCTGAAACGTAACGAAGAAATCCTTACGCGTTTACTTGAAAGCGAAAAGGCAGAACGCCAGCGTGACCAGGATGAAAAACGCGAAAGCAATGAAGCAAAAGATAAAGATTATCGTAACCAGGCGCAGTTTGAAGAGTATAAAAAACTAAAGATGCGTGAAATGGAATTATTAAAAACCATTCCGCCATCATTAAATCCATTCTATAAAAATCTTGTAAATTATTATTTTCAGAATCTTGAGAGTAACTAATTTTATTCCGCTCAATCATCCAACCTTCTATCCATGAATACAGAAAATTTTGCAAACACTTTACAAATCGTTTCTCAGCCCGAAAGTATTAACATAGTAGAAAAGCTCATTGAGGATCTGCGCGAGGAGCATAACATTCACGAAGACTGTTTCGGAAACATCCTTGTTGCAGTTACCGAAGCGGTTAATAATTCCATCCAGCACGGCAACCAGTTTGACACTTCAAAGAAAGTAAGCATAACGTATGAAGTAGAAGGCGATAATCTGATGTTCAGCGTACAGGATGAAGGACCGGGCTTTGATTATTATAATTTACCTGATCCGACAGCTCCCGAAAATTTAGAAAAACCCACCGGGCGCGGAATTTTTTTAATGAAACATCTTGCCGACCAGGTTATTTTTTCTGATGGCGGCAAAACGGTGGAGATGTATTTTAAGACGAGTGTGCATTAAGTAAATGTTCAAGGTTCAAGGTTGAACAATAACCTTTTTTGTCAGAACTTGTTTTTCTGTCTGCAGACTTAAAAAATAAATCCCGGCCCCTAAATCCCCAACGGGGACTTCCATTTCTGTTGCTCCTTTGGTTAGGGGGCTTTCAAAAATAACTTCTCCTGTTATAGAGTAAATTTTTACAGTGATGTTTTCTGATACTGTTGCAGGAAATGAAATATAAATTTTATCGGTGGCGGGGTTGGGGGAGACTTGGAAGGCAGAGGGTGGAGGTTGGAAATTGGAAACCCCCGTTGTTAATGTGCTGTCGCAGAATTTTATAATCCAGTAATCAACAAATCCCCATGAAGGTTGTGTTTTATCTCCGCCAACTCCTCCATTTGTATAATTTGCCATTGCAAAACATCCATCTTGTGTTTGAAAAGCATAACCTATTTCATCTTGTCCTGTTGTCAACAACGTTTTGTCCCATTGCATATTTCCAAATGAATCGGTTTTAATGATCCAGCTTTGTTTTATTCCAAGGTTATTTTCTGTCTTATTTCCGCTAATACCTGAAAAAGAAGGTCCTGCAACTAAATATCCCCCATCAGTTGTTTGAGAAATACTTCCGAAATCGTCATCTATAGCTGTTCCTCCTTCCATAGCCGTTCCACCAAAATCTTTATCCCATTGTTTGTTGCCAAGTGAATCAATTTTTATAATCCAGAAATCATAACTACCCCATGAGGGTTCTGTTTTATCACCATGAATGCCTGTATTGGAACAACCTCCGAGAATATATCCCCCATCAGTAGTTTGGTGTATAGAATAAAGATATTCAAATTTTTTTCCTCCGAAATCTTTATCCCATTGCTTATTGCCGAGCGAGTCAATTTTTATAATCCAGTAATCAGTATCTCCCCATGTGTCCTGAGTTTTATCTCCGCTAATGCCGGACCAGGAATATCCTCCGAGAATATATCCACCGTCATCAGTTTGTTCTAATGAATAAAGCGCATCATCGCTTGTACCACCAAAATCTTTATCCCATTGCTTAGTGCCCAATGCATCAGTTTTTACAATCCAGAAATCATAAATACCCTTTGAGGGTTGGGTTTTATCACCGCCAATGCCAGAAAAAGAAAATCCTCCGAGAATATATCCTCCGTCAGAAGTTTGCTTCACCGAATAAAGCTTATCTATATTAGTTCCCCCAAACCTTTTATCCCACTGCTTATTGCCAAGCGAATCGGTTTTTATAATCCAATAATCAGGAGATGAATTAATCGCAGCATCCCAGTTGGGTTGTGTTTTATCTCCGCCAATTCCTGAATAGGAATATCCACCAAGAATATATCCCCTATCGGCAGTCTGAAAAATTGAGGTAAAAACTTCAAGCCTTAATCCACCAAAATCTTTATCCCATTGTTTGTTGCCAAGTGCATCAATTTTTATTACCCAAAAATCTCCCTGAACACACCAGGCGCATGTATCCAAAAGGGGTTGTGTTTTATCCCCATTTATGCCGGATTGGGACCATCCTCCGAGTATATATCCTCCATCCATAGTTTGCTGAAAAGAAGATAACCAATCGGTAAACGTCCCCCCAAACTTTTTATCCCATTGTTTTACCAAAGGATTCTGGCAAATACCATTTTGAAAAATGAAAATGTAAATCAAAACCGCAGCAAGTAATTTTATTTTCATGCTATTTTGTTTTTAATGATTCAAACAATTGTTTGCCACGAATTACCCGAATTTACACAAATTAATTTTATCATCCATTTCGTGTTAATTAGTGTAATTAGTGGCTAATGATTCACCACTATCTTCCTCGTCACCACTTCCCTTCCCGTCTGCACACTTAAAAAATAAATCCCGGCCCCTAAATCCCCAAAGGGGACTTCCATTTCTGTTCCCCCCTTGGGGGTTAGAAGGCTTTCAAAAACAACTTCTCCTGTTACAGAGTAAATTTTTACAGTGATGTTTTCAGAAGCCATTGCAGGAAATGAAATATAAATTTTATCGGTGGCGGGGTTGGGGGAAATGGTTAGTTGGTTTTGTTGCGGGTTGTTTGTGTTGATTGCGGTGGGAAGGAAATAGCTGGTGAGGAAATTTTGCAACCCGTATTTACCGATCCCTGCTGCAAGAGAAACTCCATTATCAATATAATTACAGGAACTCCCTGATGAATCAGGATTATTTATAACACCTAAATGCATCTCGCCATATTCGGCAACATATATTTCTGTCAGGACCCATTTGTAATGTGCCTAAATGCAGGGCGGAAGAAATCGCAATCTGCTGAATAGAGGCATTAATAATAGTTACCGAATTTGAGGTAATATCCCATTGATAAATATGCGAATCAACAAGACTGGAATATAAATAATTTCCAGACATGGAAAATTCAAGCCCATACGGGCCACCGGATCCGGCTGGTAATGTCAAATATTTTTCACTGCTTACAAAACCAGTTGTTGAATTAAAATCAAACAAATCAACATAGTCACTTGAAAACGCTGCATAAGCAATCTTAGAACCGTCAGGAGAAAATTTCATACATCCGATTAAATCATAATTTGTAGCAGCACTGTGGATCACAGGACCTATTGAACTGGTAACAGGTGTTGTTAATATTCCGGCTGAAGTTATTTTGTAACAGTAAAAATTATTATTATTTATACCATGAACCATTACCCATATATCCGAATTATTTGAATGTTTAACAGCAGTTAGTTTTTCACATACGGGTGAGATCAGGAAAATATTTTTCATTGAAACATCTCCATTATTATTGTTCAAAGACATGTCGACTATTGAATAGTTAAAATTATATGTTGTACTCTGTTCTTGAACAGTAAAAATATAATACAGTTGAGAATTTCCCGGATAAGAAACAATTAGTGCAGATTGAGTGGATGAATAGCCTCCCTGGAGTGAATAACCATTTGGCATCTGATTATGATTACGATCCCATACTATAATTCCATCAGTATAAAATAAAAGATTTCCATTTCCGTCACAAATGGTTGAACTGCCTTCAAATTGATTTATCATTCCATTTGTTAAAGCCACCGGAGCGCCCGAATTAAAATCAATTCCTGCATGATCTCCAAAATACCACACATAATTTTCTTTTGCGCAAAAACAGTATTTCCAAAAACACAACCCCAAATAAAAATTGCAGCAAGTAATTTTTTTAGCATATAACAAACCTACAAAATATTTCCTTCGCATACCCCTGACCCCTAAAGGGGAACCTTCTAACAAGCTTTACCGCGATAGTTCTCCGCCTTAGGCGGATCAGGGGTTTTAATTTTTTAGTGATTCCCCACCGGGCTTCCGGAATCAAAATGCAATCCTGCATGAAATCCAAAATACCACGCGTAATTTTCCTTCTGCGCAAAAACAGTATTTCCAAAACCCCATCCCCAAACCAAAACTGCAGCAAGTAATTTTTTAATCATATATAAGAAACCTAACCCCAAAAACGGTCATTTCAAAAGTTAACAGCTGTGGCTATCGAAATTTCTTCCCAGTCACCTGTATAAGTTCCTGTGGAATCTGTAAAACTTATATCGTAATAATATTTGGTTTCTTTCAATAATCCTTTGACAGGAGAAATATACTGTGTGATACTAATATCAGGATCAGGAATGCTGTCATTATTGAAGTCATAAATCCATTGAATTTTTTTACATGAAAACGAACCGAAATTGGTAACTACAGTTTCATTGCCTGTATATTTTTTTCCAATATAAAACGGACTGCTATAATCTGCATAATCCCATACTTCATTCAGCACAAGCGGTTTTTTAAGAGTTTGTCTTGGTGGTGATTCAATAATAAGGCTGTCAGCCGTCATCGAATTTCCGGCACTCAAAACTGCCGACAATTCCTGGCGGCTGTTAAACTGCATTCCCCGGAATTGAAATTTGCATTCATTTTTGTTCCTGAGAAAAACACGCGTGTTGCTTCCCATTATATACCCGCAATTAAATAAACCCGAGTCGTTCATCATGTAATAATTACGTGATAGATAAATACCGCCATCATCGCTGCTGTCTCTTCCTGCCTGCACAAGAAGAGAGTCATACGCCCCGAATGCAGTATCATTGGTCAGCGTATATGTTGAATAATCTGTAAAGTGCACGTAAGGTGCAGGCAGGTATAGATCAACCGTTGTTTCATACTTCCATTGGTGGCCAATTGTCAGCGGATAAAAGGCATTTGACGGTGTGGGGGGTTGTGAAGGCGAAGGTGCCGGCACATTGTTATCCTGTAAAATTTGATCCTTCTCTTTCTTACATGAAAGAAACATCACAACAAGGAAAGCAAATAAAAATAAATAGTGTTTCATAGAATTCAGGTTAAAGGCAGCACGAAAATAATAAAAAAAGCAGGGTTCAAAGTATGCACCTTTGAACCCTGAACATTAACACACTAAACAGATTATTAAAACCTAAACATTTTATTTTTATTATCTTTTAATCAAATTATTGTTTACTGATCACTGATCACTCAACGATCAGCTTGCCTGTATAATTCTTTTCTCCTGAAAAAACATGGAGTGTATACATTCCGGTCGTCAGGCCAGATACTTTTATCAAACCATTGTTTCTCACAATTTGCTCAACAACTAACCGTCCTGACACATCAGTGATTTGTGCAACAGCTTCTGACTCATCACCCAGGTTCACTCTCACATATTCAGTTGCAGGATTCGGATATATGCCCAGCATCAGTGGAGCAGAAATAGTATTGATGCCAAGCGAAATATCTATGATATCAGTCACCTTGTTAGTAACTATAGAACCGTTGAAGTCAAAGAATATATCAGCCTTGTTGTCAATGGGAGTGCCATCAGCCAATCCTGCCTTGGGGCGAATGTTGTAATGAACAAAACCATGGCTCAGCGGCTCATTAACACTTGCAGCCGGAAGATTGATATTTAAAAATTCAAATTTCACAACATTAGTTCCTGCCATATAGATATCCATCGGGTGGCTGGCTCCTATGATTTCAAGAGTATTAACATCGGCATCGCTGTCTAACGTATCTACCACTACCACTTTGTAAGCAACATCATTTCCCACATTCTGGAATCCTACAGTATATTCAAGCTTAGTTCCCGGTGCCACATTGGCGGTATTCCATTTTGCATGTTTTTCAAACTTCTCATTCGGGTCGCAGGAGTTACGAACAGGAACACACGTTGTAATAACATTATCGGTCGGGTCCAAATCGCCCGTCTGCGGATCAAGCACCATTTCAAAACAAAGTGTATCACCTATAATCAAACCGGGATCACCCATTACTTCTATATAATTGTTATAACCCCAGTTATAACTCCAATAGTTCTGGTAGGGAGTAATATTATAGGTGAGTACCTGGCCGTTTATATTAGACGGAACCGGCTGGCTGATCACATAAGTGACCCCTGCAGGCAATGTAATCGTAACCGTTCCCGAAACCGGGGCACACGAAGAATTCCAGTAATCAGGATAAATAAATGCGGAGAGGCCGGGTCTTACACCCCATACCCACTGTGTACCCGATAAATCAAAACCTGATTGACTGCATGACACGCCAAAATCTTTATTGGTGGCTGGCAATGAGCTGATAGTATAAATACCTCCTGCGGGGCATGTTGCAGATAAATTCGTCATCCAAAATTGGGTTTCGAGAGTATAGGTAAATCCAACAGCTGCTTCAAAAGAATAATCTCCGTTAGCATCTGCATAACCACCAGTTATATAATTTCCGTTATACAACAATTTTACCCAAACCCATTGCAGCGGATAATCACCGGCATTATTAACACAGTCGTTGTTAGCGTCATAATAAACATTTCCGGAAATGTTCCCGCATTGTGATGCAACTATAATGGTGTTGTTATTGGTGAGCGTATCATCATCACCATCCGGTCCCGTTACAATGCATTGCAATGAATACACACCGGGCAGTGTATAGATGTGCTCAAGATTCGCCCAGAAATATTGCTGGGGAATCGGACACATGAAGGTGGTATCGGTTCCGTCACCATACGCAAAATAAACAGTGACTGAATCAGTAATCAGGTAACCGCCAGCAGTCCCATACATGAACAAACCGAGCGTATCGGGTACAGAGCATCCCTGGTTCCAGGTGCTGTCATCTGCTGCCAGAATTGTAATACCTGCAGGCACCTGCGCTGCAGCTTTTTGTTCACTGAATAAAAACAGTGTCATTGCGAACATAAATGTGTAAAAGATTTTTTTCATGATGTTTTTAATTATTTGGTTTAACTTAAATTTTCCTCAAAGATGCAACGAACATCAATTGACCGGCAAACGTATTTTTAACATATCTTACCCTTTAATACCATTTAAATTGATAAAGATATTTATAGTTTTAGAGGAAAAAGTATCAATTAACACTTAAAAATATTTCGTGCCCAGGATCAAATTTCAGGTCAGGTTTTTAATTGTTTTTGTCATTTCCAGCATATCTCCCCCACTGCTTAAAATTTTTTAGTTTTGGCTGATGCCTTCAATCAATTTTTTTACCGAAAACGTTAAATTTAATCCGTCTAAGGCGGATAAAAACGCTTTGCGCAAATGGATCGCAGCAGTAGTGAAAAGAGAAAAATTTACTATTGGGGAGATCAATTATATTTTCTGTTCCGATAAATTCCTCCACCAGCTCAACGAACAATTCCTCCATCATGATGATTATACTGACATCATTACTTTCGATCTTTCCACAAGTCCATCAGCAAAAAAAATACAGGGCGAAATTTTTATCAGTGTTGAACGTATAAAGGAAAATGCAAAAAAGTTCAACACAACTTTTCATGATGAGCTTCATCGGGTGATGATTCATGGCGTGCTTCATCTTGCCGGACATAAGGATAAAACGAAATCTGACAAATCGGCTATGAGGAAGAAGGAAAATTATTATCTAAATTTGCGCTCCTTTTAATAAGCAGCACATTTCAGGTTATAATTTCAGTCATGCTTCCAAACTATGATATAATAGTAGTCGGTGCCGGCCATGCCGGATGTGAAGCAGCAGCTGCGGCAGCCAATTTGGGTTCAAAAGTTCTTCTGATCACCATGAATATGCAAACGATTGCACAAATGAGCTGCAATCCTGCAATGGGAGGCATAGCTAAAGGACAGATTGTCAGAGAGATAGATGCTTTGGGCGGATATTCTGGAATTGTGAGTGACAAGAGTACAATTCAGTTTCGCATGTTGAATCGTTCTAAGGGTCCTGCTATGTGGAGTCCTCGCTCTCAGAACGATCGTACCATGTTTGCTGAACATTGGAGAATAATGCTTGAACAGACTCCCAATGTTGATTTCTGGCAGGACATGGTTACGCAATTGATCACACAAAATGGCCAGGTGAAAGGGGTCATCACCGGCATGGGAATAGAGTTTAAGGCTGATGCCGTTGTGCTTACCAACGGAACCTTTTTGAATGGAACCATACATATAGGAGAAAAAAAATTTGGCGGAGGAAGGACAGGCGAAAAGGCTTCTGTTGGAATCACAGAAAACCTTGTGGCACTTGGCTTTCAAAGCGGTCGCATGAAAACGGGCACTCCTCCCAGGATAGATGGAAGAAGCATTGATTATTCGCGGATGGAGGAACAAAAAGGGGATGAAAATCCTGGAAAGTTTTCTTTTTTGGACGACACTTCCCCGTTTGAAAAAACCCGTACCAGTACGGGTTATGAAAAAGCTCAACGCAGTTGTCATATTACTTACACAAATGAATGTGTGCATGAAATCCTGAAAACTGGTTTTGAAAAATCTCCCATGTTCACAGGACGAATTCAGGGAATTGGCCCGAGGTATTGTCCTTCAATTGAGGATAAGATAAACCGTTTTGCTGATAAGGAGCGTCATCAATTGTTTGTGGAGCCTGAAGGCTGGAATACAGTTGAAGTATATCTTAATGGCTTTTCATCTTCTCTGCCGGAAGAAGTTCAATATAAGGCTTTGCAGCAAATCCAGGGATTGGAAAAAGCTAAAATGTTTCGGCCGGGTTATGCTATCGAATATGATTTTTTTCCACCCGATCAGCTCAACATGACACTTGAGACAAAACTAATTCAGAACCTTTATTTTGCAGGTCAAATAAATGGAACAACTGGCTATGAAGAAGCTGCCTGCCAGGGGTTAATGGCCGGAATTAATGCACACTTAAAACTTAATACACAAAAACCTTTTATTCTTAAAAGATCCGAAGCCTATATCGGTGTTCTAATTGATGATCTGGTTACTAAGGGAACAGATGAACCATACAGGATGTTTACATCGCGGGCTGAATTCCGAACATTATTAAGGCAGGACAATGCAGATATTCGCCTTACTCCACGTTCGTATGATATAGGATTAGCATCAAGCGAACGTCATGAAAAAGTTAAGAATAAATATTGCAAGGTAAATAATCTTATCACCTATTTTAAAGAATCAACTATCTTTCCTGATGAAGTAAACGAGCTGCTGGTTTCACGTGAAACCGATCCAATTCGACAAAAAACAAAGCTTTTTAATCTTATTTCCCGTCCACAAATAGAAATAGAGCATCTGCAAAATGTTTCTGCTCCGTTGAATGCATTAATTAAGGAATTAAAAATCGGGGATGATGTATTGGAGCAGGCAGAAATTATGATGAAATACCAGGGATACATTGAAAAGGAAGAGGCGTTTGTGGAAAAAATGAATCGCTTCGAAAATATTGCTCTTCACTCCAATTTTGATTATCAAAAAATAAGCTCTCTTTCAAACGAAGCACGTCAAAAGCTTTCCAATATAAAGCCGGGAACGCTTGGGCAGGCATCCCGCATCAGCGGGGTTTCGCCTTCTGATATATCGGTTTTAATGGTTCATTTGGGAAAATAAATTTCTTTTTCACGTGAAACAGGATAGCTCTTTGGAAGCACTTACTCAATGCCCTCTCTGTTCTTCTTTAGAATTTAAACCTTTTATTAAATGTGTGGATCATACTGTTTCACATGAAATTTTTCTTATAGTTGAATGCAAAACCTGCGCATTTAAATTTACAAATCCGCGTCCCTCAATAAGTTCAATTGGAAAATATTATCAATCTTCAGATTATATTTCCCATTCAAATACCTCAATAGGAATTATTAATAAAATTTATCAGATAGCGAGGCATTTTACTATTTCAAAGAAAGTCAAACTGATAAAATCATTAAGCTCAGGTGGAAAAAATATTCTTGATTATGGTTCGGGAACAGGAGAATTTTTAACAGCAATGAAAAAAGCTGGTTGGAATACAAAAGGGATCGAACCCGGTGAGCAGGCACGTTCTTTTGCGATTAACAATCATTTAGACGTTGTCCACCCTGATGAAATGAAAAATTTTTTTCCGGCTAAGTTAGATATCATCACACTTTGGCATGTTTTGGAACACATACATGATGTGAATGAAACAATTGCTGCACTCAGAGAATTATTGACTCAAGAAGGAAAAATAATTGTGGCAGTACCAAATAATAAATCAACAGATCAGAAAATCTATAAAGAGGTATGGGCCGCATATGATGTACCAAGACACTTATATCATTTCAATCTTGAGTCTGTAAACCGGCTCTTTCAAAAACATCAGATGACAGTTAAAAAAGTTCTTCCGATGCCATTAGATGGCTTTTATGTTTCTTTTCTGAGTGAAAAATACAAAAAAAGCAACTTTGGTTTAATAAAAGGGTTCTTCAGTGGATTAAAAACCTACTTAAATTCTTTGAAAGAAAAACAGTTTTCTTCAAGCCTTATTTTTATTATTGAAAAGCTCTAACGCTAAATTTCATTTTAGAAGGTTATAATTCATTCTTATTGCTTTTGAACTCCCAAATCATTTTTGAAAAGAAAATGCATCCTCGGTCATTTAAAGAGGTCAAATTCTCATCATCAGCAATTATTTCAAGTTTATAAATAAACTCTTCCAATTTTTCTTTTTCATCATAAATACTTAATAATCTGTATGTTACATCAAGTTTCGGGGTTGTAATAAATTCTCCACTAGAGGAATAAATAAATTGTGTAAGATATTTTAAAAAATTGTAACCTATTCTCTAAATAAGAGTTTACATGCATTAATAAGCATTCAAAAACAATAACTAAGATCATGAAAATTTCAAAAATGACCTCTAAAAATTCAGGTAATGGAACAATTATTCTGCTTTTTCTCATAGCTGCATCCTCGTTAGCGGTTAAGATAAATTATTTTTCACCTAAGAAGTTTCAGGCCACGGCTCAGTTAAAGTTAAAGGAGAAGATTTGTGAGAATCATCCGGGGAAATTAGCAAGAATCAAGAATAACCCATTGTCAAAAGCTCTGACATACGATGCAATATTGAAAAGTGCAGTGATGGATGGAATAAAAAATAAAAATCTGAATGTTGCTTATTTTCAGGTTAACCCATTGTTTAGAACAGAACTTTATAACTCTTCACCTATTGCGGTCACCTATTGTAGTAAAAACGAAAATTTCTATAAACAGAAATTTAATTTTAAATATACAGGTGAAAATACTTTTACGCTCAATTATGAAACGGACGGAGTGCCCAGAGAAAGGGCCGGTGAATTTGGAAAAGAAATACATGAAACCGATTTTAAATTTACCGTCACCAGAAATTCAAAAATAAATCCTTCGAGAGTAGAATTTCTTCTTTCCAAAAACATTCAGTTCACAATTTCAACTGATGAAGCAATGGCGGATAATCTTTTAAAAACTTCAATCGATATATCATCGTCAGCAGAAAATGGAACCACAGTTGTATCAGTAACCAGTGGCGTACCCGAAAAATCAATGCTTCTTGCCAATACTATTTCCGAAGCAATTTTAACGAAAACTAATTCTGCAAATTCGTTAGCAGAAATTGATCAGCAACTCGAAAAAATAACAGCAGAACTTGAAAAAACACGGAACGAACTGGAAGGGAAAACATCCGTAAATAAATCCAATCGCTTCCGGTCATTAAATTACCAGTCACAACCACATCTTTCATACGAAAGTTTAGAAGCGCAGAAAAAAAGCCTGGAGTTTCAGTCAATTGTTTTGGAAAATCTTAGCGATACACTTCGAAAAAACCGTAATAATTTCACAACAACAGCAAATTACGGATCAATTAATGACCCCTTGATCATGGAATATATAACGGCTTTAAACGAAAAAATAATTCAAAAAAATAATGCTTCTGCAGAAGAGGCTTTAAGATTGACAGAGGAAATTGATGGTCTGCAAAGCACCGTGGCAGACGTGGTAAGAAACACAAGGAAAAAAATTGCCTTGCAACAGGATAGAATTTATAACCTGTTGGCAACTACCGATAATAACTCTAAAGGGGTACTCCAAAAAACTGAAAATGACTTATCAGCTCCAAATCAAAATGTTTATTTAGCTGAAAAATTATACAATTACGTAGCCGAAAAGAAAACGGAGATGCAGGGAACAATTCTTTTGTCGGCCAGTAGCTTCGTTCAAAAAGCAACTTTGCCCCGCAATGAATCTAATGCAAATGCAACGGTTATTTGGATTCTTTTTCTTCTGTTTGGATTGACGACAGGTTGTGTCGCTGTATTTATCAGAAATATCTTCGTGAGAAAAACGGGTTCTGACAATACGATTATAAAAGATCAAAATGTAATATCTTATTTAGCCACTATTGATAACAGAAACAAAAAGGATACTTCTATCCAATTCCGCGAGATCTGTACGAAAATGCTGCTTTTAAGAAAGGCAGAGGAAAAACAAATTTTCACCATTACCTCTTGTTTTTCCGGTGAGGGAAAATCTTTTATTTCAAGTCAAATTGCAAGATCGTTTGCTTCAATTGATCTGAAGGTTTTAATTATTGACATGAATTTAGAAAACCCCTCTGTTGAAGAGAGCTTTGACACCCGTTCTTCGTATTCACTTAGTGATGTTTTACAAAAACGAGTCGCTTTAGAAGAAGCTGTGCAAATTACTTCCATCCCCGGAATTGATATTTTAACGGCAGGGAATTTTCCACATGGCATAAATTCGCTGGTAACCACTAACGGTATCAGCAAGGTTTTAAACGACCTGAAATCTCATTATGATATTATTTTGATTGATTCTTCAGACATTACTTCTTCATTTGACGCGATACCTTGTATGAAGTACAGCAATTCAACGTTGTTCATTGGAAAACATGGTGCTGATGAAAAAAGTATCGTGGAGAAAACAGAGCAAATCAAAACGCAATTTGAGATTGATAATATCTTTTTCATAAAGAACAATCTTAAGCAAATAGTAAAACAAAAACATAAGACAAAAACGCTTCAAACCCAAATGAAGGACAAAGAAATGATTTCAACTAAAACTCCTTTCCTGAAAAGAGTTGCATTGTGGTTCTATTAAACACCAGAAGCTTTTAATACTTTATTCGTATTTTATTGCACAATTGTTCGTGAAAGCCGTTAACGGTAAGGTTTTTGCTGGCCATCATGTTATAAAACCGTTTAAAAAATCATACAAAAGTTTTACAATAATGACAGAATTTATTTGCAACTTTCGAGCATGAAAAACAGCAATAGGTTATGAGACTAAAAATTGGAAATACCCACTAAACAGGAAAACAAACAACTTTTAAATGACAACTGCGCGATATAGATTTATTAACTTTTTGCTGAAGGAATGCTCAGGTCTTAATTACGTCCTCTTAAAGTACATTTATGATGACATTTTGCAAATACCGTCAGATGAAAAATTGGAAATCCTTATGGATAAAGAAGATTACAAATCTTTGCTTTACGTAATATCATCTGCAAGGGAAATTACTCATATAAGGTCAAAACGAAATGTCCGCTCGCAAATAGTGAACATCAAATTTTCCGACCATTCATCCCTGGAATTAAAAATTAAAATTGACATTGAACGCAAAGGAATTGTTTTGATGAATTCCTCAAGCGTATTGAGATCAGCGATTGTGAATAAACAGAATATAAAAGTACCGGCCCCCTATCATCAATTTGAGTATATTTTACTAACGGGACTTTTAAATCGAAAAGATGTGGAAGAAAAATTCAGGAATTATTTCAGCACGTTCAGTTTTGATCAGCGTTCGAAAATTTTTGCGCATCTCTGTCCCAAATACAAATTTGTTTTGAATGTTCTTGACGAACTTTATCTGTTCACGAATAACAATTACCATAAAGTTTTAAATACCATAAAAGGTCAAAAGCAAAACCGTGGATGGAAGTATGCTTATCATAAATCTGTTTTTGCTTATGACTATGTAATCAGCACTTTTACAAGAAGCTGGAAGCAGGTGAATAACCAGGCGACCGGGGTTGAACAAACCACTAATTTTTCTTCAGAACTTAATAATCTTTTGCAGAAAAATGCTTTGATAAGAAGCTAATTCTCTGATCAGGTTCCTTTTTATCACGATACTACATGAGGGTGTAAATAGTTTAAGGCAGTTGCTGTCTTCGTTTATTTTCATCACTTTTGGGTTTCAAAAAGCAGCCATATGCGATCAAGAATTTCTTTATTCATAACAATATTTTTTATAATTGTTTCCTGTAAAACAACAAAACAAACAACATCAACAACAAATATAACCTCCCCGAAAGAAGAAAAAATAAGGTTTCCTGAACCAAAAATTTATCACGCCTCCAGCACAAGACTGAGTGATATCCTGCACCAGGAACTGCGCGTAAGCTTTGATTGGGAAAAGAAATATTTGTTTGGCCAGTCCACGTTGACCATCAGGCCTTATTTTTATTCAGCGGATAGCCTGTATCTGAATGCACGCGGAATGGAAATAAAAGAAGTAAGTCTTCTTTCAGGAGACAATAAAAAAAATCTGAATTATAAATATGAAAACGACAGCCTGAAAATAAAATTAGATAAATCATATTCACGTGATGAAGAATATAAAATTTTTGTTGAATACATTTCAAAACCGGATGAATTGAAAGATTTAGGAGGAAGTGAGGCGATCAGTTCTGATAAGGGGCTCTATTTTATTAATGCTGATGGGAAAGAAAAAAATAAACCGAAACAAATTTGGACACAGGGAGAAACCGAGTCTAACTCAGTTTGGTTTCCTACTATTGATTCTCCAAATGAAAGAATGACACAGGAAATTTACATCACCGCAGATACCTCTTTTGTAACGCTTTCAAACGGTCTGCTTGTAAGTTCAATTGTAAATACCCGTGAGGGAACTCGAACCGATTATTGGAAACAAACTGTTCCGGCCGCTCCTTATCTTACCATGATGGCAATCAGCAATTTTAAAATTGTGAAGGATAAATGGAGAAATAAGGAAGTGAATTATTATGTGGACCCCGAATACGAAAAGTACGCTAAAAATATTTTTGGAAACACACCCGAAATGTTGGAGTTCTTTTCAAAAAAATTAGGCGTTGATTTTGCCTGGGAAAAATATTCACAGGTTGTTGTGCATGATTATGTTTCGGGAGCTATGGAAAATGCTTCTGCAACCCTGCATGGAGAATTTTTACTACGGGATGACCGGGCACTGCTGGATGAAACGTATGAAGATGTGATTTCTCATGAGCTTTTTCATCAATGGTTTGGTGATCTTGTTACTTGTGAATCATGGTCGAACGTTCCGTTAAATGAATCTTTTGCCACTTACGGAGAATATTTATGGAACGAAAATAAATATGGAAGGGACGCGGCTGATTATCACGCAATGGGTGATTTGAGCCGTTATCTTAGCCAGGTAAAATCCAAAAATCCGAATCTTGTCCGATATGATTATGATGAGCAGGAAGAACTTTTTGACGGCATTACCTATCAAAAAGGCGGAAGGATACTTCACATGCTGCGTAAATTTACGGGGGATGATGCATTTTTTAAATCACTGAATCTTTATCTCACAACAAATAAATTCAAGCCGGTCGAAATTCATAATTTGCGTCTTGCATTTGAAGAAGTAACGGGCCAGGATCTGAACTGGTTTTTTAACCAATGGTTTTTTAATCACGGGCATCCTGATCTTAATATTACATATTCATGGAATGATCCTTTAAAAACACAATCTGTAATCATTGAACAAAAACAGGATTTTGAAAAAGACTCGCTTTTTACTCTGCCATTTGCTGTGGATATTTATGTTAATGGAAAAACCACAAGATTCAATTCATGGGTTATGCATGTGACAGACACCTTAACTTTTAAAGTTGACAGCAAGCCTGATCTTGTAAATGTGGATGCAGAAAAAATGCTGGTATGCACAAAGAAAGATAATCATACGAATGATGAGTGGATTTATCAGTATAGGCATGCCCCTTTATTTCTCGACCGTTATGAAGCCGTCCAAAAGCTTGGAAAAAATTATGATGCAGATGCTGAATCAGGAAAAGTAATTTGGAGTGCGTTGAGCGATAAATTCTGGAATATCCGTTCGCTTGCTATTAAAAATATCGGAACATTCGTCAAATCAAAAAAAGAAGAAACCAAAAAAGCTTTAATTGATCTGGCGAAGAATGATCCGAAATCCGCTGTCCGCGAAGCGGCACTAAACAGCCTTTCTAAAAATTTTACGGATTCAGATTTGACTGCCGTATATGAAAGCGCTGTGAATGATCGTTCCTATGATGTAATGGAAAAAGGGTTGAAAAATTTAATTGATAACGATAAAGAAAAAGGATTGGTTCTTGCCAAAAATTTTGAAACCGACAACAACAAAAGAATTAAAAGGATTGTTTCAGGGATTTATGCAGAACACGGCAGCGATGAAAATTTTAGTTTCATGAATGACGTGCTTAACGAATCTTCCGGGGGAGCTAAATATGAAGCGACATTGGATTATGGAAAATTTCTTCTCCGCTGCAAAACTTCCACAATTGAAAAAGGAATTCCTGACCTGGAAGATATAGCCAGGCATGGAAATCCCTGGTGGATAAAGCTCGGAGCAGTGCAGTCAATCAGCGAGCTTGTAAAAGCATGCAAAGACAAATACAGTGAGCTTTCAAAAGTAAACACTACAGCCACGAATGCAGATAAATATAAAGAGCTTGGAGAAACTATAGAGAAAGACCTGAAAGCAATCAAAGAAGCAGAGACTGATAAAAACCTGAAAAAGATTTACGGAACTTCAGATACTGAAGCCGGAAAATAGCAAGACAGTTTTTTCAAACAATATTAATTTGTTCTTCGGTGATCAAAGCATCTCCTTTCATTTTTAAAAATATTTGCGCCACGGTAACAACGTCTTTCTGGCAATAGGTAACAATCCTTTTCAGATTTTTATCTTTCCAGTAAACAAACCAAACCATGCTTCCGTCAATATCTTCTTTTGGAGAAGGGATTCCGAAAACATTGGCAAGTAAATTCAGCGGGGTAAAATTTTTGTAATCACCAAACTTCCAGAGTTCCATTGTATCGAGGTGCTGAACTTCCCAGGGTTTTTTTCCTGCGGTGTCAAGCAAAGGAGGAATCTTTATCCCGTTTATCAGCATACGCCTTGACAGGTACGGAAAATCAAATTCCTTCCCGTTATGTCCGCACAGCAAATGCTCAGGACGGCAGAAATAATGATTGAGCAGGTTTGCAAATTCCGAAAGCAAAACTTTTTCATCATCCCCATAAAATGATTTGATGCGGAACTGTTTGTCACCGCTGTTCTTTGGAAAAAATCCTGTGGAGATGCAGATAATTTTTCCGAACTCAGCATAGATGCCGGCACGGTTGTAAATTGTTTCTGCATTATCCTGGTCGGTTTTTCTCAAATGTTCTGCTTTGCGAATCCAGTGTTCTTTTTCATTTTCGGGAACATGGTCAAATGATTCATATTTAGGAACTGTTTCTATATCGAGAAACAGGATGTTTTCTATAGGAATGTTTTCCAGCATAGGATTAAAATTAAAATTTAAAATTAAAAATAAAATTTCAAATGAGAAAAGCAAAAACCCTCCCGATCTTCGGGAGGGTTTATATCTGATTAATATTTCCTGTCAGGTTCTGCTATAATTAATTTTGCTTTGCAGCGGGAGCATCTGTTTTGCCGCCAGCTTTTCTTTCAAAATCTCCTGACTGCACATACGTAATTTTTTCGGGTTTGATCCATTTGCGCATAGCACCATTTACATCTTCCACTTTGAGCGCAGCGATTTTTGATTCAATATCGGCATCCCATTTCATGGTGCGGTTCAGGAAAAGGTTGGTTGATAATTTACCTGCAAGTGTGCGATCCTGTGCGCGTGATACATTCTGTCCCTGCAAATATCCTGTTACTGCATCCTTCAATTCAGCTTCCGTAAAGCCGTCTTTCAGCATTTTATCAATTTCATCTTTATAGGCAGTAATAAGCTTATCAGAATTATCGGGGTTGTAAATAGCATAGGAGCCAAAGCTTCCTGATTTATCAATCGGGTCTACCTGCATAAACGAGCCAACTCCATAGCTTATGCCTTCTTTTTGCCTGATACGCGTGGCGAGCCGTGAATTCAGAAAACCTCCTCCGAGCATATAATTTCCAAGCACCAATGCCGGGTAATCAGGATCATCATCGCGTATCTCCATATTGAACCCGCAAAGCAACATTGCATTAGCTTTATCAGGTGCATTTACTTTTGTGTTGGTTGATGCCACATCGAAATAAACATTCTTTGCCCTGTCATAAAGAACAGGCGCCACCCATTTATCTAACATGGAATGCAAAGAGGTCAGCAGCGGCTGCTCATCAAAATCGCCTACCACAGCCAGTGATGCGTGAGTGCTGGTATAATAGCGATCATAAAATGATTTGAGGTCCTCCACTTTCAATTCTTTCATAGCAGCAACCTGCTCATCAAAAGTCATTACATAACGGAAATCATCTTTCGGATACGGTTTTAAAGCGCGGTCATATAAATTATTGGCAATAGACCGTGGTTCACTTTTTTGCTGTTCAATATCGGAGAGTTCTTCTTCCCTGAGCTTTTCAAATTCCTGCTGAGAAAAGACGGGGGCTCTCAGAATTTCGGTAATCAGGTTGACGGAGGGTATTAAATTTTCTTTGGTAGTTTGCAAAGAAACATTTACTATTTGACCGCTTCCAAAAATATTCACGTTTGCTTTAAGCCTGTCAAACTCATCATTGATTTGTTGGTACGTTTTATTTTTTGTTCCCCTGCGCAACATGTTTGCGGTAAGCCGCGCAACAGTTCCTTTATTCTGCATTACGGCCAGGTTCCCGACACGAAGCGTTAAATTAAAACTTACCGTGCTTCCACGTGTTGTTTTTTTAACAAGCGAATATTCCGCACCTCCGCCCAATGCTGAAGAAACTGTGCGTTTGTCAATATTTGCCGGTGACGGATCAAATGCTTCCGCATCAGAAAGTTTTTGGTTGCCTTTATAGTCTTTCAATAATTTCGGCACATCAGGAGCAGCAGGAATCTGGGCGCGGTCAGGTGATGCATCCGGAATAAACAAACCTGTTGTTCTGTTCGAAGGTTTGAAATAAGATTTGGCTGCACGGTTCACAGCTTCAAGAGTTGTATTCTCCAAATTGTCGCGATAGATGAACCATAGTCTCCAGTCTCCCTGTGAAATGTATTCACTTAATTCAAGCCCCACGCGGTCACTGTTATTATACAGCAGCTCAAAATTTTTCAGCAATTTATTTTTTGCACGATCCATTTCTTCTTTTGTAATCGGGTTATTTTTTAAATTGTCAAATATGTCCGACATCGTTTTACGTGCAGTGTCCAATGATTTTTCTTTCAGCACTTCAGCGGTAAAGATTGCATAGCCAGGGTCCTTCAACGCAAATGAATACCCGTAAGTGCGGCTTGCTTTTTTTGTTTCCACTAACGCTTTGTATAAACGTCCCGAAGGTTCATTGGTAAGAATTTCGGTTAACAATTCGATGGATGCATAGTCAGGGTGCGCACCGTTAGGAATATGATATCCGCAGGTAACCACCTGTACATCACCCACGCGTTTTAATTCTACAAACCGTTCACCATCCTGTACGGGTTCAGTAGTGTATTCCAATGGCAATGTCCTTGTCGGTTTTGGAATAACCCCGAAATATTCATTCACCAATGCAATAGTTTTTGCTTCTTCAATTTTTCCGGCAACGGTCAATACTGCATAATCGGGCTGATAATATTTTTTATAAAATGCCTGGAGGTTTTCAATCGGAACACGCTCGATGTCTTCTTTAGAACCGATTGTTGATTTGCCATAGTTATGCCATAAAAAAGCAGTTGACATAACACGTTCTTCAAGCACACCGGAAGGATTATTTTCTCCCGATTCAAATTCATTCCGCACAACAGAAAATTCTGTTTCAAGATCTTTTTTGGCAATAAATGAATTGATCATGCGGTCGCTTTCAAGATCAAGCGCCCATTTTAAATTTTCGTCAGATGCTGAAAACGTTTCAAAATAATTTGTCCGGTCATACCACGTTGAGCCGTTAGGACGCGCTCCATGAGCTGTAAGCTCCTGCGGAATATTAGGATGTTTGGTTGAACCTTTAAACACCATGTGTTCCAGCAAATGCGCCATGCCTGTTTCACCATAACCTTCCACACGGGAACCAACAAGGTACGTCATGTTCACCGTCATGGTTGATTTGGACGGATCGGGAAAAATCAATACATGCAGGCCATTTGCAAGTTTATATTCTGTAATTCCTTCCACTGTGGTGACTTTTTCAGGAGCAGGCAATTGTTTATTCTGTGAAAAACTATTTGTTACAGAAAAAACAATAAGGCATATACATGCCGCGAACAATTTTTTATATGATTTCATGATTATTAATTTGAGATTAGGAAGCTAAAATATAGGATTAATTGACAAAAAACAATTGGACCGGGAAAATTACATCAGGATGTGGTATTTTGCAAAAAATCCTCCCTGCCCGATACCAGGTACTTACTTAATCATCACTCCCTTTTTGTCAATCACCGGTATCTGTGTGAAAAATTCTTCTCTTATAGTTTCTGGCAGGAAAAGATATTTTTTGTCGAACATTACTTTGTTCACGTAAAAGCTGACCCAATACTCATTATTTAATCCGAAAACATTTTCAACGATCGGTTCCACTTTTGCAAAATCATGCGGAGGAACCGTATCCAAAAAATGCCTGAGCGTGGATGTTTTTACTTTTTCCCCCTGGTGAAATCCGTATCCTTTTGACGTGACAAGAACACCTTCAATCGTTTCATCTTTCAAATTTATCAGGTAAACATTCCAGACCTTATCTCCCTCGGGGGAGAACTCAGGAACCACCGCCATTGCAATATCTACAACTTTATTTTCCGGAAGGTCTTTTAACATTTTATATTTAATGACCAATTTTCAAAACCCGGATCAGAAAATTTGGAATTTGATTATTGGAATTTGGAATTTTCTTTATCTGTACATTTTCAAAACTTCTTCAACAAACACCGGTACATCCTTCAGCACTCCATCAGGGGTTTTATCTCTTTTATGCCCCAGCCGCACGATGATTATTTTTTCTGAGGGAATCACAATTATATACTGCCCGGAAAGCCCGCGTGCATAAAATATTTTTTCTCCTCCTTCTTCACCGATCCACCAATGATAGCCATATGTAGTATTTGGTTTTCCATCGTCCAGCAACGGAGCGGGCACAATGGATTCCCGCACATATTTTTCAGAGACAATCTGCATGCCATTCCATCTCCCGCTGTCGAGGTATAATTTTCCGAACCGGGCAAAATCACGCGCATTGGTATAAAAGCAGCAGTACGCTTTTTCATTTCCGTTTTTATGATCGAGGTTCCATTGCGCATCGTGCATGGCATGGAGGGGAGTCCATAATTTTTCCGAGGCGTATTCTGAAACATATTTCCCCGTTGCCTTTCTCAATATCATTGCAAGGATTTGCGTATTGCAGCTCATGTAATCAAAATTTTTTCCCGGCTCTTTTACCACTTTCAATTTCGACATTTGCTTATTTAAGCGTGAACCATAATACTCTTCTGTTGTTTTGGAAGTTAAGCTTGAATAACTTTCATCCCAATCCAGTCCGCTGCTCATCGTTAACAAATGTCTAACAGTAAGTTTTGCGTTTTCCCCCTCTTTATATTTGGGAATAAAATCTCCTGCAGGCTGATCTAAACTTTTTATTTTTCCCTCATCCAAAGCAATTCCAACTAAAACACCGATAATGCTTTTCGCCATCGAAAAAGAATTGGAGAGAGAAGAATCGCTGTAACTCTCCCAATATCTTTCATAACAGAGGGAATCATTTTTTATCACTAAAAAAGCTACTGTTTCAAAGCTTTCCAATTCTTTCAGCAGCCGGTCCGAAATATTTTTTTTATTGTAATCAGCTGCTGGGGCCCAGTCATTATGCGAAGTCGTCTTAACCATCCTCGAAGGAAAAATATCGAAAGCGTCAATGTCTGCA
>Ga0134123_10000423_pt1 | contig 28141 bp, 33 predicted proteins | sample KB303_FD_96460 | JGI IMG/M metagenome (GOLD analysis project Ga0134123, IMG submission 96460) | Terrestrial soil microbial communities without Nitrogen fertilizer from Kellogg Biological Station, Michigan, USA - KB3-0-3 | ecosystem: Environmental > Terrestrial > Soil > Unclassified ...
CGTTCGGCTGCAAGGGAATGAAAGAAGCCCGAAGAGTCGTTGTAAACGATCTCATGCAGCGGAATTGCATCTATTTCTTGACTGAGCCGATAGGCAAGAACTTTCACGCTGACTTCCGGCCGGAAATAACGCCGAAGCAGATGCTGGCGCTGGGTGTTTTCGGCGGGAAATACATGACGGACTGTACCGACGAGTTCCCGGGAGACTGGTTTGCACGCGCCAAACTGAATCACGAGCGCCATGTGCCTGAACTGAATTTCTTCCGTGTCAATGCCTCGCAGCCATTGTCAGAATGGAAAAAAAAGGGCTGGATCACTCGCGAAGATCCGCGTGGGTGGTTTCAGTGGTATTGCAGGTACTACATGGGCAGGCGCGGCCCTGATGACGAGCGCCAGATCAAGCGGTGGATAGGCATGAAAAGGCATATTGCGCAGATCAAGGCGAATTGCGCGAAAGAGGACCTGAATTGCCGGCGGAAACAAAGGCAGGCGTTATTGCATTGGGCGTATGACAGCCGAAAGATCTGATTGGCCGAACCACGCGTTGGAAGGGACGCGCATAAAGCCGCGCGCCCTTCAACGCGAACGTTAGACGGCGCGACTCCTCTCAGTGTGAACCCACCGTGGCCTTCGATGAACGGCTAGCAGAGCGAATTCGCGGCTCACTTGGCCGGCGCAAAGGGCTTGCTGAAAAGAGGATGTTCGGCGGTATCGCGTTCCTTTTGAACGGCAACATGTGCGTGGGCGTGCATAAGTCCGAGCTGATCGTGCGTCTCGCGCCCGAAGAGACGGATGTCGCTCTAGCTCAGCCTCACACGCGACGCTTCGATCTTGCGGGGCGGCCGATGAGGGGTTGGATTCTCGTGGAACCTGCTGGCCTTAAAACGGACGCGAAACTGGGGAAGTGGGTGCAGTTGGCTACTAAGTACGCCACTTCACTGTCGGCGAAGTGACCGCGCCGTCTGACAAGCGCTTGAAGCTGACGGCGCGCGTAGATCAGGAAATGAATGTTTCTTCAGCGCGCCGCAGCTTAAGCGCCATCCGTTAGCGTGCACGATGCCAGCCATATCGATGCGGGCTAGAATGCCGCTGACGATTGGAGGTTTCTGCCATGCCCCATACCCTCGAGGAACTTCAAACACAGGCCCGCTCCTGGTCGCCGGAGGAGCGAGCCAAAATCGCGGACTTTTGCCGGATTCGCTCCGTGACGCGCCGCTAGCTGAGATCGAACAGGCCTGGGAGCGCGAAATTGAGGAACGGGTTGCTGTCTTTGAGCGCAGCGAGCTACCGACATTTTCCGCGGACAGCGTGTCCGCCGAGGCTAGACGGCTCGCGCGGTGAGCCGCGCGCGGTTCATCGCCGCCGCACGCCTCGAGTTCTTACCTAGGTCATCTACTAGCCCGGCCCAGTGACGGGACGGACTCACTAACAGAAAAATTCGGTCTGGCGTTATTTGGTGGTTGCCCTTGTGCCGCGCGAGATCCTCACAGACCTGCTCCCAGTCTTTTTGTGAGGAGGCGGACCTAAGCCCTAACCCCTTTGCCCTTCCCCGCTTAGCGGTAGCGAGGTTCGTTCTTGTTGTGGATGATCCAGATCAGATTGCCGCCGCTAAGGTCAGCTATGGAACCGCCGGCGAAAATCAGTCGCCCCGTGTTCTTGTACACCATTTCGTAACGGTGACGATCACTGCCGAAGTAATACGGAATCCACGCTTTACCGGTCATGTATGAGCCTTGGTCGGAGGGTTTTCCGATAAGGTCCGTGACTTGTCTCATGGACATGCCGATCTTCACCTTCGTGAACTTGCTGTCGGCCGCGGCCTTCCCGGTGATCTCGCCTTCCCAGTCGCCCAGGCCTTTGACCTTCTTGCCGTAGCCCGATTCCACCAGCTTGGAATCCACCACTTCGCCCTTGGCGTTCATGCCGGGCCCCACGCCGGATTTTTTGGTGTATTCCTGCTTACCCAAGCCCATCTGGGCACATCCCACCGCAAATACCGCAACCAGAAACAGCATCGCAGCAATACGTAGCGATAGCATATTCAATTGAGTCTCCTATATGTTGAGACGTTGCGTGTTGCCCCAATCTGCGCCAGCACACCCTTGGCGTTGAAGATTGTACTTTTGTGCACAAACCATGCAATGAAATAATGATGGCGGGCGCATGCCCGTTCGGTTGCGCATAAGCCGCCGGGCTGCCCCGGCCCTTTATGACGTTGATCTCGCTGAACACGATCAGAATATTCGGGTGTAATAGCGCTTAAAGGCAGCTTTTCGAAACCCAAATGCTCGCTCCAAGGAGATGGGATGCCTGATTCGATGACTCCGCGGAAGGGACGGCGCACTTTCGCGTCTACACTCGCCGCGTGCGTTGCGTTCGCAGCGCTCTCTATTCCTGGGGCGTCGGTCGCGCAGCAGCCCGCGTCGCCCCGACGCGTCGGCGTCCTCCTGGTCGGCCTCTCACCAGAAAGCAAGGAAGCGCTGGAGTTCCGGCAGGAGCTACGGGACGCGGGCTACGAAGAGGGACGCGATCTGGTGATCGAGTGGGGATCTACCAACGGCGACTACGATCGGCTATCGGAGTTGGCCGCCGGCCTCGTCCAGCGCAAACCGGATGTGATCGTCGTTACTACTACGCGTGGCGTCCGGGCGGTCAAGCGCGCTACCTCAAGCATCCCGATCGTCATGATGGTTGGCGATCCCGTCGGATCTGGCCTGGTCGCAAACCTGGCGCATCCTGGCGGGAACGTCACTGGCATCTCGATCATGGGAACGCCCGAGCTGTGGGCCAAGCGGTTGCAACTGCTCAAGGAGACGTCCCCACGGCTCACCAGGGTCGCAGTGCTGTGGAATCCAGCTACTCCGCTGACGCCCTGGCAGGCGAAAGCGGTACAAGGCCTCAAGGCGGCGGCGTCCTCGCTGTCGCTCCAGCTGAGTTTCGTGACCCTCGGAACGCCGGTGGAGATCGGTCAGGCCTCGTCGGGCGTCAGGCGAGCGCGCGCCCAGGCCTTATGCGTGTTCGCTGACGCCCAGTCGAGTGTCAGCCGAGAGACGCTTCTCAGGCTGGCTTCGGAGACCGGCCTGCCAGCGATGTACAGCGAGAGGAAATTCGCCGACGATGGCGGGCTAATGTCCTATGGGGCGAACCGGATGGATCAGTGGCGCCGAGCGGCTGCCTATGTCGACAAGATCCTCCAGGGTGCCAACCCGGGCGATCTGCCGATCGAGCAACCGACGAAATTCGAGTTCGTGGTCAACCTCAGAACCGCCAAAGCCATAGGTCTGACGATACCCCAATCGGTCTTGCTACAAGCCAACGATGTACTTCGATGAACCTCGAGCGGCGACAGCGGCTCACCTCGGGCTAAGGGCCCGGACGTGTGCAGTCGCAAAAGCTGGGCCTTGGAAGTTTGCAAAGTGCCGGGCGCGACTCGAGGCGACCGCGGTGAAGCTGCGCAGCTTGCTCATTCATGACAGGAGCAATATTTCATGATGTTTGTCCACAGCAGGACCGATTCAATGAGGAATCGAACCCTATCTTGCGTGATTGCGCTGAGCCTCCTGTCAGCCGCCTGCGCGAAGGACTTGAATGCGCGAACTGCGCAACGATACTTTGAATCCGCCAAGGCGGCTGATCAAGCGGGCGACTGGCCCACAGCGCAGGAGCACTGGTGGCGGGCCTACGTAAACGTGAAACTAGCGGGTGCTCGAAAGCAGTCACAGGCCCTTTTGCTATACAACTACGGGAGGGCCTCGGGAGTGCTGTGTCAGTTCGACAAAGCTGAGAACAGCCTCAAAGAAGCCCTTGCATTGGATCAACAGGATTCTGGTCCCGTGTACATGGATTTAGTTGAACTCGGTCGTCTGACGTCCCACCAGCAGAAATTTGAGGAAGCCCGTAGGTACTATGAACGTAGTCTCGTGGAACTGGATCGGGTCAATGGGCAGAGCCAGTCCCCTATTGGCTACTCAGAGATCCTTGATGAGTACGCTTCCGTTCTTGCAGCCTTGGGACGTCAAGATGATTCCGAAACAAAGAGGCAGCGGGCAAAGGAGCTTAGGGATAAACATCCAGACATGCATTCGTTGACTACCCAGACGCCCTACGGCCAGGCATGTGAGAAGTCGGGGAAATAGAAAGACCACCAACATGCGGACGCGGCTCAGGGTTCGCCGACCATCCCCTGAAGCTTGGCGTTACGGGCGATTCTTGCAGCTCGGAACAACGCTGGGATTGCTGTTGATCGCTGTTGGGGCTAATTGCCTTGCTGCCCCGACTTTGCCGACACCGGGTGTTGATGGGTACGAGCAAATGATGGAGGTTCTGGGTAAACCGCAGCGAACGGAAACGACCATCAATGGACACAATTATCACTACGATGGGTTCTCCGTGAATATCAGCAGTCCGGATCCTTCTACCATAAACACTATCGTATTTCTAAAGCCCCTCATTTTCAAAAAGTACCCAGAAGTTGACGTTAGAATGAATGTCGAAGACCTGATGCCACTATTGAAGGACTACTACCATCACCGAGACAAGAATCACGAATTCATTGCAGACTACGATCGCTGGCTAATCTACTGGATTGACCACGGTCGGGTGATTAAACTGGTCCACGCGCGCCCGAATGGTTTCAAGCGAATGCCTTCTACGCGCTAACTATTGTGTCAACCGGAGCAACCAGCAGCAGCGCAGCTTGGTTCTAGCCGTGCTTTACCTGCCGGCGCCAAAATACTCAAGTCGCACAATGTCACGCAATCGTAGGAGACTCATATGAGGAAACTCATTGCGTCCACATTCACGTCACTGGACGGTGTCATGCAGGCACCGGGAGGACCGACCGAAGATCCGACCGGCAATTTCACGTTGGGTGGCTGGTTGTCCGCTTTCGGGGATGCAGGGATGGATCTTTCTGCGGCAGGTTTCGATGGCAAGGATCGCGAGCTGGTGCTCGGTCGCAGAACCTACGAAATATTCGAGGCGTACTGGCCTTACCAACCAAAGGATGATCCGATTGCGAGGACGCTCAATGCGGCAAAAAAGCATGTGGCCTCCCGCACTTTGAAGGCATTGCAATGGAACAATTCGTCGGTACTTGGCAGCGACATCGTGTCAGCCATAACCGCGCTCAAGGCTCAGCCCGGACGTGCCCTCCAAATCATTGGCAGCGGCAATCTGATTCAGACGCTGCAAGCGGCATCGCTGATCGACGAATACAACGTATGGACTTACCCGGTAGTTCTTGGCCGTGGAAAGCGATTGTTTGAAAATGGTGCAAGGCCAAGTGCGCTACGGCTCGTGGCTTCGAAGGTTTCAACAACCGGCGTTGTGATGAGCACATATGTTCCAGCCGGAGATATTCAGCTTGGCTCGGTTGGCCCGGCCGAGGCCGAGCCAAGCGCGAAAGAATGGACCCGGCGCGCCAAGATGGCCAAAGATGCGTGGTGAATGGGAGAGTCGATGCAGATACGAAATCATTCGCTAACTTGCGTTGGTTCGAACCGCCTCCCTTCGGCGTCCGCTTGCAAAGCTAGCGCGTAAAGGCGCTATCCTTGGACGAGTCGAAGAAGAGAAGCGCCATTGCAGCGGGACTGCTCACGGCTCTGGGTGGAGGGGTCGGTTTTCTCTATCTGGGAAAATTGCGATGGGCGATCGTGATCTCCATGGCGCTGCCTCTGGTGCTCGCTATTGGGGCGTGGACCAAATTGATGTTCGTACCTGTGGGATTCGCCATAGTTGCGCTCACGCTGTTGGCTATATGGCTTGCTTCAATCCTCGCGGCGACACGTATTGCGCGACAGCAAGAACCGGTGCCACTTCGCAGATATCAGCGGTGGTATGTCTATCTAGGATTCTATATTGCTTTTTCGCTGCTATTCAACATTCTCCTGGAGAATCGAGGCCGTTTGTTTGGATATGAAACATTCAGAATTCCTGCGCGATCCATGATGGAAACACTGATGCCAGGCGACTATTTCGTTTCCAATAGCTGGAAATTCAACAGCCGAATGCCCAGGCGTGGAGAAGTGATTGTGTTCCTATATCCGAAAGACACTTCGCGTAAATATGTGCAACGAGTGATAGGCCTCCCTGGAGACATCGTTCAAGTACAAGGAGGGGACGTTAGAGTAAACGGAACTCTCTTAGACGAACCATATGTAAAGCCAGAAAACCGCAAGGGATTGTCAATCGGGAACGGCGAATTCAAGATTCCGGCGGGAGAGTTCTTCGTATTGGGGGACAACCGTGACAATAGTAACGATAGTCGGGTTTGGGGTACGGTACCGGTCCGGAATCTCTATGGGAGTGCCGAGTACATTTGGTTCTCATATGGGACCGAGGGGTTACGCTTCGAACGAATAGGCAAATGGGTCCGTTAAAACTTGACACGCCGAACCGCGCTGTCCACCAGACGCGCAAGGCCTTCCGTGCCGGTAACCGCGAACGCTAGGCCCGCTCTCGTCATGGAAATCAATTCTGTTCGCCTTATCGCCGCATGCCTGGCCATGGTTGCGCTTACTGGCGCCGTGGGTGTCCTCCTGTTGTTCACCCGCGTTCAGGAAATGCGCACCAAGCGCATTCACCCGCAAGCGGCATCCACCTCGGTGAAGATGGCCCAGCGGCTCGAGAACGTGCAGCCGGCGGACAACTTCAGGAATCTGTTCGAAGTTCCCGTACTCTTCTATGCGCTGGTCGCCGTCGCACTCGCTGCTGGGCATGTTCCGGGCTGGCTGGTCGTCTGCGCATGGCTTTTCTTCGCGCTGCGCACGATGCACAGCCTCATCCATTGCACCTACAACAGGGTCTACCATCGCCTCGCAGTGTTTTCCGCGAGCTTCACGCTGCTCGTAGGCATGTGGGTCGCGTTCTTCTTTTCGTTGATGTCGCAGACTGCGGGCTGATTCCATAAAACGTCCGGCATCGATGAAGGCCGTTCCATGGTGATGAGCGGGACCTACCCAGCGACCGAGCCGTCGCGCGCGGAGGTGGATCAGCTCAAGGGGCCGGCGATGCTCGAATTTGGCAGCCCGACGTGCGGATACTGTCGCGCGGTCCAACCGCTGCTGGCTTCCGCTCTTGCTAATCACCCCAACGTGCGCCACATCAAAATTGCTGACGCCAGCGGCCGCCGGCTCGGGCGTTCCTACCAGGTCAAATTGTGGCCCACGCTGGTGTTCCTGAGTGATGGCCGCGAGGTCGCGCGCGTGGTGCGACCCCGTGAAGAGAGCGCGATCCGCAACTCGCTAGCTCTGATTGACGCCGCGAATTGACTGCGAGCGTCTGACTGATCCTGCAGTTAACATTATCATTTCGTAAACGTATGAGGGTCTGCCCGTATGCATCCAGCCAAATCCCGGTTCGAACGCCGGTTCCTTCGCGAGCTAGCGCGTCTCGTTGATGACGAAGAGGGCACGCTGCGCCGGTATAGCCTCATAACCTGGGGGCTGGCGATCGCCGGCGGCATTTTCCTGGCAGTCGGTATCTTCACTGCCGCAGCGGCAGGCTCGCGGCTGTTCTGGCTCGTGGTGCTCGCGGCATTGGGCGGGTTTTCCTGTGGATTCGGCATGATGTATTCATCCGCAGTGCAGCAGTGGCCAATTCTGCGGCGCTATATCAACACGCAATTGGTCCGCGACGATGCAGAGCAGACCCAGCCCTTACCGCTGTCGGAGTAAGGCATGTTGAAGAAATTTTTTGACGGTTTGATTTTCGGCTGCGGCTTTGCCTTTGCATTGGCAGTGTTCTGGACCGTCTGGACGATTGGCATGGCGTATGTCATGCCAAGATTCATGGACTCGGTCGCAACGGCTACCAGGGAACCCGAGTTCAAGAGGCCGGTTGACGCACAGGTCGTGGACCCGGTGCCGGGCGGCGCGCCCGAAGAGAAGGAATTCAGTTTCTTCAAGCACTCCGCGGAGCGGATGAAAATCCCTCCGGGCGGCGGGATCCTGGCGATGTCGCCCATGGCCACCCCTAAAGGGTCCCGGCGGCCCAACACCTATCAGTTGTGGCTGACCGATTCGAAGCTGTGGCAGATCAGAACGGTCGAGGAGAAGGTTGAAATCGAAGCACTCCCCTATCCGGCGGCCGCGAGCGTAGCCGATCTCGACAGCCTGATGCGCAACAACCTTGGATTCGCGGCGCGGCAAAGCACCATGACGGTTTCTGCCGACGAATTGAGCCGGCTCAGGTCCGCCCATGATTCTTCGCGCGACGACTCCCTGAACGGAAAGCTCAGGATTACGGTCGAAGGCGTGGTATTCGTGCAACCCAATCCATATGGAACATAGGCGGCTTGATGTTGACCGAGCGCCAGAAGATGCTGGCCGGGGAACTTTACAACCCGTTCGATCCCGAGTTGATGGCGGCACGCGAGCGTGCACGGGACTTGTGCCAGGCACTGAACACCACTCGGGAATCGCAGCAATCGAAGCGCCGGCGAATTCTGCAGAATCTCTTTGGCGCGGGCGGGGAGAGCGTATGGATGCAGCCACCCTTCTACTGCGACTATGGTTCCAATATCCACCTGGGTACACGGGTGTTCTTCAACTTCAACTGCATCGTGCTCGATGTGTGCGAAGTGCGGATCGGAGACTACACGCAGTTCGGCCCGGGCACGCAGATCCTGACACCGCTGCATCCGTTCGATGCTGCCTTGCGCCGGCAACAGGAGTACGGAAAGGCGGTGGAGATCGGTGCGGATGTCTGGGTTGGCGGCGGCGCGCTCATACTGGCGGGTGTCCGCATCGGATCGCGGGCAGTCATCGGTGCCGGCAGCGTAGTAACGCGTGACATCCCGGAGGGCGTTTTCGCCGCGGGCAATCCCTGCCGCGTCATCCGGGATGTATCGGAGTGAATTGCCTGTGGATGGAGCAAAGATCTTGAGATCCCTACCTATTCTGATAGCTTCGCTTGCCGCAATCGGGTTGTCCGCATGCACCACGGAGCGCGCTTATTACTCGGCCCAGGCGTGGCGGCAGAATCAGTGCCAGAGGTTTCCGGACAGGACGGACTTTGAACGCTGCATGAACGATGCAAGCATGAGTTATGACGATTACAAACGGGAAACCGAATCAGGCCGGCAACAATAAGAGACGCACGGGTTCCACCGTCCGGGGCAAGTGTCTTTGCGGCAGCATCGAGTTCGAGGTAGCCGATTCGCCGCGAAATCTCTATCAGTGCCACTGCTCTCTGTGCCGCAAACAGAGCGGTTCAGCCGCGAATGCGGCATTCATCGTGTCCGAGGACAATCTCTCCTGGAAAACCGGAGAGGAGTTGATCTCTTCGTATGTCAAACCCACCGGATTCCGCTCGAACTTTTGCAGCCGGTGCGGTTCGCCGGTGCCGAACTTCATCGGCAAGACAGCGTTTGTCTGGGTGCCGGCGGGACTGCTCGAGGATCCGGTCAGCCTGAAAATAGCTTTGCACCTGTTTGTCGGCTCCCGGGCATCATGGGAGCCGAAACCGACGACCGGGATTCAATATGAAGAGATGCCGGCCATTGCGGAAGTGATGGCGCAGCTGCATTCAGATACCGGCAACTGACGAAGAACCCTGAATTCCAAACATGACTTGAAAGGACAACAAACCATGCCAACAAGCACTATCCGGCTTCACCGCGTGCTGCGTGCCAAACCCGAAAGAGTGTATCGGGCTTTCCTCGACGCGGACGCACAGGCCAAGTGGCTTCCTCCGAATGGATTCACGGGCAAGGTTCACCATATGGATGCGAAGGTCGGCGGCACCTTCAAGATGTCGTTCACCAATTTCACCAGCGGCAAGAGCCATTCCTTCGGTGGCGAGTATCTTGAGCTGGTTCCCAACGAGCGCATCCGCTACACCGACAAATTCGACGATCCCAACCTGCCCGGGGTAATGAAGGTAACCGTTGTCCTGAAGCAGGTTTCATGTGGGACCGAGGTGAGCATCGTGCAGGAAGGCGTGCCCGAGGTCATACCGGCCGAGGCTTGCTATCTGGGCTGGCAGGAGTCGCTCATTCTTCTTGGCAAGCTCGTCGAAGCAGAGATTCCCGACTGACGAGCGCAACGGTTTCATGCTCAGCATGCGCATCCCGTTGTCGCCCAGCACTGCCCTGCTCTGCGCCGGCGTCGTACTGATATTCTCCAGTGCGCACAGCGCGGAAGATAACCTTCGTATTGTCAGAAAGGCCGCGTTCCCGGGAGCGCCACAGGTTGCCATCGCGGCTGAAGGAGACCTCGAGCCAAGAAGCAACGGCAGCTACAGCCTGCGGATCTACGCCGGGACCAATCCCCGCTTTCCGTACGACGAGTTTGTCGCCGGCATAGTGAGGGTGCGGGACGGGACGGTGGAGGCTGTCCGCTTTTGGGATCTGGATCACGATGGAGCACCCGATATCATCGTGGTCATGCGCTCTGCGGGGACCGGGGGCTATCTTTCGGCCGACGCTTTTCAGCTTCAGAGCAATGCCCTGACCCTCATGGCGTCGGTCTCAGGTCTGGCAAGGGATGCCGATCCGATTCGCGCGCTTCAAACCAAGCTCACAAACCGCGCCGAACCGCCCACGACCCCGGACGCGGGCAAACCGTGCCGGTGAACGGGACTTAGGACGACAGGAGAACGCATGATCACGCACACCGGGGGCTGCCATTGCGGCCGTGTCAAATTCGAGGTGGTTGCGCCAGCGAAGATTCAGGTGTCCGAGTGCAATTGCTCCATTTGCAGCAAGACGGGCTACCTGCACCTGATGGTTCCCGCGGAGCGCTTCAAACTCCTTTCCGGCAGCGAGTCGTTGACCACTTACACTTTCAACACGCGGACAGCGAAGCATATGTTCTGTGCGGTTTGCGGCGTCAGGTCCTTCTATGTGCCCCGGTCGCATCCCGATGGATTCAGTGTCAATGCGCGCTGCCTCGACCCGGGCACGGTGGAGAACATGAGCATCAGCCAGTTGAACGGCCGCGAGTGGGAAAAGCAATACCCGAAAGGCAGAGGGGAGTACACGCAGTAATGCACCGCTGGATCGAATCATTGCAACAGTGACGCTCAGACGCGCGCTAGCCGACACGGCAATTCCACAATCATGGCCATTCGAATCGTTCGCCTTGGTACTGAAAGGGCCCCGAATGAAGGGCTGAGAATCGGTACTGTGAGACGCCCGCCGCGCGGCGTAGCCAAGTCCAAATTCTCATCGGAAAACTGGTACGACGTCTGGTTCCCGAACCTCGCGCCTTCACAGGAAGCGGTCAAACACGCTCTGGCTGCGGAAACGCCGCGCGAGTGGGCTGCCTTTGCCAAGAGGTATCGCGCGGAGATGGGGAGCCCGGAGAACAGCCGGGTGCTGGATCTGCTGGCCGCCCTTTCCATCGGTGCGAACTTCTCCGTGGGCTGCTATTGCGAAGACGAGTCGCGCTGCCACAGGTCTATCCTGCGGGAGCTGCTCGTCGAACGCGGGGCGAAGGTCCTGTAGCGCGCCCCGATAGAATCTCCCTGGATGATCTGTTCGGAGCATTCCGATCCGTGGATTTTGCCGGAAGGACTTTGTCTACGGATCGTGGGCGCTCCGCAGCGTCGGCGAAATGTCCCGGATCCTGACTACGCACTCACAGAGGATGACCTCCCATGACCCCGCGCATTACGCTTATCACTCTAGGTGTCGACGATCTGGAGCGGGCGGTCAGGTTCTACCGCCATGGTCTCGGCTTGAATAGCCAGGGAATCATCGGCACCGAGTTCGAGCATGGGGCAGTGGCGTTCTTCGACCTGCAGCGCGGACTGAAACTCGCGCTGTGGCCGAGGAAAAGCATCGCTCACGACACCGGTGTTCTGCAGGCCAATCCGAGCCCCACTGATTTCACCATCGGCCACAACGTCTCCTCGAAAGCCGAAGTCGATGCGGTGATGGAACAGGCCCGCCGCGCGGGCGCGATTATCGTGAAGCCTGCGCAGAACACGTTCTATGGCGGTTACGCCGGCTACTTCCAGGATCCCGACGCCCACCTGTGGGAAGTGGCGTGGAATCCTCAATGGGTCATCGAGAATGAGGCATGACTCGGCTGGCACCTGGTTCAGTTGAAAGGAGAAGTCCATGAAGAAGTTCGTGGCTGTATACCTCGGTTCCGCGTCGGCACTCGCCAAGTGGAAGTCGATGGATGAAGAAAAGCGCAAGCGGCAGGAAAAGGCCGGCATGGAGGCATGGAAAAAGTGGGCGGCCGAAAATCAGAAGGCTATCGTCGACCAGGGATCTCCACTCGGGAAAACCAAGCGTGCTTCCGCGCAGGGCATTGCAGATACCAAGAACGAGATTGCGGCCTATACGAGCGTCCAGGCCGAATCACACGAGGCCGCCGCAAGGATGTTTCAGAATCACCCGCACTTCACGATATTTCCGGGCGAGTCGGTCGAAATCATGGAATGTCTGCCGATGCCGTGACGTTTGCCGGTCGCCACTGAAAGGCTGCTTTGCGAATATTCCTGATCTTGCTCCTGACCGCCCTGGCAGCTTGCGAAAAAAAGGACACGCCGGCCAGTCCGGTGAAGGCGTCGGCCCGTCTCAAGGCGGTGCTATCGCCCACGGGTTACGGCCCCATCAAGTTTGGCGCTCGTCTCGACGACATCGAAAAAGCGATCGGCCCGCGCCTGGACCCCGAGCGGCCGCTCGATCCGGGTTGTGGCTATGTGCGCTTCAAGACGCTACCTGGAGTTCGTTTCATGGTCGAAGGCGGTATCATCACTCGCGCCGACGCGGAAGCGGGTGTGTCGAACACTCTGAACATCGAGGTGGGCGCCTCGCTCGACAGCATCCGCAAGGCCAGGCCGGAAGCACGCATCGCTCCGCACAAGTACGATCCGGAAGGTCACTACGTGACGTTCAGCAGTCCGGATTCCCATGCTGCAATCGTGATGGAGGAGGGAGCGGGGGTTATCAAGGCAATCCGGGCCGGTCTGCAGCCCTCGGTCGCCTATGTCGAGGGGTGTTCGTAAGCGCCGCTTCGACACTCGGTTCACTGATCTTTCCGTTGTCCGTCCAGGGAGGCCGGCATGGATACTGACGTTCTGGTAGTCGGAGCCGGTCCTACTGGACTGATGCTGGCGAATCAACTCGGCCGGCGCGGCGTGCGCACCCTGATCATCGACCGCCATGCCGGACCTTCGGTGCAGACCAGGGCATTGGGCGTGCAGGCGCGCACGCTCGAAATCTATTCAAAGCTCGGCATCGTCCAGCGCGCGCTGGAACTCGGCAAGCGCGCGAGCGGGGCCAACATCTGGTCGCTCGGGCGGCGGGCTGCGCGCATTCCGCTGGGCGCCATCGGGCTCGATATCAGTCCCTATCCTTTCCTGCTGATCCTCGGGCAGGACGACAACGAACGCCTGCTGGGCGAGGCGCTGCGCGCGCAGGGAACGGCGGTGAGCTGGAACACGGAGCTGGTGGGCCTCGCGCAGGAGCCCGATCACGTCAGGGCGGCGCTCAAGCAACCGGACGGCGCGTTGCGTGAAATCACGGCCGCATGGGTCGCGGGATGCGACGGCGCGCACAGCGCGGTGCGGGATCTCAGCGGAATCGCTTTTCAGGGGGCGCCATACGAGCACGTGTTCTTCGTCGCCGATACGCAAGCGACGGGGACGATGGTCCCCGACGAGCTCAACGTGTATCTGTGGCGGGAAGGATTCCATCTGTTCTTCCCGATGCGTGGCACGGATCACTGGCGGATTGTCGGCATCGTGCCGCCGGAGTTGCGCGGACAAAAAGACCTGAGCTTCGACGACGTGGTTCCCTCGGTGCGCGCGGAAGCCGGCTCCGGCCTGTCGTTCCAGAAATGCACCTGGTTCTCCACATACCGCATCCATCACCGTCGCGCCGAACGCTTTCGCGACCGCCGCTGCTTCCTGCTCGGCGATGCTGCGCACATACACAGCCCGGTCGGTGCGCAGGGCATGAACACCGGATTGCAGGATGCGTATAACCTGGCATGGAAGCTGGCCCTGGTGGTGACGGGCCGTGCCGGCGCGGCGCTGCTCGATTGCTACGAGGACGAACGCATCCCGGTCGCGACGCGCCTGCTGAGCACGACTGATCGCGCTTTCTCGCTGGTCGTTTCCGACAACTGGCTCGCCGGGCTGTTCCGCACGCGCATCCTGGTGAAGATCGCTGCGTTTGCGATGGGCTTCGACCGGGTACAAAAGCTCGCATTCCGCACCATCTCGCAGACCGGTATTCACTACCGCGGCAGTCCGCTGTCGAAAACGCTGCCAGGCGTGCCTGACGCTGCGCCGCGCGCAGGCGACCGGTTTCCGTGGCTGCGGCTGAAGTTCCAGCCGGATGGCCCGGTCGAAGACCTGTTCGCGAAACTCGACGACACGCGATTCAATCTGGTCGTGTTCGGGCAACCCGTTCCTTCAGGCGGCGTACCGGGGCTCGGTGAGCTGCTTCGCATTCACGCTGTGCCCGGCGACTCTGCCAACGACCGGGAACTCGCGCGCGCGAGGATCCCGCGGCCGTCCTTCTATCTGCTGCGTCCGGACGGGCACGTCGGGCTTGCCGGGACCCATCTGGAGATCGGCGAAGTAGTCCTGTATCTCACCGGGAGACTGCACCTGGATATGAAGCCTGCATGAACGCAGAAAATCCCGCGCAAACACCGTTAACATAGGGCTCGCGGACGGACCTCGCGCTTCGCCGAAGTCCGCGAAGCGGCCCGCCGCACAAAACGTCAAGCTTCAACGAGCGTATCTTTTTTATGGCCCAACGGAACACGGAGGTGCGCATGAATACGAAACGGTGGTTGCTGGCGAGCGTTGCGGTGATGGTCGTGATGGGATTGCTGGAATTCCTCATCCACGGTGTATTCCTGGCGGACATGTACCGGCAGACCGCCTCGGTGTGGCGCTCCCAGGCCGAGATGCAGCAGATGATGTGGGTGTTCTGGGTAGGGATCCTCGTGTTTGCGCCCTTCTTCGTACTGATCTACACCAAGGGCTACGAAAAAGCCAAGCCCGGTTTGGGTCAGGGGTTTCGATACGGACTCTACGTGGGCGCCATGTTGTCGGTGATGAACAGCTTTGGCTGGTACGTGATGCTGCCGATCCCGTGTGCGCTTGCGATTTCCTGGTTCGTGGCAATTCTGGTGGAATTCATCCTGGCGGGCGTTGCGGCGGGGCTGGTTTACAGGGAATGATCCCGCACGTGCGGGGCGGCGGGCTGTACGCGCGCGCGCAGGGCTAAGAGCGCATGAGTTCGAAGCCCGCCGGCTATTCGGGAACGCCCCTGGCCAGGAAACTCGGTATCGCCGGCGGCGCGAAAGTTTTCGCCAGGAACGCGCCCGCCGACTACGCCGAACTACTCCAACCGTTACCGGCAGATGTCGCGTTCCAGACGAGGCTTTCCAGGGATACCGATATCGTCCATGTCTTCCGCACGGCGCGGGCAGATCTGAAAGCGGACCTGCAGGCGCTTCGCACCTCCATCAAGAGCGACGCCGCGGTTTGGGTGTCATGGCCGAAGAAGGCCTCCAAGGTCCCCACCGATATTACCGAAGACACTATCCGCGAACTGGCATTACCGCTCGGGTTTGTCGATGTGAAAGTCTGCGCCGTGAGCGACGTCTGGTCGGGTCTGAAGCTGGTCATCCGCAAGGAGCTTCGCTGAAAGCGGCCCAGGTGAGTTGAGCCCTGCGCGTTCGAGGCACACAATGGAATGAAGTGACTTGATGACCGTTGCAAGGAGACGCCTGTGAACAACGCGCGATGGCTATTGGGCCTGGCTTTGCTGGTCGCGCTGACAACACCAGCGCAGTCGCAACAGCCCGTGCAAGGGACCAACTACCCGTCATGGGCCTTTCCCCTGAAGGTGGAAAGGCCGCTTCCGCCGGAGGGACCGGAACCAAAGGCGCTGGCAGGCAGCTCGAGAAGGTTCACGCAGGAGCAGATCGACGATCTGCTGAATCCACCGGATTGGTTCCCGGACCGGCATCCGGATCCGCCGGCGATCGTGCTCAAGGGGCATGGTGAGGCATTGGCATGCGGCGCGTGTCATCTCATGTCAGGGCTCGGCCATCCCGAGTCCGCCGACCTGTCCGGCCTGACCGTGACGTACATGGTTCAACAGATGAAAGACTTCAAGGCCGGCAGCAGAATCGACGTGCCAAGGATGAACAAGATCGCAAAGGAGGTATCCGAGGAGGAATCACGCCAGGCGGCCGAGTGGTTTGCGCAGCTCAAGCCCCGCCGGTTTACCAGGGTCATCGAATCCGAGACGGTGCCGATGACGTTCGTGGGCAACGGGCGGATGCGCTTTGTCGAGCCGGAGGGCACCGAACCAACCGGCAACCGCATTATCACCGTGCCCGAGGATCAGTCGGCAGCGCGCTTGCGCGATCCGGATTCGGGATTCATTGCCTACGTCCCCTTGGGAAGCATTGCGAAAGGCAAGGCGCTCGCTGAAACCGGTGGCGGGGGCACTACCGTTCGCTGCGCGACTTGTCACGGTTTGGACCTCAGAGGAGCTGGCAATGTGCCAAGACTCGCGGGGGTTCATCCAATTTACATCGCGCGCCAGCTTTACCGCTTCAGGGATGGATCGCGCAACGGAGCCGAGGCCGTGCTGATGAAGTCTACGGTGGACAGACTTGCTGACGAAGACATCGTCAGCCTCTCAGCCTACCTCGGATCGCTTGCGCCGTAGGGTTCGGTTCCGTTCTGCAGAATTGGGACGGTTGAATTGCTCCCGTTTGAGCGTACGCTATTGTGCGGGTCTGCACGGTTCAAGAGAAAAATGGGAGGAGAAAACCATGAAAACTGTATGGCTAGGGATGCTGGCGGCGCTCACCTGCATTGCGGTTCAAGCCTGGGGCGCGGACGCGAATGAACTGTCTGCGCGCCAGTCGATCCGGATCAACGCGCCGGCGGAGGCAGTTTGGGCGATGGTAGGGAACTTCAACGGCTCACCACGCTGGCTGCCGCTGGTCGAACGCAGCGAGATCGTGTTCGGCGCCAACAATCGGGTCGGCGCCATTCGCCTGATCACCCGGCGAGACGGCACCAAGGTCACGGAGCGCCTGCTGGAACACGATCCGCAGGCCATGCGCATGGCCTACACCTATATTGACGGGGCGGTCAGGGCGAGCGACTACTTTCCGGTCCTGAGCGTAAAGGACGCGGGCGACGGGACCAGCACCGTCGAGTGGAGCGCCCGCTTCAAGCGCCTGGCCTACGCGGTCGATCCGCCGCCGCCCGGACAGGACGACCAGACGATGACGGATTTCTACAACGCGCTCTACAAGTCCGGGCTGGAGAGCTTGAAGCGAGTCATCGAGGGCGGACAGTGATTCAGCGATCACGCGTCGCCGCAGAGTTCTGTAGCGCGCGCAGCGAGCGCGAATCCCTCAGCCCGGCCTGATCGACCCAACGAGGCGGCATGACCAAGGTGACTCGCCGCGCGCACCTGAAGAGTCTGCTCGGCCTGGGTACGCTGGCTTGCGTACCCTCGACGTCCCGCGCCGCCTCGGACCCGCCCGTTCCGCCGCAAGGCATCGGGCGGCGCATCCGGCACCTCTCTTACTCCGATCAGGGCGGCCGCCCGGACGGCGTACAGGTGATGGTCAACCGCCGCCATGTTTACGTCGGCCACATGTTCAGCGACGGGGTGACGATTCTCGACGCCGCGGAGCCGAGGCGCCTGAAGCCGGTCGGCTTCTTCACTGCGGGCGTCAACACCCGCACTCATCACCTGCAGGTGGCGGATGATCTGTTGCTGCTCGCCAATGGCGCGAACATCGTGGCAATGCAGTCTTACGACAACATGCGGGGCTACTTCGAGAACGCGCTGGCCGACAGCATCACCAACCGCAAGAAATTCCGCTCCGGCTTGAGCATTCACGACATCTCCCGCCCCACGGAGATGAAGGAGATCGCTTTTCTCGAAATGCCGGGATTCGGCGTCAACCGGTTGTGGTGGCCGGGCGGGCGCTACGCGTACGTGTCCGCGCATTTTGACGGCTACACGGATCACATCCTGTGCATCGTCGATCTGAAGGACGTCGCCAGGCCGGAGATCGTGTCGCGCTGGTGGCTGCCCGGGATGCATCGGGAGGGTGGCGAGACATCGGGGCTACCCAAGGGCCGCCGCGTCGCACTGCATCACATGATCACCGCCGGCGATCGCGGCTATGCCGCGTGGCGCGACGGCGGGTTCACCATCCACGATATCAGCGATCCGGCCAAACCCAGGATGCTCTCGCACATCAACTGGTCACCGCCCTTCCCTGGCGGCACGCACACACCGCTCCCATTGCCGGGACGCGGTCTTGCGATCGTTGCGGACGAAGCGAATGCCGAACGATGCCAGAAGGGAACGTTTCACACGTTCGTAGTGGACGTGAGCGTCGCGGAGAACCCGGTATCCATCGCAAGATTTCCCACACCGGCAGACCGCGACTATTGCTCGCTCGGGGTGTTCGGACCCCACAATCTGCACGAGAACCGGCTTGGCTCGTTCCGCAGCGAGAAGATCATTTTCGCAACCTACAACAACGCCGGAGTGCGCGTGTTCGACATCGAGGACCCATTCGCGCCGAAGGAGATCGCCTCCTGGGTACCGCCGACACCCGAGCGGCTCGTCGACCCGCGGCCGAACGTGTCGCTCGCAGCAAAGACCTGCGACGCGTACGTCATGGCGGATGGGCTGATTTTCGTGAGCGACTGGAACGCCGGCATGCACGTGCTGCAGTACGACGGCTGAACCGCCAAAGCCCGGAGTGAAGGAAAGCGGCGGCGCCGCGATCCAGAAAAGCAGCGAACCCTACAGCAATACCCGCTCGATGCCGCCGTGGTTGGCTTTCTCGACGTATTGCTTCATCCAGTCGGGACCGAGCAGGTGCCTGGCCATCTCCACCACGATGTAGTCGGCCTCTGTGCCGGCGTCGTCGCGGTAACGGGCCAATCCCTGCAGGCAGGATGGGCAGGAGGTGAGTATCTTGATCTCGCCTTCGTGGCCCTGGCTGCGGATAGCCTCAGCACCCTTCTGCATTTCCTCCTGCTTGCGGAAGCGTACCTGAGTGGAAATGTCGGGTCGGGTCAGTGCGAGCGTGCCGGACTCGCCGCAGCAACGATCGTTCAGCTCCACCGCGGAGCCCATCAACTGGTTCACTACTTTGAGCGGCTGGTAAGTCTTCATCGGCGTATGGCAAGGGTCGTGGTACATGTAGCGCACGCCGGTGACGCTCTCGAGTTTCACATCTTTTTCCAGCAGGTACTCGTGGATGTCCAGCAACCGGCAGCCCGGAAATATCTTGTCGAATTCGTAGGCCTGCAGCTGGTCCATGCAGGTGCCGCAAGACACCACCACGGTCTTGATGTCGAGGTAGTTGAGCGTGTTGGCCACCCGGTGGAACAGCACGCGATTGTCGGTGCTGATCTTCTGGCCTTTTTCCGCCTCGCCCGCCGAGGTCTGCGGATAGCCGCAGCATAGATAACCGGGCGGCAGCACGGTGATGGCGCCGACTTCGTAGAGCATCGCCTGGGTGGCGAGACCCACCTGGCCGAACAGCCGCTCGCTGCCGCAGCCGGGAAAGTAGAACACCGCGTCGGAATCCTCGGTGACCTTCGCAGGATTGCGGATCACCGGCACGATGCGGTTGTCCTCGATGTCGAGCAGCGCGCGCGAGGTTTTCTTCGGCAGCCCGCCTGGCATCGGCTTGTTGATGAAATGGATCACCTGCGCCCTGACCGGCGGCTTGCCCAGGGTTGCCGGTGGATGCTTCACCTGCTCCTGGATCAGTCCGAGCGCCTTGGCCAGCCGGTGCGCGAGACGCTGTGCGCGGTAGCCCCATTGGATCATCAGCTTCCTGGTGATCTTGATGGTGTTCGGATCGGTGGCATTCAGGAACAGCATCGACGCGGCCGTACCGGGATTGAACTTCTTCTTTCGCTGACGGCGCAGGAAATTACGCATCGCTATCGACACGTCGCCGAAGTCGATGTCGACCGGACAGGGATCCAGGCATTTGTGGCACACCGTGCAATGGTCCGCAACATCGGAGAACTCGTCGAAATGCTTGATTGAAATTCCGCGGCGGGTCTGCTCCTCGTACAGGAACGCCTCGATCAGCAGCGACGTGGCGAGGATCTTGTTGCGCGGAGAGTAGAGCAGGTTGGCGCGCGGCACATGGGTGGCGCATGCCGGCTTGCACTTGCCGCAACGCAGGCAGTCCTTGATCGAGTCGGATATCTCCCCGATCGCGCTCTGCTCCAGGATCAGGCTCTCGAGTTCGAGCAGGTTGAAACTCGGCGTATACGCATCGTCGAGGTTGCCGCCCGCCAGCAGCTTGCCTTTGTTGAAACGGCCCTCCGGGTCCACGCGCCGCTTGTAGCCGGCAAAGGCGTCCACTTCGGGGGCCTCGAGGTAATCGAGCTTGGTGATGCCGATGCCGTGCTCGCCCGAAATCACGCCGTCGAGAGATTTGGCCAGTTTCATGATGCGCGCCACCGCGACACTGGCCTCGTGCAGCATCGCGTAGTCGTCGGAGTTCACCGGGATGTTGGTGTGCACGTTGCCATCGCCGGCATGCATGTGCAGGGCGACGAACAGCCGGCTCTTGAGAATGCGCTTGTGTGTGGCGTTAATCCCGGCGCGGATGGTGTCGAAGGCCCGGCCGTCGAAGATCTGCATCAACTGCTCGCAAACTTCTGCCTTCCACGATACCCGCAGCCGGTGATCCTGCAGCGCGTGGAATACGCTGTGCGAAGGATGAGGGATGAGGGACGAGGGATGAGGGTCAGACGAGGTTCCTTCATCCTTCCGCCTTCCGCCTTCATCCTTGCCCTCGCCCCTCGTACCTCGCCCCTCGTCCCTGGCGACATACTCGCTGAGCGGACAATCGAGGTGATCCAGCATCCAGCGCCAGCGCGCGTGCGCGGCGCGCACGACCTCCAGCGCGCTGGCCGCGCGGCTGTCCAGAAGTTCACCCTTGCGCTCCTTGTCCGCCTCCTGATGCACCGGCAGCTCGCGCTGGAAAAATTCCTCCAAAGCTTCCATCATGCGGATCTTGTTCTCGAGCGAAAACTCGATGTTGATGCGCTCGATGCCATCCGAATAATCGCCGAGCCGGGCCAGCGGAATGACTACGTCTTCGTTGATCTTGAAAGCGTTGGTGTGCTTGGCGATGGCCGCAGTGCGGGCCCGGTCGAGCCAGAACTGCTTGCGCGTCTCGGCGGACACGGCGATGAAGCCCTCTCCGCCGCGGGCGTTGGCGATGCGCACCACCGCCGAGGCGGCTTCTCCCACCGCGTCGGGGTCCTCCCCGACAATGTCCGCAAGCAGCACCATCTTCGGCCGGCCGCTGCGCTTGGCCTTGGTGGCGTAACCGACCGCCTTCACGTAGCGCTCGTCCAGATGCTCGAGGCCGGCCAGGATCGCGCCGTTCGGGCGCCGGTCGAGATAGGCCTTGATCTCCACGATCGAGGGCACGGCGGTGGCAACCTGGCCGAAAAATTCCAGACAGACGGTGCGCGTGTGCGCAGGCATCTTGTGCAGGATGAAGGTGGCCTCGGTGATCAGGCCGTCGCAACCCTCCTTCTGCACGCCCGGCAATCCGGACAGGAACTTGTCGGTGACGTCCTTTCCCAGGCCCTGTTTGCGGAAGCGCCCGCCAGGAATTTCCAGGATTTCAGGCTCGCCCTGCGCGGTGGTACCGTCGGCGCCGAAGCGCGTCAGGCGGAAGCGCGCGACCGCAGCATCGTGGATCTTGCCCAGGTTATGGCCGATTCTTTCCACCAGCAGCCACTGCGCATCGGGGGTGACCATCTTCCACGACGCCAGGTTGTCGATCGCCGTACCCCACAGCACGGCTTTCTTGCCGCCGGCATTCATCGCGATGTTGCCGCCGATGCACGAAGCATCCGCCGACGTCGGGTCGACGGCGAACACGCGGCCCGCGGCCTCGGCCGCTTCCATCACTCTTTTCGTCACCACGCCCGCGCCACAAAAGATGGTTGCCACCGGACCTTCGACGCCGGGCAAGGTGGACATTTCCACCGGGCCGAGCGTCTCAAGTTTTTCGGTATTGATTACCGCGGAGAACTTGCTGAGCGGCACCGCCCCGCCGGTATACCCGGTGCCGCCGCCGCGCGGAATGATGGTGAGCCCCAGCTCGATGCACGCCTTGACGATCGGAAGTACCTCGTCGCCGGTGTCCGGATAGATCACCACGAACGGATATTCGACCCGCCAGTCGGTGGCGTCGGTGACATGCGACACGCGCGCCAGGCCGTCGAAGGCGATGTTGTCGCGGCGGGTCGCGCGTGCGAGACGCCGTACGACACTCTTGCGCAGGCGGGTAGTTTCGGCGAATTCGCGCTCGAACGCATCGACCGCTTCGTGCGCCGCTTCGAGCAGCTGCGTTACCTTGACGCTGACTTCTTCGGAGTCCGCACCATGCACCTGACGGCGCGCCTCGACCTGGCTCAGCCGGTGACGCAGCGCCTCGATCAAAGCGTCCAGGCGTTTTGGATTGTCCAGCAGATCGTCCTGCAGATACGGATTGCGCTTGACCACCCAGATGTCGCCGAGCACTTCGTAGAGCATGCGCGCCGAACGTCCTGTGCGGCGCTGGCTGCGCAGCTCGTCGAGTTGCTGCCACATCGGCGCGCCGAGCAGGCGGATGACGATCTCGCGGTCGGAGAACGATGTGTAGTTGTAAGGGATCTCGCGCAGGCGCACGCCGGCGGAGGCGAAAGGGGCAATCGGTTGCATCGACGAGTGAATCTAACCTGGAACGACGATTCTATCGCGCCGCGGCACCGGCGGCATGCGCATCAGGCAATCAACCCAGCGATCACGCAATAACGGCCGAATTTGCCCAGCGCGATGAACAGTACCGACCACCAGGGATTTAGACGCAGCCAGCCGGCGGCCACGCACAACGCATCGCCGATCACCGGCACCCACGATAGCAACAGCACCGGCGCGCCCCGGCGCCGCACCCACTCCATTGTGTTTGCGCCGATCTTCCTGTCCGGAATCAGCCGCCCGACGAGATAGGAACTCATGCCGCCGAGCGTGTTGCCGAAGGTGGCCACCGCCAGTGCCGGCCAGACGGTCGCCGTGCCGCTGGCGAGAACCGCGGCAAAAACCACTTCGGAACCGCCGGGAAGCAAGGTCGCGGCAAGAAAGCTGCTCAGGAACAGGGCGCCGAGGCCGAGCGATTCGTTCACCTGGACGGCAGGAAATTTGCCAAGAACAACGGAGGAATCTGGCGCGCCCGGCGGGAGTCGAACCCACGACCTTCGGCTTCGGAGACCGACACTCTATCCAGCTGAGCTACGGGCGCAATGAGTGTGTAGTTTAAGGGCAACCGGGTTTTGCGTCCATTCGGGCGCTGTTTCGGCCCGCGCGGATGACCTATAATTCGCCGCTCCTAACGCCTCAGACCAAGGGTTTTGTCATGGCTGAAATCCATATCCACGAACACCCATCGCCGATCAAGACGCCGACACAACTCATCATCGTCGTGGTGATCGCCTTCCTGGTACCGGTGTTCGGGTTTGTCATGATCGCGGGCTACATGACCGGCGGGTTGAGAGTGGACCCGAAGAGTCTTGCGATGAAAGAGGAATCGGTGGCACAGCGGCTCAAGCCGGTCGGCGAAGTCGTCATCGGCGAAGCCGGAGCGCCGGCGCGTGCCACTGCAACCAAACCTGCAGTGAACGCTGCGGGCGGCGCGGTGCAGTCCGCGGCCGGCCCGGTCAAAACGGCAGGCGGCGCCGCGGACGGCAAGAAGACGTACGACACCGTCTGTGCCATGTGCCATGCGGCTGGCGTCGCGGGCGCTCCGAAGGCCGGCGACAAGGCAGCATGGAAACCGCGCATCGCGCAAGGCAAGGACGTGCTGTACAACAGCGCAATCAAGGGCAAGAACCTGATGCCGCCGAAGGGCGGCGCAGTTTCCCTGGGCGATGCCGATATCAAGGCTGCGGTCGATTATCTCGTCAGCCAGGCGAAGTAAAGCGGTGGTCGGTGACTGGTGATCGGTGACTAGGTGATTAGTGACTAGTTGATAGCAAAGCACGACCACTAGGGAGCGACCAGCGTTGAGCCGCCCTTTGGGGTGCGGACAGCTTTGCCGAGTCGGCGTTGCAGCAGCGCCAGGTTTGTCCATTTACTCGATACCATTTACCGCTCACCGGTCACCAGTCACCGGTCACTCGTCACCAGTCACAGGTCACTCGTCACCAGTTACAAGTCACCAGTCACCAGTCACCAGTCACCGCCTCTAGATGGCAACCTACGCGATAGGCGATCTGCAGGGCTGCTACGATCCGCTGCGGGAATTGCTCGAAGAGATCGGTTTCAACCAGACGCGTGACCGCCTGTGGTTCGTCGGCGACCTGGTCAACCGCGGTCCGCAATCGCAGGAGATTCTGCGCTTCGTCAAAGGTCTCGGCAGCCGGGCGGTGACGGTACTCGGCAATCATGATCTGCATCTGCTGATGGTCGCCGAGGGTCGTGCCAAATTGCACAAGGACGATACCCTGGCGGCCATCCTCGAGGCTCCCGATCGCGAAGAACTGCTTGGCTGGCTGCGCGGACAGCAAATGATGCATGCGGAAGGCGAGTACGCCATGGTTCACGCGGGATTGCTGCCTTCCTGGAGCGTGCCGAAGGCGCTCGACCTCGGCCACGAAGTGGAAGAAGCGCTGCGGGGAACCGGGTACCGGAGCCTGATGGCGCACATGTACGGCAATCAGCCGGATCGCTGGGATGACTCGCTGAGCGGATATGAACGGCTGCGCGTGATCATCAATGTGCTGACGCGCCTGCGAATATGCACCGCCGATGGCCGCATGGAACTCAGCCACAAAGGCAGGCTCGAGGACATCCCGGAAGGTTATGTTCCGTGGTTTTCGGTGCCTAACCGCAGAAGCGCGGACAAGACCATTCTCTGCGGCCACTGGTCGGCTTTGGGTCTGCTGACGGAAAAAAAACTCATTGCGCTGGATACCGGGTGCCTGTGGGGCCGGCGCCTGTCGGCGGTCCGCCTGGAAGACCGGCGGATATTCCAGGTCAGTTGTCCCAAGATGGCCGACTGAGCGCGGCCGCGATCGCCGCGTGCGTATCGCGCGCAAGTTCGCGCCGCGACTTGCCTTCGGCATCGATCGCCGGCAGAAAAATCAACTCCGCCACTATCTTCCGCTCGCGCAGGATCATCGTCGTAGATTCGAGCAGGCTGGTGTCCCCGACATAGCTGGCGTTGACGTTTACCCTGCCTTCCTGGTCCAGGTATCGCAACGCCGCCGGAAACACCAGCGCGCGCTCGTCGACCGCGGATTGCAGCAGTGACGCATGAAAGGGTTGCAGCCCGGTGCCTTCGCTGGTCGAGCCTTCGGGAAACACGCCGATCGCATCCCCGGCAAGGAATGCCGCGTGGATCGCCTCGTTGATGCGCGCGGCATGACGGCTCTTGCCGCGCTGGATGAACAGCGTGCCGGTCCTGGCGGATAGCCAGCCGATCAGCGGCCAGCGGCGCACTTCCGATTTCGCAATGAAGCGCACCTGCCAAACCGAGTGCACCAGCGGAATGTCGAGCCACGACACGTGGTTCGCAACCAGCACCGCCGCCCTGCCTTTGACTTTCGGAGCGGCGCCATGCACACGCGGTTCGACGTTGACTGCGGCAAGAACGCGTGCCGACCAGCGCGCGACCGCCAGCCGGCGCCGGGCGCTTGCGTAGAACGGAAATAACCAGGCCACTGTGGCCATGCCGGCGAAGAGGTGGAACAGAAGGCGCGCTACACGGTAGAAACGGACCGGAACCGAGGTCGGTTGCGCGCTAACGCGAAGAATCATGCTTCAGGAAAGTGGCTACAGCGAACCCTGGCGATTGCGGGCTACCACGGCGATCTGCCGAATGCCTCGCGGAAACGCGCGCCGATGTCCTCGCGAGAGGCCTGGTGGTTCTGGGCGCCGCGCTCGGCGATTTTTATCGAGCCCAGCAGCGAAGCCAACCGCCCCGTGGTCGGCCAGTCCAGATCGTTGGCGATGCCGTACAGCAATCCGGCGCGGTAAGCATCGCCACAGCCGGTCGGGTCGACCACCCGCGCCGGCTTTACGCTCGGAATCGTCTCGGTCTTGCCGCCGGTGTAGACCAGCGACCCCTGGGCGCCCTGGGTTATCACGAAAGCCTTCACCATCCTTGCCAGTTCCTCGATGCTCAGGCGAGTGCGGTCCTGCAGCAGCTTCGCTTCATAGTCATTGGTCGTCACGTAGTCGGCCTGCCGGATGAAATTCAGCAGCTCGTCGCCGCCGAACATCGGCAGGCCCTGCCCGGGATCGAAAATGAAGGGGATGCCGGCCTCGTGAAATTCGCGGGCGTGCTGCAGCATGCCCTCGCGCCCGTCCGGCGCCACGATACCCAACCCCACGTCGCGCGCATCCGCCACATGGTTCAGATGCGAAGAATTCATCGCCCCGGGATGGAATGCGGTGATCTGGTTGTCGTCCAGGTCGGTGGTGATGAAAGCCTGCGCGGTGAAGGCGCCCGCCACCTTGCGCACGTGCGTTTGCGACAGCCGCAATTTGTCCAGGCGGTAGGCATAAGGCTGGTAGTCATCGCCGACGGTTGCCATGATCAACGGATCGCCGCCCAGCATCTTCAGCGAATAGGCGATGTTGCCGGCGCACCCGCCGAATTCGCGGCGCATGTCGGGCACCAGGAAGGCGACGTTGAGGATGTGAATCTGGTCCGGAAGGATGTGATTCTTGAAGTAATCGCCGAACACCATGATGGTGTCGTAGGCGATGGACCCGCAGATCAATGTGCGCATGCTTCAGCGTTTCAGCACGAAGGGCTTGAATCCGAGTTCCTTGCGGATGCGTTCGGCCGCGCGCTCGGCCTCAGCGCGATCCGCGTAGGGCCCCGCATGCACCTTGTACAAGCCGTCGCCGCGATGCAGTTGCATCGAACTGGCGAGCCAGCCCAGGTCGATGCGCATCTTGCGCAGGAAAGCCGCGGCGTTCTCCTCGACCGAGAAGGCGCCGAGTTGCACGAAGATGCCGCCCGCCTCCTTGCTCACCGGCGCGGCGACCGGCACCGGCGCAGGGACGGGCGGGGCCGGGGCTGCCGGCGGAGCTTCGCTGCTGCCCGGAATGATGGCCTCCACTTCCACCATGGCGCTGCCCTGGCCGATGATGCCGATGCGGTGCGCGGCGGCGTAGGAAAGATCGATCAGCCGGTCCTCGTGGAACGGGCCGCGGTCGTTCACGCGCACGATCACCGATTTGCCGTTGGCGACATTGGTGACCCGGGCGTAACTCGGCAGCGGCAACACGGTGTGCGCCGCACTCAGCGCATACATATCGTAAATCTCGCCGGATGAAGTTTTCTGGCCGTGGTAGCGCTTGCCGTACCAGGAAGCCACTCCGCGCTGCTTGTACGGAGCCAATTGCGTCTGCGGCGTGTAGGTGCGGCCGAGCACAGTGTACGGACGGCTGGTATACGGGTTGAGCGGTTCGATCTTCGGGATCGGTTCGGGAATCGAATCGAGATTCGCCGGCGGGTTCGCGCCCGGTCCGTCGTCGAGGTAATAGCCACCGGGTTTCGACGGCGCGCTGCCGCAGCCCGCGAGGGCGATCACGAGAAGCACCGTGATCGCTAGTACTGAGTGCTGCGTACTGAGTACTGTGTGATGAAGCCCTGGTGGTTTTGATGTATAGGCCATCGTTGGCGACTCAGGTGAATACTAAAGTTGAGTTATGGATCTTGCTCAGCACCCAGTACTCAGCACTCAGCACTCAGCACTCAGCACTCAGCACTCATGTTTGTACTAGCCTTCGGTGCGTATGGATGCTCATCAGCAGACCGACGCCGAATAGTATCGTCACGAGGGAAGTGCCGCCATAGCTGATCAACGGCAGCGGCACCCCCACCACCGGCAGGATTCCACTCACCATCCCCATGTTGACCATCGCGTAGGTGAAGAAGATCAGCGTGATCGTGCCGGCGAGCAGCCGCGTGAACAGCGTCGGCGCATTGGCGGCGATCACCAGCCCGCGGCCGACTACCAGCAGGAACAACACCAGCAGCAGCAGGTTGCCGAAAAGGCCGAACTCCTCCGCATACACCGCGAAAATGAAGTCGGTGGTGCGCTCGGGGAGGAAGTCGAGATGCGCC
>Ga0134123_10000428_pt1 | contig 27928 bp, 26 predicted proteins | sample KB303_FD_96460 | JGI IMG/M metagenome (GOLD analysis project Ga0134123, IMG submission 96460) | Terrestrial soil microbial communities without Nitrogen fertilizer from Kellogg Biological Station, Michigan, USA - KB3-0-3 | ecosystem: Environmental > Terrestrial > Soil > Unclassified ...
CTTCAACTGAGTGAGTAGTTCCCGGTATGCCGCTTCGGCCACACCTTGACCGCGGTGCTCCCGACGCAGGCTTGCCGATTTGATGTAAGCCTCCCCCGGAGCCGTGATGGTCGAGACGAGCTCACCCACGACAACTCCATCCTTCTTGATTGAGATGGCGCGCCGCCCTACTGGGCCGGTGAGCTCGGTGTCATATCCCTTCTCCAGAGCTTCGCGACCTTTTTCTGTGCGCGGGAGAAACGATTTCGATTCGGCGAACGGAGGTTTGCTCTCGGGGAAGTATTTCCGCCATCCGAGACGCGGGTTGCCCGCGCTGGCCGTATCCGTGGCGGCCTCGACGGCCTCCCGGAAAAATTGTGTCTTGGTGGCAAGCGAGCCCATCTCGTCCAGAGCGGACATGTCGCCTGCCCGGACTCGCTCCATAGCAGCCTTCGATAGGTCGGAGGCCTGCTGCTGCGCCGTTTTCAGCGCCTGCAAATCTTCCGGCGTCTTGAGTTTGAGCCCGAGCTCATACGCAGATTTGGTGAGCGAGGCCTGCGGACCGAATGCCTTCGCCCAGTCTTCCGCCGATTTCTGGAAGACGTCATTGACGACGTCAGCAACGGGCCGGTCCACCGGAAGAAAGCCTCCACGAATGACGTCGGTCACGGGTGCTTTGAAGCTCACGTCCGTGCGCGGCTTCACGCTCGCGATATCCGGCGCGGCGATGCGCTCCGTTACCTCAGTGAGATTTCGCACCTTCACGCCCCGAGCGGCCAGCTCATTGCGAAGCGGGTTCGTCTCCTTGATGGTGCGTCCGGTGCCTTTGAATTCCTGCTTGCCGATGTGCTCCGGCTTGATGACAGACAACGGCTGCGGCTTGCGCGCGTTAATCTCGGCGACAATCTGCCCCTTCACGTTGCCGGGCACCTGTCCCTTGACGATACGCGCCGTTTCCGGCGGATTCAATCCTTGGACAAGATTCGCAAAGTCCGCCGATTCTGGCGAGAGAGTCTTCGGAGAAAAATTCGGGTTCTCCGCCGGGATACTAACGCCCACTTCCGCTTCAGGGCGGACCAGCTTCCCGCCATCGCCACGATAACCATTTGACTGATTCTCAGCATACGCCTGCAAATCTGCGATTGCGTCGTTCCAACCTTTTTCCGTCAGTTGGCCTTCGGCGGTTTCATAGGGAATCAATGACTCAGCCTTTTTCGACGCGGCGTCCGCGACCACGCGGCGGATATTGGAGATGACCTTGTCGAGCGACATGGCAATGAGCGTGGGCTTTCCGCCTTGCTCGACCCAGCGCACGGGAACGAAAGTTTTCTGGTGAACGTCAACGATGCCGGCGGGGACGTTCTCCCGATTCTCAGCCTGGATTCGCGCGAGCTCTTCGTAGCCCTTCGCCTGTTCCGCACGTCGCGCCGTCCGACCAGTTTCGCGCGGTTGACCCGGCTCGCTGATGATGCCGCGATGCTCAATCTCCAGCACCGGGTTGCCGGCCTGCATTGAGTCAGAAATAGTCTTGATGGTCCCCTGAATTTCCGGAGAGTAGTCGGCAGCCAGCTGATTGGCGACGTCGATGCCTGTGACGGCGGCACGTTGTGCGGCAGCGTCCGGCACGAGCGGAGCGAGCGGAGCAGACGGAGTGGCCTCGGCAGGCTTGATGGCTTCCGGAGTAACCGGTGCCGTTTTTGGTGCCGGTTCAATTGGTAGGGGAGCCGGTTTCGGCGCTTCGGGAGCATTAAGCACGTCCCGCGCGGCGTTGCGAAGAACGCCCTGAAGACGATACGACGGCGCGACGTTCAGGTCTGGCGTCGTGCGGCCCGCAGACAAATCGATGCCAAGTGTCTCCGCGGCATCAAGAGCCGTTTGCTTGAGCGAGTCAAGAAATCCTTTCGGTGCCTTCAGGCCGGACAAATTTGTGTTGCCAAAAATCTGACCAAAGTTTTCCGCGATGATTTCGTCTGCGACTTTCTGATTCGCCGCGGCTTCACCGAGCTTGGAAAAATAGGTCTTGTCACCGAGCAAAGTGGTGTAGGCGTCCGCGAATTGCTTGAGCTGCTCCGGCGTGTAGTTACTCAGCACGGAGTCCCGCAACGCTTGCTGGCGCTCCGGAGACAGAAGAGATTGGAAAAGATGCCCCGCGTCATGCGGCAAACCCTTGGCGCTTGCGTTAAGGAAAACGGCGCGGCGCGGCTGGCCGTTCGCATCCACGATGGTGCCGTCAAACTGCGCGTGCGTGTCCGCATACGCCTGGGCGCGTTGCTGGTCTTCCGGAGAGAGCTCCGTGACGCCCTTGTCAGCCTTAAGCTGGTCGGTGATGCGCTGTAGATAACTTTGAGCGTCTTGGACGTAGATTTCTCCGCCCACACCACGCAAAGCCTCACGAAAGTTATTTACAGCCGCCGCCTGCTCTGGGGGAAGCGTCTGAATCGCCGCGGCATGCTGGGCGTCTAGGTTGGCGTCCACGCCATATCCAGGCGACTCGACTGGAGAAAAAGGAATCTTGTTCGGGTCGAGGTAATTTTTCGCCACCGTTTCGGCCACTGCGCGCTTAACGGCAGGGACTGCTTCGGAGACTCCTCCGTGGACCGCGCCGAGAATTGCGCCTCCGCCGAGGAGAGCGCCTGCGGTCTGTGGCTCATCAGAGGCCGCTGCAAGCGGGGCCGCTGTCACCGCGCCCTGCACCGCGCCGCGGGCTGTCGCACCGGCCACCTGCCCAACTGGGCTGGCTGCAATCTGAGAAATACGTTGAACGCCCGCTGATACCGGGCCCGTGAAACCGGGCTGAAGAGCTTCGCCGACGCCTTTGACGGCTTGACCTGCGGCCTCCAGCACGCGACCACCCGCTTTGACCGCTGCAGGTGCAACAGCCGAGACCACTGCTCCGCCGACATTGCCCGCCGCGAGCTGTCCACCAATACCAACCGCACTGGCGGTGCGGAGTGGGACTTTCTGAACACCTTTGCCCGCGAGTTCGATGCCGCGACCTGCGACTTGAATGCTTTTTGACGCTGCGGTCTTGAGCGCATTGACGACGGCTTCGCCGCCCGCGCGCGTGGCTGCGGTTGCGAGAATCTTGCCGCCGACGCCGACCACCTTGAACGCACCCGCTGTAGCAATAAGCGTGACGGGGTCGACGAGGGAAAGGTTTTCGATGGCGCTCGGGTCCAAGTTGACACCGTTCTTCGCCAGAAACTCCGAATCTAAGCCTGCGGCCTTCGCAACGTCGCCTTTACCGGACGCAACGTCCTGTAACGTCTGATGAAACTGACTGTCGACATAGAGCTCGTTTAAGAGTTCAGAATCGGTAAGCTTGTCGACAGGCTTGCCGAAAAGATGGGAGATTTTCCGCCCGCCTTGCTGCGCGAGCTGAGCGAGGCCGGTGATGGCCGACTCGGTGCCGGCGGTAATTTCCGCCGCGGCTTTGAGTTGTTCTTTCCCCTGCTCCGCGGTGATAGCGGCCTGCTGCTCTTCCGTGTCGCCCGTGAGCTTATTCGCCACCGCATTGACCGCTGGCTGAATGCCGAGTTCAATCGCCCGCTCAGCGAGGTCTCGAGCGCCCTTGGCAGTTTTGGCCAGAATGCCGGGAGCAGCGCGAACCGCTTCTTTGGCCACCTTTCCGACCTGAAGTCCGCGTGCGCGCCGCGCACGATAAACGTCGAGCAGTTTCTGAATCTTCTGCGGGTCTTGCGTGACCCCCGGGTTCTCGGAAAGATACTGGCCCGGATGAAAAGTGTCGTCATCTAGCAACGACTTGCTGTCCCCGACGTCCAGCTTGTCCGCTTCCTGCAGACCCTCGAAGCCGGGGTCCGACTTGACCTCTTCGAGACCCTCGAAGCCCGCTTCGGCTGTCGCACCCTTTACCTCTTCGAGGCCTTCAAATCCCGCTTCCGCCGCCGGCTGTTGCCGGGCCTTCACGATGCCAACCGCTGCCGGGTTAATCGGCTTGGTCGAGGGCGTAGCCACGAGCACCGTCGGCGGATTCGCCGCGGCGTCTTTGGCCACGTCAATGGTCGGCTCTCCAGGAGGGAGGATGCCGCCCGGTAGCAGAGGGGGGGGCATAGATTACTGTCCGGTGTATTTCGGGTTGCGATAAACCCGACCGCTGGGGGAGCGGATGAATTTCGCCGTGGGCGGTGCTTCAGCGGCAGACTTCACGTCGACCGTTTCCGGCTGTGCGGGAGCGGCAGCACCGGGCGCAGTTGGGGCAGCGGGAACGCCCGCGCCAGCGTGTGGCCCGATGGCTTCACGCATCTGAGATTGAGCCAACTCACGAAGCTGTTGCTTCTGCTGAACCACCGAGGCCGCATCGCCGTCTTGAGGAAAATACTGCTTGTCCGCGTCCGCGTATTCCTTCGCGGAGATGGCTGCACCAGATTCTTTTCGGAGCACTGCTGCAATCCAATTGTTTTTCGCCGCGTTGTATGCTTGAACATCCTCCGATTTAAACCGGTTGGGAACGAACTTCTGCATCGTCGTCCCGAGGGAGGTGGGATTGAATCCGCGCGACTCGATGTTTTTCAACAAGTCGTTGTTCGACTGCATGCGCGTGGAAAACATCTTGGCATTGGCCTGAGATTCCGTAAGCGGCTTCTGATTCTCCGACAGGAGCGTTTCCCCGAGCTTCTGCCCGGTGATTTTGTCCAACCGGACCATATACTCTTCGTCCTTGCCCGTCTGCGGGTTCGTGCGCGTCACCTTCTGTTCGGTGATGTTATGCGCGCCCGTTTTAGCGGCCTCGAGCTTCTTGCGTCGGTCCGTCTCAACGTCGATGTCGTCTGCGCCGCCTTTGTAATCGATTGCACCTTCAGGCGTCCGCGGGAGCGGGCGACCGGGGAAGTAAACGCGCCACGTCTGTTTAAACGCTTCGGGGTCGCCTTCTCCGAGTTCGTTCTGCAATGCGCCTTGCGCTTGCTTCTCGACAATCTGTTCTTTGGCTGGCTGAGTGCGGAGCGCGAGGTTGACGCCGCGACGTTGGAGCTCATTGAGCGCGTCTTGAACGAGAAGCTTGCCTTTGTCCTCTTTCAGCTTGAGTTGACGCGCGACGTCCCGGGGACTGGAAAAATCTGGCGCGGGCATTGCGCCGGGGGCCACCTGCGGCACCGGCTGAATGTCTGTCGGCTGCGGAGCGGCGGCAGGGGCCGGAGCGACGGGGGCAGCAGGTTGCTGCGGGGCGACGTTGACGCCGCGCCGCTTAAGCTCTTCGACCGTTGCGCTGAGATTGAGGGGCATGATTATGCGAGCACCGAATAGCCCGCCTCGCCGACCAGACTCAAAAGGTCATCGGTCGATTCGTGGGCTGGATTAAAATCGGGGGTCTCCTGCGCGCGCTGCAGGTATGGCGTCGGAATCGCCGGGCCTTTATCAGGCATGTCGACACCGAATCCAGACGCACCCGCGGGGGCTGCCCCACCCGGTAGCGGGCCGGTGCCGGACGCGCCTTGAGGCGTGAGCGCCGGACTCGGAACTGCAGCCTTGGGCGCAGTGCCGATTCCCGTGAGACGAGAAAACATGCTGGGCTTCGTGTAGCCCGCGCCGCCTTCTTGGTCTTTGCGGTCTTGCTCCGCTTTCGCTTTCGCGGCCTCGTTTTGCTTCCGTTGCGCTTCCGCGTCGGTATTGCCGACCTCGGTCCGCTTCTGAATGTCCTGCGCGTTGATGAACCCTTCGCGGAACGCGTTGTGTAACCGGTCGAGCGCCGGCTGCAGGTCCACAGGCTTCACCAACGTCGGCGGAGCCGCTTGCATGCCGAGAGGTGGGGGTGTAACAGTGAGGGCCATACTTATTTCTTCTCCAATCGCTCAACCTTATCGGCGAGGGCTTGCACAGAGGCAAGCAAAACTCCAATGATGTCCACAAGGCCGATGACCTTGTCATCGTCTCCCAGGTGAAAAGCTCGATAGAACTCCTGCGCCATGGGTCCGATATGCTCGCCTTCGAGCGCCGGATTCGTATAGCGCCATTTTCGCACCGGCAAAGATTTGACCTTTGCCAAAATTTCTTCCGGGTTGATGTCCCGAATATCCGTCTTGATGTTGACGTCGCAAGCGAGCGCCGCGAGAGACGCAATCTGTCCGATGTTGATTCCGCCGCCACCGCCGCCGCCTCCGCCCATCAAGCCGCCCATGCCTCCGCCACCACCTCCGCCCTGTTGCGGAATGACTTGCCCGGCGTTTCCACCGAAGCCCGTGTCATACTGCTGCGGCTGATAAAGCAGGCCACCGAAGGACGAAATCTGGCCGATGGCGTTGTTGAGGAACGCAGCATCCCGGAGCGTTTTCTGAGCCTTCGCGTCGAACCGTTGGCCGACGAGCTGACGCCCGCCTTCCTTGCCTTGAATGTCGAAGCTGGCCGCTTCGCGACCGGTAAGCCCGCCAGAGGGCAGGTTCTCGTTGCCGATGGCAAACGCCGTCGCACCGCGCGCAGCGGCCACCTGTTCGGCGGTCTGCACCGTGGGGAAAATATTCTGAAGAATTCGAGCGCGCGCATCTTGTAGACCCGACGCGGCCTGCCCCAATTGCACCGCTTGATTCTGTCGCAGTTGTTTCAACCGGACTGCCTCGCTGCCGATTGCGTGTGCGACCGTTCCGCCAATGGCGTTCTTGTCGATTGCAAACCCGCTTCCAGCAGCACCGGAGACACCGGCCCGCACCAGCTCCGCCTGAAGTTCGGGCGGCAAGGTAGCGCCGGCCTGAAGCTCCGCATTGGCTTCGCTGAAAAGCTTGTCCTTGAGCCGTTCCTGCGCTTCGTTCGGCTTGACGTTCTCGTTGAACAGCGCATTGGCGACCTGCTGAGACTGACGCGTCGAGTTGTCCCGACCAAGTTCCTGAAGCAGGTTTTCTTTGCCTTGCTGCCGCAGTTGCGCTAATTCCGGGTCGAGCTCCTTCTGAAGCTCGAGCCGTTTCTGGAGGAAGCCCTTGTCGTATTTGTTGACCAGGACATTGATTCGGTTCGGGTCATACTCGTCCTTGAGCAGGGCCTCTTGCCGTTGAATGCCCTTCTTCTGCGTTTGATACGCGCGGTCCGCCGCGTCTTTTTCAATAAGACCCGTGACGACTGAACTGCCTGCACCTAAAACTTGACCCATAATTAAAGCACTTTCTCGTAGCCCGACTCAATGTGAGTGAACCCCTGAGACCAGAAAAATTTTTCGTGACCGATGGGATGCCCCATCAGAATCCGCTTGCACCCCGCGGCTCGCGCGAGGCCTTCCATGTCTGCCAGAAGTTCCCGCCCCACCTTTTTCCCTCGGTGCTCGGGCAAAACGAACCACCAATTGGAGGCGCACACGAGGTCGCCACTAAACTGGTCTGGAGCGATAGTGAAACCAAGAATTCCCCTCGGCTCCCCGTCAAATGACGCCAGCACGTGTCCCACGCCGGAGCCAACCAACGTCGTCCAGACATTCAAAAAGACCGCGGGGTTGAACGTCCCGGGGTATTTGAATTCCACGAAACATTTCGCCGCCAGCGGGAGAATGCACTTCAGGTCTTCAGATTCAAGCAGGAAAGACATTAGGTTTTCTGCAGAGCCCACAGCCAAATCGTCGGCTGGATGTTGTTGTGCGCGGTTGCCGCCGACGTGTAGTTGCCGGCGTCCGCCAACTTGAACTGTCGGGACGTGATGAGCATACAGCCCAGGCCCGGGTCCGGCATCGTGCCGTTCTTCGTGCCGTTCGTCGTTCCGTCACCCTTGACTTCAAAATAATTCGGCGGCTTGGTGCTCGGGACCACCAGCGGCGTCGCGGCGGACGGGCCTTCGCCGTCGTCCACGCGCTGCAGGTAAATATTGTTGTCCGAAGTGAGCGCCGTCGACGTGCCAACCACGTGCGAATGGGATTCGATGTGCGCCGAAGTAAGCACCACCGTTTCTTCTCCCGCCACGTCGCCTTGCGCCCGGGAACTGACGCCGGAATCGGTGACGTAAGACACCGCAGGCGACGCGCCGGGGTCTTTCGTCGCCAAACCGACGACTCGCCCGCGACCGGCCTGCAAATTTTCTCCGGCGTAAATCCAGCCGGGGTTCTGCGTGATGGCGTCGGCGAGATTCGCCGTTGAGACGAATTTTAGGTCGCCGGGAGTGCCGGAGACAGTGCGCCACGCGCCCCGCTCCCAATGGATGAGGCAATTGATGTCCGTATCCCAAAAAGTCTCGAGCTCGACGGGAGACGTCGGGCGAGAATCCGTCGGACCACTCGGAGGAGTATTGCCGCCGGGTCGCCATTGGCTTCCATCCCAAAAATACCACGCAATGACCCGCGTCCCGACCGTCCGAAGCCAAATGCTCGGGTCGCCGTCTGCCGGCGCATCGGGAGTGGCCTCCTGAGTGACGAAAACTTGGGTGACGCTGTCGTCGATGTTCAACGGAACATAAGTTCCGAGCGTATCGTCGAAAACATACCACCGGTCCCCGCCTTTCAGCCACGGTCCGACGTTCGACGTCGGCATGGCGTCACCAACCACAAAGAAATTCGTTCCTGTCGGAGCCTGAATTTCCATGTTTTCAATCATGGCGTCGAAAAGCTCCTGTGGCCCGCCGTTGAAGGTCGGGTCGAGGGGCGCGGCGACAATTACAAAGTTGGTTTTAAACAAATCACTCATGGGACGGTCACTGAAACAACGTTAGAAGCGGTCGTTTCTCCGAAATTGGGCTCCAAACCCGTTACCTTATAAAAGAAGGTGCCAGAACCGGGATTGTCAATGAAAATCTGGCCGACAACCCCCGATGCGCGGACCAAAAACGGCCCCTCCGGGCTGGTGGCCCGATAAATCACGTATGAGAAGGCATTTTCCACGACAGACCAGCTCAATAACACCGTCCCGTCGCCGTTCAGCGCCGCCGACAGGGTCGGACCGGTCTCTTGGAACGTCGGAAGGATATTCAGGACGTCCACGGAGCTCGAACCCGAGCCGGAGGCATTCTCTGCCAGCTCACAAATCAACGGCGACACGTAGGGGATGGCCAACGCGCGCTTGGTGAGGGGGTGTAGGGCGAAAAATGAGTTCACGCGCCACCTCGGCTAACTCGGAAAGGGGTCACAAGAGACAGCGCACGGGCGGCTTTCTTCTGTGCCACCGTGGAAGCCACTTTGTCGGCGTCCGCCATGGAGATTACGCTCGTATGCTCCCCGATTCCGACCTCGGTGAAGCCGTCGGCGGTTACCGTTTCAGTGCGGTGCGCGAAAAATTGCTCTGGTTGCGTGTCCGGATTCGCCGCGAAGTCCGCCTTTGCCGATTCGACCGAGTTGCCCTCAGAGGCCGCGCCGTCGAAGCGCACGAAATTTTCTTCCGTCTCGTCCTCTTCGCACTTCCCGGCGTCATCCAACTGGTCCGGAGAGTCGAAATAGAGCACAGCGCTGCGAATCGCACCTGGGCCAGAGCCGACAACCAACAGCTGGAAGCTGTCGTCCTTGAACTCCGCATAGTCACACTCAATGCGACACGAGGAAAGACTCTCTTTTGTCGCCAGAGCGCGAATGTCTTGTGTCCGCAGGTATCGCGATTGCTTCTTGAGCGCGTAAATCTTGTCGTCCATCGTAATGTTCACGCCCGTGCGAAGGATTCCCCGCGCCGCCCGGATGCGCTTTGTCAGCACACGCTTGAATTTCCCGCGGCGTCCGCCGGCCCAGAAGGCCGCAACATCAACATCCCCGGACAATTCCGTGAGGAAAAGGTCGGCGTATCGAAATTCTTTGAACTTGCTCGGAGCACTGGCTGCGAACGCTCGGCTTTCCGCCCACCACGTGATGGGGCAACCGTCATCAAGACGGTCGGGGGTGAAAGCCTCCCAAAGCCGGTTCATTCCATCGACGTCGGCAGAGATATAGAAGACGCGCTCCTTCCCTTGAATGCGTCCGGAGAACCATTCAACGGGGCGAGTGCCCGTCCAGAAGCTGTTCCAAGACGGGACCGATTTTTCGAGCGACGTGATGGACGAGTTGTCGAGGACCCAGGTGTGCCGGTTGAATTTGCTGGCATATGGCACGCTCAGGAGCAGATAATTTTCAAAAGTGCAAGCCGCCACGCCGTTGAGGTCCTCGGAAAGGTAGCCCTTGCTATCCGTCATCTGTTCGTCGAGATACGGGAGAGAAGAGCTGATGAAAGCCTGCGACGCGCTGTCAAAAGAAACCAGCCCATACCGGCTGAACCACCAAAGGAAGCCCATGTGTGAGACGACGGACCGATGGGAGACCGCTCCGATGTTTGGCAAAATTTCCCGCTGGAAATCCGGAGTCGAAGACCACTGAGGGCGGTCGCGAATCCCGGATTGCAAAATCGACGTGGTGTCCGCCGTGAAAACGATGAGCTGCGGAAGTGCGCTTCCGGGCATCGGCACCAAGGCCGTGACGTCTGCTTTGAAAATAAAGGAGGACGTGCCCGTGATATACAGAGTCTCGGTAAACGATGACGGGTTGGCGAGGTCCGAAGCGAACACGCGAGAGTCACGAGCAACCCAGAGCCGGTTTCCACTGAAGGCCATGTGTCCGCCGATAGGGACTGCCCCCGTGCCCCGTTGGTGCGCGCCTCGGTTCCCGTCAAAAATTACCGGGGAAGTGAACCCTCCGTCCTGAATAACGAGGATGTTTCGCGGAGTAATCAACTGCAAGCTTCCGTCTGCATTGCGCTCGATTCCTTTTTCTGCCTGCGCAAAAAAGATGTGGCGAGCCGAGTCGGAGAACTGCACGCCTTCCATCTGTGAAAACGTCCGAAACGGAAACTGGCTCGTGTAGATTAAGCCGGCGACGGCAAAGGTAAGAATCGGGGTGCCGAACTTTGGACGAAAAACAAAAAAGCCTTGCAGGCGTCCTTCAGGAAGCGCCATCATACACCGATATCCGGGGCGGCATTGCAACACGCCACCACGGTTCACCATGTTCATGGCCCGGGAGTAGGACGTCGGCTGGAGAAAAGATTCCTCCAGGCTCGAGTTCATCCCGCCGATGAACAGCCCGTCGCCTTCCTGAATTTTCTTGATGGCCATTAATCGATGTCGTCTTCCCCGCGGAGTTGCATACCATTCCGGTCTTCGACCTGAACGGGATTGCCCACTGGCGCTGTGAGAACAGATTCTCGTTCCGTGAGCAGCCGCGTGGCCTGCGCTTCAAACTGCAACGCGAGACCGAGGTCCTGCTCACGGTATTTCTTTACGGCGTGCATCGCCAAAATGAGGGCAAGCCGTTTGTGAATCACGATGCGGTCGTTTTGGCCAAATACATCCGCCGTTCGCTTGCGATAACACACACGCGCCCAGTCGCTACTCCGCGAAATTCGGAGGCGGCGATAACGAGGATGCACTTCGTCCGGCTCATACACTCCGAGGAGCGTGCCAGAGCTTGTCGAACTGTCGATGGAGCTGAGCCGGATGTTGCCGGCGGTGCGAGATTTCACAATGTCCGTGATGCGCGAGACCACCGGGTCCGTAGACGCCGGCAACGCGTAGCCGAAAATAGTGGGCACCAGTAGTCCGTCTTCCCATACGCCATTGACCTGCGTGCGAAGGGGGCGATTCTGGTTGTCGAACCCGAATACTCGGAGAGTTGCGCCTTCGTCCTCTTCCTTGTCGAGGAATGCAATCAATTTGGCCGGGCATCGCAGGTCCCGGTATGTGGGAAAACTTCCAGAATTAAACCAATCAAAGTTGCAGGTCTGGTTGAAGTCCCCGGGGCCATTCAAATGGAAACTGAAAAGCTCGTCATGACCGAGCGCCGGGCGTCCGCCGATGTTAACGGCGAGCACCGTTTCCACCTCGCGCGGTAGCGTGATACAGCTCTCCGAAACGCACACGTCTACGTAACCGACAAGCGGGTCAATCTCGCCTTTGTCTGTCAGCAAAAGCACGGCCTCCGAAATCTGCCGGAGCAGTTTCGGTTCGTCGCAATGGCCGAAAATTTCTTTGGCCTCGTCCCAGATTTCGCTGACGGTAAGCATTAGTATTCGCCCTCGTCTTCGGCGGGAGACTCCTTGTCGTCGGCGCTATCGCCTTCGGCTTCAACTTCTTTGCGAAGCTTGTCCAAATGGTCCCCGGTGCTTTTTTCTTCCTTGGAGCCGCCGCTGCCTTTGACACTCGTGATTTCCAGAACGTCGAGGCTGACCTCTTGCGTTTCCTTGTCTTTCGTCTTTCGGTTGGTCTCCGAATTTTTCTTGAACTTAATGACCATGGTGCCCTCGTCAGGGAGGTCATACTTGTCGTCCCACTCGAGGTAAATCGAGGGGTAATGCATCTCGTCCTTGTCAGCGACATCCACCTTCGTGGACGGCATCATGGAGTCGCTCATTTTGCGACCGAGTTTGAGGGGAAAGTTTGCCATAGGTTTTACCAGGAGATGACTACCTGTCCGCCGCCCACGTTGGGGGTGACAGTGTAGCCAAGATTGATTAAATAGTTTCGGACCTGCAAGAGCGCAGGATTCCCGAGGATGACGGGGTCGATGCGAATTGTTACCGACGTCGGAGCTTCTCGACGACGAAGTAATGCGTCCTCAAGTTCGTCTTCCAGCGCTTTCAAAATCCCCGTGAGGACCGTGAACGCCAACTCCGGGTTGCCGGTTCCGTTCGCCGCCGTGAGGATGGCGCGTTTCGCGTCCATCTTGGTTTTATATTCTGATGCTGACGTAATCATGTTACCAACATTTTCGGATTCCGAGCGCCGCAATTTCCAAACCGAACGCCTCGACCCACGAAACGTTGAAGGTGTCGAGTTCTCCGGTGCTCTCGTCGAATGAATAGGAGACGGTGTTATTCGCCCCGCCGCAGATTCCACTAATCATGCTGCCACCGCCCACGGTCGACAGGGTTTCTTGATGCAACGCGTCCATAAGAACGGTTTTCGCTAAGGACATCTCCACCTGTCCCGTCTGAGACGACAGAAGCCGTCCGAACGAATACGTGATGGAAGACGCCGAGTTTGCATAGACGGGCCGGCCAATCTCCAGAAAATGAAGGGACAGATACCCTTCGTCTGACGCGATTCCACGTCCTGCCGAGCCGGCACCGCCCGTTCGGTCCGTGGTCGTAACGCCGCGCCGAGACACAAACCGAAACGTCGGATTGTGGTCAAAATAATTCATCCGAGTTCCCGCCGTGAACGTAAAGTCGTTGGCGTTTTCCCCGGTCTTCACACCGATGAAATTGTCCGTCGTTCCACTCGCCACCATGTTCGTGGTCCCAGAGCAGATTCCGAAAAAGCTGGCCCCGCCCGTGAATGTCGACGCGCGATTGATGCGAAGGAGCATCGCGATTTGAATTCGCCCCCAATCGTTGCCCCAGGGAAGCTTCCGTCCATACTGGCCCGCCGTGATAGAAAGGCGGTTCTGCACTTGACCGGACACCATCGTCCGAGAAACAATCGAGCATCCCGAGCCTACGCCGTCGTTCGCAAACCCCAATCCTCGGTTGAAGGTTGAAATCGCCCCGGCAGAGTAGTCGTCAAAAAATTCCACCGCGCGCCCGTCCGAAACGGAAAATTCTGTGGGCGTCGGGCCGGTCGCTCCGGACGCGCCTGTCGGTCCCGTTGGGCCGGTCGTGCCGGTTGGACCCGTCGGACCGGTTGGGCCAGTGGTGCCCGTTGGTCCCGTTGGGCCCGTAGGGCCGGTTGGTCCCGTAGGGCCGGCGGCTCCGTTCGTTCCGTTCGTTCCGTTCGTTCCATTCGCTCCCGTTGGACCGGTTGGTCCGGTCGCACCCGGAGCTCCGTCGGCACCTTGCGGGCCTACAGGCCCCTGCGCGCCGATGTTGTTCGTGTCGACGCGGAACGTCTGATACTCTGGGTCTCCATTCGCATCGAACGTCCCGAGCGGGACGGCAACGAAAAGTAAGCTCCCCGAGGGGAGCGGGTTTGCGAAATCGGGGTATTTTGATACCTTAGCCATTTTGTCCGTCCTTCCAGTCGTCGAAAATTGTTACGCCGGTTTGCTCGTCGAGGATTGGAATCCCGGCTTCGTCAAGCAGGACGTCTTCGACCTCGCCGCTCGAGGGCCGCGCCGGCAGCGTCCGATGCACCTTGTGAAGTTCTTTCGTGCCGCCCGGTCGAGGGCAGCAAGGAGTAACAAAATCACCATTGGGGTCACGGATAATAGGGAGCTTGTTCACGAGAGCTTAATGTAGGCCATTCGCGAGTTGAGCTGATAGATGGTCTGCGTCGCCGTCGCCGCGCTACTTCGAGTGTAAATCTGAATCAGATTGTTGTTTGTCGTAGTGACCACGCGGCACCAGAATTGCCGATTTTCCACTAGCGTGCCGGACACGTCCAGCAACGCATGACTCGTCTCGCTCTCCGGAACATCCGCCGACGTGGTGAAATTGAAAAGTTTGAAATCCCATTGACGATGATTGCCCGAGTTGTTGAGCATCTCGAGATTAGTCAATACCAGATATTCGCCCGCGGTGGGCAAAGTAATTTCGAGGTCGGTCGCGCCGAAGTTCAGCTGCGCATAAGTGGCCGTCATCGTGTAGTCGGTTCCACCCGATACCGACACCACCGAATTTGCACTCGTCGCCGCGATTCCCGCGGCTCCCGTTGGTCCGGTGGCCCCGACCGCTCCCGTGTCTCCTTTCAGGCCTTGGATGCCTTGCGGACCGGTCAACCCCGTTGCACCTGCCGGGCCGACAATGGTCGCGCCGCGCGGACCCGTCGGCAGAACTAACGTCCCGGCTGGAATCGTCGCCGTAGTCGAACTTGATTGTTGAATGAGAGTGGCAAAGACCGTCTGGTTCTGAAACACCTGAGTGATTTCCAACCAACCGCAACCCGCCAGAAAAATCGATAGCCCCGAATGGAGGACCGGATTCGGAATCACGTTGAACTGCACGTTCGGCGATGAAGTCGTGGGGAGCGTGAACGAGCTCGTTGTGATTGTATACGCGTTCCGTCCATCCTGACCTTGCTCGCCCGTCTCGCCCTGGGGGCCGGTAAGTCCGACGATACCCTCTTGGAATAGCCGGAGAAAATAGCAGGCGAGGCCCTCGCTCGGGCCGCGTGGGTTGTTCGGCAGACCGACGTCGAGAGAACAGGGAAGTGTCCATGTTACGACGCCGTTCACTTCAGTCTTCGTCACCGAGCCGAAAAATGCGTCGATGAAGTTCTGAAGTGCGCTGGGCAGCGTTTCGCAGTCCGCGCTATTCGTCGGGCACGTAGTGCAGGGACTGCACGCCGACCCGACCCCTTGCCCGCACTCCGAGCAATCTGAGCAATTACAATTTCCGTTGCAGGACATTATTTTTCCTCCCCTGAGTCGAGCACATGCTCTTTCAGAGTCTTCAATTCTGAGTGAACCGAACCGTGTCGGTGCGCGAAAAAGTAGAGCGCTGCTGCTCCTGCCGCCGCGCCGAGAATCAAAAGCTCGTGCCCGACAATGAGCGTCGGTAGCACAATCATAGCCAGCCCCGCCGCGGCAATTACCGCGCTCGTCGTCACGCTGCCGCCGACCAAAGCCTTGACATACGGATGCACCGCACTGACGACGCCGAACAGGAATACCAGGATTCCAATCCAGACCACGCCGCGCATGGACCCGAGCTTGGCGGAGATTTCTCGCGCCACGTCTTTTTGCGCCGCGCCGATTTTCGTGTGGACTTCCTCCGTGGTCACCTTATTCTCGGGGTCCGTCACCCGTTTGTAATCCTGCACCGTTTCGGTGAGTGGATTCTGCGACTGGCGGACCTGGATTACCTTGCCACTATCGGTGGCTACGGATGCTCGACCGGGCCGCAACGGAATCGAGGAACATCCGCAGAGGGCGGCAACCACTAAAAGGCTGGCGAGTAGTTTCTTCATTCCTTGTTGTTTTTCCACTTGCTGTAGACGTAGAGAATCGTCACGACGGCGACGCCGAATTGTCCGAGCAGAACGAGGTCCTTAAGAATGGGCTCCCAATTCTGAAGAAGCGAATTGATGCTGGGGAGGCCGAACCCGACCGTCGCCGCCGAATATACTTTGATGTCCTTCATTATGACAAACGAACCGCAGTGATGCTGGCTGCCGAGATAGTGATGGTGCCCGCGGAAGGGACGACGCTGATGTCCGCGAAAAGGGTGATGGTATCCGTCGCCAAAGCCGTCGTGTAAAAAACCTCCGGGAGGTCAATGACAGCGAGTGTGTTGGTGATGGTAGTGACAACCGGCACCGTGTAGGAAACGGTGGAGTTGGCCACGTCCGCGGCGGTGTTGTTCGTCCGTCGGAGCTTGATGGTCAAAGTCCGGTTGGCCGCAAATGTCGCGCCGACCAGTTCCACTTGCACTTTTCCGCGCAAGAGATAAGTCCCCGCGGCGGTGATAGTGAAAATGGGGTCCGTGGTCCCGAAGTCCACGGCAGCCGAGGCATTCGTCAGGGTGTAGGCGGTGCCTGCGGCGTAAACAGAAAGCTGGTTGTGATACGCAACACCGTTAATCTGCAACGCGGAGGCGTTGCGGATGTCGACGGCATCGACAGAGATTCGGAGTGACTCGGTTGAGGTCCCGTTTTTCGTCGGGAGAACTCGAAGATGCGCCGTTCGCGTGGCGTGCGTTGCGTCACTCCAAAGAGTGGAGAGCCGACATTGCAGCTGACGGTCAGTCGTGTCCGAATCCGCGCGAAGGTCCAAAGATACACCGCCGTTAAGCGCGCCACCGCCGGCCCCGCCGGAAGTTTCATGATACAACTCCGCGCTAACAGGAGCGGTATTGCTGGCCGCGTCGACAATTTTCAGCCACGTGAATCCGACGTTCACAATGGCCGAGGCGGTCAGGGTGATGAAACCATTCGCCTTGTCGTAAGTGAAGTGCGACGTTCCGCCGACTTGAAAATCCCAATAGTTCGAGCCGGAAGCCGAAGACGTGTCCGTGACGTTTAGCTTAAGCCCGGTATGCGTGGCTCCGTCTGTCCAGACAGGCGCGACAGAAAAGTCCCCGGAAGAGTTTGTCCCCGATGAACCGCTGGCAGCTGTATTCAGGGCCGTGAGAAGCTTGCGAAGCAGCGTGGCTTCGTTGTCATTCGCCGAACCGAGGGTGCCGAGGCGTTGCAGAATTTTCCGAAGAAGGACCTGAATAGAGTCCGTGGAATCCGGAGTCAGATTGACGTATGACAAGGCCATAATGAGTCAGAATCAAAAAGGCCGAGCTGGATTTCAGGTCCAGCCCGGCCTCGCTACCTACAGACCGGCGTTAGCAGACGCCGACAGTCGTGAACGTGTCAGCCCCAGTATAGCTCGAAGAGCTCGGGACATCGCAAGCAGCCAAACCAAGGTCGGCGCGGCAGCGCTTGTAGAGGATGGGGATGACGAACTGCGGGCGCTCGGGCTGATACGCACGCGTAATCTGATACTTGTGCCAACCGAAGTCGCCCCAGGCGTTACAGTCGTTGTCCATCAAGTAATGCCAGTCGAGCTCACCCATGGCGAGCTGAGGCGCGAACCGGAAGCTGGATTCGCCCACGTATTTCTCGGGGACGAGGCGCTTGAAGGAGCTCTTGAAGAACAAGAAGCCCACTTCGTAGTTCGCAGCCGCCCAAGCCGGATTCAGCTTGGCATAGGCCGTGTTTTTGGTGGCGTTGACCACCGTGGTGAGCGGGTCCACGAGGTTCAGCAAACCAGAGGCCGCAAAGCCAGTGGAGCGCAGTGGACGCTGGTCGATACCGAAAGCGACGCCCCGGTAAGCACCCGCGGTTTCCCACGAGTAGCCACGGAGAGACTCTTCACCAAATTTGTAGCTGCCGTTGACGAACGAGAGCAGCACGTCTTTCACGTCGGCTTCATTCCGCAGGCTCTCGATAATGTCGGAGCTGCCGATGAAACGCGCGTGCATCTGGCCTTCGCCGTTCGCATCGAACATGTCGCCGAAAAGGTTCTCGGTGACGTAGCGCACGATAGCGTGGATGGCCTTGAAGGAAATCGGGCCGGTGGGGAGGAGGTTCGCGAACTTGACGCCGAGGTCAGTTTCCTGACCGCCAGTGAACAAGGAGTCGAAGTCGTAGCCGGCAACGGCGTTGAACTTCGAGGCCGAGCGCAAGTAGAGCTGCGCGCGGATGTCCGCGTTGATGTATTGAGTGACGAGCTTCTTCAGCGAGTCTTCCGCAGCAGCATACGCCGTCTTGTAGGAAGAATAGCCTTTCTTCATACAAACGCGGGGGCCCTTGCCGCGCTTCGATTCGAGGCGAGCAGTGAAGTCGATGGCGTCCGTCAGGTCCTGGAGGCCCTGAGTTCCGCACAGGTCGGTATCACAAACGAACGTCGGGATGGCCAACGAGTCGCCGGGAGCGGCCTGCATCTGCACAGGAGTGCGGATTTCGTCCGAGGTGCCGGAGGGGAAAACCCCGCCGTCGAGGACGTTAACAAATGGAGCATTGGCGGCAAGCGTCTTCGCGACGGAGCCAACAAGGCGGGAGGTGTCTTTCCGAGAGATATCGGAAAGAGTTGAGGGAGCTACACAATCAGCCACAGAAGTGGTTCTTTCTTTGGAACCGACCGAGGTTGGCCGGCGTCCGGGTTTCTTTGATGCCTGCTACAACGTGTAACCGGCGTTGGTTCAGTCACTTAGACTGAGTCAGCTTCGCGAGCCGCCGAAGCGGATAGGCTCAAAGTCCACCCGGAACTTAGGTGGGAGATAGTTCCAACAGAAAGATTGTGTCCGGAAGACGAAACGTCAAGGTCAAACCGAAGCCAACTTATATTTCTCTCGCACGAGCTTGATGACCGAATCGTCTTTTACTCCGTGGAGAAAACACACCTGCTCCCGCAAGAGCTGGTCGAACCGCTCCGGCACAAGCGTGGCCGTCTGCCACCAAGAGCGAAAAAGGTTCGAGTTCTTCCAGCCCCAGGTCTTGAACTGCGGGGCGAGGATGTAATCCCATCCGCCATGCGGGCTACAACCGCCGACGCGGCGCGCAATCCATTCCAGGAATTTCTCGTCGCAGGAAAACATCGCGTTGCCGTTGATGTGCGGCTTTGGGTATTGCTGCAATGCGCCAACGATGTTCGCGGGCCGGCAAGTGTCCCATTCCTCGGAGAGCATCTGAATCCAATTCGGGCAAAGCGGGAACGCGTCGGCCTCGAACGTCAGGACCGCCTTGTAGTCCGCCATGCGCTTCGCCTCAACGCCGTAGGTGTAAACGTAGTCGACGGTTCCGAACCAAAGTTCATTCGGACCGAAGGGCCAACCGGTCGCGCGCCGTCGGTTGACGTGCGTGTGAACGTTGAACTTCCGGCTCACGTATCGAACCGTGTCCTGGTCGTGCTCGCAGTCGAAACGCGAGACGAAAAGAAAATCGGCTTGGTGCGAGTGCCGGGGTTCGAGGTCGGCGATGAGCCGGGCCACGTCCATCGCTTGCTTTTTATCCTTTTCCCAGAATTGGATGGCCAGAAGAATTTTTCTCGTGTCGTTCATTTGATTGGGTAAACACAACCGCCAACGTGACCACACCAGAGGCCGAGGTCGATGTGCGGTTGATGTCCGGATTGGGTCGCGCGAACGCAAAGCTGCACGTCTTCCCCCATGCCGAGACTAGAGTGGACCGATGACCGGTGTTTCGCCTCCTTCAGAATTCGTCCGGCTTCTTCGATGGACATGTCGGCTTCGTCAAGAACGCGCGAGATGGCTTTGTGCATGTCGTGCTCTGAACTCGTGAACCACTGACCCACGCCGTTATTAGCCTCGCGACCGAGATGAGGAAACTCGCGCTCAATGTCCAGAAAAACCGTGCGGTGGAATAGACAGACTCCAGTCCCAACCCATTTAGTAGGGCGGAGCTCATCGCGAGGGCCATCGCGGCGGAGCAACTTCTCCATCGCCTTCCCTTCCGCGAACACCGGATGGCCTGCACGCCAGCGGCCAAAATAAGTCGCCCCAACCAATGTTTTCCCATGCGACAAAAGTCGATTGATGGTGTGCTGCCCTGCGAATTTTTCCGGAAGGTTCAGCCCTGTGTTCCCGTTGAACCACGTGGCATCGCCAAAAGGAAGCACCATATCATCGTCGACCATCACCATCCAATCGAGTGAGGAATTGACGAATTGCGTGGCCAGCTTGTTTCTCGAGTGCGCGATGAACGCGTCCCCGAAACCTAGAGCATAAGCCATCTTGGTCCGGTCAGACATCGCCAACAAAGCGAACGTTGTCAGAGGCGACGCCGACTTATACCAAGGAAGGGCAATCAGGACTTTACGTCCCTCCCGCAGTGAATCCGGGTCGACGGTCACGCACGGGCCTCCGCCTCGGCTTCCACTTCCTTACGGACTCGGTCGAGAGCTTCCTCCGTCGTTTCGTTGAGGTTAATCTTGCCGGCGAGTTTCGCCGACGGCGTAATGGGGGCCTGAGATGCAAGTCGTCCCGCCGAAGACTTTTTAATTCGGTCAATCATGGCCTTCGCGTCCGCGAGCTCCTTTTCAAGCCCAGTGATTTTGGCCGCGCTCGTGGTCTTCAGAAGCTCGAACTCATACTGCAGCTTCTGCGAGATGGCATACCCGCCCATCAGAAGAGCTTTCATACCGGGGGAATTATCCTCCATGGCGTCCTTGAGGTCCGCGTTGATGCGGTCCACGAGGGTGTTGTGTTCCTCCGCGATTTTTCGTTTATCCGCAGGCGCGTCCTTCGGAATCTCCTGCTTCACAAGCCAAGGAATTTTGGGAACCACCGTCTTGGTCCACTCGTCGTTGGTCTTCGTGGCAAACTGCGCGTCGTCCTGAGAAAGCTCGCCTTCGCGGCTTTTCAAATACTCCGTCGCGTTGGCCTTCGCTGCTTCGACCGCTTTCTTCCGCTTCTCCGCCAAGTCCTCGTTCTCGACGAGCTTCGCATCGACGTAACGGCGCAAGCTAGCCGGAATCTTATCCGCCAATGCTTCCCAGTTTACATTCTCGGGTCCACCGAGTTCCTTAATCTTCTTGATGCTGTCCTCAGAAAATCCATTGGCCGCGAGACGTGAATAGATTGATTCGACATTCGACGTGATGGTGGCGTCGTATTCCTTGAACTTCGGGTCCGCCTCGACGTCTACCTTGGCGCGAAATTCGCGCAGCTCTTCGAGCTCCTTCTTAGCCTCCGCCGGGAGTCCGTCCTTCGCGGTCTTCTCGAGCTCGACCATCTTGGCTTTCAGCTCTTCGCGTTCCTTCTCGATTGCGGCGATTTTCTGGCGCGCAATGGTTTTCACCTTGGCAAAAGACTCCGCGGTCTTCGGCTTGGTGTAAGGAGGCAACTCAACGGCGTCGAGGTCGTCCTTCTTGGCAGCAGCCGCTTCGGCAGCGGCCTCGTCAGCGGCTTTCTTCTCCGCCGCGGCTTTCTCTTCCGCGGTGGGTTCCACCTTCGTTTTGTCCGCTGCCGCTTTTTCCGCTGCTGCCTTTTCAGCTGCCGCTTTCTTATCGGCTTCCGCTTTCTCAGCTGCCGCGCGCTCTTCAGCGGTCGGTTCATCCGCTGAACGGCGCTCGTCTAACGGCTGGCCGTCGGGAGAAAAACCCGCCTCGGCAAGCATCTTGTCGAGAGCGGCGGAGGTGTCGGGGTCGTTGGCGATTCCACCGGCAAGATGGCCGTCGGTAGTTGTGGCTGCGTCGATGTCGTCTGGCATAGGTTAGCTGGGTCGTTGGTTCTGTGATTGGTCCCACTTGCTGTCGTCTTCCAAATCAGGAAACTCCTCCTGCGCAGGTTTCGACGGTTGTGGGGCCTCGCGCGTCAGCGCGAGCAAATTGCTGAGGGCGGCGGTGTATCCCTTTACTTCGCCACTCGCCACGAGGGTGCGGTTCACGTCGGACCCGTCCAAGAGCGCGGGAGCGAAGTATGAAACCCAGGCAAGCGCAAGCTGGCCGGAGTCGGAGGTGAGGAACGCCTTTAAGTTCTCCGCGTGCACGGAGTCCCAGTCGGCGGGTTGTGAGCTGCTAAAGTTGGGCGAGGTAGCCATAGAAAAATTAGGCCGGCGGGGCGACACCGGGCGGGGCAACGGGAGCGGGGACGACGGCGTCTTCCGGGGTGCCGGCGGCATGACCGGCTGCGGCGGCTGCCGCCTCCTGCGTCTGCGCCTGCGCCTGCGCGAGCTGCTCAATCTCCTGCATGGAGGATGTCAGCTTGTTAATGATATCCGCGGCTTGCTTGAGCTGGTCCTTCGGGGCCCCGCTTTGCTCCGCGCCTTGAAGATGCCCTTGCGCGTGCTTCAGCATTGCGCCGAGAATGGCGACGCCACCGGGGTCTTGCGCAGCCACTTGCGCGGCCTGCTCCATCGCGGGGATGAGCACGCCAAGGTGAATCAAGTGATTGTCACGCGGAGAGATTGGAACGTCCGTGCCTTGTCCCGCGATGAGCATAAGCTCGAGCTGTTGCAGGCGCGTTTGTTCGGCTTGCACCGTCGGGTCGTTATCGGGCAAGAGCACCGCGTCGGCAAATTCCTCGTCGACTTGTGCGGTGAGCTTTCGGCGCTCGAGTTCCTTCTGATTGTAGAGCGGATTTCCGCGACCTTCGGCAGCGATGACCACGATTTTCTGACGCTCGATTTCCGTGTAGTCGGCCACCGTCTCGGCAACCGGCTGCTGAGAAAGCTGCGTCAGCTCCTCCCGCGTCATGAACTCCAGCATTTTCTTTTGAAAAGCCTTCGCATCCTCGTCCGTAACGTCCGGGCTGCAGATTCGCTTCTGCATGGTCGACATCATCGTGGCAAACTGCCCGAGGGCACGCGCAGTGATGTTGTCACGAGACTCTTCTTCGCGACCCGCCAGAAGATTGACGGCGGCAGCGGTAACGCGTTCGCCTTCGAGCGCCTTCGGAGTGACCGCGCCCGCGAGCTGGTCGAGCAACGATGTCAGGAACTGGTCGAGCTGGAGAAAATTCTCTATGCCGGGGTCAATCTTCCGCTCGGTGATTTGGTAACCCTGGCCGATAAGGATGGCGTTGCCGACCACCGACATCTTGAACCGGCGAAGCGCCTTGTCGTCTCCTTGGATGATGATTTTCCCAGCGAGATTCAGGCGGTCAACAATTTCGTTGCGCGCGCGGTCCAACATCGCGGCCATGCTGTAAATCTGGCGACCGATTCCCTTCGAGCCGTGCATTGTCCCGTTGCCATACTCGAACGAGAAGAACGCAGCGGCGTCGGCCATGCTCGGGTATTGGTCTTCGCGCTCAAAGAGCATGTCGTTCTTCGGTTCCTTGCTTTCCTTCCCGGTGCCGCAATCCAGTAGGATGTAGTGCGAAACCTTGCCGTCGACTTCCTGCGCGAGCACGTGCCACACAGGGACGATAAGCGAACCGTTTTCGTGCGACAATCCGACGTTCGCCTCTCGGACTAAATCCTCGTAGACGCGCTCCCAACTTGAATGCTGCGAACGGCGCGTGTCCGGGATGGCGTTGTTGATAGCCGTGATTGTATTCTCAAGATTCCAACCGGCAGCTTCCGCAGCTTCCTGGTCTTCGATGAGACTGAATAATTCGTGGATGAGATACTTCTTGCGAAGGGTGAGCACCTGCGAACCGCTAGCCTCCTGTTTCGTCCCGGTGGGAACAAAGCCCATGTCTTGACGGAAAAATTCTGGCATCCATCCGAATTCGTCCAACCACGCCACGATGGCGTAACCATAGAGGACGTCTTCCATGAAGACTTCGGTCAGGAAAGAATCCCAACCGGGCCGGGAGCGCACGAGCTTCGTGATTTCCCGGCGGAACATTTCACTCTTCACCGCGTTGCCCGGAACATTGTCCGGCAGCATGGAATTTGTGAGATACTTGACCGCCTCCAGTGCCTTGCGCAAGCGGGGTGTCACCTTGTTCACCAACATTGACAGCGGCTGCGTGGTGAAGTTACTCTTCCAGCCGAGGCCGTCCGCTTCGAGTGAGACCTGTTTAAACGGTTTCTCGGAGTTGACCTTGGCAGCAATCCGCGCGTTGCGGAGATTTCGCTCCTTGGCGGCAGCCTCCAGGCTGACCGTGAGTGCGCGCGCTTGCTTGGCGTCCGAGATGGCGCGACGTTGTGGCTTCAGCGAAGATGTGAGTCCGGGCGTGTTGATGGTCCCGGTAGTGGAACCGTCAGAGGCCGGATTGCCGAAGCGTTCAGAGGGGCGGGGCATGTTAACGTTAGAAAGATGTGAACCAGCGCCACTTTGTCAACCCCTGATGGGGCCAACGGCCTTTTGGGCACTTTTCTGTTCGGAGCTGGGTCTTCAACGGGACGTAGCACGTGCAGACCTTGCACTGCTCCCATTCAGGGTCGAAAAATTCACAGGACGCGCACACCCGGCGGCGGTCTTCGATGGTGCCGGCGTCTGCCAGCGGGCCACCCCGCAAGCTGGCCCAAGCTACCCGGCAAGCGGCCAGCGTCGCCCGGAAAACATTCGGGAATCTCAGGAGCGCCTCCAACACTCCGGGGGGACCATGGCCGGTTCTGCCGGAGGCAGACCGATGTGGACGGTGGTTTGACAGTCCTCCCCGAGCGCCGCGCAACCGTGCAAATTCTGGTGCTGGCTAGTCGCCCCATCGAGGATGACCTTCCGTCCCGACCGCACAGCGTTTAAACACGACTCGCATGCGGAGGACAGCGCCCGCTGTTGCGGACACCGCGCGCAAATCGCAGCCCGTTGAGCCGCAACATCATCCGGAACTCTACCAAATGCCTTGGGATTCAGCCGGCGAATCTCGAGCATGTTACTGAACCATTGCAACACCCTCTGGTTGAAAGACATCGAATGCGGCTGGGTCGGCTGCGGGGCAACGGACCGACAATGGCTGGGCACCCGGGCACAATACTGGTTGAAAACGTCCGCCTCGGGATTTTTCACCGGCAGCCCGTTGCGCGTGCGGTAGTCGGTAACCAGTTGAATCAGGTTTTTCCAGCTGTCCCCGCGGAACCGCGTGCCGTCGGCTTCAACATAGAAATAGCCTCCGTCGGGGTAAAGGTTGGGGTTCGGGCGGATGTCCACAAGGAAAGATTCTAGTCCCGAACCTCGACGTCAAGGTCCTCCCACCGATTGTCAACCGAAATCCGCGGACCGTCCCGCTCATCGTCTTCGCGGTCCAGCGCCGGATTCTCCACCGAGTTCTCCGGACTCATGCCGGGAACGAAGCCGAAAGATTTCCGCGCGGCCTGCACCAGGAGGCACATTCCGTCCGCCTCGTCGGGCGATTTGCCCGCGTTGCGAGACTTGTAGTCCGGCTTGCTCTCGACGTATGCACGCTTGCCCTGCTGCCGAAAACGCCGGCCAGTCATCTGCGTGAAAAGCTCCCCGGTCTCGATTCCACTCGCGAGCTTGAGATAGTCGAACTCAATGAACTTCCGGAGCGCGAACCAGAGCTCGCTGTTCATGCGAGAGTAGAGTTCTTTGGCCACGTCGTGGTCTTCTACCATGATGCGCGTCTCTCCGGCACTCTCCGAGAAGTTGACGCCGATGACTTCGCCCCATTCAAACCGCAACAAGTCCAGGACGCCCTGACCGTTACCCGTGCGGTCCACGCACAGGTTGTCTGGTCGAATGCCGAAACTTCGCGACACGCGAATGATTTCGTCTTTCATCGCGACCGTGTCCCCGCGCGGCAGTCGAAGCGTGGTCTCCGCATAGAGCACATAGCGTGGGCGCTTCTCGCCCTTGTGATTTTTGAACATCACCACGTGTCCGTTCGGGAACTCGAGAGACGGCGGGTAACGAAAACCAGTGGCCATTCCGAAGCCGCCTTTTTGGAAAATAGCGACGTCTCCGCCCTCCAAGGCAAGGTCGACCCCTCCGACCGGAATCGGATTGTCATACCAGATAGGTTCGGCCTTGATTTTGAGCAGTAGCCCCGGCGGGATGATAGAGAGCGATGTCCCGGTCGGCGGGAAGCAGCCACGACCCATCGACCAGTAGCCGGGCGAATCTGTGCCGCCCGCGTTCTGAATGAGGAGCTGAAAGCCCGCGTAGGTTTGCAAACCGGGGAAAACAACCTTCTGCTGAACTACGTTTTCGCACTTCGCCGCGTCCAGCCGGACGACGCGCCAACCACGCGTAGAAATCCAGTCGTAGTCTGCATCCGGGTCGAACTTACCCCAGCCTTCGGGGGGCTCGCATCGCTTGCCGACTTCGTCCTGTTGGTCCGTCGGATTGAATGCGCCGATAATCTTCAACGTGCTGTCGCCAGCCATGCCAGTGATGACGTTGTCGATGTCGCGCCAGATGCCCATCGGGATATTCGCGATTTCGTCCAAGAAGACAAACATGCGCGTCATGGTCCCAAAGACCGGGTGCGCTTTTTTCCGACTCACACGTTTCACGCCTTGCAGCCGGCCTGCGCCGGTCTTGCCGAGTGGAATGACCGTGCCGGCAATTGCGCCCTTGCGGGCCTTGCTGTCGGTGCCGATGAAAAGTTCCTTAGGCTCGCCTGGAAGGGGGATGGCCGAATTTTTGTGCAGCGTGACCAGATGCGTGAAGAGGTTGTCCTTGAGATGTTCTTCCGAGGGCCCGACCACCTTCACGTTCGTGTATTCCGGGTCACGGACCCATTCGAGGAAGAGCCGCACACCCATGCTATAGGATTTGCTCATTGAGCCTGCGCCCATCAGCAAAATCAGATTTGATTCCTCAAAAGCCTTCCACACCCGCTGCGTGGACTCCGGTCGAGAATCGAAAAGAGCGGGGCCCCACAGCAACTGCGCTGCTTCCTCATACCCGTCGTTCTCGAGCAACCAGTGCAACAGCGTGGTGAGCACGGTCGTTGCTTGCGATTTGGTCTCGACCGGCGGCAAGACGCCCGTCAGACGCTTGACGAACTGTGCGTAGATGCGCGCGCCGCCGAAATAATCATCAGCGTGCAGTTTAGCGGAGACCGCGTCAACGAGGGCCTTCTGCGGGCAGTCAGCGGGGAGCATTAGAAAGAGCCGAGGATATCGGGAAGTTGTGAGCCACGTCCAGCGACGACCAGGGTAGGCGGCGCGTAGCGGGTCAGAACGTGATACTCGAACCCATGAATTAGCGGCGCGATGTGCTCGACGTTTTCGTCCATGTAGTCATGCACGATGACATAACGACTGACGGGCAGAAGCACACTCAGGTCTTTCGCGCGGCGAGCGCCGCCGGGAGAGTTGTCGATGAATGCAAGTCCGAACGGCAGCATTCGGTGAGAGTCCACGAAGGCCGGAAGCAACTCGTCGTAGTTCCCGAAGAGGAAGTGATGCGACGGCGTGCTGTAAAAGTCCTGAAACGGTCGCGCCCATTCCACGTCGTCTTCGATTGAATACAACTCGCGCGACGCGGGCGCGCACAAAGCATGCAAGAACGGCGTGGAAAAATGTCCGACCCCAACCTCTATCACGGTGCCAATACTGGCGGAAAAACATGCTGCGATAGCAGGCAGGTGAGAGCCCCACTTCAGTCCCGCGGCGAGCTCTGGGTGAATGTTCACGCTAGCACCTCGTTGATTACGTCAATCGGCCTGCGACCATGCGTGCGTTTGCCGGGCGCGTATTCCAGGTCAATCATGGCCGGGTGCTCTGGGCCTCCGTGCGACCACCATTGGATAATGGAGTCAGAGAGCGGCGTGCGATACTCCACGTAACCCGGGTCGCTCGCATGCGCGTGCAGCCACGTGTAGCGTTCCGGCATGAACTTGAGCGCGTAGCAACCGAGGATGTTCGACTCGCTCAATGGATGGCCTTTCTTGTAGATGTAGTCCTCGAATGCCATGCCGTGTCGGTCTTCGATATGCTTGCGCACAGCCGGGAAAAGCTCTCGGGGATAGACGAGCGGAAGGCGGCGCATCGTTTCGTTTGGGCACGAGAAGCCCAGCACCTGTTCGGTGCTGCCTTGCCACATGCCGACGGAGTCCATGTTGCCGAGCTCCGCGTAGCTGTTATAGAGCATCACGGGCTTGCTGCGAAACCAGTAGACGTCCGGAGCGAAGCGACGGAAGGCCATGCAGTCCGAGCCGAGCAAGTAGATGTAATCGGCGTTGGGGCACATGATGTCTGCGCACATCATCGCAATTTGCGCGCGCAAGAATCCGGTGCCGGGGCCGCGTCCGTCTTTGGCGCAAAGGTGGGCACC
>Ga0134123_10000430_pt1 | contig 27897 bp, 20 predicted proteins | sample KB303_FD_96460 | JGI IMG/M metagenome (GOLD analysis project Ga0134123, IMG submission 96460) | Terrestrial soil microbial communities without Nitrogen fertilizer from Kellogg Biological Station, Michigan, USA - KB3-0-3 | ecosystem: Environmental > Terrestrial > Soil > Unclassified ...
CGGCCCTCGCGCTCGACGAGGCTCATCTCGCCCACGGTGTCGCCGGGGCCGAGCAGCGCCAGGGTGATGTCGGTGCCGTCCTCGCGGTCGAGCTGGATTTTCACCGACCCCTCGAGGAGCAGGAAGATCGACTCGCCCGGCTGCTGGGCGCTCATCACCCGCGTGCCGGCGGGGAAGGTGCGGCGGCGGAGCTGGTCGTTGAGCCGGGCCAGCTCTTCGCCCGGCAGCCCCTCGAAGAGGGGAAACTTCGCCAGCTCGTTGGGGTCCTCGAAGGCAGCCATCTGGATATTCAGAATGAGGCCGGCGCGATCGGGACTCGTCCATCCCGGCCGGCGCCCGCATTCTAATGTGTGAACCGACGCCGGCTCAACGCAATAGCCGGAAGCGTAGCTTGAAGGCGGCCTTGGCCTTGGGAGTGAGGCGGCCGCGGTTCCAGGCGTCGGCGGCCTTCTTCACCAGTTCGCTCTGCGTCGGATAGGGGTGCACGGTGTCGGCGAGGACCTTGAGGCCGACGCCCGCGCGCATCGCCACGCAGAGCTCGCCGATGAGGTCGCCGGCGCGCGGCGCCACCACCGTGGCGCCGAGGATCTTGTCGCTCCCCGCCTTGACGTGCAGCTTGATGAAGCCGTCGGTGCCGCCGTCGAGACGGGCGCGGTCGACGTCGGCGAGGTCGACGCGCACAGTCTGCACCTTGTGCCCCTGCTCCTCGGCCTCGGCGGCGTGCAGGCCGACGTGGGCCACCTCGGGGCTGGTGAAGACCGAGCTGGGGATGAGCAGCTGCGAGAGCTTGCCGCGGCCGAAGAAGAAGGCGTTGCGCAGCACGAGCCGCGCCTGCGCGTCTGCCGCGTGGGTGAACTGCACCGGCGAGGCGACGTCTCCACACGCATAGACGCGCGGGTTGGTGGTGCGCAGGTGGTCATCGGTCTTGACGCCCTTGCGGTCGTGCTCGATGCCGGCCGCCTCGAGGCCGAGGCCGTCGACGTTGGGCACGCGCCCGGTGGCGACCAGCACCTCGTCGGCGGCGATGCGGTCGTCGCGGCCGAAGCGCACCACCTTGACGGCGCCCTTCGACTGCACCTCCTCGATCTGGCCGCCGAGCTCGAGCCGCACGCTCTCGCGGCGCAGCACCTCGGCGATGAGCGCGGCGGCCTCCTCGTCCTCCTTCGGCAGCAGCCGCGGCAGCACGTCGAAGAGCGTCACTTGCGAGCCGAGGCGGCCGAACGCCTGCGCCAGCTCGCAGCCGACGGCGCCGCCACCGATCACCGCCAGCCGCCGCGGCAGCTGGGTGAGCGAGAAGACGGTCTCGTTGGTGAGATAGCCCGACTCGGCGAGGCCGGGGATGGGCGGCGCCGCGGCGCGCGCGCCGGTGGCGATGACGGCGCGCTTGAAGGCGAGCCGCGCGCCGTCGACCTCCACCGCGTCGGCGGCGACGAAACGGGCGCTGCCGAGGAAGACGTCGATGCCGAGGTCGCGGAAGCGCGGCGCGCCGTCGTTGGGGGCGATGTCGGCGCGCACGCGCCGCACGCGCTCCATGGCGCGGCTGAAGTCGCCCGTGCCGATGGGAGGCGCGGCGCCCATGTCCTCGCCGTTGCGCACGGTGTGCCACGCGCGCGAGGCGGCGATCAGCGCCTTGCTCGGCACGCAGCCGCTGTTGAGGCAGTCGCCGCCGAGCAGGTGCCGCTCGACGAGCGCCACCCGCGCGCCGAGGCCGGCGGCGCCGGCCGCCGACACCAGCCCCGCCGTGCCGCCGCCGATCACCACCAGGTCGTAGCGGCTCTTCGGCTTCGGGTTCTGCCAGTCCTCGGGGTGGACCTGATCGAGCAGGCGCCGGTTGTGCTCGTCGAGCGGTTGCAGGGTCTCAGGGGCCAGCATGCTCGATCTCCTCCTCGAGGGCGCGCTTGGCGGTGCGGGTGACGACGACGGTGACGGCAACGGTGGCGAGTAGCCCGAGCGCGAGCACCGTCCAGTAGCCGGCGCCGCGCGGTGCGCCGGCACCCGCGGCGACGCGGGCCACGTCGCCGAGCACCTTGCCGTAGTAGACGTAGAGGACGGTGCCGGGGAGCATCCCCAGCGAGGCGACGGCGAAGTCGGCAAAGCGCACGCGCGTCAGGCCGAGCGCGTAGTTGAGCAGGCTGAACGGGAAGACCGGCGAGAGGCGGAGCAGGAAGACGATCTTGCGCCCTTCGCGGGCGACCGCACGGTCGACGGCGGCGAAGCGCGGGTACGCGGCAAGCCTGCGTTCCACCGCGCCGCGCGCGAGGTAGCGGGCGACGAGGAAGGCACTGCAGGCGCCGAGCGTGGCGCCGGCAAAGACATAGAGCGTGCCGCGCAGCAACCCGAAGATGGCGCCGCCGGCGAGCGTGAGCACCGAACCTGGGATCAGCGCGATCGCGGCGAGCGCGTAGGCCGCGACAAAGGCGAGCGGCGCCCACGCGCCGAGCCCCTGGATGCGGCGCGCCGCCTCCGCCACGACGCCGCCGAGCTGGCGGCCGGCGAAGACGAGGGCGATCACCGCCGCCGCGACGAGCAGCAGCTTCAGCCAGCCGACCCCGCGACGAGGAGGTGCGTCGCTGGCCGCGGGCGTCGCCGCGGCGGGGTCGGACGCGATCGGGTCAGGCTCGGCCATCCGGCTACACGGGCAAGTTACGACCGCTGCGCGAGGGCGCCGCTCGTCGTCGTCGCCCTCGCATCCAAGGCGCGCGTCGGCGTGCGGCAGCTGTTACGCGGTGCGGCCGGATGCTACCACCGCTGCGGCGCCGCGCTCGCGTTCAGCGCAGGGCCGGCAACGTCGCCTGCCAGCCGGTCACCACCCGGACCTCCGGCGGCGTCGCCTCCGGTTTGAGCGGGCGGTGCTCGAGGATGGCGTAGAGGCCGCCGCCGGGAGCGGCCGAGACGATCTCGAGGTCTTCGCGCTTGGTGATCTGCCGGGCCGCTCCCGGGTGCAGCTCGCGTCCCGCCGGCGCCACCGGGACCGCCCACACGTCGCCGTCGCGCTGGAAGTAGACGGTGCGGCCGTCGGCGGACCAGAAGGGGTCGAAGCCGCCGTCGCTCGACAGCTGCCAGCGGCCGGCGAGGTCGGGGTAGCTGGTGACGACCGTCTCCCAGCGGTCGTTCTCGTCGGTGCACCAGGCGAGCCAGCGACCGTCGGGTGACCAGGCGGCGTAGATCTCGTTGGCCGGCGTGCGCAGGAGCGGGCGCGTGCGGCCGCTCGCGAGGTCGAGCACCCAGAGGTCGAAGCCGGTCTCGGGGCCGACGTCGCCGAACATCAGCTCGCGGCCGTCGGGCGACCACGACGTCGGGTGTTGGTGGTGGGCGCTGGTCATCACCCGTTCCGCCGGCGCGCTGCCGTCGGTGCGGCGGCGGAAGACGTTGAAGGGGCCCAGCCGATTCGAGGAGTAGGCCACCCACTGGCCGTCGGGCGACCAGACCGGCTCGATGTTGAAGCCGTCGAAGGTGAGCCGCTGCAGCGCGCCATCCTTCTTGTCGACGATCCAGACGTCGGAGCGGTCGCGATCGAGGATCGTCGCGGCGAGGCGTCCGCCGGGGCTCGTCACCAGGTTGCGGTAGAAGCGCGACGGGGTCGGCAGCGGCTGCTCGACGTCGCCGTCGAGATGGGCGAGCCGGCGCTGGCCGATCGGCGTCCCGGTGCCGGGCAGGTAGACCAGCGTGTCGCCGCCCACCGCCAGCTGGGCAAACGCGTAGAAGGGGTGTGGCACCACGTCGGCGAGCAGCGGCGCCGGCTCGCCGAGGAGACGGGCCGTGCGCGGATCGAACGGTGCGGCGACGACGGTGCCGTTCGGCCGCGCCCAGAGCAGGCGCCCGTCGGCGTAGCGCGCGGCGGCGCCGCCGGTGACCAGGGTGCGCCGCTCGCCGTTGCTGAGCGATAACCATTCGACGCGAGCGTCGTGAAGGGTCGTCGACCAGGCCGTGAAGACGACGCCACCGCCGCCAGGCAGGATCTGCGGCCAGCTGTGCGCCACCTCGCCGCGGCCCGGCTCGGGCGTGGTGAGGCGCCGCGGCTTGCCGCCGCTCGCGGCGATGCGGTAGAGCGATGTCGGGCGGCCGGAGGCGAAGACGATGGTGTCGTCGTCGCCCCAACTGGCGCCTTCGCCTAGCGCGGGCACCAGCGCCACCGGCAGCCCGCCGGAGAGCGCCACCCGCCAGAGCTGGCGGTCCGCGAAGTAGGCGACAGAGCGGCCATCGGGGGAGAAGAACGGCGCGTAGGCTCCCTTGGTGCCCGGCAGCTGGCGGCTGGTGAGGCTGTCGAGCTCGCGGACGAAGAGAGTCTTGGTGTCCTTGTCCACAGGGACCTTGGCGTCGAAGGCGACGAAGACGATGCGCCGGCCGTCGGGCGAGACGGCGAGGCCGGGCCAGAAGCCGGCGAGCTTCCAGCCCGCGGGCGGCGGGAAGGCGAAGCGGGTGGGCGTCGCGGGTACGGGCCGGGGACGCTCGCGACCGGCGAGGAAGCCGCCCGCGACCGCCGCCGCGACGAGCGCGACCACGCCGGCGGAGAGCGCAACCAACCGCAGCGTCCGCTGACGCCGAGGCTGCGGCAGCACCGCAACCTCCGCTGCGGCCGGCAGCGCCAATGAAGTTGCGGCTTCTGGAGTTGCACCGTCGAGCGGCAGCGGCGCTACCGCCGCCAGTCGCGGCAACCCCTCGCGCGGCGGCGACACCGCAGCGCGTGACGCCGTTTCCTCGACGCGCAGCGGCGCGATGAACCGATACCCGCGCCGGTGCACGGTCTGGATGTAGACCGGCCGCTGCGAGTCGTCGCCCAGCGTCTGCCGCAGCAGGCTCACCGCTTCGGACAGCGACGTCTCGGTGACGTAGGCGCCGTTCCAGGCTGTCTGCAGCAGCTCGCTCTTGCCCACCACGCGGCCGGCGCGCTCGACCAGCACCGAGAGCACCGCCAGCGCGCGCGGCGGCAGCGGCAGCTCTTCGCCGCTACGCCAGAGCAACCCGTTGCCGCGGTCGAAGCGGAAGGGCCCGAAGCCCACCACCGTGTCGGCGGCCGGGTGAAGGCTGATCGAGGCGTGCTCGCGGGGCGTCATGGGCTGCTGGGGCGTCCCCCGAAGAATCTTATGGGTTTCCTCCGCCCAGCTTGAGGACTCCACGCGCGGCCTCGGGCACACTGCCGTCCCACGAGGGAGATAACGGGCGAAACGCTCCCAGGTTTCCCCGCCAGCCCAGGAGGCATCCATGCACCACCGGCTCCTACCGACCATCGCCGCGGCCCTGAGCCTCGCGGCTTTCCTTGCCGGCCGCACCGCCGCGCAAGAGCCCGTCCCGTCGCCGACCCCCGCTGAGCCGGCGCCCGAGGCCGCCGCTCCCGCAGCGGCGGACCCCCGCCAGACCTTCCCGGTCCCCCGCGCCGCCTCGGAGATCAAGATCGACGGCGTCCTCGACGAGCCCGCCTGGCAGGCGGCGACCTCGGTACCAGTCCGCTACGAGTGGACGCCGGGCGACAACGTCGAGCCGCCGGTCGCTACCGAGGGCCTCGTCACCTACGACGGCGACAACGTCTACATCGCCTTCCGCGCCCATGATCCCAAGCCGCAGGAGATCCGCGCCCACCTGATGGACCGCGACTCGATCGACACCTTCGTGCAGGACGACCACGTCGTCGTCCTCCTCGACACCTTCAACGACGAGCGCCGCGCCTACCAGTTCCGCATCAACCCGCTGGGCGTGCAGGCGGACGCCATCAACGGTGCCGGCGGCGAGGACTGGTCGTTCGACCTCATCTGGGCCTCGGCAGGGCGCATCGACGAGGACGGCTACGCCGTCGAGATCGCGGTCCCGTTCAAGCAGATCCGTTTCCCCGGCGGCGGCGGCGAGCTCACCTGGGGCATCGAGCTCGGCCGCTCCTGGCCGCGCAACGTGCGCCACCGCATCGCCGACCACCCGACCGACCGCGATCGCAACTGCTTCTTTTGCCAGTTCAACAAGTACGTCGGCTTTGCCGGCCTGCGTCCGGGGCGCAACCTCGAGCTCGACCCCACCTTGACCGGCCATCGCACCGACGTGCGCGCCTCCTTCCCCGACGGCGGCTTCGACTCCGGCGGCGAGGAAGCCGACGCCGGCCTCACCGCGCGCTGGGGCATCACCCCCAACGTCTCGCTCGCCGGTGCCGTCAACCCCGACTTCTCGCAGGTCGAGGCCGACGCCGCGCAGCTCGACGTCAACGAGCGCTTCGCCCTCTTCTTTCCCGAGAAGCGGCCGTTCTTCCTCGAAGGCAGCGAGTTCTTCGCCACCCCCTTGCAGGCGGTCTTCACCCGCACCGTCGCCGATCCGAAGTGGGGGATCAAGGCCACCGGCAAGTCGGGCAACAACGGCGGCGGCATCTTCGTCACCCAGGACCGCGTCAACAGCTTCCTCATCCCCAGTAACCAGAACACCGACTTCGGCTTCGTAAACGGCGACGTCACCGCCGGCGTGCTGCGCTACCGCCGCGACGTGTTCTCGCAGTCGACGGTGGGCGTGCTCTACGCCGGCCGCGAGGGCCAGGAGGGCTACCACAACCGCGTCGCCGGCATCGACGGCTTCTTCCAACTCGGCGACGTCGACTCGCTGAGCGTGCAGTACCTGCACTCCGACACCGCTTACCCGACGGCACTCGCCGCGGCCTTCGGGCAACCCCGCGGCTCCTTCGACGGCGATGGCTGGCAGGCGAGCTACAACCACTTCGCCCGCGACTGGACCTGGGGGGTCTTCCTGCAGGACCTCGACGAGAACTTCCGCGCCGACAGCGGCTTCGTCGGCCGTGTCGACGTGCGCACGGTGGACGCCAACGTCAATCGCCGCATTTGGCCCAAGCCCGGCGCGCGCTGGACGCGGCTCGAGATTGGCGCCGAGGCGCTGCGCACCGAGAACCAGGCCGGACGGCTCACCGACGAAGGGCAGTACGTCTTCGGCACCTTCCTCGGGCCGCTGCAGTCGACGGTGGGGCTGACGGTGGGGCGCGAGAAGTTCCTCGTCGGCGACACGCTGCACGAAGGCCTCGAGTGGTGGCGCCTCGTCCTCGGCGCGCAGCCGAGCGGCGCGGTCAAGCTCGACCTCACGACGCGCGCCGGCGACACCATCGACTTCGCCAACAACCGGCCCGCCGACGAGCTGCGGCTGATCCCCGCCGTGGAGCTCAAGCTCGGCAGCCACCTCAACACGCGGCTCTCACACAGCTACCAGAAGCTCGAGGTCGACAACGGCGAGGAGCTGTTCACCTTGAACCTCACCCAGCTGCGGGCGGTCTACAACTTCAACGTGCGCTCGTTCGTGCGCGCCATCCTGCAGTACCGCGACCTCGAGCAGAACCCGGCCGTCTATACCTTCCCGGTGCGCAACGAGACGGAGACGCTGCTGTCGCAGCTGCTCTTCTCGTACAAGCTCAATCCGCAGACGGTGCTGTTCGTCGGCTACGCGGACAACGCGCTGGGCTTCGAGCAGGAAGGCGTGCGCCAGGTGGACCTGACGCGAACGGATCGCACCTTCTTCGTCAAGCTGGGGTATGCGTTCCTATGGTGAAGCGAGGCTTGCGCGCCGCATCCTGCCTCGCTCTCGGCGTCTCGCTGGCCGTCATCGCGGCGGCCGCCGATCCGGTAGCGGCGCCTGCGCCGGGCACCGCCGCGGCAGGCGCCGCGCCGATGCTGGGCTTCACCGCCGAGCACGCCGCCGCCCAGCGCGCGCTCGAGGCGAGGCTCGACGCGGCTCTCGACGGCAAGCAGATCGAGGGGTGGATGCGGCAGCTCAGCGCGCGGCCGCACCACGTCGGCTCGCCCGGCGGCCGCGCCAACACCGACTTGATCGCCGCGCTCTTCCGCGAGTGGGGCTACGAGACGACGGTCGAGCGCTACGACGTGCTCTTCCCGACGCCCAAAGAGCGTGTGCTCGAGCTGGTCGAGCCGTCGCATTTCGTCGCCGCGCTCGAGGAGGAGGCGGTCCCCGGCGACTCCACGTTCGGACCGCGCGAGGAGCAGCTGCCGCCCTACAACGCCTACTCGATCGACGGCGACGTCACCGGCGAGCTCGTCTACGTCAACTACGGCCTGCCGGCTGACTACGACGATCTCGCCCGTCGCGGCATCGACGTCGCGGGGAAGATCGTCATCGCTCGCTACGGCGCCTCCTGGCGCGGCATCAAGCCCAAGGTCGCCGCCGAGCACGGCGCCATCGGCTGCATCATCTACTCCGACCCGGCGGAGGACGGCTACGTCCACGGCGACCCCTACCCGAAGGGCCCGTGGCGTCCCGCGCATGGGGTGCAGCGCGGCTCGGTGGCCGACATCCCGCTCTACGCCGGCGATCCGCTGACGCCGGGAGTGGCGGCCGTGCCTGGCGCGAAGCGGCTCGAGCGCAGCCAGGCGAAGACGCTTACGCGCATCCCCGTGCTGCCGATCTCGGCCGGCGACGCGCAGCCACTGCTCGCCGCGCTCGCGGGCCCGGTGGCGCCGGAGAAGTGGCGCGGCGCCCTGCCGCAGCCCTATCGACTCGGTCCGGGTCCGGCGAAGGTCCACCTGCGCGTCGCCTTCGACTGGCAGCTGCACCCGGTGTTCAACGTCGTCGGCAAGCTGCGCGGGCGCGAGCTGCCCGACCACTGGGTGATGCGCGGCAACCAGCACGACGCCTGGGTCAACGGCGCCTACGACTCGGTGTCGAGCGAGGCGCCGATGCTCGCCGAGGCGCGCGCCATCGCGATGCTGGCGAAGAGCGGCTGGCGGCCGCGCCGCACCATCGTCTACGCCACCTGGGATGGTGAGGAGCCGGGCCTGCTCGGCTCGACCGAGCACGTCGAGCTGCATCGCGCCGAGCTCGAGCGCAAGCTCGTCGCCTACCTCAACACCGACGCCAACGCGCGCGGCTTCGTTTGGGCAGGCGGCTCGCACGCCCTCGAGCCGATGTTCAACGAGGCGGTGCGCGACATCAAGGACCCGCTGACCGGCAAGACCGTGATGGAGCGCACGCGCGCCGCGATCAAGGTGTTCGGCTGGACGCCCGAGGCTGAGGCCGCCGCCGAAAGCGGCGCCGACCTGCCGCTCGACCCGCTGGGCTCGGGCAGCGACTTCACTCCCTTCCTGCAGCACCTCGGCGTCGCCACGCTCTACTTCGGCTTCGGCGGCGAGGAGGAGTTCGGGCAGTACCACTCGAGCTACGACACCTTCGACCACTACCGCCGCTTCGTCGACCCCGACCTCGCCTACGGCGTGCCGCTGGCCCAGGTGGGCGGTCGCCTGACCATGCGGCTCGCCGAGGCCGACCTCCTGCCCTTCGACTTCCAACGCCTGGCGAAGACGGTCGCCGGCTATGTCGAGGAAGTGAAGAAGCTCGCCGCCACCATGCGCGAGGAGACGGCGAAGGAGAACGGGCGCATCCGCGACGGCATCTACGCTGCGGCCTGCGACCCGAAGAAGACCTGCGTGGCGCCGCAGCCCAAGGAGCCGGTGCCGTTCCTCGCCTTCGCCCCGCTCGACAACGCGGCCGCCGCGCTGCAGGAGGCGGGAGCGCGCCACTCGCGGGCGGTCCTGGCGAAGCAGGGCCAGGCGCTGCCGCCGGCCGCGACGGCGGCGTACGACGCGGCGGTGATCGCGGTCGAGCACGCGCTGACCCGGCCGCAGGGCCTGCCCGGACGCCCCTGGTACACGCATGAGGTCTATGCGCCCGGCGCCTACACCGGCTACGCGGTCAAGACGCTGCCCGCGGTGCGCGAGGCCATCGAGCAGCGCAAGTGGGCGGAAGCCGACGCGCAGATCGCCGTCGTCGCGGAAGTGTTGCGCGGCGCTGCTGCCGCGTTCGACCGTGCCACGGCCGTGCTCGAGGCGCGATAGTCGCGGGCTACGGCATTGGCTGCGGGCGTTCGAGCCAGCTCGGGAGTTGGATCGCGGCCGACTGTTCCCAGGCGGTGCGGTAGAGGCTGGCGATGAAGCTCGCCGTCGCGCGGAAGCGCTCCTCGGTGAACGTGCAGACGGAGCGAGGGATCGGCGGTGGCGGTGTGGCGACGGCCGTCGGCGTGGCGGCGGGTGGCGGCGGAGGCCGCAGGTTGGCCGGCGGAGAAGGGGCACTAGGCGTGGCCGGAGCGGGAGTGGCGGCTGGGCGGGGCGCCGGTGGCCACGCCTTGCGCATGTCGGGCTCGAGCTCGTAGACGCGGTCGACCAGGGCGTGGCTCTTGGCGAGCTCAGCTTGCAGTGCTACCCACACGTCGGGGTAGACCTGGATCGGAAGGTCGTGAGTGACCTTGGCCTCGTCGAAGGGGACGCGCTCGAAGAGCCCGTCTACGAGCTGGTGAATGCCCGTCTTCGGCGAGCTGTTGTCGGGCAGCGCGCGACCGTCGTGGTGGATGCTGGTGTGGAGCGGCTGCTCGAGGTCGCCGGCGTAGTGAGCGAGCCAGCCGGCGTAGACGAGGGCCTTCTGCTGGATGGCTTCGTCGTCGGGGTAGTGGCGGTGCTCGGCGAAGGTCATGGTGAGCCGCTGCACCGCTTCGAGCAGCGAGTAGGGGAGGATTCCGACGTTCCTGGGATCGACCTTGCGCTCGAGCACTTGGGCGGTGAAGAGCCAGCGGTCGGCCGGCAGCTGCATCCCGGCGATCAGCTCCCAGTCGAGGTAGTGGAGCGGATCTTCGGCGGCGCGCAGCGCGACGAGGTTGCGGTCCTTGAAGAGGTCGGGGTCGACGGCGGCCTCGCCGACGCGGAAGGCGCCGTCGCGGAAGAAGCGCGGCACCTCCGGCGGCAGCGCGCGCACGGCGGCGCGGGCCACCTTGGCATGACCGACCGTGAACCAGGCGCGCGACGGCGCAGCGAAGGCCGCTACGACGGTGAGCAGGACGGCGGCGCGGACGAAGCAACGAACCGCGGCGTGTTGGAACATGCGCGGATCTTAGCGATCCACGATCGCGGCGGCGCACCCGCCGTCACAGGTAGCGCAGCCACCAGTCGTCGCGCTCTCGCTTGAGCCGCGCGAACCAGCGGCAGAGCGGGTACATCGCCAGCACCACCACGGCCCACGCCGCGTACACGCCGGGCAGCGGCAGCCCGTACCAGTCGGGGATCGTCTCCGGCGCCGAAGCGGCGAGGATGCGCCGCGGCGCACCGCCCTGCACCCAGGCGATCGCGATCGCCACCAGGTGCGCCAGGAAGATGTGGACGACGTAGAAGAAGAGCGGCACGGCGCCGATGGTGGCGAGCCAGCTCGCGACGCGGCCGCGCACGCGCTCGAGCAGCCCCAGCGCCACCAGCAGCGGACCGAGCGTCATCAGCAGGAAGTCGAGAGAGGGCGGATACTTGCGCGCGTTGAGGAACGACGCCACGGTGAGCCCGGTCGTGCGCTGCGGCGACCAGGGCAGCGGATCGCCGTAGCCGTTCCACGCCCGCACGACGACGAACAGCGCCGTCACCACGAGCCCGGCGACGACGAGGAAGCGCCGGCGCCGCGCCTCCTCCCACTCGTACACGATGGCGAGTGCCCAGCCCAGCGCCATCACCGCCACCCACGGCACCAGCGGGTAGCCGACGAAGAGCTTGCCGGGGACGACGAAGCCCGGCACGTGCAGCACGTGCCACAGCGGCGCCCAGACACCGAGGTCTCCGGGCTTGATGCCGTCGAGGAGGTTGTGGAGGGCGATCATCGCCACCGCGCCCGTTGCCACCACGGTCCGCGGCAGGTGGACCAGCGCCGCCATGACGATCATCGACAGGCCGAGCGCCCAGAGCACGAGCGCGAACGCCGGCACGAGGTCGAACCCGAGGCGCCAGCCGATCGGCGTCACGACGAGGTCGAGGACGATGAGCCACACGCCGCGCACGAGCAGGTAGCGGCTCATCGCGCCGGCCGGCGGTGATCTTCGTTGAAGCCTGCCGCGCTGCATCGCCAGGCCGATGCCGACGCCGGCGAGCAGCGAGAAGCCCGGAGCGCAGAAGTGCGTCACCCAGCGGGTGGCGAACAGCCCTACCGTCGCGCGCGAGAGGTCTTCGGGCGGGAAGTGCAGCCGCGACACGTAGTCGCGCACGTGGTCGAGCGCCATCAGCACCATGATGGCGCCGCGCAGGACGTCGACCGAGGCGAGGCGCGCGCGAATGCGAGGGACCGTAGCACCGCAGCGGTCTGCGGCGCGGCGACGATGTCGCCAGCGGCGCGGCGGTGCTCGCGGGCGGCGCTCGTTGACGGCCATCGCGATGTCGACCAATATCCCGCGGGCGGCGCGGGCCGCTCACGTCATCAGGAGACACCGCATGCGTCGAACGCTCATCGCTCTCCTGCTCGCCTCCCTTGCCGCGCCGGCCACGCTCGCCGCCGACGAGGCGGTGCTCCAGCCGCCGTCGAGCCTGTTGGCCGACGGCCTGCCACCGGTGCCGCGCGCGCTCGTCGATGAGGTGGGGCGCTACACCGAGTTCCGCAGCGCCGCCTTCGTCGACTGGCACCCGGTCGAGCACCAGCTGCTCATCGCGACGCGCTTCGGCAACACGACGCAGGTCCACCGCGTGAAGATGCCGGGCGGTGACCGCACGCAGCTCACCTTCTTCCCCGAGCCGGTCACCAACGCCCTCTACGAGCCGCACGCGGGCAAGTACTTCCTCTTCCTCAAGGACCGCGGCGGCGACGAGTTCCGCCAGATCTTCCGCGCCGACCTCGCCGAGGGCCAGGTCACGCTGCTGTCCGACGGCGGGCGCTCGCAGAACGGCGGCATGGTGTGGAGCCACGCCGGCGACCGCATCGCCTACGGCTCGACGCGCCGCAACGGCGCCGACCGCGACCTCTACGTCATGGACCCGAGCAAGCGCGAGTCGGACCGCAAGCTGCTCGAGGTACAGGGCGGCGGCTGGGGCGTCGAGGACTGGTCGCCCGACGACAAGCAGCTGCTGGTGAGCGAAGGGATCTCGGTCAACGAGAGCCGCCTCTGGCTCGTCGACGTGGCCAGTGGCAGCAAGACGCGCGTCTCACCCGATGACAAGGAGCAGGTGGCCTGGGGCGAAGCCAAGTTCCATACCGACGGCAAGCACGTCTACGTGATCACCGACCGCGGCGAGGAGTTCGCCTACATTGGCCTGCTCGACCTCGCGGCCAAGACCGTGAAGCGGGTGAGCGTGGCGCGCTCGTGGGACGTCGACGGCTTCGACGTCACGGAAGACGGGCGCACCATCGCCTTCACCGTCAACGAAGCGGGCCTCTCCAAGCTCTACCTGCTCGACACCGCGACCGGCAAGGAGAAGGCGGTGGCCGGGGTGCCGGTGGGCGTGCTCGGCAACCTCGGCTTCCACCCCGACGGCAAGCTGCTCGCGTTCGGCGTCGCCAGCCCGCGCATCCCCTCGGACGTCTACTCGCTCGACGTCGCGAGCGGCAAGGTGGAGCGCTGGACCAACAGCGAGCTCGGCCCGGTGGTGCTCGACGACCTGCCCGATCCCGAGGTCGTGCGCTGGAAGAGCTTCGACGACCGCGAGATCACCGGCTTCCTCTACCGTCCGGCGAAGCGCTTCACCGGCAAGCGGCCGGTGGTCATCATCATCCACGGCGGACCCGAGGGGCAGGCGCAGCCCACCTTCCGCGGCCGCTGGAACTACCTCCTCGACCAGCTCGGCATGGCGATCGTCGAGCCCAACGTGCGCGGCTCGACGGGCTACGGCAAGACTTTCGTCAAGCTTGACAACGGCATCAAGCGCGAGGACTCGGTCAAGGACGTCGGCGCGCTGCTCGACTGGATCGCGCAGCAGCCCGACCTCGACGCCTCGCGGGTGATGGTCTATGGCGGCAGCTACGGCGGCTACATGACGCTCGCCGTGTCGACGCACTACTCCGACCGCATCCGCGCCTCGGTGGACGTCGTTGGGATCTCCAACTTCAACACCTTCCTCACCAACACCGAGTCGTATCGCCGCGACCTGCGTCGCGTCGAGTACGGCGACGAGCGCGACCCCGAGATGCACGCCTTCTTCGAGCGCATCGCGCCGCTCAACAACGCGGCGAAGATCGGCAAGCCGCTGTTCGTGGTGCAGGGCGCCAACGACCCGCGGGTGCCGAAGACCGAGGCGGAGCAGATCGTGGCGACGGTGCGCAAGGGGCAGGCGCCGGTGTGGTACCTCGTCGGCCTCAACGAGGGGCACGGCTTCGCCAAGAAGGAGAACTCGGACTACCTGTTCTACGCCGTCGTCGAGTTCATCAAGAAGCACGTGCTGCCGTAGGCATTCGGCGGTCGCCGCATCGAGGTCGCTTCGTCGCTGCGCTCCTCGCGATGACGCTCCTAGGTCATCGCGAGCGAAGCGAAGCGATCTCGATGCTCGGTGCTATGGCTGGTGCTCTGGGCGCAGCAGGTCGAAGATGGTCTTGACCGGCGCGAAGGTCTCGGCGGGGACCTCCACGAAGACGGTGTTCCACATCGCCATGGCGCCGTTCCAGAGGCCGGGGCGCTCGAGCGCAAGGAGCGGCCGCCCGCCGTGCGACTTCCTGGCGATGAAGACGGCGCGCTCGTCGACGTAGCGGTGGAGGTCGAACGGCCGGTTGTCGCCGTCGCGCAATCCGGCGGCGATCTGCACCGGGTTGAAGTGGGTGGCGCGGCCGAAGACCGCCGCCTGCGCCGGGTCGTCGCCGATCTCGGCGCGCTCGACGATCTGCATCGAGGGCTCGTTGCTGCCGCGCTCAACCCAGAACGGCCCGCCGCCCGGCTCGCCCCGGTTCTCGACCACGCCGCAGACGCGCAGCGGGCGGTGCAGGCGGTCGCGCAGCCGCCGCTCGCGCTCGCCCGTCTCGAGGTGCACCCACTCCGCCGCCGCGGCGACGCCGAGCTCTTCGACGAGGAAGCGGGCGGCCGCGTTGGCCGCCTCCTCCTCGTCCGCGTCGTCGCCCTCGGCGCGGAAGATCGCGTCGAGGTGATCGTCCGCGGCGATCTCGAGCCGGACGAGCAGGCCGCCGAGCACCTCCTGCCAGTGGGCCACCAGCTCGTGGGCGCGCTCGGGCTGCACGTTGTCGACGTTCTTGAGCAGCACCCAGCGCGCCGGCAGCGCCGCCAGGTTGGCGAGCAGCGCGCCGTGGCCGCCGGGGCGTAGCAGCAGCGAGCCGTCGTCGTCGCGGAAGGGCTCGCCTTCGGGCGTGATGGCGAGCGTGTCGGTGGCCGGGTCCTGCACCGAGAAGCTGACCTCGGCGACGACGCCGCGCGCGCGCCGCAGGCGGTCGGCGGCAGCGGCGAGCTCGGCGGCGAAGCGGTCGCGCGCTTCCGGCGCCACCGTGAAGTGGTAGCGTGCCACGCCTTCCTCGTCGTCGGCGAGCGAGCCGGCGCCCTCCCAGAGGTGCTCCTCGGCGGCCGTGCGCAAGCCGCCTCCTGGGTCTCGATAGTGATGAAACGGGATGAGCCCCTTCGGACGCGAAGCCAGACCGAGACCGTCGTCGCCGAGCAGCAGCCGCAGCAGGCGCCGGCCGTCGCGCCGTTCTCGCAGCTCCGCGAGCGGCGTGCCGCGCGCGGCGCAGACCGCGGCGAGCTCGTCGAAGAACGGAAAGCGCGGCAGCTCGCGCCAGAGGCGATCGAGGTCGCGCGCCGAGGCATCGCCCGCCTCCGCGCGCCGCGACAACTCGGCCGCGGTGGGGAAGGGCTCCTCGTCGAGCAGCGGCAGCAGGGAGCCGAACATCCGACTCGCAGCGCCCGAGGCGGGCACCAGCTTCAACGCCTCGCTGCCGGCGGCGTTGTCTTGCCAGACCTCGCGCAGCGCCGCCTGCTCGGCCGCGTCGAGGCGGCGGATGCCGTCGCCGACCGTGCACGGCCGCAGCAGGCGCGGTGGATGCGGCGGCTCGCGCAGCAGCCGCAGCTGGCGCTCCGCCTCGCGCGCGTCGATGCCGCGGCCGGCGAGCTGCGCGAGGTCCGCGGTCGACAGCTCCGCCGTCAAGCGGAAGGCTCGCGAAGCAGCGATTCGAGCTCGGCCAGCGAACGCCCGGCCTCGTCCTTCGCCGAGAGCACCGGCGCCCCCTCGAGCGGCCAGGCGATGGCGAGGTCGGGATCGTTCCAGGCGATGGAGATCTCGTCGCCGGGGTGCCAGAAGTCGGTCACCTTGTACTGCACCTGCGCCCACTCGGAGAGCACGCAGAAGCCGTGCGCGAAGCGCGGCGGCACCCAGAGCTGGCGCTGGTTGGCGGCCGAGAGTGCGACGCCGACCCACTTCTTGTAGGTCGGCGACTCGGGGCGGACGTCGACGGCGACGTCCCAGATCTCGCCTTCGACCACCCGCACCAGCTTGCCCTGCGGATGCTTGAGCTGCGCGTGCAGGCCGCGCAGCGTGCCGCCGACCGAGCGCGAGTGGTTGTCCTGCACGAAGCGCTGGTCGAGGCCCTGCGCGCGAAAGTCGCGCTCGTTGTAGCTCTCGAGGAAGAACCCACGCGCGTCCTCGCGCAGCTTGGGCTCGATCTCGAGCACCTCCGGCAGCGTCGCCGTGGGGCGAATGACGAGGTCGCGGTCCGGCATGCGCTCAGACCCGCGCTAGCCCCAGCCGTTCGCGCCGGTAGCCGCGCGACTGCACGGCCTCACACCAGTCGAGGTTGCCGAGGTACCAGCCGACCGTCTGCACCAGGCCCTCTTCGAAACGGTAGCGCGGCTCCCAGGTCAGCTCGCGCCGCACCTTGGTGGCGTCGATGGCGTAGCGCCGGTCGTGGCCCGGCCGGTCGGGCACGAAGCGCACCAGCTGGTCGTACGAGGCGAGCCCCTGCTCGCGCAGCGCCGGGTTGCCGGCGGCGGGCAGCTTCTCCTCGAGCGCGCTGCAGATCGCCGCCACCACCTGCAGGTTGGTGCGCTCGTTGCCGCCGCCGAGGTTGTACTTCTCGCCGGGGACGCCCTCGCGCAGCACCAGCAAAATGCCGCGGCAGTGGTCCTCGACATGCAGCCAATCGCGCACGTTGCCGCCGTCACCGTAGACCGGCAGCGGCTTGCCCTCGGCGGCGTTGAGCACCATCAGCGGGATGAGCTTCTCGGGGAACTGGAACGGCCCGTAGTTGTTCGAGCAGTTGGTGAGCAGCGTCGGCAGGCCGTACGTGTGGAAGTAGGCGCGCACCAAGTGGTCGGCGCCCGCCTTCGAGGCGGCGTAAGGCGAGTTGGGCGCGTAGGGCGTGTTCTCGGAGAACAGCCCGTCCTCGCCGAGCGTGCCGTAGACCTCGTCGGTCGAGACGTGGAGGAAACGGAAGGAGCTACGGCGCGCGCCATCGCGGCTCGCGTGCGCGCGCGCCGCGTCGAGCAGCTGGAAGGTGCCGACGACGTTGGTGTGCACGAAGTCGCCCGGGCTCTCGATCGAGCGGTCGACGTGGCTCTCGGCGGCGAAGTTGACCACCGCGTCGAGCTCCTGCTCGCCGAACACCCGCCGGAGCAACTCGCGGTCGGCGATGTCGCCGTGGACGAAGCGGTAACGGGGGTGCGATTCGAGCTCGGCGAGGCTCTCGCGGTGCCCGGCATAGGTGAGCTTGTCGAGCACCACCACGCGGAGCTCCGTCTCCGCGAGCAGCAGCCGCACGAAGTTGCAGCCGATGAAACCGGCACCGCCGGTGACCAAGACGCTGTTCATGGCGGCGCGTAGTATAGCGGCGAGCCCTCGGGCTAGCGGGCGTACAATCACAGCATCACCGCGCGACCGAGATGAGCACCGTAACCGCCTATCAGCACATCATTCTCGACGAGGAGGGCGTCGCTCAAATCGCGGGCGCCAACACCAAGGTCGTCGAGGTCGTGCTTAGCCGCGCCTCCGGCGAGTCCCCCGAGGAACTGAGCGCCGATCTGCCGCACCTCTCGCCGGCTCAGATCCACTCGGCGCTTGCCTACTACTGGGATCACAAGGGCGAGCTGGACGCGGATATCACGCGGCGGCACCAAGAGGCGGACGAGTTGCGCGAAGCGCTGGGTCAGCCACCGGTTGCCGAGCGCCTCGCGCGCTCGCGTCGTTCCTGACCGCGCGTGCTGCAGCTGTACTTGGACCACAACGTTCGCGGTGTGGTGGCGCGGCTTCTGCGCTTACGAGGCATCGACGTGGTAACCGCTTTCGAAGACGGCCATCATGAGATGGCTGACGACCTGCTGCTGGACCGTGCGGGGGAGCTCGGCCGTGTCTTCGTGAGCCACGACAGGGACCTGCTGCGTGAGGCGTCACAGTGAACCCAGCTCGGTGTCGGCTTTACCGGAGTCATGTACTGCCATCAGGACCGATTGCCGTTGCCGGTTCTCGTAGACGAGCTCGAGCTCGTCGCAGTCGGGAGCAATGAAGCCGATCTCCGCGGGCGTGTTCTGTTCCTACCGATCTAGATCGCGACATCGCCCGATGCCGCGCTCGGGCTAAGATCCGCAGCCCGCCCCTGCGCGCTCCAACGCGCGCAACCCCGGTACATCCTGGAGATCCGATGAGCGACACCCCTGACGACCAGCCCGAGGACTTCGCCACCCTGTTCGCCGCCTACGAGCGCGAGCAGGAGCAGGCGTCGAAACGCAAGAAAGAGAAGGGGGCTGGCGAGGAGCGCGGCACGAAGCGCGGGCCGCAGGCGGGCGACAAGTTGAGCGGTCGGATCGTCAGCTTCGGCGAGGAGAGCGCCTTCGTCGACCTCGGCGGCAAGTCGGAGGGCGTCATCCCGCTTGCCGAGCTGCTCGACGCCGACGGCCAGCGCACGGTGAACGTCGGCGACGAGGTGGAAGCGGTGGTCGTGGGAACCGGCGACGACGGCGTGGTGCTGCGCGTGCGCGGCGGCGGCCGCGGCCAGGCGGCGCCCGCCGAGCTGGCGCAGGCGCACGCGCACGGGCTGCCGGTGGAGGGCACCGTTACCGCCGTCATCAAGGGCGGCGTCGAAGTGACGGTCGCCGGCGTGCGTGCCTTCTGCCCGATCTCGCAGCTCGACGACCGCTACGTCGCAGATGCCGCGTCTTTCGTCGGCCAGCGGCTTTCGTTCCGCATCACGCGCATGGAGGAGGGGCGCGGGCGTGGCATCAACATGGTGCTGTCGCGGCGGACGCTGCTCGAGGAGGAGAAGGCCGTCCGCGCCGAGGCGGCGCGCGCGCAGCTCGCCCCCGGCAAGGTGGTGCGCGGCACCGTCACCTCGCTCGCCGCCTACGGCGCCTTCGTCGACCTCGGCGGCATCGAGGGCCTGCTGCACGTCTCGCAGCTCGGCCACGCCCGCGTCGCCCATCCGCAGGACGTGCTCGCCGTCGGCCAGGAAGTCGAGGTGCAGGTCCTCGACATCAAGACCGACGCCAAGGGCGAGGAGCGCATCTCGCTGTCGCGCCGCGCGCTGGTGCGCGACCCCTGGCACGACGAGGCGGCGCGGTTGAAGCCCGGCACGCGCCGCACCGGCCGCGTCGCCCGCCTCGAGACCTTCGGCGCCTTCGTCGAGCTGGCGCCGGGAGTCGACGGCCTGCTCCACGTCTCCGAGCTCGGCGGCGGCAAGCCCATCCGCCATCCGCGCGAAGCGGTGAAGGCCGGCGACACGATCGAGGTGGCCGTCAAATCCGTCGACGTCGAGCGTCGGCGGATCGCGCTGACCCTCGCCGCAGCGGCGGACGAAGCCGAGGCCTCGGCCGCGGAGGCGCCGCCCGAGCCGCCAGGCTTCGGTGCGCTGGGCGACTTCTTTTCGCGCGGCAAGAAGAAGGGCTGACGAGCCGGCGGTTCGCCGCCCCTGCGCAAGCGCAAGAGCTCAACGGCCTCGCAGTAGGCTAGCCACATGCTTGCCAGCGGGCTGCTCTACGCCGGGCTGGTGCTGGCGTTCGTCGGCATCGTCACGATAGTGCGGCCGTTGCGGTGGTTGCGCATCCCGAGCCGGCGGCGTGCGACGGTCGTGCTCGCCGCCGGCTTGCTGCTCGCTGTCGTGGCTGTGGCGTTGCCGGCGCCGACGATTCGCGTTGTGCAGACGCGGTCACAGCTCGATGCGATCGTGCCGGCCTGGCAGTTCGGCGAGCGGCACGAGATCCGCGTGCACGCCGATCCAGCTCGCGTCGAGCGGGCGATCCGTGCGGTGACGGCGCGGGAGATTCGGCTCTTCCGGCTGCTGACCTGGATTCGTAATCCGCGATTGCCGCGCAGCACGCAGCGGGAGAACATCCTCGCCGCGCCGGCCGATCGGCCGATTCTCGACGTCGCGTTGAAGGGCGGCTTCATGGCGCTCGCCGAAGAGCCGCAGCGGGAGTTGGTGTTCGGCACGCTCGTCCTCGTGCCGGCGGAGATCCGGCGTCTGCCGCCGGACGAGCTGCGGCGCCGGCGCGCGGCGTTCAATCCGGCCGCCTTCGCCGCGCTCGACAAGCCCGGCTACGCGAAGGCGGCGATGAACTTCCGCCTCGAAGACGAAGGTGGCGGCTGGACCCGCCTCGTCACCGAGACGCGCGTCTTCGCCACCGACGACCACGCGCGCCGACGCTTCGCCGCCTACTGGCGCACGATCTATCCGGGCAGTGCGCTCATCCGTCGCATGTGGCTGCGCGCCATCCGCGAGCGGGCCGAGAGAGAATGACGGCGCCGTGAGCGAACCGCCGCCTGCTCCTCTCGCCGCGACCTCGTCGCCTCCGACCCTCGAGCGCCTCACCAGCCGCGACAGGCGCCTCCTCCTCGCCTGCATCGCCATCGCCGCGATCTCGCTCTTCGTCGGCGTCAAGTACTACTTCCTCGCCTTCCCCGAGGCCTCGATCGAGTTCCGCGTCACCCGCGCCACCTCGGTCCCCGTTGCCGAGGCGTTCCTCGCCCGCTTGCACCTCGACTCCAAGCCCTACCGCCATGCCGCCGTCTTCGGCTTCGACGACCAGCAGAAGACCTTCCTCGAGCGCGAGCTCGGAGTCGCCGAATCCAACCGCCTCCTTGAGACCACCGTCCGCCTCTGGCGCTGGCAGCACCGGTGGTTCCGGCCGCTGCAGAAGGAGGAGCTGGCGGTCGAGGTGACCACCAAGGGTGAAGTCGTCGGCTTCCAGCACCTACTCGCCGAGGACGCGCCGGGGCCCGACCTGCCGGTCGACGAGGCGCGTCGACTCGCGGAGACCTTCCTCGCCACTACCATGGGCCGGCCGCTGGCCTCACTCGCCTTCGTCGAGGACTCGACGCAGAAGCGGCCGCACCGGACCGACCACTCGTTCACCTGGAAGGTGATCGGCAGCGAGGTGCAAGGCGCCGATTACCGCGTCGCCGTCGACGTCGCGGGCGGCGCCGTCGCCGGCTACCGCGAGTGGCTGAAGGTGCCCGACACCTGGGTGCGCGGCTACCAGAAGCTGCGCTCGAAGAACGAGACGGCAAATCTCGTTGACAACCTACTGCTGCTGCTCACGGTGATCGCGATGCTGGCGTTCCTCGCCACCCGCGTGCGGCGGGGCGACGTGCGCTGGCGGGCGGCTGCCATCCTCGGCGGCATCACCTTCGTGCTGCTCGCGGTGTCGGGGCTCAACAGCGTGCCGTCGGAGCTCTACGGCTACGACACGACCTCGTCGTTCGCCGGCTTCCTCGTCAGCCGCGTGCTGATCGCGGTCGCGAGCGGGCTCGCCGTCGGCGTGCTGATCCTGCTGCTCGCCGCCGCCGCCGAGCCGATCTACCGCGAGCGCTTCCCGGCGAGCCTGTCGCTTACCTCGTTCCTGCGCCTGCGCGCGTGGCGCACGCGCGAAGCGTTCCTCGCCACGCTCGTCGGCCTCACCCTCACCTGCTTCTTCTTCGCCTACGAGAACGTCTTCTACTTGATCGCCCACCGGCTCGGCGCCTGGTCGCCGCGCGAGGTGGCCTACTCGGACCTGCTGTCGACGGCCTTCCCGTGGATCTACGTGCTCTTCTTCGGCTTCCTGCCGGCGATCTCCGAGGAGCTGATCTCGCGCGTCTTCTCGATCCCGTTCTTCGAGCGGCTCTTCCGCAGCACCACTTTCGCGATCATCCTCGCGGCGTTCATCTGGAGCTTCGGCCACGCCGCCTACCCCAACCAGCCGTGGTGGATCCGCGGCCTCGAGGTGGGCCTCGCCGGCATCGTCTTCGGGCTCGCCTTCCTGCGCTTCGGCATCGCCTCGGTGGTGATCTGCCACTTCTCGGTGGATGCGCTCTACACGGCGTTCGTGCTCATCCGCTCGCCCAACCTCTACTACCAGGTGTCGGGGAGCCTCTCGGCGGGGATCTTCGTGTTGGTGTTTATCGGGGCCGCCGTGGCCTATTGGCGGCGCGGCGGCTTCCTACCTCCCGAGGTGACCAACGAGGTCGAAGGGGTCGCGCCGGCGCCGGAGCCACGCGCGGTTGCGGCTGGAGCGACGCCCGCGACAGTCGCCTACGAGCCGCTTGCCGGGACGCGCATCGCCTGGGGGCTCGCGCTTGCCGCGGCCCTCGCCGCGCTCCCGCTCGTGCCGTTCGACCGCTTCGGCGACTGGGTCGCCTTCCGCGCCACGCGCGAGTCGGCGCGCGATGCGGCCGCGGGCTTCCTGCGCGAGGCGGGCTTCGACGTTGCGGCGTACCGCCGTGCGGTGCGCGTGATGGACCGCACCGACCCGACGGCTGCCGCCTACCTGTTGGAGCAGGGCGGATTGAAGGCCGCGAACGCGGTCTACGCGAGCGGCGCCCCGACGCCGCTCTGGCGGGTTCGCTTCTTCGTGCCCGGGCAGAAGGAGGAGCACTGGGTCTCCGTCGACGCCAACAGCGGCAAGGCGGTGGGCTTCCACCGCTCGCTGCTCGACGACGCGCCCGGCGCGCGGCTGCCGAAGGAGCAGGCGCTCACGCTCGCCCGCACCTTCCTCGCCGCGCGCGGCGTCGACCTCGCTCGCGCCGAGCTCAAGGAGCAGACGCAGAAGGACGAGAAGGCGCGCCGCGATCACACGCTGCTGTGGGAGCTCGCCGTCCCCGGCGCCGGCGAGGCCAAGGTGCGGCACGAGGTGGTGGTGCAGGGCGGCCGCGTCGGCTCGTGGACGCGCGAGGTGAAGGTGCCCGAGGCCTGGCGCCGCGCGCGCGAGAAGGAGACGGCGCTCACCGTGATCGTGCGCTGGCTCAAGCTGCCGCTGATCGGCACCCTCGCGGCGTTTGCCATCATGCTGCTGGTGGCGAAGATCCGCGCCGGCGAGCTGCCGTGGAAGGCGGCGGTCCTGCTCGGCACGGTCGCGGCCGCCGCGGTGCTGCTGCGGCTGCTGCTTTCGCTCGACACGCTGTGGAGCGCCTACGACACGGCGATCCCCGGCGGGGCGTTCCTCGTCGTCATCGGTGTGAGCGTGGCGGTGGCGGCGCTCGGCACGCTGGTGGCGGCAGCGCTCGTGGCCGGCCTCGCCGCCGCGCTCTATCCCGAGGCGCTCTCCGCCTGGCGCCCCGCGGCGCGGCGCGTCTTTGCGCGCGACGCGCTGGTGGGCGGCCTCGTCGCGCTCGGCCTGGCGCTCGGCTTACCAGCGCTGCGCGAGCTGGCCGAAGGTCTGGTGCCGGGTGGGCGCGTCATCACCGGGGTCTCCTGGCCCGGCAGCATCGATGCCACGGCGCCGTTCCTCGCCGCGGCGGCACGCGCCCTCTCGTCGACGCTGTTCGTGGCGGCGCTCGCGGCGATCGCGGCGGCGGTGATCGGCCGCCACTTCCGCGGCGTGGGCCGGCGCGCGCTGCTGGCGCTGCTGTCCGTGCTGTCGTTCCTGCCGCCGGCGGCCCGCACGCTGCCCGAGTACGCGGCGGGATTGCTCTCTGTCGTCGTGCTCGCCGGCGCCCTGCTGCTGCTCGCCGGTTGCTTCCTGCGCAGGAACCCGCTCGCTTGGGTGACGGCGGCGTGGCTGGGTCTCGGCGGCGCCGGCGCGCTGCGGCTGCTGCTCGAGCCCGGCGGCGCCTACCGCCTGCAGGGCGCGCTGGCGCTCGCCGTGGTGCTGCTGCCGACCGCCTGGCTGGCGCTCTCCGCGCGCGGCGCTACGCCCGCACGTTCGGTCGCGGATGCGACTCAAGGTTAGAATCCGACGCCAGTGATCGCGCCGTCGGTTTCGCGCAAGCTCTCCGTCGGCACCGCCGCGAGCGAGGCGCTGGAGATCGTCCGCGCGCGGCTCTTCCCGTTCCGCCTCGACCGCTGGCTGCCGCTGGGGTTCGTCACCTTCCTCGACCGCTGCGGCCGCGCCGGCGGCGGCGGCACCGGCGGCTCGCGCTTCGGCAACAGCGACAACATCTTCCCCGGCGGTGGCCCCAGCCCCGAGGAGGCCATCTCCACCGCCAAGGACTGGATCGGCGAGCACCTCGCCGTGATCCTCGCCGTCGGCGCCATCGTGGTGGTGTTGATGCTCGTCCTCGCGGCGGTCGTCCTCTGGCTCAACAGCCGCGGCGTCTTCATGTATGCCGACAACGTGGCGAGCGGCCGCTTCGACGTGGCGCGGCCGTGGCGCGAGCACGCCGACCGCGCCTGGTCCTACTTCGGCTGGAGCTTTGGCGCGTCGCTGGTCGCCTTCTTCGGCGTCGTGGCGCTGCTGGTGCCGATCGGCTTCTTCGTCATCTCGCTGATCCGTTTCGGTGCGCACCCCGGCCCCATCCTCGGCATCATCGCGCTCGCCCTGCTGTTCATCGTCTGGGCGATCGCCCTCAACCTCTTCTCGATCGTGCTGCGCGACTTTGCGGCCCCGCTGCAGATCGCCCTCGACGTGCGCTGCGGGCGGGCGCTGGGTGTTGCCTGGGGGCTGGTGCGCGCCAACCTCGGCAGCTTCGTGATCTACGTGCTGCTCAAGATCGTCTTCGGCATCGTTGCGGCGATTACGTCGCTGCTCGCCGGCTGCTTCACCTGCTGCCTCGGCTTCCTGCCGATCGTCCACCACACGCTGCTGCAGCCGCTGTACTACTTCGAGCGCGCCTGGTCGCTCTGCCTGCTGCGGCAGGCGGGCTACGACCTCTTCCCGGCGGTGCCGCCGCCGGAGCCGCCGCCGCTGCCGCCGGCGGAGCCGTTGCCCGCCATCGGCTGACGCGGCTGGCACGCGTCGCGATGTACAAGATCGACCACGTGGCCGGCCGCCTCGTCGAGGTGCGCCTGGCGAGCCCGCTGTCGCTCGACGAGGTGCACCAGTTCGCCCTGGAGTACAAGACCAAAGCGGGCGCCATCCACGGCAAGTACGTCGGCGTCGTCGACATCACCCACGCGACGCTGTTCCCGGCGCCGGTGGCCGAGGCGCTCATCCAGTTGTTGTCGCGGGCGGCAGACCACGTCGAGCGCACGGCAGTGCTGGTGGGCGAGGGCGCCACCTTCGCCATGCAGGTCGAGCGCATCATCCGCAACGCCGCGAGCCCCAACCGCCGCGCCTTCCGCAGCGTTGACCCGCTGCGCGACTGGCTGCGCGAGGTGCTTACGGTGGAGGAGCGCGTGCGCCTCGCGCGCTTCCTCGTTAGTAGCTGAGCAGCTTTAGGTCCGGCACCCGCTCGAAGTGCGAAGCGTTGCGAGTGACTAATGGTGCTCCTTCCACGAGCGCGCTGGATGCGATGAGCAGGTCCATGGTCGCGATGACCTCGCCACGACGTTGGAGGCCTGCCAAAGTGCGCCCATAGACCGGAGGGAGCGTGGCGCCGGGCAGAGCCACGGGAACTACCGTCATGAGCTCGTCGACGCGCCGTCGCTCCTGGACACCGCGATCGGACCGCTCCACCCCGAGCCAGAGCTCGCACGCTACGAACAGAGAGATCCGGAGCTCGTCCTCAAAGTGTTGCTGCAAGAAGGCCGATGCCGGACCCTTCCGCTCGCGGGCCGCTTCGCGGAGAAGGTCGACGACGAAGCTCGTATCCAGGTGAAGGATCACAAGTCAACGGAGCGGGCAGGTTCTCGACGACGGTCCTCGACGACGGCTTCGATGGCGTCTAGGGTCGAGTCCGAGAGTCGCACCGTCGTCAGCAATTCAGCCAGCTCTCGGCCGGTTCGCCGGCGTCCGAAGTGCTGCTTGATCACTTGCGAGAATGACTGCCCTGGCCGCTTCTCGGCGGCCAGCGCCTCGTAGGCCTCGAGATCAATGGTGATCGTCTTGACGGCCATGCACTTAGCATGCACTTGCAAGTGCCGCCTGTCAAGTATTTGTGGCGACAGTCTTTACGAGTCGTCGGGCTTGAGGTTGGGTGGTGTACAGCCGTACCTGGCGTCCGAGCTCCGTCAGACTCGCGCGGGCCGTGAGGGCGCGCGCGCAGCCCGAGCCACGTGCAGTAGGGCGTCTCCGCGGTAGACCAGCGGGTTGCTGGTGAAGCCGATGACGATGCCTTCGAACGGGGCCTTGACGGGGGTCGTCTCGTTGCCCCATGGCGGGGTGATGTAGCCGAGCTGTTGATGGCGCTTGACGGGCTCGCCTAGCTTGGCCGAGTGGTGGAAGATGCCGCTCCGCCGCGCCCGCACCCAGGCCGCTTCCTCGGCTTCGAAAGAGCGCGGGGGCGGCGGGCCTTCCGGCGCCTCCCACATGCCGAGGGCTGCGAGCACGCGCAGCACGCCGTCGACGCCGGCGCGGATGCCGGCTTCGTCGAAGCGCAACGGCTCGCCGGCCTCGTAGACGAGGAGGTGGACGCCGCGGCGGCGGGCGGCCGCGCGCAGCGAGCCGGGGATCTCGGCCGCGGTGTACATCATCGGCGCCGCGAAGGCCTCGGCGATGCGGCGGGTCTCGGGGTCGGCGAGGTGGGCGCGGATCTGCGGCAGGTTGGTGCGGTGCTGCGAGCCGGTGTGGAGGTCGATGCCGTAGCCGCACTTGGCGACGATTTGTTCGATGAACAAGCGGGCGAGGCGTGCCGCCATCGAGCCGCGCGCCGAGCCGGGGAAGGAGCGGTTCAAGTCGCGGCGGTCGGGCAGGTAGCGGGTCTGCTGCACGAAGCCGAAGACGTTGACCACCGGCACCGCGATGACGGCGCCGGCGAGGCGCGCCGGGTCGAGCACGGCGAGGACGCGGCGAATGATCTCCATGCCGTTGAGCTCGTCGCCGTGGATGGCGGCGTCGAGCCAGAGCCGCGGGCCGGGGCGCGCGCCCTGCAGCGCCGTCACCGGGAGCGACAACCAGCCGCCGGTGAAGAGGCGCGCCACTGGCAGGTCGATGCGCACCGCGCTGCCCGGCGGCACCATCTTGTCGCCGATGCGCAGCAGGTCCGTCGGCGCGGGGGGCGCCGCGAGCTGCGGCTCGCCGATCTCGCCGGGCTGCTGTGACGCGGCGAGCTGCGGGTCGTCCGTCGCCGGCGGTTGCTCCGGCGGCGGGGCAGGCGGCTCCGCCGGCCCTTCAGTCATCGCGCCGCCGGCCCTCGTTGCGCCGATCGCCGGCGACGCGCTCCTCGACGTAGCGCACGATGGCGCCGGCGACGTCGACGCCGGTGGCGCCCTCGATCCCCTCAAGCCCCGGCGAGGCATTGACTTCGATGACCAGCGGCCCACGGCTGGCGCTCAGGAAGTCGACGCCGGCGACGCCGAGGCCGACGGCGGCAGCGGCGCGCACAGCCACCTCGCGTTCCGCCTCGCCGAGCTCCACCGCCTCCGCCGTGCCGCCGCGGTGGAGGTTGGCGCGGAACTCTCCCGGCGGCGCCTTGCGGCGCATCGCCGCGATGACCTCGCCGCCGACGACCAGCGCGCGATAGTCGCTGCCCGCGGCGTCGTCGACGAACTGCTGCACCAGGATGTCGGCGTGGACCTGGCGGAAGGCGGCGATCACCGAGCGCGCCGCCTCGTCGCTGTCGATGAGCATGACGCCGATGCCCTGCGTGCCCTCGAGCAGCTTGACGATGAGCGGCGCGCCGCCAACGGCCTTGACCAGCGCCGGCACGTCCTTGGTCGAGTGCGCGAAGCCGGTGACCGGCAGGCTGATCCCCTCGCGCGCGAGCAGCTGCACGGAGCGCAGCTTGTCGCGCGCGCGCACGATGGCGGTGCTCTCGTTGCAGGGGAAGACGCCCATTACCTCGAACTGCCGCACCACCGCGGTGCCGTAGAAGGTGTTGCTGGCGCCGATGCGCGGCACCACGGCGTCGAAGTCGAGCTCCTTGCCGCCGAGCATCACGGCGGGGCGCTCGGCGGTGATGTTCATGTAGC